>AEWW01019695.1_pt1 | contig 34449 bp, 31 predicted proteins | sample 267848 | NCBI WGS metagenome assembly AEWW01 (sample SAMN00713649, study PRJNA62039) | ant fungus garden metagenome | place: Panama: Gamboa | collected Apr-2009 | depth 0.5 m m | reverse complement strand
AAATTTCTAAAATGCGCTCTTAGCTCAGTTGGTTAGAGCACCACCTTGACATGGTGGGGTCGATGGTTCGAGTCCATTAGAGCGCACCACTCTTTTTTTACCTCCCTTTGCGCAACACCCCTTTCCTTGATCTGTATCGTTTTCTCCCTCAGCTTTTATATTGGTTTTCGCATACTTAGCGTCTATACTATGCCGCGTTGTCCACCTGAAAGGTTTCAGCGCTAACGTGCCTATGCAAACAACTCAAATGATTTGCGCAACACTGCTCTGCCAGTTCCCTCGCGTACTGCATAACTTCTCTGCACGCTTAGCCTCTGTCACCTATTCTTACTCCTGTACGATCCAAACCAACACCATACACATTTTCACTTCGCTGCCAAACGCCGCGAATCCAGACCTCTATCATCCATCACAACTTACAGAAAACCTGACATGAAAAAGACCAAGATTGTTTGTACTATCGGTCCGAAAACCGAATCTGAAGAGATGCTAACTCAACTGCTGGAAGCGGGCATGAACGTCATGCGCCTGAACTTCTCACACGGGGATTATGCCGAACATGGTCAGCGCATCACCAACATGCGTGCCGTCATGGAAAAAACCGGTCGTCAGGCCGCGATTCTGCTGGACACCAAAGGTCCTGAAATTCGCACCATGAAACTGGAAGGCGGCAACGATGTTTCATTGAAAGCTGGCCAGACTTTCACTTTCACCACCGATCAGTCAGTGATTGGTAACAGCGAACGTGTTGCTGTGACCTATGCAGGCTTCACCGAAGACCTGAAAATCGGCAACACTGTGTTGGTCGATGATGGCCTGATTGGCATGCAGGTTACTGAAGTGACAGAAAACACGGTCGTCTGTAATGTGCTGAACAACGGCGACCTGGGTGAAAACAAAGGCGTTAACCTGCCAGGTGTTTCTATCCAACTGCCAGCGCTGGCTGAAAAAGACAAACGTGACCTGATCTTCGGTTGCGAGCAAGGCGTTGATTTCGTCGCGGCTTCCTTTATCCGTAAACGTTCGGATGTACTTGAGATTCGCGAGCACCTGAAAGCCCACGGCGGCGAGCACATCCAGATCATCTCTAAAATCGAAAACCAGGAAGGCCTGAACAACTTCGACGAGATTCTGGAAGCCTCTGACGGCATCATGGTTGCCCGTGGTGACCTGGGTGTTGAGATCCCGGTTGAAGAAGTGATCTTCGCGCAGAAGATGATGATCAAGAAATGTAATAAAGCACGCAAAGTGGTTATCACCGCGACGCAGATGCTGGATTCGATGATCAAGAACCCACGCCCTACCCGCGCGGAAGCAGGCGACGTGGCGAACGCCATCCTTGATGGTACTGATGCGGTTATGCTGTCGGGTGAAAGTGCTAAGGGTCGTTACCCGCTGGAATCTGTGACCATCATGGCCACTATCTGCGAGCGTACCGACCGCGTAATGAAATCTCGCATTGGCGAGCTGCAGGATTCACGCAAACTGCGCATCACCGAAGCGGTTTGCCGTGGCGCAGTGGAAACAGCAGAAAAGCTGGAAGCCCCAGTGATTGTGGTGGCGACCGAAGGCGGTAAGTCTGCTAAAGCGATTCGTAAATACTTCCCGGATGCCACCATTCTGGCGCTGACCACCAATGCGACCACCGCACGTCAGCTGATTCTGAGCAAAGGTGTGGAGACGCGTCTGGTGACTGAAATTGCCTCCACGGATGATTTCTACCGTATTGGCAAGGAAATGGCGCTGGAAAGTGGCTACGCCCAGAAAGGCGACGTTGTGGTGATGGTATCAGGTGCACTGGTTCCAAGTGGCACGACCAACACCGCTTCAGTCCACGTACTCTGATTTTTGCCTGAAGTTTTATTTAAAAGCGCCTTTACGGGGCGCTTTTTTTATTCTTGCGCTAATACAAAATCCAGATTTTTCCAATCGATAATAACTATTCAATATCCCGCACAATTAAGGTTAGTCCGATTAAATCTCTCTGTTTTAGCTAAATATTTTCATCATCTTCTGCGAAACGCTGCTTCTTTGAGCGAACGATCAAATTTAAGCATGTTCTCATCAAAAATTTATTCTCAACTCAAAAAGCTTTGTGTAATACTTGTAACGCTACATGGAGATTAACTCAATTCTAGAGGGTATTAATAATGAATCGTACTAAACTGGTACTGGGCGCGGTAATTCTGGGTTCAACTCTGCTGGCTGGTTGCTCAAGCAACGCTAAAATCGACCAGCTGTCTTCAGACGTTCAGACTCTGAACGCTAAAGTTGACCAGCTGAGCAACGACGTGAACGCAATCCGTTCTGACGTTCAGGCTGCTAAAGATGACGCAGCTCGCGCTAACCAGCGTCTGGACAACCAGGCTCACTCTTACCGTAAGTAAGAGTTCTGGTTTGAAAAATGGTGCCCATGTGGCACCATTTTTTTTGTCCTGATTTTGGTTCTGAATCAGGGTTTCTCGCCGCTCTCACCCATCGCCTGACTGATGGTCGCTTGTCCTGCTCCAGCGCCACTCTGCTGTGTTTGCAGCACATCCGGCAACACCGTGTCCTGCGTGACGGGTTCGCCGCTGCTCACCAGTACAGGCATCCCTGAACGACGCGCCATCGCCTCTTTGATCAGTGCGGTATCACTCTTCTGACTATTGATAAACGCCTTAGATTTCGCAGTCAACGCAATTGGCATGGTTTGCGGATCGTCCTTCTCATTGCGCGACAACGGCTGATGCACCTCAACGTAACGCTTGCCATCCGGTTCCACCGCATACTTGATCGGCTCGTTAACGATCTGCACCCTCGTTCCCTTTGGCACGCTGTTGAACAGCGCTTCGATATCATCCGGACGCAAACGAATACAGCCTGAGCTCACGCGCATCCCAATACCGAAATCGGCGTTGGTGCCATGGATCAGATACTGGCCGGTACCACGCGCCAGACGCATCGCAAACAGGCCCATCGGGTTATCTGGCCCGGCCGGAACGACACCCGGTAAGGTGATGCCCTCTTTCGCGTAGCGTTTGCGGATATTGACGGTAGGCGTCCAGGTGGGATTGGGGATTTTCTGGCTGATGCTGGTGACCATACTTGGTGTCGCGGCGCCCAACTGGCCAATACCGATCGGATACACCACCACGCGATTCTCCCCTTTCGGATAATAGTAGAGACGTAGTTCCGCAAGGTTGATGACGATACCTTCACGGGGTGCATCAGGCAGCAGCATTTGTAATGGAACAGTCAGTTGCGTCCCCTTGGGCAGCCAGGGATCGACGCCAGGATTGGCCTCCAGCATGCCGAGCATCCCAATCTTATAATGCGCTGCAATGCTCTCTAAGGGCCGTTTGTCGTCAGGGACAGTGGTCACGGTATTCTCGCCAATTAAACGGCTGTTATCGGCTGGCAGGGGATATTCCGTTGCAAATGCAGGTGCAGAAAGTCCGAAGCAGGACAACAGCAATGCACCGGCTAAACGTAACGCTGGTTTCATGCAATTTTCTCTTTGTCGGATGGAACAGACCCCGGTCATGCCGGGGTCTGGAGAGTGTAACTTAGCTGAGGCTTTGAGCGTTATGACGGATCGCGCGAATCATCGCTTCCAATCCTTGAGAACGTGTAGGAGTGAGGTGTTGAGTCAACTCTAATTCTGCGAACCAATGACCGACATCCAGCGCGAGAATCTCCTGCGCTTGCAAGCCCTGATAGAGGCTAAATACTACCGCAATCAAACCTTTAACAATGGCGGCATCACTGTCGCCTTCAAAGGCGATGGTGCCATCAGCTTGTGGGGTCATGCGGATCCACACCTGACTCTGACAACCCGAAATCACATACTCTGGCTGCTGTAAGCTTTCAGAGGATTCTGGTAATTTCGCACCGAGTTCAATGATGTAGAGATACTTCTCTTCCCAGTTTGCGCAACGGTTAAAGTTGCGCACCAGCTTCTCTTTTTCTGGCAAATTCGCCATGGATAACTCCTGAAATCTGCTCAACCGCCCAGCAGACGATGAATACGCGTCAAACCTGCTGCCAGGCGATCGGCTTCTTCTTCACTGTTATACAGCGCAAATGAGGCACGACACATTGCGGGCACCGCATAGTGACGCATCAGAGGCATAGCGCAATGATGTCCGGTGCGGATCGCAATGCCGTATTGATCGAGGAAACTCCCGACGTCAAAGGCATGATGCTTACCAAGGTTGAATGCCACCACGCCACTGCGTTGTGCCGGACCGTAGATAATCAGGTCGGGTACCGACGCGAGCTTATCTAATGCGTAACGCATCAGAGAGGTCTCACGTTCGTTGATGACATCCAATCCCAGCTCACTGATCCAGTTCAGCGCCGCGCCTAAGCCGATGATGCCACCGGTATTCGGTGTGCCAGCTTCAAAACGCCACGGGGCAGTGTTCCAGGTGGTGCCGGTTGGCAGCATCACCTGATCGATCATTGAACCGCCGCCTTCCCATGGAGGCATGATCTCCTGTAGCGCTTTACGCGCATACAACACGCCGATTCCGGTCGGGCCATAAATTTTATGGCCAGAGAAGACGTAGAAATCGCAATCGATATCCTGCACATCCACTTTGTGATGCATCACCGCCTGCGCACCGTCCACCAGCGTGACAACACCCGCGGCTTTCGCCTGCGCCACGATGGCTTTCACCGGATTGACTGTACCGAGCACGTTAGAAACGTGCGTCACTGCCAGCAGGCGCGTGCGGCTATCAATCAGCCCGCTCAGCTGCTCAACAGCCAGTTCGCCCTGCTCGTTAAGCGGCAGAACGCGAATTTCAGCCCCGGTGCGCTGCGCCACCATCTGCCACGGCACGATATTAGCGTGGTGCTCCATCTCCGTGATGATGATGTTATCGCCCGATTGCAGCTGACTGCCACCCCAGCTGTTGGCCACCAGATTGATGCCTTCAGTGGTGCCCTTGACGAAGATAATCTCTTCGGGCGATGTTGCATTGAGAAAACGCGATGCCTGGGTGCGCACGTTTTCCATATCGGTGGTGGCCTGGGCACTCAGCGAGTGAATGCCACGGTGCACGGCTGCATAGCCGTGCTGGTAAAAATAGCTTTCCGCATTGATGACCGCGAGCGGGCGCTGAGCGCTGGCCGCGCTATCAAGGTAGGCCAGCGGATGTCCGTTGACCTCACGTTTCAGAATCGGAAATTCCGCTCTGATTCGTTCGAGATCGAAAGTCATAACTCAACTCCAGGGAAACGCGCACTAATGCGTTCCAGCACCAGCTGGCGCAGCGGTTCTTCTTCCAGCAGTTCGGTCAATTCAGCCGCGAACGCATGGATAATCATCTGCTGTGCGGCATCTTCAGGGATACCACGCGAGCGCAGATAGAACATCTGCTCATCGTCGATACGGCCGATGGTCGCACCATGGCTACACTTCACGTCATCCGCATAGATTTCCAGCTGCGGCTTGGTATCCACTTCCGCCAGGCGACCGAGCAACAGGTTGTTGTTGGTCATCTGTCCGTCGGTTTTCAGTGCATGCTTCGCCACTTTAATGTGACCGTTGAAAATCGAACGGCCTTTATCGCGCGAGATGGTTTTGTGCAGCTGACGACTCAGGCAGTAGCCTTTGTTGTGTTCAAGATAGCTGCGGGTATCCGCCACTTCTGCGTTGATCGGCAGCACCAGACTGTTCAGTGACAGCTGGGTGTTTTCACCGTTGAGCTGCACGCTGGTGTTGTGACGAGACAAGCCAGCACCCAGCAGGAAGCTGGTGCTGCTGACCTGCGCATCACGACCAATCACAATATCATTGTGCGCAAAGTGATAGCTGCTGCTCTCTTCAAACGCCAGCTTGATGTGTTTCAGCTGAGCATTGTCGGCGACAGCAAAGGTAAAGCGTGCACCGGTAAAGTGGGCCGCACCGTTCAGCGTCACGTAATGTTCAATCACTTCAGCTTCGGCGCTCTGCTCCAGCTCAAGATGATGGCGGTGATGAACGGTGTTCAGCGCATCGGCTTTGCCGCTGGTGATGTGCAGTAAATACAGCGGACGTGCCGCCGATTTGCCGCGCGCCAGACGAATGGAAGTCACTTCTTCCGCCAGGCTTTCGGTGAGATGCAGGAACACTTCTGGCTGCACCGCAGCCGGCAACGGGCGGCGTTCAGCCGCACGGCTGTGCTGCACGTCAAACAGATCGGTGTCGCGCGCGCTCAGCTCAGGCTGGAAGCGGCCATCAACAAACACCAGACGCACCGCATCCACCGGTAGCGCCAGCTCAGCAACCTGTTCCGCCGTCACGGTCTGCGCTTCTGGCAACACGAACTGGTTGGCGAACAGGCCATCCAGCGCGGTGTATTTCCAGTTTTCATGCTTACGGATCGGCAAGCCGACACGCATTAATTGCTGCCAGTGCTGCTGTGCCTGCAGAGAACGCACCTCACCGCGCGATTCAAACAGGTGATGCCACTGTTGCAGGGCGTTATCACTCTTCGTCGGTAAGCCAGCCATAGCCTTGCTCCTCCAGCTGTTTAACCAGCGAGAAATCGCCAGACTTAACGATTTTGCCCTGATACAGCACGTGCACGTGATCTGGCTTGATGTAATCCAGGATGCGCTGGTAGTGGGTCACGATAATGAATGAACGCTTACCGTCACGCAGGCTGTTAACGCCTTCAGCGACGATTTTCAGCGCATCGATATCCAGACCGGAGTCGGTTTCATCCAGGATGCACAGTTCTGGCTCAAGAGCAGCCATCTGCAGAATGTCGTTACGCTTCTTCTCACCACCGGAGAAGCCGACGTTCACTGAACGGGTCAGCAGATCTTCAGGCATCTTCAGCAGTTTAATTTTGTCTTCGATGAAGTCCTGGAAATCAAAACGATCCAGCTCTTCCTGCTCACGGTATTTGCGCACCGCATTCACAGAGGTCTGCAGGAAGAATTGGTTGCTGACGCCCGGGATTTCTACCGGATACTGGAACGCCATGAAGATGCCTTCGCCCGCGCGCTCTTCTGGCTCCAGCTCAAGCAGGTCTTTGCCATGGAAGCTGACAGAACCACCGGTCACTTCGTAATCTTCACGACCTGCCAGCGTTGCAGACAGGGTACTTTTACCTGAGCCGTTAGGGCCCATGATGGCGTGGACTTCGCCTGGTTTCACTTCAAGGTTCAGACCGCGCAAAATCTCTTTGTCTTCAACGCTAACCTGTAAATCTTTAATGCTTAACATACTCTTTCCTTCACATTGCTTCCGGCAACGCGTGTGGCATCAGCCCACACTGTGCTCAAGGCTGATAGCCAACAGTTTTTGCGCTTCCACGGCGAATTCCAGTGGCAGCTCGGAGAAAACGTCTTTGCAGAAGCCGTTGACGATCATTGAGATCGCATCTTCTTCGCTAATGCCGCGCTGCAGGCAGTAGAACATCTGGTCTTCACCAATACGCGAGGTCGTGGCTTCATGTTCCAGCTGTGCCGTGTTGTTGCGCGTTTCCACATATGGGAAGGTGTGCGCACCGCATTCGGCACCAATCAGCATCGAGTCACACTGGGTGAAGTTACGCGCGTTGGTCGCGGTTGGCATGATTTTCACCAGACCACGATAGGTGTTCTCACTCTTACCGGCGGAGATCCCTTTCGAGATGATGGTCGACTTGGTGTTCTTACCAATGTGGATCATCTTGGTGCCGGTATCCGCCTGCTGACGGCCGCTGGTCAGCGCCACGGAGTAGAACTCACCCACGGAATAGTCACCGCGCAAAATGCAGCTTGGGTATTTCCAGGTGATGGCTGAACCGGTCTCAGACTGCGTCCAGGACATCTTGCTGTGGTCGCCTTCACACAGCGCACGCTTGGTCACGAAGTTGAGGATACCGCCCTCGCCTTCCCCGCCCGGGAACCAGTTCTGTACGGTGGAGTATTTCACTTCCGCATTTTTGTGGATGATCACTTCAACCACTGCAGCGTGCAGCTGGTAGGTGTCACGCACCGGCGCTGAGCAGCCTTCGATGTAGCTGACGTAGCTGTCTTCATCGGCGATCAGAATGGTACGTTCGAACTGACCGGTTTTCGCCGCGTTGATACGGAAATAAGTCGACAGCTCCATCGGGCAACGCACGCCTTTAGGGATGTAGACAAAAGTACCGTCTGAAGCCACAGCAGAGTTTAATGCCGCGAAGAAGTTATCGTTGTGAGGAACCACAGTACCGAGATACTTCTGCACCAGCTCTGGATGATCGTGAATCGCTTCGCCGAATGAGCAGAAGATAATGCCTTGCTCAGCCAGTTTGTCACGGTAGGTGGTGGAAACGGATACGGAGTCAAAAATCGCATCAACCGCGACTTCACGTCCTTCACGTACCGGAACACCCAACTGATTGAAAGCGTCTTCCACTTCTTTGGTCAGGTAATCGCTTGACGCGACGCTGCCAGAGGTTTGCTTCGCACCCGGTTCAGAGGCGCAGCTATCATCACAGTTGCCGCAAGACGGTGCTGAATAGTAGCTGTAATCCTGATAATCGAGTGAGGCGTAGTTGGCTTTCAACCAATGTGGTTCTTCCATCTCTAACCAGGCACGGAAGGCCTTGAGGCGGAATTCCAGCATCCACTCAGGTTCGTTACGTTTGGCCGAAATGGCACGCACCACATCTTCATTGATGCCGTGTGCCAATTCGTCGGTTTGCAACTGGGTAAAGAAGCCTTCTTTGTAATTCAGGCTACCTTCCCACGTTTGTACATCGTCAGATGCTTCGCTGTGTCGTGACATTTTACTTACTCGACGCCAAAGCTCTCACCGCACCCGCAGGCGTGCTGAGCTTTAGGGTTGTTGAATTTAAAAATCTGGTTCAGGCCTTCACGGACATAATCCAGTTCGGTACCGTCAACAAACGGCATAGCCTGAAGAGGCACAAATAATTTTGCGCCGAATTGCTCAAACGTCAGGTCGTCATCGGCTGGCTCTTTTGTCAGATCCATAACGTACCCAAAACCGGCACAGCCGGACTGCTTCACACCCAATCTAAGGCCCTTAACTTCAGGATCCGCCTCAACCAGGTTAAGAATCTGTTTCGCTGCCGATTCGGTCAGCGTAAGCCCTTTCCAGACGAAATCGTCGGGTGAAAAGGAAGCTGCATTTACTGATGACATAGTGCTACCTCATAAGTCTGGGCCTTTTCAGGCTATCCCCCTATGGTAGTGATATCAGATACCACTTCAACCTCTTGTTTTGCAGGGATAATCATCTCGTGCTGTTTTTTACTGTTGCTTTATTAAGCATAGTCTCTTCAATCGAGCTTGTGAGCGGCATTCCCGTGCGCGCCACACCCGCGTAACCCGTTAAAATGACGTAAAATTTAGAAATTCAACTTTACGACATCGTCATGATTGATAGGTTACGCCTTTCTTCAATGTAAAGAGATTGTTATTGCCGATTTTAGTAACAGGCAAAGGAAATCAATAAAATTTCATTGCGGGAATTGCATTCCTGACGCGGTTGAATATGATAATGATTATCATTAACCCATTTAAGGTAGCGACATGACGCTTACCGTCTCAGCCTGGTTACAACACAAAATCGATGAATATAAGTTTTCAGTGCGTGATATCACCGTCGACTTCTACATGGCTCAGGCTAAGCTCAACCGCACCGATTGTACTATTGACCAACTGCGTCGCTTTAACGACACCTGTCTCGACATGGCAGAAATCTGCGAGCTTAACGGCGACGACCAAAGCTATCTGCATGCCATGGGCAAGCTCCATCACCGCTTAGTGCAGGAGATGGGCAATGCCGATCGCGACCGTTTATTCCGTATTCAGGCCTATCAACTGGCGCGCCTGTCGTTGACTCGCTTGTGTCATCAACTGGCGCTCAGCGGCGAGTGGGACCAAGCCACCAGCCTGCAGAGTGATTTCGTCCGTCACGCAGGCTGGATATTCTAATCCAGCTTTGTGACGACTCCTACAATTTGTTTACATCATTTCCAGCAATGCTTGCAGCGGATGGCGCATGCCGTTGCCCTCGGCGCGTTTAACCTGGCTGCGACAAGAGAAACCTGTTGCCAGACAACGCTGACGTGGCAGTTTCTGTAGCTGCGGATGCCATGACAGTTCATAAATGCCCAGCGAGTTTTCGAGGTTCTTGCTCTCATGCCCGAACGTCCCCGCCATACCGCAACAGCCGACATTCACGTTCTCTAGCTTCGCACCAAAACGCGCAAAGATGTCCTGCCACTGATTCGGCGTTGAGGGCAGCGCAGTGACTTCAGTGCAGTGTGCAAACAGATACCAGGCCTCGCCGCTGGCAGTCTGCACCGCGCGCGCATCAAGGGCTTGCTGCAACCATTCGTGGACCAGTTGTACCTTGAACTCACCGCGCTGCTCACCCAGCACTTCCTGATATTCATCGCGATAACACAGTACCGTTGCGGGATCGACCCCAACCATCGGCATTCCCAATTGGGCGACACGATTAAGAAACTCGGCGGTTTTGCCGGCAGTGCGCGCAAAGCGCTGCAGGAAGCCTTTCACATGTTGTGCTTTGCCATTAGGTGAGAAGGGTAATAACACCGGGCGGTAACCCAGCTTCTCAATCAATTTGACGAAATCGGTCACCAGCTGCGCTTCGTAATAGCTGGTGAACGGATCCTGCACCACCAGTACACAGTTTTCACGTTGCGCACTATCCATCGCTTCCAGCTGTTCCAGCGTCAAACTCATCGCCGGATGGCCGCCGAGCTGCTGTTTCAGGCTTGGAGAGGAGAGCAATGGCAGATCGACCATACCAATGTGGGTTTTACTCAGATCGCGCACCCACGGCTGCTTGAGGAAGAAGTTGAACACCTTTGGCGCTTTGGCCATCAAAGGCGCATAACTCTCTACCGTTGCCACCAGATGATCGCTCATCGGACGCAAATAGCGCGTGTGATAAAGCTGCAGGAAGCGCGAGCGGAAGCCCGGTACATCAATCTTAATCGGGCACTGCGTCGAACAGGCTTTGCAGGCTAAACAGCCTGACATTGCTTCTTTCACTTCATGAGAAAAGTCATACTCGCCCTGCTTCGCGTGCCAGGAGTTACGCGTGCGTTGGATCAGTGTGCGCAGGCTGGCACCCTGTTTAGGCAGCGCCTGTTCCAACTGCGAGGGATCAACGCCCTGCTCTGACAGCAAACGCAACCATTCACGCGTTAGCGTCGCGCGTCCTTTCGGCGAATGGATACGGTTGCGGGTAATCTTCATCGACGGGCACATCGGGCTGCGCGCATCAAAGTTGAAGCATAAGCCGTTGCCGTTGCACTCCATGGCACCGCGCCAGTCAGTTCGCACCGTGACCGGAATCTGACGATCGTAAGTGCCGCGTTTCACCGCATCCACCTGCATCATCGGCTCGTTGCTTCCCAGCGGGGTGCAAATCTTGCCGGGGTTCAGGCGATTATCAGGATCGAAGGCGGCTTTAATTGCGCGCAGTTCGTTGAACAGCGTCTCGCCAAAAAATTCCGGGCTGTACTGCGCGCGGAATCCTTTACCGTGTTCACCCCACAGTAATCCGCCGTAGCGTGCGGTCAGCGCCACCACCTCGTCGGAGATTTTCTTCATCAGCATTTCTTGCTGCGGATCGCACATGTCGAGCGCAGGACGGACGTGCAGCACACCGGCGTCCACGTGGCCAAACATGCCATAACTCAGGCCATGGCTATCGAGCAAGGCGCGGAAATCGACGATGTAATCCGCCAGTTGTTCTGGCGGAACTGCCGTGTCTTCCACAAACGGAATCGGCTTCGCGCGCCCTTTGGCGTTACCCAGCAAGCCCACCGCTTTTTTGCGCATATTATAGATGCGCTCGATGCCGCCTAAATCGTTACACAACTGATAGCCGATCACGCCGCCTTGCTGCTGCGCCATCAGCTCATCCAGCCGTGCACACAGGCTGTTAACCTGCTGCTCAATCAATTCGCCATCGTCACCGGCAAATTCAACAATATTCAGGCCGAGCATTTCCTTGTCCGGTACATCGGTAATCAGCTCTTTAACCGAATGCCAGACAATATCTTCACGCGCCAGATTCAGCACTTTTGAGTCCACGGTTTCCACTGACAGCGCTTTGGCTTCCACCATGAAAGGGGCATTACGCAGTGCAGAGTCAAAGGAGTCGTACTTGATGTTCACCAGACGACGCACTTTCGGGATCGGCGTGATGTCCAGACGCGCTTCCGTAATAAAGGCCAGCGTCCCTTCTGCACCGCATAACAAACGCGTCAGATCGAAGGTTTGCAGATCATCGCTGAACACATGACGCAAGTCATAACCGGTCAGGAAGCGGTTAAGCTTAGGGAATTTATCCAGAATCAGGTCACGTTGATCACGACAGCGATTCAGCACCTGGTGATAAATACGCCCCTCTGCGGTGGGCGTGGTTGCCAGTTGCTCGGCCAGTTCTGTGGGCATCGCGCGGGTATCCAGGATATCGCCGCCGAGCAGCACCGCCCGCAATCCCTCCACGTGATCCGAGGTTTTACCATACACCAGCGAACCTTGCCCGGATGCATCGGTATTGATCATGCCGCCTAAGGTAGCGCGATTACTGGTGGAGAGCTCCGGCGAGAAGAAGAATCCATAAGGCTTCAACCAGGCATTGAGCTGATCTTTCACCACGCCCGCTTCCACACGCACCCAGCCCTGTTCAGGATTGATTTCAAGGATGCGATTCATGTAGCGCGACATGTCGACCACAATGCCCTGATTGAGTGACTGACCGTTGGTACCCGTTCCGCCGCCGCGTGGGGTAAACACCAGGCTGTTAAACCGCGTTTCGCCCGCCAGACGAGCGATTAACGCCACGTCCGCCGTCGAACGCGGAAACAGCGCGGCATCGGGTAACAGCTGATAAATGCTGTTATCGGTAGAAAGCGAGAGACGATCGGCATAACTGGTGGCGACATCGCCGGTAAAGCCTTGTTCTTTTAATGACTGCAGGAATGTCAGCACCAGTTGAACGAGGCCTGGCGCCTGGGAAATCTGTGGGATCATTATTGCGTGACCGAGATGTTGTAAACGTTTGCGTGGTTATTTTTTTCAACCACTGGTTTTATCATATTTTTTTAATGGCTGCTGTTTTTTCAGGAAAGACCTCCGCGACACCTGCTTTTTTCTGTTTAATTTTCAGGAAATAGCTCATCATTGATCAGGGCCCACGCGGTCCACCACGAAGGATTAATTGAGGTCAAAACGTTGTGATGAAAAGCCTGCAACGCGGTATGGATCTACCGCAACTGCTGTTCTCGTTGATGTTCATTCTCATCATGATCATCGCCTGCCTGTGGGTGGTACAACCCTTTATTCTGGGGTTTGCCTGGGCCAGCATGGTGGTGATTGCGACCTGGCCATTAATGATCCGTTTGCAGCATTTGCTGTGGGGACGGCGATCGCTGGCGGTGATCGCCATGACCATTCTGTTACTGCTGCTGTTTATTATTCCCATTGCCCTGCTGGTGAGTAGTTTGATCGATAACAGCGCGCCGGTGATTGCCTGGGCCACCCAACGTCATCTGGTTTTCCCGGATTTTGTCTGGCTGCGCGAAATTCCTTATGTCGGCAACAAAACCTACTCCAGCTATCACAAAATGGTCGATGGCGGCGGTACGGCAATTTTGAACCAGCTGCAGCCTTATATTGGTCGCACCACCGGCTTCTTCGTAGCGCAGGCCGGCCACTTTGGCCGCTTTATGATTCACCTCGCCGTGATGTTACTGTTTAGCGTCCTGCTCTACTGGCGCGGTGAGCAGGTCGGTCAGGGTATTCGTCACTTTGCTTATCGCATGGGCGGACCTCGTGGCGATGCGGCGGTGCTGCTGGCTGGGCAAGCGATTCGTGCCGTGGCGCTGGGTGTGGTGGTGACGGCGCTGGTACAGGGTGTGCTGGGCGGCATTGGCCTGGCGATTTCCGGCATCCCTTATGCCACCTTGCTCACCGTGCTAATGATTCTGACGTGCCTGGTGCAGTTAGGGCCGTTGGTGGTGCTGGTACCGGCTATCATCTGGCTCTACTGGAGTGGCGATACCACCTGGGGAACGATATTACTGGTGTGGAGTTGTGTAGTCGGTACGCTCGATAGCGTATTGCGTCCGATGCTGATTCGTATGGGCGCGGATTTGCCGATGATTCTGATCCTTTCCGGAGTTATCGGGGGATTGATCGCCTTTGGCATGATTGGACTGTTTATTGGCCCGGTGGTGCTAGCGGTATCGTATCGTTTGGTTTCCGTGTGGATGCATGAAGCGCCTGCCCCGGATGATGACCCGCAAACGGCCATCGAAGCTCTTGCCGAACATGAGGAAGAGCAACCTTAAAACTGACCTTATCCGCGAGCGGTGCAGATAAATGCACCGCCTTCTTCTCCCACTTCTGATTTGCCTTACCTACTGCGCTGAAAGCAACTTAATCGCTGTCACATAATTGCCTGCACCACCCTTTATTTTTCATAAGCGATTTTTAAGAAAAAACGCAGATTTAGGCGCTTTAGGTGGATTTCGCTAACGGAATGATTATTTTTCGAACTGAATCATCAGGCGCAACCGTTAAAAAAGCTCAGAAAAGATTATCAGCTTTAAACTAATAAGAGGATTCTTAAAGACGCCAGCAAGCCTGATGAATAACATGAATCCTATGTTTGAGATCAAACCACTGATTTTTAAACAACCTTTTTCCCCTGAGTAAAGTGAAGAATTGCTGTGTGTAGTCTTTGCCCATCCCCTGTGATGGGCTTTTTTTTTGTATTTTTTATGGATAAAAAAAAGGCCAGCAGCGCTGGCCTTAATGATTTCATCAGGCACGCTTCAGATTTACCCCGAACGCGCCCTAATTGATGTCTGATTACTGCTTAGCAGCATCCAATTCCGCCAGATTTAACCAGGTTTGCACCACGGTATCTGGGTTCAATGACAGGCTATCAATACCCTGCTCCATCAACCACGCAGCGAAGTCTTCATGATCTGAAGGACCCTGGCCACAAATTCCAACGTATTTGCCTTGTTTCTTGGCGGCCTGAATCGACATCGACAGCAGCGCCTTCACCGCTTCGTTGCGCTCATCAAACAGTGCAGACACCACGCCAGAATCGCGGTCCAGACCCAACGCCAGCTGTGTCATGTCGTTCGAACCGATAGAGAAGCCGTCGAAATACTGCAGGAACTGTTCAGCCAGCAAGGCGTTTGAGGGGATCTCACACATCATGATCACCTTCAAGCCGTTCTCACCGCGCTTCAGACCTTGCTTGCCCAGTTCTTCCACCACGGCCGCCGCCTGGTCAACAGTGCGCACAAATGGAATCATAATCTCGACGTTAGTCAGACCCATTTCATTACGCACACGTTTAACCGCTTCGCACTCCAGCGCGAAGCAGTCGCGGAAGCTGTCCGCCACGTAGCGGCCCGCACCACGGAAGCCCAGCATCGGGTTCTCTTCTTCTGGCTCGTAACGCTCGCCGCCCACTAGATTGGCGTATTCGTTCGATTTGAAGTCTGAGAGGCGCACAATGACGCGCTTCGGCGCAAAGGCCGCGCCCAGGGTGGCGATGCCTTCGGTCAGACGCGCAATGTAAAACTCAACCGGATCATCGAAGCCCTTCATCATTTGACGAATCTGCTGCTGCAATTCTGGCGTCTGCTGGTCAAACTCCAGCAGCGCTTTCGGGTGCACACCGATCATACGGTTGATGATGAACTCCAGACGCGCCAGACCAACACCTTCATTTGGCAGACAGGCGAAGTCAAAGGCGCGATCCGGGTTACCGACGTTCATCATGATTTTCAGTGGCAGGTCCGGCATAGTATCCACTTGCGAACTGGTCACTTCAAAGTCCAGCAGATCCTGATACACATAACCGGTGTCACCTTCAGCACAGGAAACGGTCACCTTATGCCCATCTTTCAGGTAATCGGTGGCATCGCCACAGCCAACGACGGCAGGAATGCCCAGCTCACGTGCGATGATCGCCGCATGGCAGGTACGGCCACCACGGTTGGTCACAATCGCGGAGGCCTTCTTCATGATCGGTTCCCAATCCGGGTCGGTCATGTCGGTGACCAGCACGTCACCTTTCTCGATGCGATGCATTTCGCTGATGTCATGAATCACTTTCACTTCACCCGCGCCAATGCGATGGCCGATGGCACGGCCTTCGACCAGCACCTTGCCTTTCCCTTGCAGGTTATAGCGCTCCATCACCTGACCGTTAGAGCGCACGGTTTCCGGACGCGCCTGCACAATGAACAATTTGCCGGTGTGACCATCTTTCGCCCACTCGATATCCATTGGGCGCTTGTAGTGCTGCTCAATCAACACCGCCTGGCGCGCCAGATCCTGCACTTCGTCATCGGTCAGGCTAAAGCGGTCACGCTGCTCCTGATCGACATCTTCAATGCGCACCTGCTCACCGTGCTCCTGAGAATCGGCATACACCATGCGGATCTTTTTGGAACCCATAGTGCGACGCACGATGGCCGGGCGATTGGCTGCCAGTGTGGGTTTGTGCACGTAGAATTCATCCGGGTTCACCGCACCTTGCACCACCATCTCACCAAGACCGAACGCCGAGGTGATAAAGACCACCTGGTCGAAACCGGATTCGGTATCAATGGTAAACATCACGCCAGAAGACGCGAGATCGGATCGCACCATGCGCTGAATACCCGCTGACAGGGCAACGCCACGATGGTCGTAGCCCTGGTGCACGCGGTAAGAGATCGCACGATCGTTAAATAAAGAAGCGTACACGTGCTTCACGGCCACCAGCACCGCATCAAAGCCCTGCACGTTAAGGAAGGTCTCCTGTTGCCCCGCGAACGAGGCATCGGGCATGTCCTCAGCGGTGGCGGATGAGCGCACCGCAAAGGAAGCGTCGGCATCATCAGAGGAGAGTTGCTCATAGGCAGTACGAATCGCCTCTTCCAGCTCAGGCAGGAATGGCGTGTCCACAACCCATTGACGAATTTGTTTACCGGCCTTAGCCAGCTCTTCAACATCATCAATATCCGTTTTGTCCAGCAAATCATAAATGCGCTGGTTCAGTCCGCTTTGATCGAGAAACAGATTAAAGGCGTAAGATGTCGTGGCATAGCCGTTAGGCACGGAGACGCCCAGTGACGACAAGTTAGTAATCATTTCTCCCAGGGAAGCATTCTTGCCCCCACCCGATCAACATCATGCATGCCAAGCTGGTTGTACCAGAGCACTAGCGACTGTTGGTCTTGATTGGACATTGAGATTATCCTTCATTTAAATGATTGGAGCACATGGAACATTTTGCTATTCGCCAAAACAGCCTGGCACAATCAATAAATAAAGACTAAGTGTTGAATCGTTAAAGCAGAAAAAGAAACGCAAATTCGGACTAGTTCCCGCTGGCATCAAAGTTGCGCAACAGGCTTATTTAACATGGACACATTGCCGCAACGATATTTTTCCCCTTTTCAGAGGGTTAGCCATTGCTTTTTGTTGCGCAACAGATTCAGACTTTATTTTTACCTTGTGATAAAAATTGCGGGGAAATAACCGTTTTCAAAACAGCATTTCATCTAATATTGTTCATCACAAAAATAAAATTCCAGCAGAAAGCACTCACGATATGGATATTTCATTTTATTTTTAATTAAAATGAAACATCGGCAATGACATTGTTACGCAAAAGTAAATAAGAGGGGATTTCGCCTATGAGCACTGAGCGCAGTGTGTTCTACATTTCAGACGGTACCGCCATTACCGCGGAGGTATTGGGGCATGCCGTGCTGTCGCAATTCCCTGTGAACATCAATAGCGTGACCCTGCCCTTTGTTGAGAATGTTCAGCGAGCTCAGGCGGTGAAGGCGCAGATTAACGCGCTGTATCAGCAAAGCGGCGTACGTCCGATTGTGTTCTTTTCCATCGTCACCCCGGATGTGCGCGAAATCATTCTGGAAAGCGAAGGATTTTGCCAGGACATCGTGCAGGCGTTAGTGGGTCCGCTGCAAAGTGAGCTTGGCGTATCTTCAATGCCAGTGGCGCACCGAACCCATGGTCTGACGGCGAGCAATCTCGGCAAATATGATGCGCGTATTGCCGCGATTGATTACACGCTTGCGCACGATGATGGTATCTCACTGCGTGGTCTGGAGGATGCGCAGGTCATTTTGCTCGGCGTCTCTCGCTGTGGCAAAACACCCACCAGCCTCTATCTGGCGATGCAGTTTGGTGTGCGTGCGGCAAACTATCCCTTTATCGCCGATGACATGGATAACCTGAAATTGCCGCCGGCGTTACGCGCCCATCAACATAAGCTGTTTGGATTAACCATCGATCCTGAACGTCTGGCGGCGATTCGGCAGGAGCGTGCAGAGAATACCCGTTATGCCTCGATGCGCCAGTGCCGCCTGGAAGTGGGGGAAGTGGAAGCGCTCTTCCGCACGCATCAGATTCGTTACCTTAACAGTACCAACTATTCGGTAGAGGAGATTGCCACCAAAATCCTCGACATTATGGGTCTGCGCCGCAGCATGTATTGATCTGTACGCCAGGCCGTAAAGCCTGGCTTCCGTCTTGTTTCGCTCACCTTTCTTTTTAGCGGGTTGAATTCGCGGCCTATTGGTTTATTGTGACCACCATCACTTCCCGGTATTTCACCGTTGCGAAGAACAGATTTTGAGAATCTCAATGAACAAGACTGATGAACTGCGTACCGCGCGCATCGGCAGCCTGCTAACGCCCGCTGTGCTTGCGCAAGAACACCCCATTTCACCGGAGGTGGCGGCCACCGTCACCGCTGCGCGCCAGCGTATTGCACGCATTTTAACCGGCGAAGATCCACGCCTGTTGGTGATTATCGGCCCGTGCTCGCTACACGACCCTAAAGCCGCGCTGGACTATGCCGAACGCCTCAACGTGTTACGCGAACGTTACCAGGATCGTCTGGAAATCGTGATGCGCGCTTACTTCGAAAAACCGCGCACGGTGGTCGGCTGGAAAGGATTGATCTCAGATCCGGATCTGGATGGCAGTTTCGACGTTAATCGCGGCATCGCCATTGCTCGTAAATTGTTGCTGGATATCAACGCCACCGGTATGCCGACCGCCACCGAGTTCCTTGATATGGTGATCGGCCAGTTTATTGCCGACCTGATCAGCTGGGGCGCGATTGGTGCACGCACCACGGAGAGTCAGATCCACCGTGAAATGGCATCGGCGCTGTCGTGCCCGGTCGGATTCAAAAACGGTACAGACGGCAATGTGCAAATCGCGGTGGATGCCATTCGCGCGTCACGCGTCAGTCATATGTTCCTGTCTCCGGATAAACACGGTCAGATGACGATTTACCAGACCAGCGGCAATCCGCATGGTCATGTGATTCTGCGCGGTGGCCGTCAGCCTAACTATCACGCCGAAGATGTCGCGGCCGCAGCCGCAAATTTGCGTGATTTCAATTTGCCGGAACAGCTGATCATCGACTTTAGCCATGGTAACTGTCTGAAGCAGCATCGCCGCCAGCGCGACGTCGCAGATGATGTGGCAGCACAAATTCGTGCGGGATCACGTGCGGTGGCGGGTGTGATGATTGAGAGTTTCCTGCAGGAAGGTAATCAGAAAGTGGTGAGCGGCGAGCCGTTAAACTACGGTCAGTCTATTACCGATCCCTGCCTGAGCTGGGAAGATAGCGCCGAAGTGCTGGAGAAACTGGCTGCCGCGGTCGACAGCCGTTTTTAATCACCTTAGCTGGAGCAACTCACCTCCAGCGTTTTGCCCCACTCTGGCGGCCGTTGGCGTAACTCTGCGCTGACAGCCGCATCATCAAATGGCTGTTGTAAAGCCAGATGGAGCCGCTCCAGCGCCGCCTTCTCACCCTGCTCGACTTCTTCAATCACCTGCTGTGCCAGATAATTGCGCAACACCAGCGCTGGGTTGGCCGCCTTCATGACCTGTTGGCGTTGTTCATCTGATGCCTCATCCTGCAGCAGACGTTGACGATAGCCGTCGTACCAGTGGTCAAACGCCTCGCGGTCGATAAATTCATCACGCAGCGGCGAACGCTGTTGATGCTGCTGCGTCTCACTCAGTAAGCGAAAGGTCAACGTGTAATCGCTTCGCTCTTGTGTCATCAGCGACAGCAGTTGCGTCAGAATCGCGTTGTCATTGGCATCAGCGGTCAGAAGGCCCAGTTTAGCGCGCATCTTCTCACCCCAGACCCGCATAAGTTCCGTTTCATAATGGCTGAGCGCCTGTTTTAACTGATCCGTGCTCATCAACCCTGACAATGCATGCGCCAGACGATTGAGGTTCCACAAACCAATCATCGGCTGATTCTCAAAGGAATAACGCCCCTGATAATCGCTGTGATTGCAGATGAATCCGGGTTGGTAATCATCAAGGAAGCCATAGGGACCATAATCCAGCGTCAGTCCGAGGATCGACATGTTGTCGGTGTTCATCACGCCATGCGCAAAGCCTACGCTCTGCCAGTGGGCGATCAAGCTGGCAGTGCGTTTCACGATATCGGTAAACCACAGCACATAGCGGTCAGCGTCATCGCTTAACTCTGACCAGTGATGATGAATGGCGTAATCTGCCAGTTGCCGGACCTTATCCTGCTCGCCGCCATAGTAAAAATGTTCAAAGTGACCAAAACGCAGATGACTCTCAGCGATGCGCATCAGCATTGCCCCGCGTTCCTGCGTTTCACGCAGCACTGGCTCATCGCCAATCGCCAGAGCCAGCGCGCGAGTGGTGGGAATCCCCAAATGGTGCAGCGCTTCCGAAGCCAGGAACTCACGCACGCTGGAACGAATCACCGCCCGGCCATCACCCATACGCGAATAGGGTGTCAATCCCGCCCCTTTCAAATGCCAGTCGAGTTTACGTCCGTTCGTCAGTTGCTGTTCACCCAGCAGAATGCCCCGCCCATCGCCCAGCTGGCCGGCCCACACACCAAATTGATGTCCGCTGTAAACCTGCGCCAGCGGGGCCATACCAGGCAATAGCTCACGACCACTCCAGACACCGTGCCCCTGCCCAGTGAAGAGCCCGGCATCCAGTTCCATTTCTGCCGCCAGCGGCGCGTTATGATAGAACAGACGCCCGCCTTCCAACGGCGTTGGCATCAGCGCCGTATAGCATCCCGGCAGCTCTTGCAGCCAGCTATTAATAAATTGCATCACCACTCCAGAAGGTGCACACAAAAAGCACCGACAGTGCGTTTAAAGAATAGGGGTCAGTGTAACGCTGGGCGTCAGCGGATGACAGTTGAAAGGACTACTGCTGTGAAGGGGTGTGCGAAGTCACATCAGGATAAATAAGATCACCTAACCGTTCCGCTTTGACAACCGGGAACAAATTGCCTTGCAGTTGAGCTCCGCTCAGCGTGCTGACTTTCTCCAGCATGAGGTTATCGTCAACACCACATATTATGAGCTGATCGGCATAATCTGAGAAATTATCGATGACCGTTTGGATAAATGGTGTAAAAGATGCACGTTTAGCCAGGCCTTGTATAAAGGTTTTATCCAGTTTCAGTACACTAAAGAGATTATCGTAAACTGCGGTCGCAGGTGCTTTACCCGCACCAAATTGGGAAAGTGACAAACGGAATTCCTGCTGTAATGTTGCCAGAAGTGGCTGCGCTTTTCCGCGCGCTAATTGCGGAAACGTTTCGCTAATATCGAGAATAATAAAAGGAAGTTGTTTAAATTTCCTTAACAGAAATTCACTTTCAAGCAGCGTTAACGCCATCGAATCATCAATACGAACCAAAGCGGTAATTTGATGTAGCTCAAAAAAGTCACGGTACTTTTCCAGTAAAGAAAGCTGGCTCTGCATTAACCGTAATTGCTGCGCATCGTCTAATTGCGGCAACAGCAAATCCTGCGGCAGCGTAATAGGTGCGCTGTCGTGGACGAATTGCGTCACCAGCTCGACCGCAGTCAGCTGGCCCGCCAGTGTATAAACTGGATAGAACCAGGTTTCCGACTGATAGTCGGCAGATAAATGGACTTTCATTTTAGCAGCCAGAAGCAGTGGCAATTGGCGCATCGTATATCAATGAAAACGGTCAGGCAATAGGACCAAACGTTAGAAGAGACGCAATTTTGTGCCTGATTAAACCGTTTTAAGACATAAATAAAACTTAAGCCAAATAGCCGAGGTGGTTGTCCATACTCATTAAATAAATTCAGTCTTATTTTTAGTATTTATGCGAGCACAGGTAAAGTGCCATTTTAAATGAGAGTTAAATTTGAGGGGAATTCAAAAATAAACCGGCTAAAAAAACCATGAAGAGAATAGGTCATTCAGCACTGGTATGGTAATCACTCAGATACGACGCGCCTGCCAAAATACCTTGCGCCAATAGACATTATCCAGTGAAGAGCGAATCACGCCCTGGCTGGTAGAAGCGTGGATGAAGGTGTTATCGGTATCATAAATACCCACATGCAGGCCATTCTCTCCGCTGCCCGTTTTAAAGAAGACCAGATCACCGGGCAGCAAATCGCGTTTATCAATGCGAGTGCCAATATCCGTCTGGTCAACGGTAGAACGCGGCAGTTGCATATCGAATTTATCGCGGAAGGTCAGATAAACAAAACCAGAGCAATCCACACCGCCTCGACTTAACCCGCCGTAGCGATAAGGCGTGCCACGCCAGCGACCTAACTGATCGTTGAGTTGAGCAATCACGGTGATGGAATCAGAAAGGCGGCCATTCGGCGGCGGCGCGTGATGGCTACTACACCCAACCAGCAGCAGCATCAGAAGAAATACCGTTATTCGCATCAGAATGTCCCTAAATCCGTCGCCCGGATGACACTTTAGCGGCAAATCTGCTTAACAGGCAATGTTATTCAGGGAATAAACAGCAGAGGGCCTTGCGGTGTATCTAATTGTTGAAACTCGGTTTGGTACAACGGAGAGAGATTGGCGGCGGTTAAGACGTCCCGCGCACTCCCCTGCATCACCACTTCCCCCTGATGCATCAATCCTACGCGGTCGGCATGGCGCAGACTGTGGTTAAGATCATGGCCGCTGGCAATCACCGCAATACCGGCGTGGCACAGCTGGAACAGCAATTTATCCACGGCTCGCTGCTGCGCGACATCCAATGCCGTCATCGGCTCATCCAGAATTAAAAGCTTGCCGTGAGGATTGATCGCCGGATGGATTTGCATCACTACTGCCGCCAGCCGCACACGCTGCCATTCGCCACCAGAGAGCTGCGTCAGTTGACGGGTTAATTTGTCGTGTATGCTGAGTTGCGTCAGCACATCATTGAGTGTGACATCTACCTGCGGCGACGCCGAAGAGAAATGCAGACGCAGATAGTGCCAGACGGGCATGGTCCCTAACGCGGCCTGTTGTTGCGGTAACCAGGCACGCCATTGAGCCAGAGCAGCCCCGCTTAAGCGGCTCAACGACGTTCCTGCAAGCTGAATCACGCCTTGAGCCGGCAATAATCCCGACAGCGCACAGAGTAAAGTACTTTTTCCCGCGCCATTCGGGCCCACCAAATGTATCCATTCACCTGCATTGACGCTGAGATCAACCGGAGCCAGACGTCCCGCGACGCTGACTCCCTGACACTGCAACAACATTTACTCTGCCAGCGCCTGCTCAACGCGTTTCAGGATGATCGGATCATCAGGCGTCATATCCGGAGAGAAACGCGCAATCACCTTACCCTGTTTGTTGATGAGGAATTTTTCGAAGTTCCACAAAATGTCGCCCTCAGCTTTTGGTGCACGTCCTTTACTCACCATACGCTCGAGGAAACCGCTGCCTTCAGGACGTTCGGCTTCAGGCTGTGCCGCCGTTAACTGCGCATACAGCGGATGACGGTTGGCACCGTTCACATCGGTTTTATCGAACATCGGGAAAGTCACACCATAAGTGGTGCTGCAGAAGGTTTTGATCTCTTCGTTGCTGCCCGGTTCCTGCTCCAGAAACTGGTTGCAGGGGAAACCCAGCACGCTAAAGTTTTTGTCCTGCCAGGCTTTCTGCAGTGACTCAAGCTGCTCATACTGCGCCGTCAGCCCACATTTTGACGCCACGTTGACCACCAGCAGTACGTTGTCCTGATACTGTGCCAGCGTCGTTTTTTCGCCGTCCAGGGTAACCAGTTCTGTCTGATAAATGCTCATTGTCGATTCCTGTTGTTGAGACCAAGATGCCAGCCATTGCTAGCGCGAAGATTTCACTAATAGCACGATAAACAGCGGTGCGCCGAGGGTGGCGGTGACCACGCCAATCGGCAACTCTGCCGACGTCAGCACCAGCCGGGCGATAATATCTGCCCCGAGGAGCACCGCAGCCCCTGCCAGCGCCGAGGCGGGCAGCAGGTATCGGTGATCGCTAAAACCGCTTAAGCGTAACAGATGAGGGATGACCAATCCGACAAACCCGATGGCACCGGCCATCGCCACGCTGGCGCCTACCAGCCAGCCCATCGCCAACACTAACAGGTTACGCCATAACAATAACGGCAGGCCTAGCTGACGCGCCGAGGTTTCCCCCAGTGAAAGTAAATTCAGCGTCCGCGCGGTTCCGGTCAGCAACAGCGTAACTGGCAACAGCGCCAGCATCATCCAGCCATAGCGCCAGTCAATGCCGCTAAATCCGCCCATCATCCAGTACATTAACTGCCGCAGATCGAGGCTGGTGCTAAAGTACACGGCCCACGTCATCACTGCGCTACAGATAATGCCGAGCGCGACCCCCGTGAGCAATAAGCGGCTGGCTGAAAGCTGACGATGGGCAAAGTGCAGCAGGATCAGCGTGATCAATAATGCGCCCGCCATCGCCGCCAGCGTCAGGCTCCATAATGAGCCATTGCCCAACATGACACCCAACACTAACCCAATGCCCGCGCCATTGGATACGCCAAGCAGGCCGGGTTCTGCCAGCGGATTGTTGAACAGCGCCTGCATCACCACACCACACACCGCCAGCGCAGCGCCCACCAGCAGCACCGCCAGCGTCCGCGGTAAGCGCAACTGCCAGACGAAGAGTTCACCGTTAGAGGAAAACCATTGGGTTGGCGATATCCAGATGTCTCCGGCGCACAGGCTGAGAATAAACAGCAGCAGCAGAATGGCACCGAGCAGCATCAGCCAGCGCTGGCTACGACGATCGGCCTGACGGGCAAGCTGGTCCAACAGAGTCATAGATAAGATTGGCAGAGAAAACAGAGATTTGATTGTAGTGGGATTGTGGCAAAAAGAAAGCGGCACCGAGTGGGTGCCGCTGAGCAACGCTTACTGATGAGGCGGGATCGGTTGACCGTGATTATCACGCTTGTCGTGGCTATCACGCGAGTCATGATGCTGGTCGCGCGCCTGCGGTTTGTTATCGTGGTGCGGCGCATTGCCCGGGTGCTGTGGCTGCCAGCCGTTACCGTTCCAGTAACCGTGCGGGCCTTTGGTGCCGATGCGCTGATTGTGGTGCTGTTTCCACCAGGTTGGCGCACGCCAGTCGTAGCCATCCCAGTAGTAGCCACGTTTATCTTGATCACCGATATGAATAGAAACACCCGGTGTGTTGATGTTAACGGAAACATTGGCGTTAGCCAGCAGCGGCATGCCTAACAGGATGCCCAGTAAAAGTGCTGTCTTTTTCATCAGCAATACCCCTTGTTATGTGATGGCGCTGTTATAACAAATGGAATGCCGCAGTCACTATCAGCCAGTGCCGATTTTCATCCTATTTTCCGGATACTTACGAAATCCTGACATTATGTAAGGATTGCGCAGAACGGCTATTTTACAGCCAATAAAAAAGGCCGCTAAGCGGCCTTTTTGTCATACTGAAATTAGTCAGCGTCCTTCGGTGTCGCGTTCTCAACGCGACTTTTCAACTTCTGTCCCGGACGGAAGGTCACCACTCGGCGGGCAGTGATAGGAATATCTTCCCCCGTCTTCGGGTTACGGCCCGGACGTTGATTTTTGTCACGCAGATCAAAATTACCAAATCCGGACAGTTTAACCTGTTCTCCGTTTTCTAACGCGCGGCGAACTTCTTCAAAGAAGAGCTCAACCAACTCTTTGGCATCGCGTTTGCTCAACCCGAGTTTTTCAAACAGGTACTCTGACATTTCAGCTTTTGTAAGCGCCATAGGTTCAATCCCTCAAGGTTGCCTGGAATCGCTCTTTTAATGCCGCAACGCATTTGGCAACGGTCGCGGCAATCTCCTCTTCTTCGAGTGTCCGGCTGGTATCCTGCAAAATCAGGCTAATCGCGAGGCTCTTTTCGCCCTCGTTCACGCCCTTACCACGGTACACGTCAAACAAGTTTACGCCAACTACCTGATTTACGCCAACTTTCTTACACTCCGCGATGATATCTGCTGCGGGCACGTTTTCAGCCACTACCACAGCGATATCACGACGGTTCGCCGGGAAGCGTGAAATCTCGCGCGCGTCAGGCAGGACGCGGTCTGCGACCTTATTCCAAAGCAGTTCAAACACTAAGGTGCGGCCGTTGAGATCCAGCTTACGTTCCAACTCCGGATGAACCACTCCGATAAATCCGATTCGTTCGCCGCGTAAATAAATTGCCGCGCTCTGTCCCGGATGCAGCGCCGGATTGACTTCTGCACGGAAAGAAATCTCATCGAGTTTACCGGTCAAATCCAGTAACGATTCTAAATCGCCTTTTAAATCATAGAAGTCAACTGTCTGACGCGCCAGATCCCAATGCTCTTCATAGCGATTACCGCTCAGAACGCCCGCCAGCATAAGATCCTGGCGGATACCGAGATCGGCCTGCGTATCAGGAACAAAGCGCAAACCGCTCTCAAACAGGCGCACACGGCCTTGCTGACGGTTCTGGTTATACACCACCGCACCAAGCAGACCGGTCCACAGTGACAAGCGCATTGCCGACATATCGCTGGAAATCGGGCTTGGCAGAATCAGCGCTTCTTCACCCGGATGCAGCAGCTGCTGCACTTTCGGATCAACGAAGCTGTAGGTAATCGCTTCCTGATAGCCTTTATCGACGAGCAGGTTACGCGCACGCTTCAGCGACAGATCCGCTTCGCGATGCTTCGTCATAATCAGGCTGGCTTTCACCGGCACGTCTGGAATGTTGTTGTAGCCGTATACGCGGGCCACTTCTTCAACCAGATCTTCTTCAATCGCCATATCGAAACGCCAGCTTGGTGCAACGGCTGTCCACTCGCCATTGCCTACGGTCACTTCGCAACCGAGACGCGTCAGGATATCGGTAACCTGCGCATCGGCGATCACGTGACCAATCAGGCGGTCGAGTTTTTCGCGACGCAGCGTTATGGTGGCGCGCTCAGGCAGTTTGCTGGCGTCGGTTTGATCGATAACCGGACCCGCTTCACCGCCGCAAATGTCCAGCAGCAACTGGGTCGCCCGCTCAATGGCTTTGAATTGCAGTGCCGGATCAACGCCACGCTCGTAACGATGCGACGCATCGGTATGCAGGCCCTGACGACGTGCACGGCCGGTGATCGCCAGCGGTTCAAAGAAGGCGCATTCGAACAGCACATTTTGGGTTTCTTCGTTCACACCGGAGTGCTCACCACCAAAAATGCCGCCCATCGCCAGCGCTTTCTGATGGTCAGCAATCACTAGCGTGTCGCTGCTGAGTTTCGCTTCGGTGCCATCCAGTAAGGTCAGGACTTCACCCTCTTCCGCCATGCGCACCACGATGCCGCCGTCAATGCGGTCGAGGTCAAAGGCGTGCATCGGCTGACCGAGTTCCAGCAGAACGTAGTTGGTGATATCCACCACCGGGTCGATAGAACGGATGCCGCAGCGACGCAGTTTTTCACACATCCACAGTGGCGTTGCCGCTTTCACATTGATGCCTTTTACAACGCGGCCCAGATAACGTGGGCAAGCGTCGGTGGCATCTACGCGAATCGGGAAGGTATCAGTAATGGTCGCTTTAACCGGCTCAATCGTTGGCTCGGTGAGCGGCAAACCGTTGACTACCGCCACATCGCGCGCAATACCGATAATACCGAGGCAATCGGCACGGTTTGGCGTCACGCTGATTTCGATGGTGTTGTCATCCAACTGCAGGTAGCTGCGGATGTCAGTGCCGATAGGCGCATCAGCAGGCAGTTCAATAATGCCGCTGTGATCGTCGGAAATACCCAGCTCAGAGAACGAGCACAGCATGCCTTCGGAAGGCTCACCGCGCAGTTTCGCGGCTTTGATTTTGAAGTCGCCTGGCAGTACAGCGCCAACGGTCGCAACGGCGACTTTCAGGCCCTGGCGACAGTTTGGCGCGCCACAGACGATATCCAGCAGGCGCTCGCCGCCCACGTTGATTTTGGTCACGCGCAGTTTGTCTGCGTTCGGATGCTGGCCGCACTCCACCACTTCACCCACGACCACGCCATGGAACGCACCGGCGACCGGATCCACGCCGTCCACTTCCAGGCCGGCCATGGTGATTTGCTCAGACAGCGCAGCGCTGTCCAGGGCTGGATTTACCCATTCGCGTAACCAGAGTTCACTGAATTTCATTGGATAACCTGCCCTTATTTAAATTGTTTGAGGAAACGTAAATCATTTTCGAAGAAGGCGCGCAGATCGTTCACGCCGTAACGCAGCATGGTCAGACGCTCCATTCCCATGCCGAAAGCGAAGCCAGAGTAGACTTCCGGGTCGATGCCCACATTGCGCAACACATTTGGATGCACCATGCCGCAGCCCAGCACTTCCAGCCACTTGCCGTTTTTACCCATCACATCCACTTCCGCGGAGGGTTCGGTGAACGGGAAGTAAGAAGGACGGAAACGAATCTGCAGGTCTTCTTCAAAGAAGTTGTTCAGGAAATCATGCAGCGTGCCTTTCAGGTTGGTGAAGCTGATGTCTTTATCGACAATCAGACCTTCCATCTGATGGAACATTGGGGTGTGCGTTTGATCGTAGTCGTTACGATACACACGACCTGGCGCGATGATGCGGATCGGCGGCTGCTGATTTTTCATGGTGCGGATCTGCACGCCAGACGTCTGGGTACGCAGCAGACGAGTCGCATCAAACCAGAAAGTGTCGTGGTCAGCACGTGCCGGATGGTGGCCAGGAATGTTGAGTGCGTCGAAGTTATGATAGTCATCTTCGATTTCCGGACCAGTGACCACCGCAAAGCCCAACTCGCCGAAGAAGTTTTCGATACGGTCGATGGTACGAGTCACCGGGTGCAAACCACCGTTCTCAACGCGACGACCAGGCAGCGAGACATCAATGGTCTCTGCGGCGAGGCGCGCATTCAGCTCAGCGCTTTCCAGGGTGTCTTTACGTGCGTTAAGACGATCCTGCACCTGCTGCTTCGCTTCGTTAATCACCGCGCCTGCTGCCGGACGGTCTTCCGCTGGCAGTTCACGCAGGGTGGTCATTTGCAGCGTCAGATGCCCTTTCTTACCCAGGAATTCGACGCGCACGGCGTCCAGGGCGGCGATATCCGACGCCTCGTCGATAGCGGCCGTGGCACGGGCCACCAGGTCTGCGAGTTGGGACATGATTTCCTCTTCTTCCAGCCAGGCTGGTCAGTTCTTGTAAGGACCGTGAGATCCGATTAAGTGTCGCCAGAAACAAAAAAGCCTCCACGAGGGAGGCTTTCAGCGCGATTTTTCGTTTCTTTTCTTATGCGCAAAAGCCCCCGATTGTCAGGCGCTAAAGTAAAAAAAGAAACGGAAAATAGCAGCGTGCATGCTTGCGTTACCTTGTCTTGATAGAAACCGCACTATTGAAAAGCCCAGCGGTTAAAATGTCAATCTTTTGCGTGAGTTGCAGGCAATAAAAAGGGAGCAAGCTCCCTTTTTCATCTGACTTACGCCAGAGCTGATTTTGCTTTTTCGACCAGTGCCGTGAAGGTCACTTTGTCGAATACAGCGATGTCAGCCAGAATCTTACGGTCGATTTCAATAGAGGCTTTTTTCAGGCCATTGATGAAACGGCTGTAAGAGATACCGTTCTGACGGGCCGCAGCGTTGATACGCGCGATCCACAGCTGACGGAACTGACGCTTACGTTGACGACGGTCACGGTAAGCATACTGACCAGCTTTGATAACAGCCTGGAAAGCAACGCGGTAAACACGTGAACGTGCACCGTAGTAGCCTTTAGCTTGTTTTAAGATTTTCTTGTGACGTGCGCGAGCAATTACACCACGTTTTACGCGAGCCATGTGAGCTCTCCTATATCATATTCTGTGATGCCCTATTCCCTGCAGTACGCAAAGTGTTCAGGCAGATTTATAAAAAGTTTACTTATGCGTACGGCAGGCAGGCAACAACCAGACCCAGATCGCCTTTAGACACCATGCCTTTCGGACGCAGGTGACGTTTACGCTTGGTAGACTTCTTAGTCAGAATATGACGCAGGTTCGCGTGCTTACGCTTGAAGCCGCCAGAAGCGGTCTTCTTGAAGCGCTTAGCCGCGCCACGGACAGTTTTAATCTTTGGCATTTTTACAAATATCCACTTCGCATTGTTAATAAAATGAATCAGACAGGCGAATAAGATTCCGCACAGCGCGAACGCTGCGCGGAATTATTACTTGAAGGCCTACTGTTTCTTCTTCGGTGCGAGCACCATGATCATCTGGCGGCCTTCGATCTTAGTCGGGAAGGACTCGACAATGGCCAGATCCAGATCTTCACACAGGTCTTTACGGACGCGGTTAAGCACTTCCATACCGATCTGCTGGTGCGCCATTTCACGACCACGGAAACGCAGCGTGATTTTGGCTTTATCGCCCTCTTCCAGAAAGCGAATCAGGTTGCGTAGTTTGACCTGATAGTCGCCATCATCGGTACCAGGACGGAATTTAATTTCCTTAACCTGGATAACTTTCTGCTTCTTCTTCTGTTCCTTAGAAGATTTACTCTTTTCATAAAGGAACTTGCCGTAATCCATAATACGGCAAACCGGCGGTTCGGCGTTCGGGCTGATTTCAACTAAATCTACGCCAGCTTCTTCGGCTTTCTCAATTGCTTCGCGCAATGTCACAATGCCAAGTTGCTCGCCGTCTACGCCAGTTAAGCGCACTTCGGTAGCACGGATTTCGCCGTTGATACGGTTCGGACGCGTCGGTTGTACTCGTTTTCCGCCTTTAATAACCTTATTCCTCTAATTGGTGAAGATGTCGGCTGCGAATCTCTTGTTGCAGCTTCTCAACAAACACATCTACGTCCATGCTCCCGAGGTCTTTACCACGGCGGGTGCGCACGGCAACTTTGCCTGCTTCCACCTCTTTCTCACCGCAAACCAGCATATAAGGGACGCGACGTAATGTGTGCTCGCGGATTTTAAAGCCTATCTTCTCGTTTCTCAAGTCTGCTTTGACACGAATGCCAGCTTTCTGCAATTTCTTTGTCAATTCACTGACATATTCTGCCTGACTGTCGGTAATATTCATCACCACAGCCTGCACGGGGGCCAGCCAGCTCGGGAAGAAGCCCGCGAACTCTTCGGTCAGGATGCCGATAAAGCGCTCCATTGAACCGAGAATCGCACGGTGAATCATTACCGGCGTCTGACGATCGTTGTTTTCGCCCACATAAGTGGCGTCCAAACGTTTTGGCAGGGAGAAGTCTAGCTGAACGGTGCCGCACTGCCATGCGCGGTCGAGGCAATCGTACAGGGTAAACTCAATTTTCGGGCCGTAGAAGGCACCCTCTCCTGGCTGATATTCGAACGGAATTTCGTTCTCCTTCAGCGCTTCTGCTAAATCCACTTCCGCACGGTCCCACATTTCATCGGTACCGATACGTTTCTCCGGACGGGTCGACAGTTTCACCACGATTTTTTCAAAACCGAAGGTGCTGTACATGTCGTACACCATACGAATACAGCTGTTCACTTCATCACGAACCTGATCTTCGGTACAGAAGACGTGCGCATCATCCTGGGTAAAACCACGGACGCGCATCAGGCCGTGCAATGCGCCTGATGGCTCATTACGGTGGCAGCTACCAAATTCCGCCATTCGCAGCGGCAGGTCACGGTAGGATTTCAGACCCTGATTAAAGATCTGAACGTGGCCAGGGCAGTTCATTGGCTTGATGCAATATTCACGGTTCTCTGAAGAGGTGGTGAACATCGCTTCTTTGTAGTTTTCCCAGTGGCCGGTTTTTTCCCACAGCACACGGTCCATCATAAACGGACCTTTCACTTCCTGGTAATCGTACTCTTTCAGCTTGGTACGGACGAACACTTCCAGTTCACGGAAGATGGTCCAACCGTCATTGTGCCAGAACACCATACCTGGCGCTTCTTCCTGCATATGGTACAGGTCGAGCTGCTTACCGATTTTACGGTGATCGCGCTTCGCCGCTTCTTCCAAACGCTGCAGATAGGCAGCCAGCTGCTTCTTGTCGCCCCACGCTGTACCGTAAATACGCTGCAGCATTTTGTTGTCACTGTTGCCGCGCCAGTAAGCACCGGAGATTTTCTGCAGTTTGAAGTGATGGCAGAAACGCATGTTCGGCACGTGCGGACCGCGGCACATGTCGATGTATTCTTCATGATGATACAAACCAGGTTGATCATCGTGGCTGATGTTTTCGTCAAGAATGGTGGTTTTGTAGCTTTCGCCACGCTCAGCAAACACATCACGTGCTTCCTGCCAGCTCACCTTCTTCTTCACCACCTCGTAATTAGTCTCAGCCAGCTGGTGCATACGCTTTTCCAGCAGCTCAAGATCTTCCTGCGTCAGGGTGTGATCCAAATCGACGTCATAATAGAAGCCGTTATCGATCACCGGACCAATCGCCATTTTGGTATTCGGCCACAGTTGTTTAATCGCATGCCCTAACAGGTGCGCACAAGAGTGACGAATAATTTCCAGACCGGCTTCATCTTTGGCGGTGATAATTGCCACCTGAGCATCTTCGGTGATCGGATCAACCGCGTCCACCAGCTCGCCATTAACACGACCGGCAATACAGGCTTTCGCCAGACCCGGTCCAATATCCAGAGCGATGTCCATCACGCTGACCGGACGGTCAAATACGCGCTGGCTGCCATCAGGAAGAGTAATTACTGGCATTTCATATCCTTAATTGCAGTGGTAAGCCACACGAAAGCCTACATGCAACATTGAGTTCTGTTTGAGTAACCCGGCGTAATGTCAGACCCACGTTGTCGGAATGACGCCAGGAATGTAAAGCGCCGGAGATAATAGCAGCTTTCTGCCGCGATCTAAACCCGCGAAAAATGCGCTAAGCCATCGACAGATAAAAAAAAACCGCTGCGCGGCGCTGACCGGCAACGGTTTTTCATCACGGCTCGCTTACATCGCGTAAGAAAGCTGGATGGTGGTTTTGGTGTCGGTACGATCCGGCGCAGACTCTGGCGGATTATTATTCCAGGTCACGTTGTAAGCCAGCTTCAACGCGAAGTGTTCGTTGATGGCCACCTGCAAGCCGGTTTCGGAGTTCAGCGTTGTATCTTCACCGAAGCTGCTCAACACGGAAACACCCTGGATGAATTTGGTCGTGTCAGTCAGTTGCCACTGGTAGCTCACAGCACCGTATCCCAGCGCCTTGGTTTCGTGACCACCATCATGGAAATCATCGTAACGTACACCGGGACCAAATTCAGCTCGCAGCGAGTGCACAGGACCGTTCAGCAACTGGCGACCATAACCGGCAGTCAGTACATCGCGCGAATCATAACCGTTGAAACGGTCGCTCAACCAGCTCGCCTGACCGAACAGATAGTCCGCGCTGTTCATATTGTAACGGGTACGACCACCGATGTTGTAAGTCTCTGAGGAACGCTCATCGTTGGATGAGTTGTTCGCGGCGTTGCCCCACAAGCTGTAAGCGGTGTTGGTCTGATACCACGTCATGTTGGTTGAGGCGCTCAATGATGAACTGGTGGTATTCCCTGTCTGTGCCAAATAACCGGCTGACGCGCTGCCTTCAAACGGTTTTTTTGCCGTTGAAGGGTCATCCATAGAGGTAAAAACGGTGTTATCAGCAAATGCCTGGTGACAAAATGCTCCAGCAGAGAGCAATAAAACAGCGGACAGCTTATTAAAGGCTTTCATTAAATGTGACCCGTACGGCAGTTTAAAAAAGAGTGAGTCTGAAGAGTTTTCCCAGCCAATCAATGCAATTTACGGTAAGTTTTGTAAAAAAGTATGAAGGTGCCAGAAATGCCAGGTTCCGCGCTGGAACCGCATGGTTAATAGGAGCTTTCCCATTTCCGCTGCGCATTATAAGAGGCAATCAGCGAAATAGCAGCCCAATTGATACAAGAATTTTCTGAAGCCTGTTGACGCAGATTTACGCCCCTTTCCCCACCTGAATTGCGCAGAATTCGCTCTATCCGCAGCGCTGGTCTACGCTGAAATCTGTTCCATTACAATGAGGTGAATGATGAGTGACCACGACCTTAAACGTTACATTGTCACGCTAAACTACCCTGATGAGAGCTTAGGCGATCTGCAATCCCTTAACAGCGTGATGGTCAGCGGCGGT
>AEWW01020786.1_pt1 | contig 35059 bp, 26 predicted proteins | sample 267848 | NCBI WGS metagenome assembly AEWW01 (sample SAMN00713649, study PRJNA62039) | ant fungus garden metagenome | place: Panama: Gamboa | collected Apr-2009 | depth 0.5 m m | reverse complement strand
GATCAGGCTACGTGCCTTCGCGATGCTCGCTTCGGTGTCGTAGGAGAGACGTGCGTCAACTTCGGTAGAGATACGGCCTGGGATCAGTTTCAGAATTTCCAGACCAATGTTGACGGCCAGCTTGTCAGAAACCAGTGCCAGCTGCTCTTCTTTGTTGCTGCTCTGCTGACGTGCCCAGGTAATGGCTTCGTCAATCAGTTTGCGGTATTCAGGGATTTGAGCGGCGTTGAGGATCAAAGAAGGGTTGGTGGTCGCATCTTGCGGCTGATAAAGCTTCATCGCCGCGATATCACCGGTGTCGGCGACCACAGTAGTCAGCTGACGCAAGGAAGTAAGTTTGTCCGTCATGGTTCTCTTTCTCTTAGGTTGACTGTCAGGGTGTAAAAGGCTGTTGGGATAATATCACGCACAATTCACTGCGCAACATCACGAAGTGCCTCATTACGATAGCGCTAACAAATGGGAGCGATTTGCCGATCCGTGCAGCTTTTTTGCTACACTCGTCGCAACTTAATTCCCACCAATCCCCTGTAAACAGGCGGGTCAACAAGGACAAACACGATGCTGATGGTTATCTCGCCAGCGAAGACACTGGATTTTGAAAGCCCGCTGGCGACACAGCGCTTTACGCAGTCAACACTGTTAGAAAAATCACAACAGCTGATCGATGTTGCGCGCGATCTTTCACCGGCGCAGATCAGTTCACTAATGAGCATCAGCGACAAACTGGCACATCTGAATGCCGATCGCTTCAACCAGTGGCAGCCGCCCTTCACGCTCGACAATGCGCGTCAGGCAATTCTGGCGTTTAAAGGTGACGTGTACACCGGTTTGCAGGCTGAGACGTTCAGTGAGGGGGATTTCGATTTCGCTCAGCTGCACCTGCGCATGCTGTCCGGTCTATATGGCGTGCTGCGCCCACTGGATTTGATGCAGCCTTATCGTCTGGAAATGGGCATCAAGCTGGCCAACCCGGCGGCGAAAGATCTCTATGGTTTCTGGGGTGATTTACTGACGCAGAAGCTGAATGATGCGATGGCCGAGCAAGGCGATGAGGTGCTGATCAACCTCGCGTCCGATGAATACTTCAAAGCGGTGAAGCCGAAGCAACTCAACGGTGAGTTGATCAAGCCGGTGTTCCTCGATGAGAAGAACGGCAAGTTTAAAGTGATCAGTTTCTACGCCAAGAAAGCGCGTGGCCTGATGAGCCGCTATGTGATTCAGAACCGCCTGAGCAAGCCAGAGCAGCTGAAACAGTTTGATGTCGATGGCTACTTCTTTGCGGCTGATGAGAGCAAGGGTAACGAGCTGGTGTTTAAGCGCCACGAGCAATAGCCCGGCGTGCCATTCAGTGCACATGAAAATCAGGTCGCCCAAATGGCGACCTGAACTCATGACCGGCAGTTAACCGTAGCGGCGTGATTTATCACGCTTATCTCTAGCGCAAATGACCTTTCTGCCGCAGATGACGTACCAGCACGCGGCCTTCGGGCATAAACTCGGTGCCAAAACGCACCAGCCCCACCTGCTTTAACTCAGCTTCTAACGTATAGCGCAGATGACCCGGCGTGCGCTGTTCCATTAAGGTCAGCTGCACCTCTTTAAGTCGGGGCTCATATTTCAGCAGCGTGTAGCGCAGGATCGCCATCAGCCGATGCGCGGTGGCGGGCAATCCCTGCAGAATCACGCTCATATCCGGCAGACCATAATCGGGCAGATGCGCCAGCGATCCGGCGCGGCTGTTGAGAATGCGCTGCATGTTATCCAGCACCGACAGGATCACCTGCTCCCGCTCATCCACCTGATTCAGATCCAACTCCCCCTCAAAGTTGAAGGAGAGCATTTCATACAGCGAAGGATTCATCGCTATTCCTTGTGCTTCAACGCTAAATCGCCATTGCCCAGCACGATCACCCGCGCATCATCAGCATCGAGATCGTCGCGATCCAGCACCAAACGCCAGCTGTTCTTTTGTAAATCAGGCGAGCGGAACAAACCGACCACAGCGACGTATTTGGCTTCTTTATCCATCGGCACATCCAGTGACACGCTGCCGCCCGGCATGACGGTGACATCACGTTGCGCCAGCAGGTCGCCTTTTAGCGTGCTGTCCGCCTGGGTTAACAGCGTCTGATAATCGGCTTTATCGAACGCCTGACGATCCTTCAGCTGATAAACCCGCAGCAGCGTGGCGAGCGGTACATCACCTTCATCGCTGTTAACGCCGCTGCGTGTGGTGAAATCGAGATGCAGCGTGGTGATCTTCTTATAGAAGATGGATCGCGTCATTGAAGCCGTGCCTTCGGAAACACTCTGCGTCAAACCACAACCGCTGAGCAGTGCTGCGCCAATCATCGTTACTGCCGCGAATTTAAAATTGATAACCGCCATCAATGGCCTCTCGTTGAACAGGATTAGGAGTCAGTCCCTGGTAGACATCCAGGTTTATCGTGATGTTGTCCGGCAGCGATGCTGGCTTGCGTTTGGCGCTGAAGCCCAGAATCGCGCTGCGCCCCAGCTGCACATGGTGGCGCTGCAGCCGGGCATCGGGCAGTACGCTGTGCGGTAACGTCAGCTGGAGTTTGGCACTGCAGCGCCAGCCAAGGTATACCCGCAGCAGCACCAGCAAGTCGCTGTGCAGTTGACCGCCGGGCTGCCAGCCACGCGCTTCTTCGGCATCAGCGGTATAGAGCTTCAACAGCAGTTGGCTGTTGGCATCGACACCGACCTTGCCCAGCACCTGGCGTTGTGACAGTAAGGTGCGTTGCTGCGGATTAAACCCGGCGGGTTGCGCCAGCGGCACCGATTGCGGCCAGTGGGCGATCACCCGCGCACGCGTATGCGGGGCCAACAGCGTCACCAGCGACTGCACACCTTCCGCGGTACGTGTCGGCAATCGCATGGTGCTAAGGAGCGCAAGAAAGCGCGACATGGGCGTGGCGATCTTACGTGCCGATCCTGGAATGCCCAGGCCGATCAACCCCAGTAAACACTGTGAGGTGGCATCGCTGCCGCCCGCTTCGTAGCTGGCGGGATAAGAGTATTTGCGCCAGATGCGATAAAACTGCGTCAGCATGCGGTGGTTAAAAATATCCAGAAAGCCTTCAATCGCCTGATGCCCTTCGCGGCGCTGGGCAATGTCATCGAGATAGCGCGTGGGCAGTGGCGAGTCCACGCCGTATAAGCCCAGGAAAGTGGTGCGCACCGAAGGCAACTGATCCGGTGTTTCACCCCACTCGACGCGTTTCATCTCACTGCTGGGAAAGCCCATGCCCGGATGCGGCCGAAATCGCAGCGGATCGTTGGAGGGCGATGAAGTCGATCCCAGTGGCGCAGTACCCGCACTGGCATTTTCCACCAGCTGACAGAAGCGATAAAAATTGGTTTTGTGGATCACCGGCGCGATCCGCGCAATCACCCCGGAATGCGCTGGCTGTGATTCTCTTTCCATCGCAGGCATCGTCCTCCAGGTTGCAAAATCAAAGTTAACTGATTGAAAAGATGGATATCAGCGTAACGTGCAAAGAACTGATTCAGCATCTCACCAAACAAGCAGATATCGCCTTCACCGCTAAAGCCATCACTGTTGAGGGTCACTTCAATATCCACGCCACGCAGCAAGAAGCCCTGCTCAAAGCGCTGAATGAGATGGTGTTTCACTTCCACAATCGCTTCCAGACGACGGCGGTTCATCTCGCTGTCGGTCCAGTCATACAGCGCCAGCGTGCCGCGAAGCACCTCGGCGTTGTCCATCATGCTCAGGAAGTTTGATCCCAGATGACTCAGGATGCGCCAGTGAAAACGATCTTCTGCCGGTGGGTAACAAGGCAGCGTTGGTGCGCAGAGGTTTTGCACCCGCAGCGGCACCTGGGTGGTTTGCAATGCGGTATCGAGTAAGGTGCTGCGCAGCGCTTTACGCGGTAACTGGCCGTTGGTGCCGGTGATGCGCAGCGACAGGATTTCACCCGCCTGCTGCTTGTCATCCTCAAACGCGTCGCCACCGAGAATGATCCAGGTATCGTGCAAACCGGATGGCCCGCGTCGGACACGCGTGTGGAAATAACGTTCTGGCGCATTGTGCCGCAGCATCCCGCCACGATGGCGGAAGCTGGTGAAAGGCACATACTCCTGCTCGTTAGCACGCTTGGAGGATCGCACGGAGTCCACCGAGTAAATTTCGGTGTGTCCATCCTGCACACGCAGTGGCCGCAGCAAGTACTCGTTTTCCAGCCCAGTGATGGTGAGAGGATCGGCATCCATCGTGAACAGATTCACCACGGGCACACAATGCAGGCGGAAGCTGTCGCGGTTAAACGGCAGGTCATACTGCCAGTGCTCGCTCAACACAATGTCGATTTCGAACCACGACAATGAGGCGGGCAGCAGCACCTGTTCGAGGCCATTAAGCGCCACAAACATAAACTTCTCGCGGAAGGTGAAGTACTCCAGCAGCAGCTGGTAACCGCTAAATGCGGTGTCGCTTTTCGGCCATAGACAATCCTCTGAGTCAAAGCCCTTTGGCGAAAAATATCCGTCCAGTCGACGGCGATCGGGCACTGGCTGGCCGGGGTAGCGCAGATAAATCGCGTGAGTTTGTCGGGTCAATGCCAGGTGCAATGCAGACGCTACGGGCGTATCGGCATTGAGATAGAGCGGCAAAGCGCTCAGATCCACTTCGCGCCAGTCGGCTAAGGCGCTGCAATCAAAACGCAGACGGATCATTGAACGTCCATCCGCCTCGGTTTGGAGTGAGGCATCGCTCAGCGTCAGCGGATTGATGGTCATGGGTTGCGTGGTGCGATAACGACAACGCGTCCCTTTGCTGCCCACTGGTTGCGACATCACTTCAAAGCCGCTGTCGAGTGTTTCACTGACTTTCATCGCCCGATGCTGCGGCGCCAGTTCAACAATCGACAGAGACGGAATGGTGCGCAGATAGTGCGGCCACAACAGGCTGACCAACCCTTCGGTGAGTTCTGGCAGGTCATCATCCAGCTTCTCTCTCAGGCGGCCCATCAAAAAGGCAAAGCCCTCAAACAGACGTTCCACGTAAGGGTCGCGGTCACCCACTTTGTCCAGATTCAGCATCGCGGCACGATCGGGATGCGCCTGGGCAAACTCGTGTGCAGCCTCTTTCAGATAACGCATTTCCGCTTCGTAGTAGCGCAGCGTTAAGTCATCCATGTAAACCTCATTGGTTCTTGTCGTATCAGGTGTTAAACAGCACCGCTGCCTGCACCGGGTCGATGGCGACCAGGCCCGCTAGCAGTGCGTCGATTTGTCTTGATAGCGCAGCTTTATCTCCTTCGCTACGTTGCAGTTTCAGGCGCAGTAGCTTTAGCAGACGTGCTTTTACCTCAAACAGCAGCGTGGGTTCCCACTGCTCCAGACGCAGCGACTGATCGCCCCGATCCAGCTCGCTCAGCAGATGCTGTGCCATATCATTTTTGCCGCAGGACTCCGCCACGCGCGCCATTAGCAATCGCTGCAACCAGCGCTCGCGACGTGTGCTGACCTCCGGCGCGTCACTGATCCAGCGCAGCGCCGCATCCAGGCCATCGCTATCGGCACGGGTCAGCGCCTCTTCTTCCAGCGCGGCGATGTCATAACCCGCGCCGCTGCTGACCACGCGCGTTTCCGGCTGCCAGCGCGGTTGATTACCCTGCACGTGCTGGGCAATCCACTGGCGCGTGGTGTCATCCGCGAAGGCGGTGCCATCGTTGAAGCGCTGATTTTCCAGCTCGGGTAAACGTTCGAGAAACATGCCGAGGTCGCGTTTGGCGATTTCCGCCCACTGCGAATAAGGATGGCCAGATTTACTCAGCGCCTGATTGGCATACCAGTGCAGATCCAGCCAAAAGTGATTCACGCCTTCGATAAACATGCGTTCCACCTGCTCCAGCAACTCCATCCAGCTCTGTTGCAGATGCAGGCGTTTCAACTGGGCGCGAAGTTCGCTACGCGGCGGGATCAGGCGTGTATTGCCGCTGCTATCCTGTGCCGGAAGTTGATGCACCGTATCCCAACGCACGCTGCGCATCATGCGCGAACTGGCTAGCCAGCCTTGCGGTTGGTCGCGCAGGTAGCGAGTCAGTTCTCGCGCCTGATCGATCAGATCACGGCCCGACTGAATCCGGGTCACGGCAACCGGTGCACTCTGCACTGCCGCCGCCGATGACTCTGTGGTGGGTGCACCCTGCGGGCTTTGCTGGCTGGCACCGCCCGCCAGTTGCAGACGGGTTTCCAGCATTTTGACCAGCCCATCCAGATCGGGCTGATTGGTCGCCTCCCACGTTGCAAACTGGCTGTTGAGCAGACCGAGGGCGGCGATGGCTTGTTCAATTGCCTCACGATTGGCCTCGGGAAACAGCGAAAGGCTGTCCTGTACTTTGCTCCCCGCCAACCACTCCAGCGCGGCCTTACGGCTTTTGCCTCTGGCCGGCAGCAGTTGCTCACCGAAGTTTGCCACCAGACCCGACAGCAGCGTGATGCCTGCCGCCAGTCCGGCATCGCCCTCCTGATGCAATCTCGCCCAGCAGTAATAGGTGGCGACACGGACATCCTTGCACTGTTGCGTCAGCTGTTTTTCTGCCAGCTGGGCGATAAGTGCGGTATCCACGCCAGAGAGTTTGTTGACCTCTTCGCGCATTAGCTGGAAATCATCTTCATACGAAGGATCTTCACCAACGGGAGAGGATGCGCTTATGGGCTGCAGCCACGGCTGCCAGGCTGCAAGTTGCTGCTGCGCCTGTTGATCGGCATCGCGCTGCCCGAAGCAGCGTTGAATCAGTTTTTGTAACATCATGATGGTATTTAATCTGAAGAGGTAGATAGCGGCTCGCAGACCGCCGCGTTCGTTGATACCCGCTCGTGCAGACGATGGCGGCGATTATGATGACGCGCTGCTGTCAGGATTGGGCGCTCTGATATGGTGACGCGTAGCCAGCATCACTCTGACCAGAAACACAACAAGCAGCAGTAAGCCTGCCAGCATCACTAATTCGCCGGAAAACGACAGCATGCGCGCATTTTCAGGGTGTTGTGGATCATAGTAGAGGGTGACACGATTGCCGCGTTGAACGCTGACGAGCCAACTGTAATTACTCGTTTTGACACGCCGGAGCTGACCGTCTGCCGAGCGATATTCCACAATCGGGATACGAGTGACGCGCTCTGAGCCAAAGTAACAGACGCCATTTTCGCAGGAGTAATCGCCGTCGCTTTTTGTCTTCCAGCGCGTCCTTTCAAGGTAATCGACAATCACACCTTCAGTTTTCTGCCAGTACATCATTTGGTGCCATGAGTGCCAAAGCCCCCTCACACCAAAAAAGCTGAAAAACACGATACCTATCAATGCGCCAAAAAAGATCCCGCGCATGATTCGCAGATCTATACGCTGCTCGCGCTGCTTCCGCTTTAGCCACTTACGGCGCACACGTTTTCTTGTGGATTTGTTCATGGAATATGAAAAGTCCTGTTGAGCCAGGTACTGCCTATTTCACGGTATAAATAATAAGCAAGAAAAATCAGTTAGAACGCGAGAAGTTAAAATACAAACTCATCCATCATCCGCCAGGAAATTTAATTGTTTTTCTCTAAAGAGATTAATACTGACCATAAAAATTAAAATAAATTAGTCTTTCTCCTTACTAAGTAACTCATTACATACAAATAATTGGACGTTTATTTTCCTTTGGAAATTGACAATGTCTTTCAAAAAATGTTAACGATTTAAAAAGTTACATTATTTCAATTTCAATGTTGGCTATTTTATATTTTTAATGGTTAATTACGCATCGAGCATTATAGAAAGGCAATACCCACTTCCTCTTACCAAGTCCAGGGGCTGCTGACTGGCGAAAAACAGTCTGATTAGAATACTCTTCCCCTCCACTATCATAACCACGAATGACCTTTTCCCTACCGTCCTTTGGTCCTACGGGATTTTCTTTAGGTGAATGACGATAATAATCATTAGAGTACCAGTCTTGTATCCAATCCACGCCATTTCCTGCCATGTCATAAAGACCTAAAGGTGTTGGAGGGAACTTTCCTACAGGATAGTTGAACATAGCGTGAGTCATTTTATTTCTTTGCTCGGTCGAAGCAATATTACGCCCTGCTTCGAACTTACCATCATCAGTAGCATATAACACATATTTACCACCATTACGTGCCGCATACTCCCACTGTGCTTCTGTAGGGAGATCTATATTTTTATTAACCAATCCCCCCAGCCAATTGCAATAATCTTTTGCCTGCTGCCAATTTAACGCCGCAGGCATATTTGATGCTTGTAATTTCTTAACGTCATTTCTGTAAGAGTAAGGCAATTCCGGTCTATCAATGTCATGCTCCCTGGCATAGACATCAAAATCCTGCCAAGTCACTTTATATTTACTGATACTAAAATCACTTAACGTAACATCATGCAAAAATTTATCATCATCGCCCAATGAGATAGGGCGCTTATCATTAATTAAAGGACCAAAGTCGCCCATTTTAAACGTACCACCCTTTACCTTCACCATATTAGCCAGTGAGTGCCTGACTAAATCTTGCTGTGCCTGCGTAGCATTATTATCTTTCGCATCACAAGCAGTTAAGATCAACGGCAAGAGAATGACTAAATATTTACTCATTATTCATTCCGGTTATTACACAAAGTTATAATCAATGGCTAATTATTGGTCACACAGCGTGCATTGTAAAATGGTAAGTTCCAGCTTCTGTTGCTAAGAGTAGGATCATCTGATTTGCGGAATACGGTCTGATTAGACAAAATACCGCCTCCACCCTCATACCCTCTCATGACTTTCTCGGTTCCTTTTTCGGGGCCTGTGGGATTTTTTTTAGCTGAGTGGGAATAATAGTCTTTTGCGTACCAATCCTGCATCCAGTCTACTCCGTTCCCGGCCATGTCATATAAACCCAATGGCGTAGGTGGATATTTCCCTACTGGATAATTGAACATTAGCCAAGTCATTTCTTCACGCTGTTCGGTTGAAGGAACATTCCTTCCCTCTTCATACCTCCCATTATCCGTAGCATAAATCACATATTTACCACCATCGCGCGCAGCATATTCCCATTGTGCTTCAGTGGGCAAGGCTATTTTTTCCCCAGAAACTTTACCTAACCAGTGGCAATAATCCTGCGCCTGTTGCCAGTTTAAAGCAGCAGGCATATCGGTTGCCTGCAATTTCTCCCTATCATTTTCAAAGGGTGGCGGCACATCAGGCCTTGACAGGTTTTTCGCGCGTAAATAGACATCATAATCCTTCCAGGTTACTTTGTATTTACTAATGCTAAAATCATCGAGCGTAACTTCATGCAGCACTTTATCATCTTCGCCAAGTGAAATTGGCAATTTTTCATCAGTTAATGGGCCGAAATCCCCCATTTCAAACGTCCCACCTTTGACCTCAACCATATTAGCCAGCGAGCGCATAATTAAGTCATGTTGTGCCTGCAAAGATCCCTTATCTTTTGCACCATCACAGGCACTTAACAAAAATGGCAATAACATCACAGGCAAACAATGTGACTTATATTTTAATTTAAAACTCAAAATCCACCTCAACAATTTTCAGCACAAAGCCTCCCCGCATCTTAACTTCAAGAGCCAGAATGAAAATGCTATTTCTCAGTAATAATACCAATTTTCCATAAAACCCATCCATGTTGAAGTTGGTCGGAGTGGCTTACTTTTATCGTCGGGAGAATACCACTCTCCACTGCGCTTAAGCTCTTTTTCTTTCTTGGAAGTTATAGCTCCCAGGTTAATGTTTTTTGGTTTCTTCCACTCATATGCATGAAATATATTTTCAGCAAGAGCGCAGGCTGTTTTAGCATAACCAAGATAAATACTATAAAAAAGAAGCCCGATAACCGAACCTCCAACCAAAACTATCATTAACGTAAGAACATAGAAACTATGCTTGTTATAAATAATGCTTTCATACAGAAAATCAGAAACAGAACCTTTTATCATAGATATTTGTATACCATGAATTATTATTAGCATCAAAAGCACAAACCAAATTGTATGTTTTATTTTTAATTTAGCTTGAATATACCGGCCATGATCAGCTCTAGGACAGACTGAAATCACTCGCTCCGCAGGTAGAGCAATCGCATAAACCTGATAATGGTCATCCTGCCATTCTGCCGCCAGTTCGACTTCATCACCCACCTTTAGATGGGTGAGCCCCACCCATCCTGCAAATGGTTTACCGTTGATCATGCCCTTAATATAGTCCGCGTCACTGGTCATCGGCTGCTCCTCTTTTAGAGCCAATCCGGCCAGCGCAGGGCTGTCGAAAGCAATCGCCGCTGCACCAATTCCCGCTTTTTCACCGGAAGACATCTGATGATTGGGGTGGTTAGTATAGAAATCCGGCTCAAAATCCGCCTTACAGCGTATCCGGCTGAATTCCTCCAGTCGGCCGGTTATTTTTTCCAGTTGACCCCTCGGTGGCAGTACTGGCGGCGGGGGGAGCGCATCCAGGGCAGCCTTTGCTGCTTTTAGCCTCTCCTGAGCTTCAGCCAGGTCACTTAGCGTTGTCTCCGCGTCTTTATTCGCCAGTAGTTTTTCAATAAATGATTTATTGTATTCTGCTTCTCGCGCCTTCTGGAGTAATTGCTTTGGGTCAATTGCTTTTTCTTTTCTCATGACAGCCCCTTCACGATAGTGATTTGGCAGGTTAACTCTTTAAGGTAAAATTAATAAATCGCATCTTATACATTAAAAATATAGCTATTCAATGAAAATAAATTCATATTGTTAAAAATAACTACCAATTGATAAAGATATTGATTTTAATATTGCAACCACTCCAATGACCTAACTCAAACACCAGAAAATAAACACCACCCTTCAGTAATAGTACCAATACTCCATAAAGCCTAATCCCTTCATTGTTGGTCGCGGTGGCTTACTTTTATCGTCGGGAGAATACCATTCACCACTGCGCTTAAGTTCTTTTTCTTTTCTGGAAGTTATAGCTTCAAGACTAATAGATCTTGGGCTTAGCCAGCCGTAAGCATTGAATATATTCTCAGAAAGGGCACAGGCAGTTTTAGCATAACCGAGATAGATACTATAAAAAAAAGCCCCCATAAATAATGCACCGACCGACAAAAAAATACCAGTCAGTTCGTAAAAACCATTTTTATTCTTAAGCACCCCATCATATAAATTCTCAACAAAAGGCCCTTTTTCTCCTGAGATAATTACGACATGCATAATTATTAATATCGAAATAAGAAATAAAGTAGCCAGTTTTATCTTAGATAGCGCCTGTATGTTTCTTCCATGATTGGCTCGAGGGCAAACAGAAACTTCACGTTTAGCGGGGAGAGCAATTGCGTAAACTTGGTAATGGTCGTCTTGCCATTCAGCCGCCAGTTCGACTTCATCACCGACCTTTAGATGGGTAAGTCCTACCCAGCCAGCAAAAGGCTTACCGTTGATCATGCCCTTAATATAGTCCGCGTCACTGGTCATCGGCTGCTCCTCTTTTAGAGCCAGCCCAGCCAGCGCAGGGCTGTCGAAAGCAATCGCCGCTGCACCCATTCCCGCTTTTTCACCGGAAGACATCTGATGATTGGGGTGGTTGGTATAGAAATCCGGCATGAAATCTGCCTTACAGCGTATGCGACTGAATTCCTCCAGCCGGCCGGTTATTTTTTCCAGCTGGCCCCGGGGTGGCAGTACTGGCGGCGGGGGCAGATCTTCCAGCGCAGCCAGCGCTGACTCCAGTCGTGCCTGCGCCTTTATTAGGTCATTATGCGTTTTGCCCGGCTCATTATTGCTTAGCTCATCTTCGATAAATAGTTTATGGTACTCTGCTTCTAGCGCCTTCTGGAGTAATTGCTTTGGATCGATCGCTTTTTCTTTTCTCACGACAGTCCCTTCACGATAGTGATTTGGCAGGTAGCACCTTCACGGAAATTAATAAATCGCATCTTATACATTAAAATCACAGCTATCCAATGATAATAAATTCATATTATTAGAAAATAATAAATTGATAAAGATAATGATTTTAATATTGTATCCACCACTATAATCAAACTCAAATACCAGAAAGTACACACCATCCTTCAGTAATAGTACCAATACTCCATAAAGCCTAATCCCTTCATTGTTGGTCGGGGTGGCTTACTTTTATCGTCGGGAGAATACCACTCCCCGCTGCGTTTAAGTTCTTTTTCTTTTCTGGATGTCAAAGCCTCCAGGCTAATAAATTTTGGATCCTTCCATCCAAAAACAATAAATATATTTTCAGCAAGCAAACAGGCGGTCGTCGAGTAACCAATGTAAATACTATAAAACATAATGCCAATAATTATCAAAGTTATCCCCCCTACCATCAATGTAAAAATATAAAAGTCGTTCGTATTATATAATACCCCCTCAACAATGTTTTTTATAAAACTCCCACTTTCCATGGATAAATGCGCAGCATGTGCCATTACCAGCATAAATAGCAAAAACCATATGGTGTGTTTTACTTTTAACCGTGCCTGAACGTATCTGCCATGGTTCGCCCTTGGGCAGACCGAGATCACCCTCTCCAAAGGTAGGGCAATAGCATATACCTGATAGTGGTCATCCTGCCATTCTGCCGCCAGTTCGACTTCATCACCGACCTTAAGATGGGTGAGCCCCACCCATCCTGCAAATGGTTTACCGTTGATCATGCCCTTAATGTAATCCGCATCACTGGTCATCGGCTGTTCCTCTTTTAGAGCCAGTCCGGCCAGCGCGGGGCTGTCGAAAGCAATCGCCGCTGCACCCATACCGGCTTTTTCACCGGAAGACATCCGGTGATTGGGGTGGCTGGTATAGAAATCCGGCATGAAATCTGCCTTACAGCGGATGCGACTGAATTCCTCCAGCCGGCCTGTTATTTTTTCCAGTTGGCCCCTCGGTGGCAGTACTGGCGGCGGGGGGAGCGCATCCAGGGCAGCTTTTGCTGCTTTTAGCCTCTCCTGAGCTTCAGTCAGGTCACTTAGCGTTGTCTCCGCGTCGTTATTCGCCAGTAGTTTTTCAATAAATGATTTATTGTATTCTGCTTCTCGCGCCTTCTGGAGTAATTGCTTTGGGTCAATTGCTTTTTCTTTTCTCACGTTAGCCCCTTCACGATAGTGATTTGGCAGGTTAACTCTTTAAAGTAAAATTAATAAATCTCATCTAATACATTAAAAATAGAGCTATCCAATGAAAATAAATTCACATCATTAAAAACAACTATCAATTGACAAAGAGATTGACTTTAATATTGCAGTCACCCCTGTAGCTAAACTCAAATACCAAAAGGTAAATATTATCTTTCAGTAATAGTACCAATACTCCATATAACCTAACCCCTTCATTGTTGGCGGGCGATTTCTATTATCGTCAGGCGAATATCATTCCCCACTACGTTTAAGTTCTTTTTCTCTATCCACGCCAGAGAGTTTGTTGACCTCTTCACGCATCAGTTGGTAATCATCTTCACTCGAAGGATTTTCACCAACGGGAGAGATACCTGTCAGTGCGCCAAAAAAGATCCCGCGCATAATGCGCAGGTCTATACGCTGATCACGCTACTTTCGCTTTAGCCACTTATGGCGAACACGTTTTCTTGCGGATTTTTTCATGGATTACAAAAAGATCTGCTGAGGTAATCGGAATCCTTTCAGCGCCAGCAGCGCTAACGGGCCGGAACCGGCTTCAGTGCGAAGAATGTAGTTCAACGGCAAGCCATCCTGTGCGGCGAAGGTCAACTGATAGCGGCTGCTATCGAGTTGCTTCACCGTGGCGCGATCCAGCAAGCGAATCAGCCCCCAGCTTCCCTGATAATCGGCATACTGGCGACTCCCGGCGCTGACACTTGACCAGTTAAGCAATACGCCAGGCTTGAAGACATTCCCCGGCCAACTCACCGCGCTCCAGCTCTCCATCTGGTTAAAATACTTGATGTCCTGTCCATCTATAGTGATGTCGGTCTGTACTACATTGCGTGAAGGGCGTGCCATCAGCTCAAATCGCATTCCCGCATCACCGCTGGCAAACAGAATGTCAGAAAGCGCACTGAGCTGGTTCACCGCTTTCAAGAAGTCTGGGTTGATTTGCATGCCCTGGCTGTTGATGGCATCCGGCACCCACTGGTTGCCTTCTTTATGCAACACACCGCTTAAACGTGATTTGATAAAGGCATCGATACGCCCGGTGTCACTGCGCAGATATTTCGCCAACAGCGGCAGGGAGGCATCACTTTGGGTGGCATTAAACGGATAGCGCCCGGCAAATGACTTCTCCCACTCGCTGACAATCGATTGCTGCCACTGGCTATTCAGACTTTCCGAAGTCGGTGACAGCACCTGCTGCCAGGCCTGCTCCAGCGGACGCACAAAGACATTGTCACCAAAGCCATTCCACTCCTGACCGAGGCTGGCTGACATCAGACTGCCGTAATCACGGGTGTCTGCCAAATCCCCCGATTTCCCCTGAAACACGCTTTGAGCAAGTGACTGCGCCATGGCCTGCGGATCGGCCGCGTTGGTGATCTGCTGCAGTTTCAGACGTACACGATTCACACGCGTCATAAAGGTTTGCAAGCTGAGGTTATTGTTGCCCTGCCCGCCCGCATCGCCCTTGCTTAGCGCAAACAGCGGTCCAAACGTGGCTGCCAACGGTTCTGGCAACGTGGTTGGCGCTTTGCCTGCGGCGTCATCGGCGCTAAACAGTGTCTTATTGTCAGGAGCCAGCGCTTCACCCGCTCTTGCCTGGTACTGCACGGTACTCATCAACGCCACCAGTGGGGACTGGCGCGCATCGGTCATCAATGTCATCTGGTCAATGGCATCAGCGAGGTTCTCCGCACTGTTCCAACGCAGGCTGTTGAGGAAATGCTGCCAGGCATCCGCGTAATCAATGAAGTAGCGCTGAGTGAGTCTCGCTTGTAGCGCCTGAGGCGACAAGTCATCCGCTGCTGCCGCGGTGTTATCACTCAGCACCCAATCGAAGGCTTCCCGACGCTGATCGACCAGTTTGGCAATAGCAGCCTTCACTTGTTGATCCCAGGCCTGACGCGTAAACACCCCTGGTACGACGTCATCGGTGGTGAACAGCGCGGCGGCATCAGTATCGCCAACCATCTGGTTCAGGGTCATGTCGCTGAAGGCAGGAACGAGCTGATGCATCATCTGCTGATACAGCTTGTCTTCCAGACTACGTGCTGCAGTGGTGCGTAATAAGATGCGACGCGCTGCGCTAATTTGACTGGCATCGGGTGTGATACGCCACGCCGGATGCTGCGGCAGATTCTGCGCATAGAAGCCATATAAAGCCGGTGCGCTGCTGCGCCACAAGCCTGCATCAACTTCTGCACGTTCAGGCCAACTGCTCAATAAGGTCTTACTGAGAAACGCCGCATCACTCTTTTCTGGATGCGCCATCATCAGTAACGCTTTGAGATGGTTGTAATCACTGCGGCTAGCCACTTTTGGCATCGCGGCAAGTTGTTGCTCAAGATGGGATGCGGTGGCATCGCGCATCAATTCATTGTTACTGCGTGCATACCATGGCCAGAGCGCGGCCAGTTGCTGGCGACTGCTATCGAGGCCAAAGCGTTGATACCAGGGTGCGCCCTGCGCGGCTTGATATTGCAAACGGGCAATCTGCTGCTGTAGTGCCATCTGATGCAAAATATGCTGGTCCAATGAAGAATGAGGCTTCACCGCAGCCTGAGCCAATAACTGGCTGCTGTTTATTTGATGGCGATTTGTGAGATAAGCGCCTAATGTGCCTGCGCCCCATAGCGCCGCTAAACTGATCACCCCCCACTGTGCGGCTTTTTCCCACGCGACACCTAATCGACGAGCACTGCGATGAGGCACATCCGCCAACAGACTCTGCCAGCTGCCATCGGCTAACCAGCTATGAGCAGCCAGTGTGTGAGGGGTGGTTTGTGGCAGACTGAACATCACGCCTGCCAGTGGCAAGCTGTGTGGCCCTGCCAGCAACGGCTGCAAGCTTTGTTTCAAACGCTGTGCACCGCTGCTCGCTAATTGCTGCGCCAGACGCAACAGAAAATCGTGACTGTTATTCTGCATGATCTGCTGCATGCCCTGGCGGCTAAGCTGCGGCGTCAAAGCTTGCAGCCCCTCACCCAGCGATTCCGGCGATGCGTTGTGAGCCAGTAGACACCCTACCGGCTGGGTAATACGTGCATCCTGTTGCCAATGGCTCTGCTGCACCTCCCACAGATAAAGCGGTAATTGCCAACCCAGGGCGCGATAGTGCTGGTGCAACTGGCGGCAAACCGCATCAACCTGTGCCGACTGACGTGCCAGCTGATCGTCACTCACCCAGATCACCGCATCCAGCGGCTGACGACGCAGCTTGCGCAGCGCGGCAATCTTGTCGCTATCTGGTGCTGCTGTAGCGCTGCCACCCCAAATCAGCACATTGCCCTCACCCTCCAGCCACTGCTGCTGTATCAACCCCGGCAACAGCTGTTCTACGTGCTGGCTTTCACCCAACACCATCAGCAGTTGGACACGACGTCCCCAGTTGCGGCCATAGCGGTAGCGAAGGTGTTGCTGCAGTTCGTGTAAAGGAATGGCTGGATGGCTGCTCGTTCTGGGTTCAGCTGCGGGGTAGAGCTCTTCACGCCTGGCTTTGCCTTTGGCCCGGGCCAAATGAAACACCGACGTCGCTGCCGGGATCATGAGCAGAAACAGCACGACAATAACAGACAGCAGCCACACAATGATTTTCTTGCCGCTGTTATCAAGCCCGAGTTGGCCGCCATACTGCCAAATAACGCCCCCCAAAGCGGCGGTTACCATCGCGAACAGGGTAAAAATACCCCCTTTATTCCATTTGCTGTTGACCATGCACTATGACTCCATTGATTGCACGGCATGGATAAGCCAGCCGTTTTGATGCTCCGCAAGCATCAGACATGCGGTTTGCGTGATAGATGAGGTATCAGCAGCTAAGCCAAGAGCAAGCCATGGTGCTGCTGGGCCAGCCAGCCCGGCAAAACGCTCAACATCACGAATTTGATTGATCTGTAATGCGCCATTGGCAGCATGGCTTTGCTGCATTAATACAGCACTGTGCCTTAGCCCCTGTTGCTGTGCGCAGTAACAACCACTGGCCGCTTTTGCCGCTTTCTGTGTGGTAAAAAACGTTAATAAATCAGTTTCAAGTTTTTGGGGCGAAGTGAATAAAGGACGTAAGATTCCGGCTGCCGTGGATAAATTTACGTTTTCAGCAACATCATCACTGGCTAAAATAAAAACCCCCATGGCGTCTGAATAACGCTCTCGGTCATCTTGTTGCATAATCATAATAACATTAATACTTTCATCTTTACTCTGCTGTATACTTTGCAACTTATCAGCATAACTCTCTGAAAGTTCTGTCAGCGTCGTTATTGGGTGTAAAGGAAATTGAGATTGCCAGATCTCAGCTAACACTTTCATAAACGCAGTACGTCTGGCAGGTAAAAGATCGTTCAGTAGTTTAATATGAATTGCTGTATTTGGGGGAAGTTGCGAGAGGGGGATATTAATGCTCTTTAAAAGCAGCGTGATTTTTTCGCCATCCTCACTTGGAAAATAATCAATTTTTTGGACTAAACCATTTTTTGTCTCAATACTGGCTTCAGCTTTGGCTATGGTGTTAGCCGTAATATTTCCAGGAATAAACACATACGAAGCGAACAAAGCCACATATCGATTTGACCATTTTTCCCATGCGCCTTCGATATTTAACCTCTCCTGCTCCCAGGCTTGCCAGCCATTATGCTTAAAGGAATAGGTTAAGTAACGAACAAACAGAGCCAGCAATCCGCTACCTACAACCATGCTCGCGGCAAACAAAAGATGCCGCGACTTGAACAAGTCAGGTTGAAAAATTGAGGTTAGATTGAATATAGAGATGACAGAAAGCATTAATAACATCAATGCGCCAAGCCATATGAGTAACGAAGGAGGTTGTGGCTCAGGTTTTACTGCCAACGACGGTTTATTCCAGTTCATCATTATTACCCTTCGCCAACCTCAGTGACGCTTGATATTAGTTGGCAACCGCACTCACAATGGCACCCATCCAGCGCTACTGCTTTGCCATCTGAAATCCAGTCACTAGCACCTTCAACAATTTTATTTACACCATGACCGCTTTGTGGGCAGCTTACTTCGTCCCCAATTAATGCGACCTTTTTACCGTTAACCAGCATCGTTGATGAAGCTGATATCACCTGGCCACCATGCGATGTTTTATCACCAAGTAAAATGACGCCTTTGGCCATATAAACCTCATTCAGAAGTCAAAGTTTAGCGTGACATCTTTTAAAAAACATCACCGATAATGATTGAAATGAATTGTTAATCGCAAATCGAGGCAGCCCACCCAATTTAAATAGTGCCACTTTACGCTTTGTTTTATTAATTATTTATCACGCAGCGTGCATTGTAATAGGGTAAGTACCAGTTTCTGTTGCCAAGGGTAGGTTCCTTTGATTTACGAAATACGGTCGAATTAGCCTCAGCACCGCCTCCCCCCTCATAACCTCTTATGACTTTTTTGGTTCCATTTTCAGGGCCGGTAGGATTTTTTTTAGCTGAGTGGGAATAATAGTCTTTTGCGTACCAATCCTGCATCCAGTCAACTCCGTTCCCGGCCATATCATATAAACCTAAAGGCGTAGGTGGATATTTCCCTACTGGGTAATTGAACATTCTCGTAGTCATTTCTTGACGTTGTTTTCTTGAAGGAACATTCCTTCCCTCTTCATACTTCCCATTATCCGTAGCAAAAATCACATATTTACCACCATCACGGGCAGCATATTCCCATTGTGCTTCCGTGGGTAAGGCTATTTTTTTTCCAGAAGCTTCACCTAACCAGTGACAATAATCCTGAGCCTGCTGCCAATTTAAAGCAGCAGGCACATCTGGTGCCTGCATTTTCTCCCTATCGTTTTCATAGGTTGGCGGCACATCAGGCCTTGACAGATTTTTCGCGCGTAAATAGACATCATAATCCTTCCAGGTTGCTTTGTATTTGCTGATGCTAAAATCATCGAGCGTAACTTTATGCAGCACTTTATCATCGTCGCCAAGTGAAATGGGTAATTTTTCATCAATTAATGGGCCAAAATCCCCCATTTCAAACGTTCCACCTTTGACCTTAACCATATTAGCCAGTGAGCGATCTACCAGATCCTGCTGTAAATGAGCTGTTTTAACGTCCTTGTTCCCGTCACAGGCATTTAGCAGCAATAGTGAAATGATGGCTAAATATTTAAGCATCTTTAGTTCCAGTTATTAAATACCAGTTAAATAAATCACTGGTTATTTATTGCGCAGCGTGCATTGTAATAGGGTATGTACCAGTTTCTGTTGCCAAGGGTAGGCTCCTTTGATTTACGAAATACGGTCTGATTACTCAAAGCACCGCCTCCGCCCTCATAACCTCTTATGACTTTTTTGGTTCCATTTTCAGGGCCTGTGGGATTTTTTTTAGCTGAGTGGGAATAATAGTCTTTTGCGTACCAATCCTGCATCCAGTCTACTCCATTCCCGGCCATATCATATAAACCTAATGGCGTAGCTGGATATTTACCCACTGGATAGTTGAACGATCCTGAAATCATTTCTTCACGCTGTTCGGTTGAAGGAACATTCCTTCCCTCTTCATACTTCCCATTATCCGTAGCATAAATTACATATTTACCACCATCACGGGCAGCATATTCCCATTGTGCTTCAGTGGGCAAGGCTATTTTTTTTCCAGAAACTTCACCTAACCAGTGGCAATAATCCTGAGCCTGTTGCCAGTTCAAAGCAGCAGGCACATCTGGTGCCTGTATTTTCTCTCTGTCGTCTTCATAACCTGGCGGCACATCAGGCCGTGACAGATTTTTCGCGTGTAAATAGACATCATAATCCTTCCAGGTTACTTTGTATTTACTGATGCTAAAATCATCGAGCGTAACTTCATGCAGCACTTTATCATCGTCGCCAAGTGAAATGGGCAATTTTTCATCAGTTAATGGGCCGAAATCACCCATTTCAAACGTTCCACCTTTGACCTTAACCATATTAGCCAGCGAGCGCTCAACTAAATCGCGTTGAGGGCCGGTGGAATCTTTCGCTGCTTCTCCATCACAAGAACTTAATAGAAAAGACATTACAACCATTAACGTTAGCTTTTTCATTGGAACTCTCATTAGGCTATGCTTTCCTTTTCGTTAGACTGCAAATAAGCAAACTGCATATTTGTCTGGTTATCCAGTAAGGCGAGATAATCATCCATGTATGATTTCGGTATTGATTTTAAAGGAGAAGCAGGGTCAATATCACTGCTGTCTGGCAAGCGCTGATAGAGTAAATTTATTTTTTCTGCATATTGCGTAGACCAATTTCCCAGCCAAGCCTGTTCGCCTTCACCTAGAAATTTTATAACTTTATCTTGATTAACTTGCCAGCTTCCAGATTTATTACCAGCGATTATTGAAAGATGCTGCATAACATTTTCATAATCTTTTTTTGACTGCACCCATGTTAGGGCGTTGAACACAGCCTGCTTGCGTAATTTCATCACGCCAATTTTATATGCGTTCCATTCAGTTAAATTCCAGTTATCATTCCTCGGATCTATTCTATCCACAAAATTGTTATCAATTAGTAATGCTATAATAGATCCTTTGGTTTCAGGGGTTGAATATTTCAAAGAATCAGGATCATTATTAATTGACTCCATTAACAATCTCCTTCGTTCTGCCGATGATATTGCCTCACCTAACGCTTCACTCAAATCGATCATTGACGGAAATTTATTAACAACACTGCCTATTTTATTATATAAATCTTGCGTACTTTGAACCCCAGCGCTTAATGCAATTATTGGTATCATAACGATGCTTTTGTATGATTCAGAAGGGATTTGCTTTTCCATTTTCTGATAATCAACATTTCGTAACATTATTGTAAAGCACTCAAAAAATGTTTTTAATTCCGCAATGTTAATCTCTAAACCAACTTGTCCTTTCGCGCCGCCCCCCCAACACAAGGCAGCTTTACAAAGTATGCGAAATTTTCCTTGCACATAGGTGAGGTGAAAAGTGGCGCTGGCACCCGCTCCCAGCTGAAGACTTACCCCCGGCTTAATCACGGCAAACTTCACAAAATCCTTGCCTTCTTCTGGAGATTTCCATTCCACACTTCCAGCTAAATTGCCGCCAATTTCTAACCCAGCAAATACGCCTAAGTCAGCACCCACATCTGCATCAACCGCAGACCTCGAAATATCATGCTGATTCTGTCCTGGGCGCAAGCGTGTCGAGGCCCCTCTAACGCCATAACCTTCCGCCGTTTTAGTACCCCAATCTGCTGTTACACCAGCCTCAACCGCTATACTGGCGCCAACACTACCAGTCAGCCCATAAGTAAGGACAAATTTAAAAGCACCTAAGGATGCTTCCTTGCCTTGTCGGTCTGGATAAAGAAAGGTACTTCCATTTTTATTCGGAAAATGACTTTTTCTCTCGCATTTGGCTTCCCCCAAAACAAAGCTGGCGTTGCCTTTCACTTTACCGTTCAATTGCTTGTTAAGCGGGTTGTATTCGCCATTACATCCAGCGCCGGCACTAAAGCGCATCAATTGCGCGGCGACACTAAAATCAACATCCCCACTTTGGGCGAATTTTTCGTTTTCAGGCTCGAGATATTTCTTTAAGCGGGTATTCATCGCCTTTGACCAACTGCCGATGATGATATTCACATCATCCATCAGTTTAATATCATCGCCAGCAAGTTTCATTTTCGGCCGTGTGTCTTTAATGGCCTTAAGGATTTTCTCATGATCAACGACCAGCCGTGTGCGCTCTTCTGTACGGCCGTGTTCGTCTGGCTCCGTGGTGTAAGTTTCCTTTTTTACAAAGCTCTTACCGCCTGATTTTTTTTCGGAGTCTTTTAACTGATAGGTTCGCCAGTGATTACTTATTCTGTCTGATCGCACATACGTCTTTTTAAAACCCATTACGCCTTTCTTAGAAGCAGGGATTAACTCCATCAACCCTATTCCCGCCGAACTCATACCGGAAGAGAGTAATTTCCCCTCTTCTACATCCGGTGTAAGAGTTTTAAGTAAGTCGCGTAACTTTTCACTGGCATGGTTCACTTTTTCAGCCGCACTCTCCAGCAATGTGTTTGCCTGAGCGATGTTAGTTTTTCTAATTTCAATCGCGCGGTCTGCGTCTAACTCATACTCTTGCTTGGCTTTGATCACTGCTTCCATTGAACGCGTGAGCAAATTTTGTTCACTGAGAAAAGCCTCATGTTCCACAGCGGGCACGCAGAGCAACGTTGCACTACCAGGATGAAAATAGACTTCAACCTCCCCAGAGCTTTTAGCGGGGATGCCTTTAGGGACTGCAGTTGTTTGCGAATTCGCTGGAGTATCCGACATGGTGATTCCTTATCGTTAATCAGGACAATCAGTTAAAGAAATTCAATTTTGATGCTGTTAGGCATTACCGTTGAGATTTCTGCCGTATTTCCTTCGTCATCGGTATACCCTTCGTAAACATCCCCTTCTCCAGTGGTAATACGATAGTGCTTATTAGGAATTATCTGGCCACTGGTTTCATCAATGGCGGTGAAATATTCGCTGTAGCCCGTTGGTAATTCAGGTGGCGTGATATTGATATTAGCCGATCCCATTTTCTGCACATTGCTGCTTTTCAGCAGAATATTGCCTGGACAACCCAGTTCAATATTACCGTCCTTGAGCCGTATATATCCGCCACCACAGCTCAGTAGTAATTCTTCATGTGCCGCAATGGTGACTTTACTTTCTACGCTGGTGATTGAAAACGCCTGTTTCGCTAACAAATTCATGGCATCGTTTTGTGCCTGAATATCCACATCACCTTTTCCGGCATAAGCCTTAATACCGGCGGTTTTGGCATACATGCTGACTGACTCTTGTGATGACGCAGTAAAGGACTTGCCACTGCTGATATCTATATTTCCACCCGCAGCTATGCCGACGCTTTCATTACCCGAAGCAACTCGTACCGCTTTAGGACTCACAACGCCGACTCCTTCAGGGGCATGCAATACCATGCCTGCTCCTACTAGCTTCTTCAGCGCATTATTCAATGATTCCTGACTGTGGGTGTCACTGGCGGCTGCCTTGGCATTTTCCGCGGCTTTAGAGAGCGATTGCGCCAATGCTAATGCTTTTTCCAGTTGTGCGATGGCCGCCTGCATATCCAGCGCCTGTCCCTGCGCCAGCTCCTGACCATCCGCACTAATAAACAGCCCTTTCCCCGCACGAATCGCACCCCAGCTGTCACTGCGTAGTTCAAAGCCTTCGCCACGCTGCGTGCGTTCACCATCCACCAAGTGCCCGAGGTTCAGCTGACTCTTGCCGCCGTATTCGGTGGAGAGTTTGATGTGCTCTTTGCCGCGCTCATCTTCCATGCGCAGCTTGTTGTTGGCTGGGGTGCGTATCACGTTGCGCTTATGGTTGGCGGCGCTGACGTGATCTTCATTGCGTGAGTCGTGCAGCGCATAAGCGATATAAGGACGATCGGGATTGCCCGCTTCGAAGGCGATCGCCACTTCGGTGCCCGCGATCAGCGGCATATGCCAACCGTAAGTATCGCCGCTGTACGGTTTTGCCAGACGCACCCACAAGCTTTCGTAACCGGTTTTCCACTGCGTCAGGTCGAAGTCAAACTTCACCTTGTAGCGACCGCTCTCATCCAGATGTGCGTAGGTGTCATTTTCAGTCACGCTGGTGACGCGTGCCTGCAAGGTTCCAGCGATGGTAGGGCGTTTGAGCAGTGGCGGGCGGTAGCCCACGGTTTCGCTGTAGGGAATTCCTTGCCAGCTGAGCGTAAACGACGCGTCACGGCCGCCCTGAGCGCTAATCGCTGTGATCACCACGCCCGCGGTAAACAACGGTGGCACATCGCCGATGATTTCCAGCATCTGCCCCGGTTGCAGTGTAGCCGCGTTGCTGGCTCCACTCAGTTGATGCTGCGCGTTGAGCAAACGTTCGTGGCGCAAACGGGCATAGAAGGCGCCGGTTTCTGTTTCGGCGTCTTGCTGTGCGCCTTGCGTCAGATAGTTATCACTGTAGCGATAGACTTCGCCGTAAGCGGTGCTGTCGGCACCGGCATCACCATCGGTGAGCAGGCCGTTTTGCGCATCGCGATAGTTGTAATCTTTGACTTTGACCGCCTGGCTCACCACCTGATGGCTGCTGCTGAGCTTCCACACCGATTCGGTGGCGCCATCGTTCATGCCAGAGAGTGCACGCAGCGGCAATGAAACATCAAACTGATAGAACTGCTGGTCGTCAGCGAAAATCACGATCTCTTGCTGCATGCGGCTGTCGGCTTCAAAGCGATACCAGATACCCACTTCAGACAGCAGACGCTCGATAAACGCCAGATCCGATTCTTGCCACTGCATCACCTGTTCGCGACGTGGATAAGTACCACGCAGGCGGAACTCAAACTGCCAGCCTTCGAACTGATGGTTGTCACGCAGGATCTGTTCAACGATCTCCGGCACCGACTGGTTCTGGAAAATCGCCGGACGGCTGGTATTACCCAGCAGCGCCAGTCGTGGCTCCAGCGTGGCCTGATAGCGGGTTTCATCCAGCGAAGAAGAGAGGCGCTGAAATTGGGTGATTACGCCATGCACGGTACGCGGTGATTCCATGCTCGGCAGAGAAAAGCCCGCTAGTTGCATACCCGGCGCATTGAAACTGAAGCTGGCGTTTTTTAGCAGCATCTGTTGTGGCGTGATGCCGCTGTCGAGGCTGCTAAAAGTGATCTCATAAGCATAAAGACGACTCAGCGCTTCATCCCCTTTAAAGGATTCCACATCCAGCGCCGCTGCACCGCCCTCCACGCTGAGGTCATAACGGTTCATCGAGCCAATTAAGGTCTGGCCGATTTTTGTCGCGATATCTGCAAGCGCCATTATGCGTTCTCCCCATGCTGTGCCGTCAGGCTCAGGGTGATGCCGATTTCATCATCAAAGCCCAGCGTCAGGTGCGTCGGCTTCTCCTGCTGCGCCAGTTGCAGTAGCAGCGTTTGCGACAGCACCGGCAAAATCTGTTGGTTAAGCAAGCTGTCGATGTTGCGCGCGCCACTGTCCGGCAGCAGACAAGCGCTGACCAGCGTGTCATACAGGCTCTCTTCGATGTGGCACTGCAGGCCGTAGTGACGTTGCAGCCGTTTGGCAACCTGCCCCAGTTTGATACTGACGATCTCGCGCAGCGCCGCAGCATCGAGAGGGCGATAAATCACCGTCTGGAATCGCGCCAGCAGCGCAGGCTGGAAGTGATCGCGCAGGATCGGATGCAGCAGTTCATTAACGCTGCTGGCCGGGGCTTCCGGCTGCTGCTCTAGCAGTGCCATCAGCGCATCGCTGCCGAGGTTGGAAGTCATTAAAATCACGGTATTGCGGAAGTCGATTTCACGCCCTTCGCCATCGCGCATCACGGCACGATCGAACACCTGATAAAAGAGATTGAGGACATCGCGGTGCGCTTTTTCCACTTCATCCAGCAGAACCACGCTGTAAGGACGCTTGCGTACCGCTTCAGTGAGAATGCCCCCCTGGCCGTATCCTACGTAACCCGGTGGTGACCCTTTCAGCTGCGATACGGTGTGCGCTTCCTGATACTCAGAGAGGTTGATGGTGATCAGCGCACGTTCGCCACCAAACAGCGTATCAGCCAGCGCCAGCGCCGATTCGGTTTTACCCACGCCGCTTGGTCCCACCAGCAGAAATACCCCCAGCGGACCGTTTTCTGCCGTCAGGCCGGTTTTCGCGGCTCGCAGACGCTGAGCAATCGCGTGCAATCCGGCATCCTGGCCGATCACCCGTTTGCCCAACTGCTGTTCCAGTTCAAGCAGGTTGGTCTGTTCATCTTTCAGCAAACTGCCCAGCGGTACGCCGGTCCAGTCGGCAATCACTTCTGCCACACTGCGCGCATCCACATCCAGCGACAGCAGTGGCGCGTTGCCCTGTAGCGTGCTGAGTTGTTGCTGCAAATCGCCTAAGGTTGCACCCTGCTCCGGCTTCTGGCGGGCCGTCAGTATCTGCTCTGCCAGCGCTTTTTCCTGCTGGAAGCGCAGTTCGAGTGCGGAACATTGTGTTTGCAGCGCGCGGCGTTGTTCCGCCAGTGTGGTCAGGCGCGTGGCATCACCTTGTGGATGGAGTGCCAGATCGTCCTCAATCGCCTGTTGTTCCATCGCCAGTGCGGCGAGCTGCGCCTGCAACTGCATCAGCGCTTCCGGCTGCGTGTCGAGGCTCATGCGCACACGCGCACTGGCGGTATCCAGCAGGTCCACCGCCTTATCCGGCAGTTGGCGGGCAGTAAGATAGCGGCGCGACAGCGTCACCGCTGCCTGAATCGCCGCATCCTGAATGTGTACGCCATGATGTTGCGCATAGCGAGATTTCAGGCCACGCAGCATCAGGGTGGCGTTAGCGTCGTCCGGCTCATCCACTTTGACCATCTGAAAACGACGCTCCAAAGCGGCATCGCGTTCGAAATACTGTTTGTACTCTGACCAGGTGGTGGCGGCGATGGTACGCAGTTCGCCTCGCGCCAGCGCAGGTTTCAGCAGGTTAGCGGCATCCGCGCCGCCCGCCTGGTTGCCCGCACCAATGATGGTGTGGGCTTCATCAATAAACAACAGCACCGGTTCAGATGATTGCTGGACGGCATCAATCACGCTCTTCAGGCGCTGCTCAAACTCCCCTTTCACCCCCGCGCCTGCCTGCAAAATACCCAGGTCGAGGGTGCGCAGCGAGACCCGCTTCAGGCTTTCCGGCACGTTGCCCTCGGCAATGCGCAGCGCCAGTCCTTCTACCAACGCAGTTTTACCCACACCCGGCTCGCCGACCATAATTGGATTGTTTTTGCGGCGGCGAGAGAGGATATCGATCATCTGGCGGATTTCATTATCGCGGCCCAGAACCGGATCGATGTTGCCCGCGCGCGCCTGTGCGGTGAGATCGTGGGTAAACTTGTTCAGTACCTGCTGCAGCGCTTCAGACAAGGTCTGTTTGCCGTTCAGCGCGGGTTGAACACGGTCATCCGCCAGCACCCGGTCATTCTCTGCCAGCGCCTGCTGTTCGGGACGCTCTTCTGACTGGGCATCCAGCAGCGGGCGCAGTCGCTGCAGTTGGGTGGCGCTCAAACTGAGCAGCGGCCAGGCCTGTTGCGCGTGCAGCCAGGCCGGTTGGGTGATCAACGCCTGCAACAGATGTGCAGAGCGAATCGATGCTGCATTCTCTTCCAGCGAGGCCACCAGCCAGGCGGACTGCAGCAAACCACTGAGCGCGGAAGAGAGCTGAGGACGCTGAGTGACGCTGTGCGGCAAGGTCTCAAGATGGCTGAGCAGCGATTGCCACAGCCCATCCAGATCCCATTCATAGCGGCGGGCTACGGTGACGATATCGCCTTCACCGCTTTCCAGCAGTTTCAACAGCCAGTGCTCCACGGTAATTTCCCGGTGTGCGCGGGTTTGGCAGAGCGCGGCGGCGGCGTCCAGCGCCCGGGCGCAAAAAGGGTTTAGTCGGCGAAGTAAAGCAGGTGAAGAGATATCCATAATAGTCCCGTCCTATGGCAAAAAATCGGGGCATTCATCGTGTTGCGCCATGGCTACCGCACGACCGAGGATCGTTCGTTGGGGTAGAACAGCTAGTTGTGCGATGAATCCAGTCACTGACGCATTGATGTCAGTGAGGTACGTAACAGCAGAACAGGCGCCCCACGCGGGGCGCACTGTGATTACTCACGCAGCGGCATTACGCCTGTGCGCGCTCATTCCAGGAATCGGAGTGAATGATGTTGCCGTCTTTGTAAGTCCAGATAACTTTTTCATAGCGCAGCTCAACCACTTCCAGGTGGTTGTGCTTCTCTTTGGCGGGATCTTTGATGTCATGCATCAGCGGAGCCACTTTCACCACCTTCACGTTTTCCAGCTTGGTGTTGAAATACTCTTTTTCCTGACCGGCATCGTCGATTTTGTACCATTTGAATTCAGCCGATTTCAGGGTCTGGCCTGAGGTCACCGCCTTATAGAGATACGGGGTTGAAGAATCGACTTCTTTAGTAAACACTAACGGCGCGTGCACGCGGGTTCCGGTCAGCTTGCCAGTGTTGTTGTCCGTTGGGATGTACAGCGCATGGTCCAGTGCCACGACTTCGACGCTGCCTTCACGGTTCTGTACAGTAACGGAACCTTTGATATCAGCACCGCCGTCGTCCTTCAGCCAAAGGTATGCTGGAATAGCCATGATTAACTCCTGTTGTTTATGGGTTTTTGTCACCTGATGGCGACGAGAGTGATAAGTCTGATTGCCGTGCAGCTGGCTGGCAGGCCGCTGCGTTCGGTACCAGACTGATCTCAACCCTGCGGTTAGCAGCCCGCCCCGCAGAGGTTGTATTGGTGGCGACCGGCCGCGTTGCACCATATCCCTGAATCGCAAAACAGGTTTCAGGGATATCGCTGGTGGCGATCATCCAGTCGCGCACGGCGGCCGCACGCGCCAGCGAAAGTTGCTGGTTAGCGCGCGTATCGCCGGTACTGTCGGTATGCCCGGTGACTAACACCATCCAACCGGGCTTCGCTTTAACATCCATCAGGGCATCCACCAGCACTTTGGTCGATCCCGTCTTCAATGCGGATTTCCCCACCTCGAACAGCGACATGCTGTCCAGACGCACCAGACGTGGCGCCTCTTTTACGGCAGGTTTAGCCGGGGGAACGTAGCCGCGAATCTCTGCCATAACCGGCGGATAGAGCTGCTCTCCGGGATAGAGCCCCAGGGCTAAGTGCAGAGGTGCGCCATTACGCTGAAACTTCTCCAGCAGCCGTGCATCGGTTTGTAACTGGTTTAATGCCGGGACTTTTAGCGCCGTATTGCTCATGGCAATTGCACGATAACGCGCGACGTCACTGGCGATGGCGCGAAGCAGACGATGGTTATTCCACGATGAGCACGCCAGCGCGGTCACGCTAAACAGCGTCACCAACGCCAGGGCATACACGGCGGCGCGTTGAGGGGGTGAGTAGCCACGACGCACTGGCAGTTGAGCCAGGAGAAAGTCGGGGAAGCGGCCATGGCTGGAAACCGTATCGGTTGCCAGCGCCCGCAGCGTGGTGCGTTGCTGCAACCACTGCTGCCACAGGTTACGCGGAACCGCTGCCACCTCGGGCTGCCAGCTCATCGCCATCGCGTGCAGATGCAGTGGCGCACTGGCTTGCTCAGTGCCACTGAACTGCGGCAGAACTTGCTCACGCAGCCAGGCGATCTGGCTGCTTAGCATCACGCCCTGTGCCAGTCGTGTCGCTTTTTCACTGTCATCTGCATTCGCTACCCAGCGGCTAAGTGACGTACCCTGTTGCTGCTCATCCCACACGCGCACGCCCGGTTCTGCGGCCTCCACGCTAAACCACGGCGAAGGCGCGCCCTGTAGCAGACAAGCCAGTATCGCGGGTAGCGCATGGCCACTGTGTTGTGCACAGCGTTGTACCTGAAAACGAAATTCTCGCAGCTGTGCCGCCAGTACCGGATGGTCATGGTGCTGCTCGGGTTGCAGCACCAGCAGCGCGCTCAGTTGTGTGCTCCAGCCGGGACGTATCGCCAGCAGCATCTCGCTGTAGTGCGCCAGTTGATCCGGCTGAGGAATGAGGATGTAGCATCCCTGCGCGGTTTCACGCATCGGTTCGCCAGCAAACAGCGCCTCTACGCCTTCGCCCACGGTGAGCACCACCGGCAGACGATAGTCTGCATCCGGCAGTGCAGCGACCAGTTGTTCTCCTAAAGGTGCATGACGCAATGCCTGAGCGGCACGACCTGTGCGCCACCAGGCAATGGCCGCGACCAGCCCGGCCGCCACCGCACCTGCCCAGGCCGCACTTCGGCTCACAGGCAGGAAAACCACGCAGATAATCAACGCAGCCAGGCAGCTCATCAGCCATAGCGTGCGTTTCAAGAGGATACTCAACGGCTGCTCCTTAGCCCTGTGATTCCTGTAACCAGTCACTCAATGACTGTTGAAGCTGGTAATGCAGGCCAAACCACACCACGGCAACGATGACCACCGCGCTCGCTGCCCAGAACCACAGAGAACGGCCACGCCACAGTCCGGAAGAACGGCGGCCAACGTGGACGAGGATCGGCGTCTCTTCTGCTACATCAAACGGCGGCACTCGCGCAGCAAGTTCGGCGATCAGCGCCTGGCGCTCCTGCTGCGGCTGATTTCGATAGCGCCCCTGGAAGCCGAGCATTAGCACGCGATGGAAGCAGCTCAGCACCAGTGGGTTTGGCGCGGGCTGCGCCAGCACCTGCCGCATACGCTGATAGAGCAGCTCGCCCCCTTGCAGCGTATTGAAGAAACGCGCCTGCAGTGGTGTCCGCATCCAAAAGGCATAGCCGTTGTCGTTTAGCGGGCGATTGAGCACCGTCTCATCCAGCAGCACGCATTGCGCGTAGGCAATGTGGTCGCTGTCTTCGCTGGCAATCCCCTGCCCGGCCAGACGCTGGCGTGTCTGTTCAACCAGTTCAACGCCGCGCTGATAGAGCGCTTCGCCCTCTTCCGCCACATCGCCGTTACGCAGGGCAACCACCAGCAGCCAGCTGTCGCGCAGCAGTTCATCAATGGAGAGTTGTTGTTTCATGAGCGCAGCACCGCATAGAGTTCTAATTTAACGCCCGGCAGCACGCCCGGAACGTAAATGGCACAACTGCCGGCCGTGAGCATCGCGACCGCAGAGGGATGCGTCAGATCCAGCGCAAAGTATTGATTCTCCAGCCGCAGTGGAATCGCTGCTGGCACGTGGCTCAGCGGAATGAGCGGCACGCCGTTCAGTGCGCCATTGATGATGTTGTTCACTTCATCTGGCGTACCGATCTTGCACAGCGGCGGGAACTGGCTCTGCAGCTGATGCGCAGGCAAGTCGGAACGCACGGAGAGGTAGAAATCAGCCTCTTCACGCAGGCGACTATCGTTCAACTGGGCGCGCCACTGATTCTCACGCACCAACTCCAGCTCCACGGCCACCACGCGGGATGGCAGGCTCGCTTCCAGCAGCGTGCTGATCAGGGTAAACAGCGGGGGAAATACTTCGGCTGGCCTGGCGTGGTCATAACGCGGGATGGCATCCATGTCGTGCTCCAGCGAAAAGGTCAGCATGCTGCCCGCTAGCTTGACCAGTTCGCGATAAACCAGTTCAGGATGGATCATCGGTGAGGCTTCAAAATCCACCAGTACCGGTTCGTAAGTATTGAGCGCATTCAACAGCCAGAACAGGGAAACATCCGCCACGGCAAAATCAGCCATGCGCTGATTATTCTCGCGGCGCATGCCCATCAAGCGCATGCGTTTGGCACGCAATTGCGCGACGCGCAGACTCAGTTGATCCTGCAATAGCTCACTGCCACCAAACGCCAGCAGTGGCGGGATAAACGCGTTGTCGATCTGCCATCCGTTCTGGCCATCACGCTGCAAACGCACCAGCGGACAGGTGAAGTATTCGTCATTGTTATCGATGTCAAAACGCAGTGAGAGTGCGTAACGCTCAACGGCAATCGACTCTTGCTCATTGCCGAACACATCCTGCACCGATACCCACTCCTGCTGGTAACGCAGCGGGCGCTCGGAAGCTTGCGTACCGGTCTGGCAGTTGCCGCCATTGGCGTGTTCTAGTGGCAGCGCCAGCAGCACCGTGACCTGATTGCAGTCCGCGGGAATCGCCCGCTGCAGATCCACCGCCGCAGGCAGCGAATCGGCACGATCGCTGTCAATCAGGGTGCCATCCTGCAAACGCACCGCCAGATGTTGTGCATTCAGGCGATTAACGCGCAGCGCCTCCCCATCGAAGCGCGCATTCAGCACGCCCCACGGGTGTGTCAGACTCAACTGTGCAATGCACTGGTTGGTGAGCGCTTCCCAGCGCGCCTGTTGCTGGAACTGATGCGGCGCAAGAAATGCGCCTTCAATCCACAGCGGGCGTGAAACCTTCATTGTTGCTCCCTGACTTACGCTTTCGCCTTCGGCATTTGAGAAACCAGCGACAAGTTGACATCCAATCCTTCAACCTGGAAATGCGGTACTGCGTACAGTTTGACGCGGAAGAAACCGGGGTTATCTTCGATGTCTTCCACCGTCACCCGGGCTTCACGCAGCGGATGCGAGGCCTGCAGATCGTCCGAGGGATCGGTCATCTCCGTGACCAGAGTGTTGATCCAGTTATTCAGCTCCAGCTCCAGCATGCGGCGATCTTTGGTGGTGCCGATGTTTTCCCGTTGCAGCAGCTTGAGATAGTGCGCGATGCGCGACAGCAGGAAAATGTATGGCAGACGCGCATTGATGCGGCTGTTAGCCGTGGCTTCATCGGTGTCATACAGCGCCGGTTTCTGCGCCGAGTTTGCCGAGAAGAAGCAGGCGTAATCGCGGTTTTTGTAATACGACAGCGGAATAAAGCCGAGATTAGCGAACTCAAATTCGCGCGTTTCCGGAATCATCACTTCGGAAGGGATCTTCACCTGATTGCCAGTGCCGAGATCGTAAAGGTGAATCGGCAAATCGGTCACCGCGCCGCCCGCTTGTGGACCGCGAATCTGTACGCACCAGCCGTTATTCACAAAGCTCTTCACCATGTTAGCGGCAAATGCAAAAGAGGCGTTGCTCCACAGGTAGCTGTCGTGATCCGGGCCTTTCACCTCTTCCACGTAGTTGAAACTGCGCACGGGCACGGTATCCGGGCCATAAGGCAGGCGCCCTAAAACGCGTGGCAGGGTCAGACCGATGTAGCGCGCATCGTCGCTGTCACGGAATGACTTCCACTTGATGTATTCCGCGCGGTCAAAGTAGTTAGCGATATCTTTGATGCCCGCCACTTCTTCCATGGTCTCTTTGCCGAAGAACGCAGCACCCACCGACGCCACAAACGGCATATGCGCCGATGCCGCCACTTTGGAGATGTTACGCAACAACGCAATATCCTGCGGGCTACGATCAAACTCATAGTTGGCGATGGTAGAACCAATCGGCTCGCCGCCCGGCGTGTCGTATTCCTGGGTGTAGGTATGGTGATAGAAACCGCTCTGCACGATCTCTGGCGCGTCTTCAAAGTCCAGACGCAAGTCGTCTTTCGAGACATCCAGCACTTCAATCTTCACGTTCTGACGGAAGTCAGTACGGTCCACCAGGAACTTCAAACCGCGCCACGCAGATTCCACTTTCTGGAATTCCGGATGATGCATTACCGCATCCAGCTGGCGGCTAATTTGGTTATCCAGTTCGCTGATGTGATTATCGAGCAGCGTCTTATCGAGACGTTCGACTTTCTGCGATGACTGCTTGAGCAGATTGAGGAAGACGCTGACGGCGGCGGTCACGCGCTCATCGGCAGAGGTATCTGCCAGCGCATCATTATCCTGGAATGCGTCAATGCCGTTCAGCTGGCTGACAGGGTTGAGGTTGATCTTCTCGAAAAGCGACTGATAGACACCACCCTCCAGCGTTTCATGGCCTGGACTGGCGGTCGCCTGAGTTTCTCGTTGTGACATAGTTAGCTCCTTGCTGATAACGGACGTTTACGCTTTCGGTGCCAGTGCGGCCAGCTCTGCGCGCAGCTCATCACTGAGTGCTTCGTCTTTGAGAATGTTTTCCAGCTCGCGGCGGAACGTGGCGTTATCCAACAGGTTGGATTTCAAATCGCGTAGCAGATTGCGCATCGAGAGCAGCGCACGCAGTTGAGGAATTTGGCGGGCAACCTGCTCGGGTTCAAAATCAGCCATCTCTTTAAAATCCAGCTTGACTGACGCTTCACTGCCATCAGCCGCCAGCGTATCAGCAACGGTGAGATTCACCTTCGGGTTGTACTCCGCCAGTACCTGGTTGAAGTTGTTTTTGTTAATCGAGATTTTTTCACGTTCTGAAACGGCGCGATCGTCCTGACCGTTGCTGTAATCCCCCACCACCATCAGCTTTAATGGCAATTCCACTTTTTTCTGCGCACCACCGGTGTGCAGATCCAGTTTGATATTGACGCGTGCTGCGGGTACTTCGTCCTGAAAGCTATTAGCCATGTGAATACCTAATTTTGTCTTTTGACCGAGCGCGTCCCTGACGGAATTAAGTCGCCATGTCATTGAAGAAAGAAAAAGTATCCGGCTCTACCGTTAGAGTGAGCAGGTAATGCTATGACCTAGCGGTGATAGCCGAAATCGTTGAGGGGTGAACTTTAACCAGATTGAAGGATGCTGTCTGTGGTCGGAGGAGGACGACCTGTTACAGAATGTGAAAAAAAATAAGTAACAGGTTCTCTTAATTAATTTGTCGTAGCGCCAACGATAACGAGAGATCCATTAGAAACTAAACGGCAAAAACACAAGAAATCATTTTTACATTTAGTAACATCCTAGCCAGTTATGGAAAAAACCCTTAAAAATTAGATCATTGTAATATTAGCTGATATATAATCACCAAGAGAAAGTAATTTAATATCAGAATAAACATTAGGATTTATCTGTATTACATAACAAAAAAGCGTTCTGAAGCACGCATTTAATGGCCCTGAGGTTAAGGTTTACTAATCAAAATTTCACTTATGTTCTGCCGACCTGATAGTTTCTTTAGTTACTAAAAATGATTTACGTCCTTATTTGCACGTGTGGCTACCTGTAAACAGAGCAATAGTTAAGATTAACTAAAGCGATCACGCTAAGCCAATTTCCAGTCTGATAATGTAAACAAACATGTAACTCCGCTAATTCTCGTCGTCGTGAAGGGAAGAAATGCAAAAAAAAGCCCGCCGAAATTAATCGGCAGGCTTTTTTGCAGCAAAAGGAACGGGGATTAAGCTTTCATCAAGAACTTACGCAGTTCAGCGAAGTCTGCCGCCATGTTATGCGACAACAGTGGCAGCTCAGCGCGCTCTGCCAGCTCTTTTGGCAGCGGCAGTTCCTGCCCCAGAATCTCGTCCACACTCTCTTT
>AEWW01004777.1_pt1 | contig 35727 bp, 30 predicted proteins | sample 267848 | NCBI WGS metagenome assembly AEWW01 (sample SAMN00713649, study PRJNA62039) | ant fungus garden metagenome | place: Panama: Gamboa | collected Apr-2009 | depth 0.5 m m | reverse complement strand
TACCTAATGGGAAATAAAAAATCCACGCCAGGCGTGGATTTTTTTGGCTGAATTTAATTCAACAGGGTCAAATCATCGACTTGAAGATTAGACGTTGAACAGGAAGTTCATCACGTCGCCATCTTTCACGATGTACTCTTTGCCTTCCGAGCGCATCTTGCCGGCTTCTTTCGCGCCTTGCTCACCTTTGTAGGTGACAAAGTCATCAAACGCGATGGTCTGCGCACGGATAAAGCCTTTCTCGAAGTCGGTATGAATTTTACCGGCAGCCTGCGGCGCGGTGGCACCCACTGGGATGGTCCACGCACGCACTTCTTTCACGCCAGCGGTGAAGTAAGTTTGCAGGTTGAGCAGGGCATAACCTGCACGGATCACGCGGTTCAGGCCCGGCTCTTCCAGACCCAATTCCGCCATGAACTCGTCACGCTCTTCGTCATCCAGCTCAGCGATGTCAGATTCAACGGCTGCGCACACCGGCACCACCACTGAACCTTCGGCTTCTGCAATCGCACGCACCTGATCAAGATACGGGTTGTTTTCAAAACCGTCTTCGTTGACGTTGGCGATGTACATGGTTGGCTTCAGGGTCAGGAAGCTCAGGTAGCGAATGGCCGCTTTCTCGTCTGCATCCAGTTTCAGCGCGCGTAACATGCCCGCTTCGGACAGATGCGGCAGGCACTTCTCTAATGCAGCCAGCTCAGCTTTCGCATCTTTGTCGCCGCCTTTGGCTTTCTTCTGACAACGCTGAATGGCACGTTCACAGGTATCCAGATCGGACAGCGCCAGCTCAGTGTTGATAACGTCAATATCTTCCGCCGGGTTCACTTTGCCGGAAACGTGAATAATATTGTCGTTCTCGAAGCAACGCACCACGTGGCCGATAGCTTCGGTTTCACGGATGTTGGTCAGGAACTGGTTACCGAGGCCTTCACCTTTGGATGCGCCTTTCACCAGACCCGCGATATCGACGAATTCCATGGTGGTCGGCACAACACGCTGTGGCTTAACGATTTCGCTCAGCTGATCGAGGCGCAGATCGGGCATTGGCACCACACCGGTGTTAGGCTCGATGGTGCAGAACGGAAAGTTGGCTGCTTCGATACCCGCTTTAGTCAGCGCGTTGAACAGGGTGGATTTACCGACGTTCGGCAGGCCCACAATACCGCATTTAAATCCCATGGTCTGATTACCTTTCTCACTGAGTGTACGGCACTGGCTGGCAGCGCCGACAGATTCAAAAAATTTCGCGCATTATACACAGAATTGCCTTCTGCGGCGCGGGAATTGGGCTTAGCCAGCCTTGAACGCGTGCAGGCGGTTCATCGCCTTGATTTTGTCTTCTTTCAGCCACAGTTCTGTGCAGCGCACCGCTTCATCCACGGCATCGTCAATCAGTTTTTGCTCGCTGGCAGGCGGTTTGCCTAACACGAAGCCGGTAACCTTATTGCGATCGCCGGGATGACCGATGCCAACCCGCAGGCGATGGAAATTATTGTTATTGCCCAGCTTGCTGATGATGTCTTTGAGACCGTTATGCCCGCCATGACCACCGCCCTGTTTGAATTTGGCGATGCCAGGAGGCAGATCCAGTTCATCGTGTGCCACTAAAATCTCTTCTGGTGCGATGCGATAAAAGGTCGCCATTGCCGCAACCGCTTTGCCACTCAGGTTCATAAAAGTAGTGGGCACCAGCAAACGGACATCTTCACCCGCCAGTGACAGGCGTGCAGTGTAGCCGTAGAATTTCGGCTCCTCTTTCAATGACTGATTGTTCCGGTCGGCCAGCAAATCCACATACCAGGCACCTGCGTTATGGCGCGTTGCGGCGTATTCAGCGCCGGGATTGGCCAGCCCCACAATCAGTTTAATGCTGCTCACGATGTTTATCCTGTCTTGCTGCGGAAAGGGCGATAGTTTACTGCCTGCAAGCGGCGATGACAAAGGGTCCTGAGCACGGATGATACCTCTGCGTGACTTATCAATTTCTATCGAAATCAAGCCTCTGGCCGTAAAGAAATGTCAGAGATTGTGAAGGATGTGTGATCCTGTACGCAACTTAACCGGCAGTCATTGCCTAAACTTATGACAAGTTAACCATACGTGCTGTTTTGCTTTTTCATAAGGATGGAGGTGAATCATGAAACGTCAACAATGCCGCTATTTAGGTAATGGCCTGATGTGTTTAGGTTTACTGACGATGGTATTAGGCGTCGGCTATTCCATTATTAATCAGCTGCCTGCGTTAAACCTGCCGCAATTCCTCGCGCATGGTGCCATGTTCAGCATCTTTGTCGGGGCACTGCTGTGGCTGGTAGGGGCGCGCGTCAGCGGACGTGAGCGTGTCGAAGACCGCTACTTCTGGTTACGCCATTACGGTGACAAACGCTGCCGCCGCAATCATTCTTCACATTAAGGACAAACGCTGCCGCCGCAATCATTCTTCACATTAAGGACAAACGCTGCCGCCGCAATCATTCTTCACATTAAGAGAGAGCAGCTTCCTGCACCGGCTGTAACTGCACGAAATAACGTTCGACGCGGTTACGGCCACTGGCTTTTGCACGGTATAACGCTTCGTCCGCCAGGCCGAGTAAAATCGGGAAGGTGTGATCGCGATGGTTAGCGGTAGCATAGCCAATACTCACGGTATAGCAGACGTCGTTGGGCTGCGACAGTTGTGTCGCCAGACGGATACGCTCACACACCCGTTCTGCATCCTCGCTATTGCCCGGCAGAATCGCCGCAAACTCTTCGCCGCCCAGACGGGCAAAATGACCTTCTGCGGGCAGCAACGCCTGCACCACCTGACAAAAATCGATTAATACGCGGTCACCTTGCAGATGGCCGTAACGATCGTTAATGCCTTTGAAATGGTCAAGATCAAACAGCACGGCCGAGTAAACCAATGGCTGCGGATTGCGCGTATTGCGTAACACTAATCTATCGGCTTGCTCGAACAGGGCGCGACGATTCCAGACGCTGGTCAGGGGATCGTGAAGCGAGGCCCGTTTGTGAGCTATCTGCGTGCGCTCATTGACCATCGCCAGAATGGTAAATGTCAGGCCAATCACAAACAGAATGGATTCAAGAATCACGTACACCGAAAAGCTGGAACCGGCTATCGCGCCGCGCACCGGGGTGGCGATGGCATCATCCAGGAATATACGCGCCACGTGAAACAGCAGATGGATCCACAGCAACATCTGCGCCGGCCAAAAGGTCACCTGCAGTGCATCGCGCGATTGCCACAACAGGCGAATCAGGGCACCGGTGTAAATAATGCAAAGCAGACATATGACTAAAACGCGTTTAGGTTGGCTGGCGTAAAACTGCGGGAACGCGCAGAGAATGGCCCATAATAATGCAGCCGCTAACCAGCTGAATCCGAAAGGTTTATTGCAGAATGCTCGAAAAGCGTTCAGCAGATTGCCATAGGCCAGCAGCATCACCACGTTGCCGACAGCGATGGGAAGAAAAACAAATCCAGCACTGCGCAGACTGCTGAGAAACACCGCTGTCAGGGTCAATGTGAGCGCCAGCGTAGTGAACCCCAGCACGCGATCGTACTGCGCACCCACCCAGGCGAACACCAAAATAATGCTCAAAAAACCCAGCACATAGAGCTCGCAAACAAATAGGGTGTAAATGTCGAGAGTCATAGTGGTCGGAGTTCTCAGAAAAAAGTGTGGAGAAAAATACCACTAATCAATGGCCCGCTAAAGTGCAGCATCGCGAGTCGAATGAAAAGAGTGTAAGGCAGGGAGAATAGCGAATTTTAACGAAATTTATCGCGAAAATATCTGTAGCGAGAGCGGCTTAATCGGTAAATGAAGCGGATTGTTGGGAATAAAAACCGGGCGCGGGGCCCGGTTTCATGCAATGTATTAATGTTCGAACATTGCGGAGATGGACTCTTCGTTACTGATACGGCGAATCGCTTCGGCCAGCATGCCAGAGAGCGTTAAGGTACGCACGATTGGCAGGGCTTTCATCTCGTCTGACAGCGGAATAGTGTCGCACACGATAACCTGATCGATCACTGACTTACGCAGGTTTTCGACCGCGTTACCAGAGAAGATGGGGTGAGTCGCATAAGCGAAGACACGTTTCGCGCCGCGCTCTTTCAACGCTTCAGCTGCTTTGCACAGCGTACCGCCGGTGTCGATCATATCGTCGACCAGTACACAGTCACGACCTGCCACGTCACCGATGATGTGCATCACCTGAGAAACGTTCGCACGCGGGCGACGTTTATCGATGATAGCCATATCAGTGTCATTGAGCAGCTTAGCAATAGCACGCGCACGCACGACGCCGCCGATGTCCGGAGAAACCACAATCGGGTTTTCCAGGCCAATCTGCAGCATATCTTCCAGCAGGATTGGGCTACCGAACACGTTATCAACCGGGACATCGAAGAAGCCCTGGATCTGTTCGGCGTGCAGATCAACCGTCAGAACACGGTCAACACCCACACTGGAGAGGAAATCGGCAACCACTTTGGCGGTGATAGGCACACGAGCAGAACGCACGCGGCGGTCCTGACGGGCATAACCAAAGTAAGGGATAACAGCAGTAATACGACCAGCAGAAGCCCGACGCAACGCGTCGACCATCACAACCAGCTCCATCAGATTATCATTGGTGGGGGCACAGGTGGACTGGATGATGAAAATATCACCACCGCGTACATTTTCGTTGATCTGTACACTTACTTCACCATCGCTGAAACGGCCGACAGCGGCGTCTCCGAGGCTAGTGTAAAGGCGGTTGGCAATACGTTGTGCTAGTTCCGGGGTGGCGTTACCAGCAAATAGCTTCATATCAGGCACGAGAAGAACCTCAGGCTTGGCGTCCAGAGAATGAACGTTTCAAAAGTAACCGGCGAATACTTTTGAAGTCGTTCATACGGGTGTGTTAATGCGTCACGTGCAGTGCCTGGAACAGGGTGGCACTGTCACGCAAACGCTTAGAGCCCGGAAAGGGTACGTTGCAACGGCGAGATATTAAGTCCGCGCGCCACAAATCCGTTAATCCATTTCGGGGCAAGCTCCAGCACCTGACGAGCAGCGGATTCGGTGCTAAATTCAGCAAATACACAAGATCCGGTCCCGGTCAGGCGCGACGGCGCGTATTCTAGCAGCCAGGAAAGCAGCGCATCAACCTCGCGAAAACGTTTTCTTGCCACAGCTTCACAATCATTGTGAAAAGGACGCTGTAACAGTTCATCTAATGTGCGTATCGGTGAATTGCGCGTCAAGTCGGGATCGCGAAAGATATCCGGCGTGCCGATGCTGATGCCAGGATGCGCCACCAGATACCATTTCTCTTCCGGTTCAGCGGGCTGAATCTGCTCGCCAACCCCTTCGGCAAAGGCGGCGTGGCCGCGCACGAACACCGGAACATCCGCACCGAGCTGCACGCCAAGGGTGGCTAACTCATCTACGCTAAGCCCGGTTTGCCATAAATGGTTGAGCGCCACCAGCACGGTCGCGGCATCCGAAGAGCCTCCGCCCAGTCCGCCGCCCATCGGAAGACGTTTTTCCAGGGCTATCTGCGCCCCCGCGTTTTCGGGCAGCGCACCGCGAGCGGCTGCTGCTTGCTGTAACATCCGCGCTGCCCGCACGATCAGGTTGTCGTCATCGGCGACGCCCGCTAACGGCGTCAGCAGCGTAATGTTCCCACTGCTGTCAGGCGTGATCTCAAGCGTGTCGCCGTGATCAAGAAACTGAAACAGCGTTTGCAGATTGTGGTAGCCGTCAGCGCGACGGCCCGTAATGTAGAGAAACAGATTCAGTTTTGCCGGAGCAGGCCAGGTGGTGATCATTGCGTGGTCCAGCTATCCATGCGCAGTTTGATACGCTGACCACCTTCTGTCAGTTCCAGGTTGGCCGGCAGCGGTGGATTCACTTTGCTGTCGTAATCAGAGATGTTCACTTTCCACTGCTGCCCATTACGGCTGTAATTCACACTCTGCAACTGATAGCTGCTATTGAGCTGATAATCCGTGGCATCACCCGGCAAGCCCATCATCCACTGACGCAGGTTCGCCAGCGGGATATCCATGCCGGTCAACTGTGAAATCATCTTCTCAGCATCGTTACTCACGTAGCGCTTGCCTTTGTTATCGACGATTTGCACCACCGACCCCTGCGCATCCAGCTGCAACTCGGTGCTGCCCAGCGGATTGGTTAACAACAGACGATAGCGATCGGCGGCGGTTTGCTGCCAGTTAAAGCGCGCATAGACTTTTTGCTTATCGGAAAGATAGGCAAAAGCGCCACGCGTTTGATATTGGGTGATTTTCTCAACGGCTTGCTGATGCTGCTGCCATTGCGGTGAGGTGGTGCTGGGGCCAGGACCTTGTGGTTTGTTGATGCTACAAGCAGCCAGCAATACGCTGGCAAGGGGCAAAAGGCGCAACAGCTTGCGCGGGGGCAAATGCATCACGTGGTCGTCTCCTCAGACACGTTTTTACTTCGTAACCGATAACGCTAACCATCCAATACTATGCCGTCAATGCCGATGTAAGGATAATTGCGCACGATCAGTTTAATCTTATTACAGTCATAGCCTTTGTATGGCTTTTCTTGATCTGTGGCATCTTGTAGAATGCGCTTCACAAAGCCCTGACAAATATTGGGACATCCCAACCCGAATCACCATGACGCTGCTTGCTCTCGGAATCAACCACAAAACCGCACCTGTTGCGCTGCGCGAACGCGTTGCGTTTCTGCCAGACACGCTGGATCAGGCTCTGAATAGCCTGTTGTCCCAGCCGATGGTTCAGAGTGGTGTGGTGCTCTCAACCTGTAATCGTACTGAACTCTATCTCAGCGTAGAGCAGCAGACAGATTTGCAGGAGAGGTTGGTGCGCTGGTTGTGCGAGTATCACGATCTGCGTGAAGAAGATGTCCGCGCCAGCCTTTACTGGCATCAGGACAACGCCGCCGTCAGCCATCTGATGCGCGTTGCCAGTGGTCTCGACTCACTGGTGTTGGGTGAGCCGCAAATTCTCGGTCAGGTCAAAAAAGCCCATGCTGATTCCTCACGCGACCACGCGCTGAGCAGTGAGCTGGAGCGCATGTTCCAGAAAACCTTTTCCGTCGCCAAACGCGTGCGTACCGAAACTGAAATCGGTGCCAGCGCGGTCTCTGTCGCCTTTGCCGCCTGTTCCCTGGCGCGTCAAATCTTCGAATCACTCAGTACGGTCAACGTGTTGCTGGTGGGCGCCGGGGAAACCATCGAGTTAGTGGCGCGTCATCTGCGCGAACACAAAGTGCAGAAGTTGATGATTGCCAACCGCACCCGCGAGCGTGCGCAGCTGCTGGCTGATGAAGTGGGCGCCGAAGTGATTGGTTTGGGCGATATTGAAACCCGTCTGGCCGATGCGGATATCATTATTTCTTCTACCGCCAGCCCGCTGCCAATTATTGGCAAAGGCATGGTGGAACGCGCGTTGAAAGCCCGCCGCAATCAGCCGATGCTGCTGGTGGATATCGCCGTACCGCGTGATGTCGAACCTGAAGTGGGTAAGCTGGCGAACGCCTATTTGTACAGCGTCGATGATCTGCAAGCGATCATCGAGCAGAATATGGCACAACGCAAAGCCGCTGCAGTCCAGGCCGAAAGCATAGTTGTGCAGGAGAGTGGCGAATTTATGGCATGGCTGCGTGCGCAAAGCGCGGGCGACACCATTCGCGAATATCGTTCACAGGCTGACGACGTGCGTGCCGAGTTGCAGGAGCGTGCGATTGCCGCGCTGCGTCAGGGCGCGGATGCCGAGAAAGTCTTGCAAGAGTTAGCGCACAAGCTGACCAACCGTCTGATTCATGCACCAACCAAATCACTGCAGCAGGCCGCGCGCGATGGCGACAACGAACGCCTGCAGATCTTACGTGACAGCCTCGGTTTAGAGTAATCTGGTCTGTCACGACCTATCACTGGGATACCCTCTATTACATGAAGAGCTCTATTGTTGCCAAGCTGGAAGCCCTCCAGGAACGCCACGAAGAAGTTGAAGCGTTGCTGGGCGATGCCGGCGTCATTGGCGATCAGGAACGTTTTCGCGCCTTATCACGCGAATATGCGCAGTTGACCGATGTGACCCGTTGCTTCCGCGACTGGCAGCAGGTGCAGGAAGATATCGAAACAGCTGAAATGATGCTCGACGATCCTGAAATGCGTGAAATGGCTAACGAAGAGTTAAAAATTTCGCGTGAGAAGCGTGAAGTGCTGGAACAACAGCTTCAGGTGCTGCTGCTGCCAAAAGATCCCGATGATGAACGTTCGTGCTTTGTGGAAGTGCGCGCCGGAACCGGCGGAGATGAAGCGGCAATTTTCGCAGGCGATCTGTTCCGTATGTACAGCCGTTATGCCGAAGCACGCCGCTGGCAGGTCGAGATCATTAGCGCCAACGAAGGCGAGCACGGCGGCTACAAAGAAGTTATCGCCCGAATTAATGGTGAAGGCGCTTACGGTCGTTTGAAATTCGAATCCGGCGGTCATCGCGTTCAGCGCGTCCCGGAAACCGAATCGCAGGGCCGTATTCATACCTCTGCCTGCACCGTGGCGGTGATGCCTGAATTGCCGGAAGCCGAAATGCCGGAAATCAACGCGGGCGATCTGAAGATCGATACCTTCCGCTCCTCAGGTGCCGGTGGTCAGCACGTTAACACCACCGACTCAGCGATTCGTATTACCCACTTGCCCACCGGTATTGTGGTTGAGTGTCAGGACGAACGTTCCCAGCACAAAAACAAAGCCAAAGCGTTAGCGGTATTGGGTGCGCGTATTCATGCTGCCGAAACCGCCAAGCGTAATGCGGCAGAAGCCTCAACTCGTCGCAACCTGTTGGGCAGCGGCGACCGTTCGGACCGTAACCGCACTTACAACTTCCCGCAGGGTCGTGTTACCGATCATCGCATCAACCTGACGCTGTACCGCCTGGATGAAACCATGGAAGGCAAGCTGGATACGCTGATCGAGCCGATTGTGCAGGAGTATCAGGCCGATCAACTGGCCGCGCTGGCTGGACAAGACTGATGTTGATTCGCCACTGGCTCAAGCAAGCAGTGCTCGCGCTCTGTGGCGGAGACAGCCCGAAACGGGATGCGGAGATTTTGCTGGGTTTTGTCACTGGAAAATCACGCAGCTGGCTGGTGGCGTTTGACGATCATGAACTCGACGCTACTCAGCTTGCCGAACTTGATGCGCTGCTGGCGCGTCGGGTGAAAGGCGAACCGATTGCGCATCTGGTGGGCGAGCGTGAGTTTTGGTCGCTGCCGTTGCGCGTCAATGATGCCACATTAATTCCGCGTCCGGATACCGAAGTGCTGGTGGAACAGGCGCTCTTACGTATTCCCGCAACACCGTCCTCCTTGCTCGATCTTGGCACTGGCACCGGAGCTATCGCGTTAGCGCTGGCGAGTGAGCGTCCTGACTGCCAGGTGCTGGGCTGCGACCGTATCCCAGCAGCTGTGGCGCTGGCTGATGAGAATGCTCAGCGGTTGCACATCAGCAATGCGCGTTTCCAGCTCAGCCACTGGTTCGATGACATTCCCGCCCAGCGTTTCGATCTCATCGTTAGTAACCCGCCTTATATCGACGCCGCCGATGAACATCTGCAGCAGGGCGACGTACGCTTTGAACCGCTTAGCGCACTGGTGGCCGATGAAGCCGGGCTGGCCGATTTACGTTTGATTATTCACCGTGCCCCACAGTGGTTGCAGCCCGGTGGCTGGCTGTTGCTGGAGCACGGCTGGCAACAAGATGAAACTGTGCGCGCCATCATGACGCAGCACGGCTATCAGCAGGTCAGCAGCATTAACGATTATGGCGGCAATCCGCGCGTCACACTTGGGCAATTTTTTTGATTTAAGGAAGCACCATGGCAAGCTGGTATCCGCTGGTTAAACATTTCCACCTGCTGACGGTAGCGTTGACGATCAGCTTGTTTCTGCTGCGTTTTTACTGGTTAACCACCGGTTCAGCGATGCTACAGCGTCGCTGGGTGCGCATTGCGCCGCATATTAATGACACCTTTTTGCTGCTCAGTGGCGTGTGGCTGGTGGTGATCACACACTTTTATCCGTTCTCACCGCAAGGAAGCTGGCTGACGGAGAAGCTGTTAGGGGTTATTATCTACATCGCCTTAGGTTCCGTGGCATTGAGCCGTCGCCCACGCAAGATGGGGACACGTTGGATCGCTTGTCTGATTGCAATCGTAGCACTGCTGTTTGTGATTAAGCTGGCGATGACCAAAATGCCGTTATTGGGGATAGTATGACCTCGCCAGAGTTAGTTGATTACAGTGAAACACCGTTGAGTGAAGCGGTGATTGGCGCAACCTGCGCCATACGCAATGATTTTTCTGCGCCATCCGTTCAGCAACAGCTGGCGGCATTAGTTGAAGAAGCACGGGAATACGTCAGCAGCGAACAGGATGCCGACTTGCAACTGGGCAAGCTGCTTGAATTGTTTTATCGCCAGTGGGGCTTTGGTGGCGCCAGTGGCGTCTACAATTTGTCCGATGCGCTGTGGATCGATAAAGTGCTGAAGAGCCGACAGGGCACCGCCGTATCGCTGGGGGTGATACTGTTACACATTGCCGACGAGCTGGAGCTGCCGCTGATCCCGGTGATTTTCCCCACCCAGTTGATTCTGCGTGCTGACTGGCTGGACGGTGAAATGTGGTTGATCAACCCTTTCAACGGCGAAACGCTGGATACACATACGCTGGAAGTGTGGCTGAAGGGCAATATCAGCCCGACCGCGAAGCTCTACAATGATGATCTGGATGAAGCCAAAACCATCAATGTGATGCGTAAAATGCTGGATACGTTGAAAGCGGCACTGATGGAAGAGAAGCAGATGGAACTGGCGTTAAACGTCAGCCAGGTACTGCTGCAGATTGATCCCGATGACCCGTATGAAATCCGCGATCGGGGGTTAATCTACGCTCAGCTTGAGTGTGAACATATCGCGCTGACCGATTTGACCTACTTCGTTGAACAGTGTCCAGAAGACCCGGTCAGCGAAATGATTAAAGTGCAGATTCACGCAATTGAACAGAAACAGGTGACGCTGCACTAAGCGTCATCTCGACAATAAGGAAAGGGCATGACTCAGAAAGTAGTAAATATCGGCGATATCAAGGTCGCAAACGATCTGCCATTTGTTCTCTTTGGTGGTATGAACGTGCTGGAATCGCGCGACCTCGCCATGCGTATTTGCGAACACTATGTAAAAGTGACCGACAAACTCGGTATCCCTTACGTGTTCAAAGCCTCTTTTGACAAAGCTAACCGCTCTTCCATCAAATCCTACCGTGGTCCAGGTCTGGAAGAGGGCATGAAGATTTTCCAGGAGCTGAAACAGGCGTTCGGCGTGAAAATCATCACTGATGTGCATGAAGCTTCACAGGCGCAGCCGGTGGCGGATGTCGTTGATGTGATTCAGCTGCCTGCATTCCTGGCGCGTCAGACCGATCTGGTGGAAGCGATGGCGAAAACCGGTGCAGTCATCAACGTTAAGAAACCGCAGTTCGTTAGCCCAGGCCAGATGGGTAACATTGTCGATAAATTCGCGGAAGGCGGTAACGACAAAGTGATCCTGTGCGACCGTGGCAGCAATTTCGGTTACGACAACCTGGTTGTCGATATGCTGGGCTTCAACGTGATGAAGAAGGTCACCAACAACAGCCCGGTGATCTTCGACGTGACCCATGCACTGCAGACGCGCGATCCGTTCGGCGCGGCTTCAGGTGGACGTCGCGCGCAGGTAGCTGAACTGGCTCGCGCGGGTATGGCGGTGGGTATCGCCGGTCTGTTTATTGAAGCGCACCCTGAGCCGAACAGCGCGAAATGCGACGGTCCATCCGCGCTGCCGCTGGATAAACTGGAGCCATTCCTGGTGCAGATGAAAGCGATTGATGATCTGGTGAAGAGCTTCCCGGAACTGGATACCAGCAACTAATTGCGCTATCCAGAAGTAAGAAAGGCGCCGATGGGCGCCTTTTTTTGCTTTGAATCTGAGCGTCAGACGCTACAGCATAATTGTCAGTAAATAGCCGGCAAACAGTGCCAGATGCGCGGCGCCGTTCAGCACATTGGTACGCCCGGTTGAGAACGAAATATGGCACAGAATCAGCGCGGCACTCATGATCACCATATGTGGTGGCTCAAGACCAAATATCAGCTGCTGACCGGTCAGGGTAGCGATGATGCTGACCGCCGGCACCGTCAGAGAGATGGTGGCTAATACCGAACCAAAGAACAGGTTCATCGCACGCTGTACCTGGTTCATTAACACCGCTTTGATGGCCCCTAACCCTTCCGGCGACAGAATCAGCAAGGCCACCAGGAAACCGGTGAACTGCTCAGGTGCATTCAGTTCCGTCAGCAGATGCTCCAGCGTGTTGGCGTTCATCTTGGTCACGCTGATCACCGCGATCAGATGAATGATCAACCATACCGTGTGCCACAGTGAGCTATGCGCAGAAGGCTTACCATGATGCGGATCGCCATCGTCACCGTCATCCTCATGCTCATAAACAAACAGGCTCTGATGCGTTTTGGTCTGAATCAGCAGGAACACGCCGTACATGGCAGCGGAGATCGCGGCAATGATCAACGCCTGAGCCGTGGTGAAGTTACCGCCTGGCAGCGCATTCGGAAACACCAGCACCAGAATCGCCAGCGGAAAGATGGCAATCATGTACTGCTTTACGCCCGCCAGATTGACATATTGGGTGGCGAATTTACGTCCGCCGAGCAGCAGCGCAAAGCCCACCAGGCCGCCGGTGACAATCATGATGATGGAGTAGAGCGTGTCACGCATTAGCGCAGGTGCAGCATCGCCGGTGGCCATCAAGGCGGAGATCAGACTGACCTCCAGAATCACCACAGACAGGCTCAAAATCAGCGAGCCATAGGGTTCACCCAGGCGGTGTGCCAGCACGTCAGCATGACGCACCACGCTGAAAGCACTACAAAGGATGGCGACCAGCGCCAGCAGGTTGATGCCGATAATCGGCAATAATGCCGTCTGACCGCCAAAGAAGCTCAGCACCGTCAGCGCGACAATCGGGAAAATTAGTGAGTACTCGGTATGTCGGGTTTTCTCATGTGTAGCCATTCACCATCCTCTCCGGCAAAAAGAACAAAACAGGCGATCAGTGCCTGATAAATATAATGACTTTTCTGACGCAGCGCAGTGTAACTTTTCAACAGTTGTGTTTCAGGCTTTTTACGCGACTTTACTTAGTTAGGTTTTAGATTCCAATACATCAAAAGAAGTAATTATCTACTAATAACATAGATTATTCATCTTGTTATGAATCGATAAAAGTCATTTTAAGATAAAATAATACCTGTTTTAATCTGATTTCAATGCGGTTTATCGGAGTTTTAAGGATTTAAAAAACCTTGTGTAACTAAAGTATATGTTTGCCATTTCATTGCTTTCTTCGTCATCACTCTGTTCAAGTTATCTGCCAGGCAGCCGATGCTATTTACAAAGAATTTCCCCTTTGTGATCGGGGTCAATCTTGAAACTTTTGTTAAAAATGCATTAATGTCTTCTCTTAAGTCGACGCAACGCGTGTTGCCTGTAAGACATCATCTTTGAGGAGCCGAACCGACAGGATGTCAGCGCAGTAGAGGAGGTCGCATTGTTAACCCGGGAATTTCTGTTAAAAGCGGATTGTAAAACATCATTTGGCGATATCGACGAAGCGCTGCTGTGGAGCTGTGAAAAGCGTGCCGCGTCACTCGCTGCCACACTGGCTTGTCGCCCTGACCAAAGCCCGGTGTGGATTTTTGGCTACGGCTCCCTGATGTGGAACCCGGTTTTTGAGGCGGAAGAAGTGGCTTCCGGACGACTCGAAGGCTGGCATCGTGCTTTCTGTCTGCGTCTGACCGCCGGCAGAGGAACGGTATCGACGCCCGGTCGTATGCTGGCGCTAAAAGAAGGCGGTGCAACCAGCGGTCTGGCTTTCCGTTTACCCGAAGTGCGGCTGCATGACGAGCTGGAACTGCTGTGGAAGCGCGAGATGATCACCGGCTGTTATCTGCCAACCTGGTGCGAACTGGAACTGGAAGATGCTCGCAAAGTGACGGCGTTGGTATTTATCATGGATCCGCGTCACCCGCTGTATGAAGCAGACTCCTGTCGCAGCACCATCGCACCGTTGATTGCCCAGGCCAGCGGACCATTGGGCACCAATGCTCAGTATCTCTACTCCCTCGAACAGGAGTTGGGTAAACGCGGCATGCAGGAAGATGCATTGACGCGTCTGGCCGCTGAGGTGAGGGCGCTGCAGCAGTCTGCAGCGCGTTAACTACTGTTTAACCGGATTAATCAGCCAGGTGCCGGGTTTGTCAATGGTCAGTGATTGGCTCATTACCTGGCTGCCATTTTGCACTTCAATTCGATAACTCCCCGCCGCCAGATTGAGTGAAGCAAAGCCACTGCTGGTGGGTTTCACGTCCTTCGCTTCGCCGTTAAGCAGCACTTTCTCGCCCTCCTGCAAGCGCAGATAGACGGTTGCCATACCTGACGCGCTGGCTGCTGCACTCTGACTCGCCACCGGCGCTGACGCAGAAGGTGTAGCGGCTATCGAAGCGGTTTCACTGTGGCGATTCGTTTTCCACACCACCACCACCACGGCCAGAATGGCAATGGCAGCGGCTGCGACCAGACCAGGGGAAAGGCGACGCACGTTGCGTGGCGTGACAGGTTCAATCGCCGCCGCTGCATGATTCACCGCCATTACCTGTGGTTCAGGCACCGGAGCGGCGACGGGTTCAGGCGCTGGAGCTGGAGCTTCAACCGCCACCGGGAAGGTGGTGACCAGTGCTTCAACATCGCTCACCGGCAAATCAATCAGGCTGGCAAACGCATCAATGCTTTGTGGGCGATCGCCGGGTTTCATTGCCAGCGCACAGTCGATGGCATGCAGTAGCGGCAGGGAATAACCTGCTGGCTTGCGTTCAACCAGTGGCTGATAGTTATCCTCGATGCAGCGCACCACGCTAACCGGAGGCGCATGGCCGGTAATCAGATTGTGCAGCACCGCGCCAAGCGCATAGATATCGGTCCACGGACCTTGCTCAACTTCACCCTCTTCGCTGTATTGCTCAATCGGGGCAAAGCCAGGCTTCAGCATAATCTCGGTTTCATCGGAGAGATTGCCGATCTCCTTCCGCGCTGAGCCAAAATCGAGTAACACCGGCAGCTGATTTTCCTGGATTTGGATGTTATCCAGCGAAATATCACGGTGCAGATAACCGGCGGTATGGATGGTATTAATTGCGCCAAACAGCGGCGGTAACAGCCGACGAATCCAGGACTCATCGATACTGTCCGGGCTGGTGACCTGCCACTCTTTCAATGTCATTCCGCTGTAGTAGAGCGTGCCCATGTAGGCGGTGCCATTCTCTTCCCAGAAGCGCAACACGTGCAGCAGGCCGGGATGATTAAAACGTGCGAGCAAACGGGCTTCCTGAATGAAGCTGTTACGTCCGGCGTTGAACAGTTTCTGGAAGCGCTCGCCACGCAACTCCAGCGACAGGTCAGCGGCACGCACCGCCAGTGAAACCGGCATGTACTCTTTGATGGCGATGGTGCGTTCCAGTTGATGGTCCCAGGCACGGTAAACAATGCCAAAGCCGCCGCCGCCAATCACTTCCTTGATTTCAAATTCATTAAACCGGTAACCCGCAGGCAGGGCATTCGGTGTGTGGTTTTCGTTTGCCGACATAGTGAACTCTCTGAACACGTCCTGTAGCGCCTGCCAGTCTGTTGACGTCAGGCGACGACCGCTAATTAATTAATGTTACGCCAGGCACCAATCGCCGGATCGGCAAGATCCGCATGCAGGGTGTCAATCAGTAACACAGTCACTTTTTGCTGTGGCATAAACTGCGACGACCAAACGCCGCGTAAGGTTTCAACCCGACTCTTCACCGTGTCACTGTCTTGACCTGCTGTCTTATCCATTTTAATCAGCAGATTGCCGGTGAAGCGCCACACATGTTGCTGGCTATCGAACGGCAGCACTAACCAACTCTCTTCGGCGTCCGGACGCGTCACGATCATGCGCTGTTTGTTCACCGCCACCACTTCCAGTACCGGGCCGCTGAGCTTGAGGTTGGCAATGGGATAGCCCTGATAGAAATTCACCGCCAGCGAGCGGGTTTTGTCACCACTCATCAGCGTTAATTCACTCGGGCCTTCAAGCCAGCCATCCGTGGAGCAGTGCTGCTGCGGGTTATCCGGAATAAATAGCGAGTCGCCGTTTTCATCCCAGGAGGTGCGGAAATGACAACCCGCTGGTAGGGTGAAGTGCTGCAATGGGGTGCTGTCTGCCGGGCGTGAGAGATCCAGCGGGGCGGCATTGCTGGCACTGGCACTGGCGGTCGCATCGTTAATCACGATGGGTCGCCAGTTCTGTAATTTTGCTGCGCTGCCGTTGGCCAGCACGCTGCCGTCTTTATTGGTCATCTGCCACGGGATTTCATCCAGCGTGCCGCATTGATTCGCCAGCAGCGTGCCAACGCGCGGCAGGAAGCTGGTCAGAATGCTGGAATCAGTGCTTTTGCCGGAAACAATACGCAACGGCAAGGTCTCTTTGCACCAGTCGTTGGGTGAATTGCTGGCCACATTATCGATATAGACTTCAAGCGACAGACTCGGCGAATAGACCACACGATAATCATCAGCTTGCGCATTTAGAGCCAGCAACAGGGTCGCTAAGCCCGGCAACCACACTTTCATAAGGGTCCTTGGGATCAATAACGTGTCGGCAGAAAACGTGCCGCATCAGCCTGGGAATAAAGCAGCGTCGCTTCCTGCGGTTCGCCAATCCAGATGGCCAGAGCGCTGAGATTGTCGCTTTTTACACTGCGGTTAACGGCTTGTTCCATCAAAGTCAGCCACTCTTCGCAGGCATTGACCATGCGCAGGGCTTGTTCCATCTCGTGAGTGGTCAGATTGAGCCAGAACCCGTCGGTGCAGACGAGAAACGCATCGCCATCCGTCAATGAAATCACTTCACTAAAGGTGGCTGGACGTGCAGGCTCAACGCCGAGCGCATTATAGAGTAAATTACTGTTAATTCCGGTATTTTCATAGCCTGCTTCGCGCAGTTGCTGGGCCAGACTATGGTCACGCGTCACTTGACTCAACACCCCATGACGGAAGTGATAAACCCGGCTGTCACCAGCATGCGCCCACCATGCGCGCTGTGTCTCGCGGTCAATAAACAGCGCGGCCAGCGTGGTGCTCATGCGAGCATATTTCGGATTTTTTCCCTGCGCCTCAAGCAACACCTGCTGGCAGTGCTCAATCGCTGCACGAGTGCTCTCGGGCGTGAACGTCGGGCTGTTGTGTAACTGGGTCAGCAGCGTATCCCGCACGATTTGCGCCGCTTTATCACCGCCAGGCAAACCGGCCACGCCATCGCAAACCAGAAAGCAGGCTTTGTGCTCATCCAGCTCGGCTCCGGTGCGATCCTGGTTTTCATCGCGCATTCCCTGCTGGCAACGGCTGGCAAACATCATTTTCATGCGTCTTCGGTCCGAGTCTGGGAATCTTTATATTGATTCACTTCCATGTCATACGCATGCAGGAACGCTTCACCAAACAGGGTATGGAAGTCATCTTCAATTTCACCGGCAGTGCGCTGGTAGTGGCGTGAAAAGTAATCCCACAAGGCCGCTTTACGCCCGCCGTTAAACGGTAGCTTAGGCAACACGCCATCTTTACGTGCTTCCTCTTCCAGCCGTTGCGGATTGAAGGATTGCAGCATCGCCGCGATGATCGCGCGTATGCCAGCGATCATACCCAGCTGATGCGCCTGCAAATCCACCAGTGCATCGCGCACTGCCGCTTCTGGCGGCATAAAACCGGGCATCTGGCTCTGATAAATCTGCATCAATACCGTCTTACCCGAAGGCAAAATTTTAAACGGATTGTTGGCCTCATTGAGGATCATCGTCATATCGGCTTTCACGCCGCGCTTGAGGATCGAACGGGAAGAGAGCAGGGCAACAGTGCCTTGCGAGAACAGGCTCAGCATGCGGCCGGTCACGCGCATCTGCTCTTCGGTGATCGTCGTGTGATGGCCATTGTTCAATCCCATGCCCTCCAGCAGCGCGGCCAGCAGCTTGTCCTGATCTGCATGCGGCAACGTGGCGGGAGCCGAAGGGGCATCACTTTGTGGATCAATACCTAAGCGTGGGTCAGTCAGGCGCTCCGGACGCGCCGCAGTAGGTTCCGGCACCCTGTCGAATGCCTGCTGCATACCGAGAGGATCGGCAGCGCTGTCCGCGAAGAACGTGAGCGGGTCATCCTGGTGGGTGCTCTGGCAGGCAGGATCGCGCACCTCAAGGCCATAATCGCCGATTTGCAGTGCATCACCATGCTGTAATTGCACTTGTGAACCACGCTGTAGCGCCACGCCGTTCAATACCACCGAGGTCACGCTGCCCTGATTGGTCAGGCGGCACTCACCTTCCGGGGAGATATGCACCAGCGCCTGCAAGCGTGAAATGGCGCGCGATTCGTCAGGCAGCACCAGATCGTTATCCTGACTGCGGCCAATGGTTCCCCCAGGCGGTTTAAAAGCAACCGTCTTTGCTGGCACATCCGTATTGCACTGCACAATGGTAAATTGCATGAGTCATCCTGTTAACAAGGAAAACGCTGCGGCTCATTCAAACATGGGTGGATAGAGGCCGTTGCGTCCCGGCTGTGCACCTGCCGCCGGGTTAAACAGTAACGCAAAAAGTTGCGCGGTGAGCGGCCCACTGTGTTTGTGTGTGGCGTGGGCAAAACCGTCACTGCGATTACTCCACCAGTAGCTAATATGCTGCTGGGGATCAAATTTATCCGCCACTTCACGCCAGCTCAGCGTGCAGGGCAGATCATCAAAACCAATCACATCCATAATATCGCTGCGCTGATTATCCGGGACCATCAGCGGCGTGACGCGTTGCATCTGCTGCTCCAGCGCATCGGGGTTCAGCCGGTCACGCACGCCGCGCAGTAGCAGCGTGCCCAACTCCTCAAACCAGTCGCCCGACATGGCCAGCTGAGCGCTGTGCCAGTGGCTGAGCGGAAAACTTCGCAAAGCCAACAGCGGCCAGCTGCGCCCCACGCGATCGCACGAGGGCAGCAGGCAGCCCATCTGCACCTGCTGACGTAGCGGCGACAGCGGCAGAACAAAATTCCAGACAGGTGCGCGCAGAAACAGCTGAGTGGAGGCATCGGGTTGCTGATGCCAGTGCATGAGCCCCTGTTGAAACCAATGGCTCCAGGGCGTCACGGTATTCTCACTCAGGCGCTGGCGCAGGAAATCGCCGGTGGCCGGTAATTTGCCGTACCAACCCGGCGCGGTGTGCGTCGCCATGGTTACCTCACCATTACTCACTGTGTCCGGTCAATCGCTGCGAAACCCGCTGTGGTGCAATCGCCAGCGAACTGCCATTCGCACCGGCAATTTTCAGATTTTCTGCAAGCTTGCGCATCATTAGTGCGTTATCTCGCGCATAAGGCGACGACTGAATCTGCTGATCCAGAAGCTGGCTAAGATGCCAGTCAAGCTGCTGCAAATCCCGGGCGCTGACATCATCTGGCAGATTGCGTTGAAGATTCTGCATCAGCCAGGCACGCAGGAATTCGCCGTCATAATTGCGCGGTTGATACAACATCTGATAGGCACGCAGCGCATTGCGGCTGTATTCATTGTCGTTACCGGGGTCATCACGCAGCAAATTGGTGATTTGCTGGGCCACGCGCGGTAACAGTAGAGACTTAAGCGCATTTTGATAAAGCACCCATGCCGCATCGCTTACCTGGTTGCCACGATAGAGACCCACGCGCATGCTAAGCGGTGGATTGTCGAGGGAAAAGCGCTCCGACAACGGCAGCTTCACCAGGTTATTTAAGAAGGGTAGCAGATCAAAGATATTATCGGCTGGCTGATGAATCACCTGCTGACTCTGACGAGTCATTGGCTCAATACGCTCAGCGACCTGGTTAAGATATTGCTGGTTCTGGACATAGCTGGCCAGCCATAAACCGGAGAGCAAAAGCAATGCGCCAGTGAGCGCACCGTAGCCAATCCAGTGGAACAGGCGGTTGCGGTACTCCCAATGGCGGTTACTGCCCGCTAAGCCACTTTCGCGGAACACCAGATCGCTCAGCAGGTCGCGGATAAAGAAACTCTGGCCTTTATTGCCGGGGATGGGGTTATTACGGGTGACGCTATCCCAGGTGGCGAGGCTACTTTCACCGGTATGTGGCAATTGAAGCTTACGGTTGAGTTCGCCCATGATGCGATCAAACGGTAAGCCTTCCTGAGTCCCGCTGGTAAAGAATAAGCCGCGCGCTGACCAGGCAATCTCATCCTCATGGCGCGAGAACACCACATCCAGGTACTCATTCAGCAACGGCCTTAACGAGCTGAACTCCTGTGGGAACAGGAAACAGTCAGCACGCAGGGTGAGATCGCGTTCATTCGCCATCACCGTGGGTAGTTGCTGCTGCAGGCGCTGTTCCAAACGCTGATATTGCTGGCTAAAACTGTTATGCCAGTCATCTTTGTGCGGTTTGCCCGGTTCCCAGGGGAAGGTGAATCCCCAGATGGCGTCGCGCTGCGGTTTGCTCAGGCCGTCGTTAAAGCTCAAAAACCCTTTAAGCAGATCGGTCTTGGTCACCATCACATACACCGGGAAATGGATACCGGTTTGCTGGTGTAACTCCTGCATGCGGCTACGTAACGCGCTGGCCTGTGCGTGACGCGCTTCCGCGGAATCGGTGAGCAGATCAGCCACGCTGATGGTCATGATCACGCCGTTGATCGGCTGGCGGGTGCGATAGCGTTTCAGCAGGTTAATGAAACTCTGCCACTCGGCGCCGTCGCGTGCACGCTGGCTCTCCTGCAGGGCATATCGCCCTGCGGTATCGATCAACACCGCGCTGTCGGTAAACCACCAGTCGCAGTGACGCGTGCCGCCGACGCCGCGAATCGCCGCTTTGCCGAGGCTATCGGTGAGCGGAAACTCCAGTCCGGCATTGAGCAGGGCGGTGGTTTTGCCCGCGCCGGGCGCCCCAATCATCACATACCAGGGTAGCTGGTAGAGATAGTGGCTCTGAAAGCGGGCCAGCCAGTTCTGTTGATGACGGCGACCAAACTGTGTGCGTTTCAGGCGCAGCGCTGCTTCACTAAAGCGCTGAGCCAGCAGCGTATCAGTGGCCTGACGATCGGACAGCTCTTCGTGACTCATCTCCTGCAAACGGTTGAGGAGTTTACTGTTAAACCAGCCGCGCCAGATCGCCGGGATAAACTGGAACAGCACCCAGCAGAAGAACAGCAAACCGACCAGCAGTTGACGAGGAAACACCGGCTCTAGCGGGCGGGTGTCTCCCCAACTCCACAGCGGGCCGAGCATCCACAGCACACAGCTTAAGGCAGTGACACCAATCAGGCTCCACAGCAGGCGGTGGGTTAACAGATGTTGCAGCGATGCGCGCATCACTCACCTCCTGGATGATTGCCAAGGGTTTCCGGTGCGGCAAACAGGGTGATCTCCACACGGCGGTTGCGCGCGCGGTTTTCATTGCTGTCATTTGGCAGCAGCGGATTACTGTCGCCGCGGCCTTCCGCTTTCACACTGTGCCCTTCCGCCAGTTGCGGGTTTAGCAACTGGGTCACGGCGCGTGCGCGCGCAAAGGAAAATTCATAGCTTGAGGCAAAACGCCCATCCACCGGGCTGTTATCGGTATACACCGACACCAGTACCGTGCCTTTAACGGTTTTCATGGCGCTGGCAACGTGCGCCAACAGCGCGCGACCAACCTGATTGACCACGGTACCGTCAGGGGAGAAGAGTTTATCGGCAGGAATGATCACTTTACTGCCAAAGGCGCCATCGCTGACTTCAAGTTGACCGGCGGCGATCACATCATTCAAACGCTGATGCAAATCCAGCAATGCCTGCGGTGAGGTAGGGCGACGGCCGGGCATAATTTGTGGCAGCGGTGTTTGATAGATGGCGCGCAGCAGCGGCTCGGCCGCATTGCCCAGCCGCCAGTTCAGGCCGCTGTAAATCAGACAGGCAATCAGGGCCGCTAACATCGCACAGGCCCATAGCGGCACCATCGGACGGGTTAAGCGACTGACCAGGGGATGCACTTCCACCAGCGGCACGGCCGGGTTCGTGGTCAACGGGCGCGTTTCCTGGATCAGTTGAGCGAGACGTTTACGAATCCCTTCACACTGTGCACGGCCAGCATCGCTGCCGCGATAACGTCCTTCATAGCCCAGCAGCAGACAGTAATGAATCAGCTCCAGCAACCACAGGTGTTGCTGCGGGCTTTGCGAGACGCGGGAAAGTAGCTGAAACACTTTTTCGCCGCCCCAGCTTTCATTATGGAAAGTGACCAGCATGCCGTTCCCTGACCACACACCGCGCGTACCCCATGGAGTTTGGGCGGCGGCTTCATCCAGTACGCTGCATAAGCAGTAGCGCGCACCAATAATCATCTCAAACGGCAAACCGGCTTGCTTGCAGCGATGTTCGAATTGGCGGATCTCTTCAATGAGTAACTGGCGTAAACCGGCGGGATCGTCATGCGTAGCAGCCTGCCGTATACGGACAACGGCATTCAATATCGGTGCTGCGGCATTAAGCAAAAGGTTATCGTTGCCCGCGACAATGCCATCGCGGACAACAGAATCCTGGGTCATTAAATATCTTTTTTCCTGGCAATGGCGCTAGGGAGCGTCCACAGAGTGCGACCTTGCTGTGGACAATCTGCGCCATATTGCATTATCAGTCTAGAATCCAGGTCGCGGTATCGTTGGTGCGGCAAGCCTTGCTGGCACCGCCTACGGCCACGCAGACCTGTTTAGTACGGCGGGGACGTGGACGGTCGCTACGCAGGGTGGCGTCATAACGGCTACTTTCAACCCCGGCTTTCGGCGGGATGTAACCAATCAGCTGTCCATTGGGTTCATCGGCAACGGCTAACCAACTGTGTTCGACACGTCCTAGTACTTCAAATGGTTTAGCGTTATCGAGATAACGAACGACCTTGCCGCCATAATCTGGCGTAGTCATCACCGACGCCGCATACAGTGCGCGGAAACTCTCATTAACCGGCGTGAATTCGCCTGGCGCAGCCACCGCATGACGGTGAACCAGCTTGACGCCATTTACCTCACTGGTGACCAGGGTGTCATCAGTCATCGGCGGTGGTGGCGCTTTACAACCCGCCAACGTCAATACTGCCAGCAGAGTGAGCAACAGACTCTTATTCACCATGAACCTCAAATTTCATCAGATTAGCTGCAGATTAATATGTGGCACACGCATTTAAGGCGGGCAGAGTATGCAGCGGGAAAGCCATCAAAAAACAGTCAGATTACAGAAAGATAGTACTGTGCTCAGTCTACCTAAGACTTTTGAGAATTCAATCCATTGCATAGCGAGAAAACCCGTGCTACCGGGCGAAAATAGCGCATATCAGGGGGATAAAAAACCTGTGCCTTTAGTGATAGATAAGCTAAGTTTACTTATTTACCCGCGTAAGCGTAAAACGCAAGCGATAAAGCCGAAGCAACCCAGAAAGGTGCCTGATTAATAGTAAGAATTCTTAATCTTTCCTTAAGGTTAAAAAAAGATTGCGCGAGTAAACAATTTTCTTACTTTCGGAATTTCCGCGCACATTTCCGCCAGCTTTAAAGTCAGTCCGGCACGGCTTTTGCTTAAAGTCGTTATGTCTATTTTGCTCAAGAGAACCTTATGAGCCGGGCTTTAGAATATTTGCGCGCCAGCCGCGCCAGCGAAATTGCCAGCCTGCGACGACTTCTGCGCACAGGCGAACAGATTCTCGCCATCAGTGAGTTAATTCACGTGCTGCAACGTGAGCGCGGTGCCAGCAACATTTGGATCTGTTCCACAGGGCGGTTGTTTGGCGATGAGCTGGATGCGCGCGCACTTGAGGTAGAGCAGCGACAGGAAAATGCCCTTATGGTCCTGCCGGAAGCGGTGGCGCAGCCGGGTTACAGCCGTTTCTGTATGCTAATAGCCGCAGCGCTGCAGTCGTTAGAGAGTCTGCCATCGTTACGCCAGCAAATACGGGCGGGGCAGTGCAGCCATGCAGAGGCGATGGAGGGCTTTAATCACATTATCCGCACCTTACTTAATCTGGTCTTCGAAGCCACCGATACGGCCAGTGAGCCGGAGATTTCCCGCGCGCTGATTGCGCTCTTTAGCTTTATGCAGGGTAAGGAGTTGGCGGGGCAGGAGCGCGCTACCGGTTCAGCCGGGTTTGCTGCCGGGGAGTTCACCGCGGAACAGCGCCAGCGGATTCAAATGTTGATCGCTGCTCAGGAGAAAAGCTTCGCGACCTTCAGTCAGTTCGCGGATGCGCAAAATCAGCAGCGATGGCTAGTGATGGCGGATGCGGACAGCCAGATTGAGCGTCTGAGGCGTATTGCCTGCACCGGCGCGCAGTGCGGTGAGAATGGCGTGCTGCAGTGGTTCACGCTGCTGAGCCAACGTCTCGATCAGATGAAACAGATTGAAGATGAACTCTGCAGCACATTAATGGCGTGTTGCCAGCGTGCCATTGCGGCGAGTGAAAAAGCTGAACCGCAGCACCTGACGATCAATGAGGACGCGAGTTTCTCATTGTATGTCGCTGGCGCCAGCTGGCTGGGTGAGCAGGAAACCACACTGGACAGTAACGGTCTCGCCCCCCAACTCGGCCGCTCTGTGCTGTCACTGATTCGCGAGCAGGCGCAACGCTTACAGGCACAGGCGGATGAACTAGCCACCATGCGTGCTTCTCTGGATGAGCGAAAAGTCATCGACCAGGCCAAAGGATGGCTAATGCAGCAGCACGGTTTTAGCGAGCAGGAAGCGTGGCAAGCGCTGCGCAAAAGTGCCATGAATCAGAACAAACGCATGCTGGATATTGCTCAGGCGATCCTCGCCGTAGCGGCCACGCTGAAGCCATAACCCGAAGGAGGTAGTTGCACAAAGCTTGTGCGTATTGTGCGTCAGTGCAGTGCAAAGTGAGGTCAGATTCACGGCTCAATGGCGCGCTAATATTGATTTTGCAGTAAAAAATTTTCTGGCACAGGCTTTGCAATATTCCATCGACATTGCGCATTTGTTTCGCCAACGGCGGTGAAGCGAGTGCTTTGGATAAAGGCGTCCGGCCCCATGTTTTGACGACATGAGGGAGGACGCCTTTTTTTATTTCTTTTTTTCAGGAAGCGCATGATGAGTAAAACGCGGTTTTCAGTCTCACGTCGTCAGTTCCTGCTGGGTAGCGCGGTGGTGGGCAGCAGTTATTTACTGCCGGGCTTACGCAACGCGGTGTGGGCTGCCGGTTCAGATGCGCCAGAAAAGAGCAGCGTGCGCGTGGGCTTTATTCCACTCACTGACTGCGCTCCGGTGGTGATGGCTTCTGTAAAAGGTTTTGATAAGAAGTACGGCCTGACGCTGCAACCCAGCAAAGAAGCGAGTTGGGCGGCGGTACGCGACAAACTCACAGCCGGAGAGCTGGATGCGGCACACGCGCTGTACGGCATGATTTACGGCTTACAGCTGGGCGTGGCAGGGCCACAACACGACATGGCCAACCTGATGACGTTGAATAACAACGGTCAGGCCATCACCTTAGCCAATCAGTTAAAAGAGCAGAAGGTCACGGATGTCACCAGCTTGCAAAAGCTGATCGCCAGCCAGGCGAAAGGCACGTTCACCTTCGCGCACACCTTCCCGACCAGCACCCACGCCATGTGGCTCTATTACTGGCTGGCGAACGCGGGCATCGATCCCTTTGAGGATGTGCGCACCGTAGTCGTGCCGCCGCCGCAGATGGTGATGAACATGAAGATGGGCAACATGAGCGGCTTCTGCGTGGGCGAGCCGTGGAATCAGCGCGCCATCAGCGACAACATCGGTTTTACCGCCACCACTACGCAGCAAATCTGGCCCGATCATCCGGAAAAAATCCTCGCCACCCGCGCGCAATGGGTGAAAGAAAACCCCAACACGGCGCGCGCCATGACGGCAGCGGTGCTGGAAGCCGCACGCTGGATCGATGCGTCTGACGCCAACCGCAAAGAAACGGCGGCAGTATTGGCGGGCCGCGCATGGATCAACACCAAAGTCGAGACGCTGGAAGGACGCATGCTCGGCAGCTACGAAAACGGGCTTGGCCAGAAATGGCAAGACGCGCATGCCATGCGCTTCTTCCACGATGGCGAAGTGAGCTTCCCATGGATCTCTGATGGCATGTGGTTCCTGACGCAAATGAAGCGCTGGGGCATGGTGAACAGCGCGCCGGACTACGCCGCCGTTGCCCGTCAAATCAACCGTATCGACATCTATAAACAAGCCGCCAGCGCAGTGGGAGGCATCTCCGTGCCGTCCAGCGAAATGCGCAGCAGCACGCTTATCGACGGCAAAGTGTGGGACGGCAGCAACCCCGCCGCCTATGCCGATAGTTTCGCCATTAAACGTAGTTAAGTGAGGTCAGCATGAAATCTGAAGCCCGCACGCTGAAACCCGCGACGCCTGTCGTCGCTCTACCGGCGCAGGTGATTGCGCTTAACGTGCCACAGAAACCGCGCGCCCGTCAGCGCTGGCTGCGACCGCTGCTACAAAGACTGATCCCGGCGAGTTGCGGTGTGATTTTGCTGCTGTTTGTCTGGCAGCTGGCATCAATGTCGAGCAAAGGCTTTCCAACGCCGTTTGCCACCTGGCAGGCAGCCATCACGCTGTTCGCTGATCCTTTCTACAACAATGGGCCAAACGACCAGGGTATTGGCTGGAACATCGTCGCCTCGCTGCAACGCGTGGCGGTGGGTTTTGGGCTGGCAGCGCTGGTGGGCGTCCCAGCCGGTTTCCTGATTGGCCGCTTCACCTTTGTGGCACGCATGTTCAACCCAATCATTGCGCTGCTGCGTCCGGTCAGCCCGCTGGCGTGGTTGCCGATTGGTCTGCTGCTGTTTCAGCGTGCCGAACCCGCTTCAAGCTGGACCATTTTCATCTGCTCGATCTGGCCGATGGTGATCAACACCGCCGAGGGCGTGCAGCGCATCCCGCAGGATTACCTCAACGTCGCCCGCGTGCTGCAACTCAACGAATGGACGGTGATGCGCCGCATCCTGTTCCCGGCGGTATTGCCCGCCGTGCTCACCGGGATGCGCCTGTCGATGGGCATCGCCTGGCTGGTGATCGTCGCCGCCGAGATGCTGACCGGTGGTCTCGGGATTGGCTTCTGGATCTGGAACGAGTGGAACAACCTCAATGTGGAAAACATCCTGATCGCCATCGTAGTGATCGGCGTGATTGGGCTGTTGCTGGAGCAGGCACTGATGCTGCTGGCACGTCGTTTTAGCTGGGATAAATAAGGGGCCGATGATGAATCCGATTATTCGCGTACAGCAGGTGAGTCAACGTTTTAACACTGCCAGCGGTGAATTTCTGGCACTCGATAACGTTAGCTTCGATATCCACGCGGGTGAAACATTGAGCCTGATTGGCCACTCTGGCTGCGGTAAATCCACTTTGCTCAACCTGATCGCCGGCTTAACTCAACCGAGCAGCGGCGTGTTGCTGTGTGAGAACCGCGAAATCAGCGGCCCCGGCCCCGAGCGTGCGGTGGTATTTCAGAACCATTCGCTGCTGCCATGGCTCACCGCCTATCAGAACGTTGAGCTGGCGGTGCAGCAGGTGTTTAAAGGGCAGATGAACAAGCGCGAGATGAGCGAGTGGATCGAACACAACCTCAATCGTGTGCAGATGAGCCACGCCATGCACAAGCGCCCCTCGGAAATCTCCGGCGGCATGAAGCAGCGCGTCGGTATTGCGCGTGCGCTGGCGATGAAACCGCGCGTGCTGCTGTTGGATGAGCCATTCGGCGCGCTCGACGCCTTAACGCGTGCCCACTTGCAAGACAGCGTGATGCGCATCCAGCAGGAGCTGAAAACCACCATTGTGCTGATCACCCATGACGTGGATGAAGCGGTATTGCTGTCGGATCGCGTGCTGATGATGACCAACGGCCCGGCGGCGCAGGTTGGCGAGATTCTTGCGATCGATCTGCCGCGCCCGCGTTCCCGCGTAGCGCTGGCCGATGAGCCGCGCTATCACCAGCTACGCCAGCAGATCCTGCATTTCCTCTACGAAAAACAGACGGCAGTGGCGTAAGGAGCGGGCGATGACTCAGCAGCTGGTGGTGATCGGTAACGGGATGGCGGCGATGCGCATGGTGGAAACCTTGCTGCAACGTGCGCCGGGCCGCTATGCCATCACGGTGATTGGCCGTGAAGCAGAGGGCAATTACAACCGCGTCATGCTGTCCCCCGTGCTGTCTGGGGAAAAAGCCTTCGCGGACACGCTGATTCACACGCCGGAATGGTATGTCGCACATGACGTACAACTGCTGATGGGGGAAGAAGCGCTGCAGGTGGATCTCACTGCGCGGACGGTGTTCACCGATCAACGCACGCTGCACTGGGATCAGCTGGTGTTCGCCTGTGGATCCCAACCCCGTATGCCGGATCTGCCGGGGGTCGAACACCCACAGGTTTTAGGTTTCCGCACGCTGCGCGATGTCGACACCATGCTGGCGCAGGATGGCCCGGTGGTGGTGCTGGGCGGCGGGTTGATTGGCGTGGAAGCCGCTGCGGCGCTGCGTCTGCGCGGGCGCGATGTCACGCTGCTGCATCATCGTCCCTGGCTGTTGGATCGCCAACTGGATCAACAGGCGGGTGCACTACTGACACAGCATCTTACTGAGCGCGGGATCCACTGCCGTCTCGGCGTGTCGCTGCAATCGATCCAGCGCGCTCACGTGACGCTCACTGATGGCACGTTCCTGCCCGCGCAGCAGGTGGTGATGGCGATTGGCGTGGTGCCTGAAATCGCCCTGGCGCAGCAGGCTGGCGTGCGATGCCAGCGCGGCATCATCGTTAACCGTCAGCTGCAAACCCAGGTCGCTAACGTCTATGCGCTGGGCGAATGCTGTGAAATCGACGGTGAGACCTTTGGCCTGGTAGCGCCGTGCCTGGCTCAGGCCGACGTGCTGGCGGCACAGCTGGCCGGCGCGCCAGTGGCGGATTTTTACCATCAGGAGAGCGGTACGCGGCTCAAAGTCACCGGCATTGAGATGTTCAGCGCGGGCGACATCCGTGAAGGCGACTCTATTACCAGTTTTGATCCTTTCGACGGCCACTATCGCCGTCTGTTCTTACGCGATGGCGCCCTGCGCGGCGTGCTGCTGTTTGGCGACAGTCAGGGTGCCAGTTCGCTGCTAACCCAATTACAACAGGCAGAACACGTGGACATTCACGCGCTGTTTGGTCTGGAGAATCCCTTAACGCAGCCGTGTGCTGCAGGAAGCAATGTCATGAGCAAACCTCTTCTCGCCGTGGTGGGTCACGGTATGGTCAGCCACCATTTTCTTGAGCAGCTGGTGAGTCGTGAACTGCACCAGCACTATCACATCGTGGTGTATGGCGATGAGCCGCAGATGGCGTATGACCGCGTGCACCTCACCGAGTACTTCACCGGCAAAAGTGCCGACGATCTCTCGCTGGTGAGCGAGAACTTCTTCGAGCAACACGGGATAGAGTTGCGCACGGGTTGCGAAGTGCTGGCGATTGATACCGACAAGCGCAGCCTGCGCGATGCCAGCGGTGCGGAACTGGCGTGGGATAAGCTGGTGCTGGCCACCGGATCGATGCCGTTTGTGCCGCCGGTGCCAGGACGTGAAAGCCCACGCTGTTTTGTCTATCGCACTCTGGCCGATCTCGATGCGATTGCCGCTTGCGCCAAACAGGCCACGCGCGGCGTGGTGATCGGCGGAGGTTTGCTGGGTTTGGAAGCGGCCAACGCCCTGAAGCAACTCGGGCTGGAAACCCACGTGGTGGAGTTTGCCCCGCGTCTGATGGCGGTGCAGCTGGATGATGGCGGGGCGCAAATGCTGCGCGGCAAAATCAGCGCACTGGGCGTGCAGATCCACACCAGTAAACAGACCGAAGCGATTGAAAGCCAGCCGGACGGCAGCGTGCTGCTGCGCTTTGCCGATGGCAGCGTACTGGAAACCGATCTGATTGTGTTCTCCGCCGGTATCCGACCACGCGATACTTTGGCGCGTACGGCGGGGATTCAACTCGGCGATCGGGGTGGCATTGCCATCAACGATGGCTGTGAAACCAACGTGGCCGACGTTTATGCGATTGGCGAGTGTGCACTGTGGCAAGGTCAGATTTTTGGCCTGGTGGCGCCAGGCTATCAAATGGCGCGCGTGCTGGCAGCGCAGCTGGCGCAGGAGGAGCTGGTATTCGGCGGCGCGGACATGAGCACCAAGCTTAAACTGCTCGGTGTGGAAGTGGCCTCCTTTGGTGATGCGCATGGCCGCACGGCTGACAGTCAAAGCTATCACTGGACTGACAATCCCAAAGGCATCTACAAAAAACTGGTGGTGTGCAAAGACAGCAAAACCTTGCTCGGCGGTGTGCTGGTGGGTGACAGCGGTGATTACAGCAGTCTGCTTCAGATGATGCTCAATAAGATGCCGCTGCCGAGTGAACCAGAAAGCCTGATCCTGCCGCAGCTGGCAGGGGTGCCATCCAAAGCGTTGGGGGTAGCGGCGTTGCCGGAAGCCGCGCAGATCTGCTCATGCCACAACGTCAGCAAGGGGGATATTTGTGCAGCCGTGCAGGGCGGTTGTGGCGATATGGCCGCAATCAAAAGCTGCACCAAAGCGGCCACCGGCTGTGGCGGCTGTAATGCGCTGGTGAAACAGGTGATGGAGCTCGAGCTGGCGAACCAGGGCGTGGTGGTCAAAAAGGATATCTGCGAGCACTTTGCCTACTCACGCCAGGAGCTGTATCACCTGATTCGCGTCGGTAATATTACCACCTTTGATCAACTGATCCAGCAGCATGGTCGTGGCCACGGCTGTGAAGTGTGCAAGCCGCTGGCGGGCTCGCTGCTGGCCTCGTGCTGGAACGAGTACCTGCTGAAACCCCAGCATCTGCCGTTGCAGGATACTAATGACCGCTACTTTGCCAACATCCAGAAAGACGGCACCTACTCGGTGGTGCCGCGCGTGCCCGCTGGGGAGATCACGCCCAAGGGACTCATTGCCATTGGCGAAGTGGCGGCCCGTTACGATCTCTACACCAAAATCACTGGCGGCCAGCGCATCGATTTGTTTGGTGCACGGCTGGATCAGTTGCCCGACATCTGGGAAACACTGATCGCTGCTGGCTTTGAAACCGGCCACGCCTACGGCAAATCGCTGCGCACCGTGAAGTCCTGTGTCGGCTCGACCTGGTGTCGGTATGGCGTGCAGGACTCCACCGCTTTCGCTATCGCGCTGGAGAATCGCTACAAGGGGCTGCGTGCGCCACACAAAATCAAAATGGCGGTGTCGGGCTGTACCCGAGAGTGTGCTGAAGCGCAGAGCAAGGACATTGGGGTGATCGCCACCGACAAAGGCTGGAACCTCTATGTCTGTGGCAATGGGGGGATGAAGCCGCGTCACGCTGACCTGTTCGCCAGCGATCTGGATGATGAAACGCTGTTGCGCTATGTGGATCGCATTCTGATGTTTTATGTGCGCACCGCTGACCGTCTGCAGCGCACCAGCGTGTGGATGGACAACATGGAGGGCGGACTGGATTACCTGCGCAGCGTGATCATCGAGGATGCCCTCGGTATCGGCGACATGCTGGAGCAGGAGATGCAATTGGTGGTGGATCGCTACCAGTGCGAGTGGCAAAGCACGCTGCAGGATCCTTCACGCCGCGCATTGTTCAGTGCAACAGTCAACAGTGAGCAAGCGGATGAAACCCTCAACTATGTACGTGTGCGCGAGCAACGACAGCCCGCAACCCTGGACATCATTCCAGTGACCACGCTGCCTGCTGAACCCTGGAGTGCGATTTGTGATGTGTCCTCGATTCCTGAGGCAGCAGGGATGGGCGCGCGACTGGGTGGCCAGCGTGTGGCGCTGTTCCGCTTAGGTGAGGCGGTCTACGCGCTGGAGGATATTGAGCCGGGCACGCAGGCCAGCGTATTGTCGCGCGGCATTCTCGGCGATGTGGCGGGCGAACCGGTGGTGATTTCTCCGCTTTATAAGCAGCGGATTCGTTTGCGCGATGGGCAGAGTCTGGACAATACCGAGCACCAGCTGCGTTGCTGGCCAGTGCGGGTGGATGGCGGCAAAGTGTGGCTCGGCCATCAGCCCATTCTCGCGCTTGCGGCAGCATCATGAAAACTACCTGTCCTTACTGCGGCGTGGGGTGTGGCGTAGAAGTCAACGCGCCCGATCAGCCGGTGAGCGGGGACCGCCAGCATCCGGCTAACTTTGGCCGCTTGTGCGTGAAAGGCTCAGCGCTGGGTGAAACCCTGTCTCATGAAGGACGTCTGTTGTGGCCGCAGATCCACGGTGAACGCGTCAGCATGGATCGGGCGCTGGATCATGTCGCACAAGGATTGCGCCGTATCATCGATCAGCATGGTCCTCAGGCAGTGGCGTTTTATGGCTCGGGCCAACTTCTGACCGAGGACTACTATACCGCCAACAAGCTGATGAAGGGCTTTATCGGCGCCGCCAATATCGATACCAACTCGCGGCTATGTATGGCGTCGGCAGTGGTGGGCTACAAACGCGCATTCGGTGCCGATGCCGTGCCCTGCTGTTATGAAGATATCGAACAGGCGGATATGGTGGTGCTGGTCGGTTCAAACGCGGCATGGGCGCATCCGGTGGCGTGGCAGCGGCTGGTGCAGGCGAAAACCGATCGACCCGAGATGCAGTTGGTGGTGATCGACCCACGCCGCACCGCCAGTTGCGATATTGCTGACCAGCATCTGCCTTTACAGCCAGGATCCGACAGCGCGCTGTTCGCCGGGCTACTTAACTGGCTGAGCGACAATGATGCGGTGGATGCAAGCATGCTGCCCCATTTGTCCAACGTAGAAGCCACGCTGGCGGCCTGCAAAGCCTGGGATCTGGCCACGGTCGCTGCCGCCTGCCAGCTCAGCGAGCAAGATATTGTGGCCTTCTGGCAACGGTTTGCCCTGCAACGCCGCGTGGTGACGTTGTGGTGCATGGGCATTAACCAGTCGCAAACCGGCAGTGACAACAACAACGCCATCATCAATGCCCATCTGCTCAGCGGGAAAATCGGCTATGCAGGCGCGGGTCCCTTTTCATTAACCGGACAACCTAACGCCATGGGCGGGCGTGAGGTCGGTGGCTTAGCCAATCAGCTGGCGGCGCATATGGGGTTCAGCGAAGAGGAGGTGGACCGTGTGAGTCGCTTCTGGAACAGCCCTCAGGTGGCGCCTCAGCCCGGCTTAACGGCGGTTAATCTGTTCAAAGCGATTGATCGTGGCGAGGTCAAAGCCGTGTGGATCATGGGCACCAATCCGGCGGTATCGATGCCTGAAGGTAATCGTGTCGCTCAGGCGTTAGCAAAGTGCGAACTGGTGGTGGTGTCGGAAGTGAGCGCGCGCAGTGATACCGCTGATTTAGCGCACGTCTTGCTGCCTGCACAAGGGTGGGGCGAGAAGAACGGTACGGTGACCAACTCTGAGCGGCGTATCTCACGCCAGCGCAGTTTTATTGCCCCGGCTGGCGAAGCGAAACCTGACTGGTGGTTACTGGCGCAGGTGGCTCAACGTCTGGGATATACCGAAGCCTTTGCCTGGCAGCATCCCAGCGAAATTTTTGCTGAACATGCGGCGCTGTCTGGCTTCGAAAATCATGGCCGCCGCGCTTTCGACATCAGCGCACTGGCGCATATCACTCGTGAGCAATATGACCAGCTGGCACCCGTGCAGTGGCCGCTTAACGACCGCGCACCGAGTGGCACCGCACGGCTGTTTGCCAATCGTCGTTTCTTCCACACGGATGGCAAAGCGCGTTTGCTGCCGCCTGCCATCCCGATTAAGACGCTCACCAGTGCGCGTTATCCCTTATTGATGAACACCGGACGCATTCGTGACCAATGGCACACCATGACGCGCACCGGCAACGTGCCGCGCCTGATGCAACATTACGATGAACCTTTTGTCGCGCTGCACCCGCATGATGCAGCGGCACACGGCTTAAGTCAGGGCGATCTCACTCGCGTGCAGTCGGCATTGGGCTGGTGGAGTGGTCGTGTGGTGATCGACAGTGGCTTAACCCGCGGCCAGCTGTTTGTCCCGATGCACTGGACGCGTCAGTTTAGTGCGCAGGCGAATGTCGACGGATTAATAGCGGCTCAATGCTGTCCCGACTCGGGGCAACCTGCGTTGAAGCAGACCGCAGTGCGTTTGCAACCGCTGCGTCCGTTGTGGCAGGGATGGTTGTTCATGCCTGAGGTGATAACACCATCGAAACTGCTGTATTGGTCGCGTGCGCCGCAACAGGGAGCGCAGCGTTATGTGCTGGCGGGTGAGGCGCAGGCAGCAGATTGGTTGATGCAGTTACCCGCTATGCAGGAAGTGCAGTGGCAACAGGCGCAGGCGGGACAGCAGTTACACATGCTGGGCTGGCGCAGCGGACGTTTGGTGTGTGCGTTTTATGCCGCGCCCTGGTTGCCAGAGATTGATCATGGCTTCGTGGCGCGAGCCTTCACGGAGACGCCAACGTCTCCTCAGCTGCGTCATGCGCTATTGGGTGGGCGTCCGGCTCAGGGGGAAAGCCAGGGCCGGACAATTTGCAGCTGTTTCGGCGTGGGAGAAGTGGCGATCCGTCGGGCGATCGAGCAGGGCTGCGGCTCGCCAGCGGCACTGGGGGCAGCGTTAAAGTGCGGCACCAACTGTGGCTCCTGTATTCCGGAACTTAAAAACTTACTGGCAACCCTGCGCGTGGCGCAGTAGAGGAGAACATCATGACTCAGGCCATTGAGCGTCTTGAAAAACTGTTCAATTTCCAAAGTGGGGACTCGGCGCCGGGCTGCGTGTGGCTGGTGGGCGCAGGGCCGGGTGATGTCGAATTACTGACGCTGAAAGCACTACGCCTGATTAAAAGCGCTGATGTGGTGGTGTATGACCGCCTGGTAAGCGACGAGATCATGGCTGAAGTGCCGTCCTCGACGCTGTCGATCGATGTCGGTAAAAAGCCCGGTAGCCATGGCCTGAAGCAGGCGCAGATCAATCAGCTATTGGCCGATCTGGCGGCCAGTGGGCGGCGAGTGGTGAGGTTGAAGGGCGGCGATCCCTTTATTTTTGGGCGCGGCGGAGAAGAGATGCTGTTTCTGCAGCAGGCGGGTATTACCTGCCAGATAGTGCCCGGCATCACTGCCGCAGCAGGTTGTGCGGCAGCCAGCGGCATTCCGCTGACGCATCGCGACTGTGCGCAGTCTTTACGGCTAATCACCGGGCACGGCAAAAGCGGTGAGCCACAGCTGGATGATGCCAGTTTAGCCGCCAGCAATCAGACGCTGGTGTTTTACATGGGATTGAAATGGAGCGCCAGCATCAGCGCCCAGTTGCAGGCGCACGGTCGCGCTGCCGATACGCCGGTGGCGATCATTGAAAATGGTACGCGCCCTGACCAGCGCGTGATGGTGACCACTCTGGCGGACCTGACCGCTACCATTGCGCGTGAGCAGGCGCAATCTCCCGCACTGCTGCTGGTGGGCGAAGTGGTACGCTTTTATCGCCAGCCTCATATCGCCGACCTCAG
>AEWW01028790.1_pt1 | contig 37933 bp, 32 predicted proteins | sample 267848 | NCBI WGS metagenome assembly AEWW01 (sample SAMN00713649, study PRJNA62039) | ant fungus garden metagenome | place: Panama: Gamboa | collected Apr-2009 | depth 0.5 m m | reverse complement strand
CAGTGACGAAGAGAAAACCTCGCTCAACCGCTATAACGCACAAAGCCCGGTCTATCCGGCAGGATTTTCCACTGACTGGAATCGTTCGTTTGTACTCAAACCTGCGGGTGAAATCAAAGGTGCGGTGGTGCTGTTGCATGGATTAACGGATTCGCCTTACAGCATGCGTTATCTGGCACAGGCCTATCAGCAACAAGGCTATGTTGCGGTAGTACCCAGGCTGCCCGGCCACGGCACGGCACCCGGTTCATTGACCAAAGTTGACTGGAAAATGTGGCTGGCCGCGACGCGTCTGGCCGTGCGTGAAGCCACGCGCTTAGCGGGAACCCAAGTCCCGTTGCATCTGGTGGGCTACTCCAACGGCGGCGCGCTGGCGATGAAATATGTGCTCGATGCTCGGCAGAATCAAAATCTGCGCCAACCGCAGCAGGTGTTGCTGTTGTCACCAATGATTGGCGTCACCGCTTACGCTCGATTTGCGGGGTTAGCCGGTTGGCCGGCGGTATTCCCGGTGTTTGCCAAAGCAGCGTGGCTGAATATCGTGCCGGAATACAACCCGTTTAAATACAATTCATTCCCGGTGCGGGCGGCGCGCCAGTCCTGGCTGTTAACCCAAGCGTTGCAGGAACAGATTGTGCAACTCGCCCGCGATGGCGAAATACGTGACTTACCCCCGGTGCTGTCGTTCCAGTCCATCCTCGATTCCACTGTCAGTACCCGCGCGGTGGTGAATGCGCTGTACCGTTATCTGCCAGACAACGGCAGTCAGTTAGTGATTTTCGATATTAATCAAGCAGCCAACCTACGCGCGCTGTTCCGACCTGCACTGTATTCAGCGGTCAACGACTTACTGCCTGCCGCGCCGCGTCATTACGCCACAACGGTAATCACTAACGCGTCGCCCACCACTTATGACGTGGTCGCTCGCATCACGCCTGCCGATCAAACCAACGAAGTGACGCGTCCGCTGCATCTGGCGTGGCCGCAGGATATGTATTCCTTGTCGCATATCGCTGTCCCATTCCCTCTCACCGATTCGCTGTATGGCCGCGAACCCACCGAGAAAAATCGTTATGGCATCAGCCTCGGCACCATCTCACTGCGCGGAGAAACTTCCAGTCTTACCGTTGGGCTCGACACGCTGATGCGTAATACCTCCAATCCGTTTTTCACTTATATGATGGCGCAAATAAATGCACGAATTGCCTGCGGTCAGCAGCCGGATCTGCAGCAGTGCCTTAAAGAGTGATGACTTTTTTCAGCAGCCCGTTGGCAAGAATCAGTCGGGCCAGCAACACCGAGAGCACAAAGGTCAGCACAATCAGCGTGAGTTTAGTGGCCAGCGAGGTGATCGGGATCAACGCGGTGACGATATGAAATACCGAGTAGTGCATGATGTACACCCCGGTCATGGTTTTACTGACGGTAGCCAGCAGGGTTTCTTTGAGGGCGATATGGCGGCGAAAGCGTACGCCGCTGGCGGCTAATACCAGTGCGACCACCAACAGGTAGATTTGTGAGCCGGTGAGGAGGAAGGCATTTCGGTCGGCTTTAAACAGCGCGAAGAAGAAGTGCTGCTCGTACAACCAGGTGAACAGATAAATAAACGGCAGGGCGCAGGTAGCGAAAAGGGCGACTCTTCTCCGACTCAGCCAGTCGGCAATCACCGGTTCACACAATAGCTGGCCGGTGAGGTAAAACAGCAGCCAGGTCCAGATACGGTATTGCGGCGCGAGACTGAGCACCCGCACCTCGGGATAGAGCACCGACAGCAAATCGTAGCCATAGGAAAACAGCAACAGGGCGCCGACCAGCGCGCAAAACGTCAGGCGATGCAGGCTAAGCCAGCTGAGCAGCGGATTGAAGCTGTAGATCACGATAAACGAGAACACAAACCACGGCTGAATCAGATAGCCGCGCTGGTAAGGTTCCCAGAGATAGTAAATCGTCATCCAGAAGAGGAAGACGATCACCACATTACGGATCTTGTTGAGCTGCCAGCGTAAATCCTGCTCGGCGTGGCTATCCATAATGCCCGCCACCACAAAAAACAGTGGGGTGGCAATGGTGGAGATAAACGTCAGGAACGCCAGAATCCAGTGGTAATCATAATCGTAGCGATCCCAGGTGTTATACAGCGTAAAAAAGGTCACTGCCGCCATGCAGCCGAGTGTCTTAATGACATTCAGCCCGGTGGCGTTCATGTTGACGTCGCTTTCTCAGCGCGGTGGAAGCAGGCATAAATCACCGGCAGAACCAGCAGCGTCAGTATCGTTGCGAAGCCCAGCCCGAACATAATCACCACCGCCATGCTCTGGAAAAACACATCGCGCAGCAGCGGTGCCAGGCCTAATACAGTGGTGAACGCGGTCAGCAGGATGGGGCGCAAGCGCGACGTGGCGGCATACAGAATCGCGTCGTGCTGCGTTTTGTCCTGTTTTTGCTGTTCAATCTCTTCCACCAGCACAATGCCATTGCGGATCAGCATGCCGCTCAGGCTCAGCAAGCCGATCAGTGCCATAAAGCCAAACGGAATACCGGTGAGCAAAAAGCCCGGCGTCACGCCGATTAGCGCCAATGGCACCGTTAGCCAGATCGCCACGGCATTTTTTACGGAGCTAAACATCAGCACGGTAATGACAAACATCACCAGATAGCCCAACGGTAACGTGGTGAACACCCCTTGCTGCGCTTCGCTGGAGTTTTCGGCATCGCCGCCCCATTCAATGCTGTAACCGTGCGGCAGTGGGAGCTGATCAATTTGCGGTCGCACGCGTGACAGAATATCACTGGAGGTATCGCTGCTGAGCGGGCTGGGATCGGTCATCACCGTCAGCACGCGACTGCGATCGCGCCGCAAGATCAGGGGATCTTCCCATTCGAGATTGAAGCCACTCACCACATTACTCAGCGGAATGTAATGCTGCTGGCTTTGGCTCCACACCAGCACATTGTTCAGATGATTGGCATCCTGGCGTTCGCTGGCGGGCGGGCGCACCACCACTGGCAGTAAATCTGCGCCTTCACGATATAAGCCCACCCGGCTGCCGGTGAAATTCATTTGCAGCGCGTTATCGATCTCCTGTTTATCCACACCCAGCTCGCGGCCCAGCGCCGGATTAAACTGTGGACGGATGACCTTGCTGCGGTTTTGCCAGTCATTGCGCACGCTGTCGGTGGCGGGATCCTGCGCGAGGATATCACCCACTTCACTGGCAATCAGTCGCATGCGGTCGGGATCGGGGCCTTTGATGCGTACTTCAATGGCGCTGCCGCCGGAAGGACCGAACATCACCCGCTTGGTGCTGGCATTCACCTGCGGATACTGGCGGGCAATATAGTCATCCACACGGCGTGACAGCGCGGCGATACTGCGCTGATCGTCCATGCGCACCATGATTTGCGCGTAATTGCTGTATTGACGCTGTCCATTGTAAGTGAGGATAAAGCGCATGCTGCCCTGGCCGACGGTGGTGACCGTAGACACCACGCCTTGCTGCCCGGTGATCGACTTTTCAATATCGCTGGCCATTTGCTCGGTGGCTTTGATGTCCGTTCCGTACGGCAGCCACAGATCGACAAAGAAGATCGGCGTATTGGACGAGGGGAAGAAGTTTTGCCGCACGCCACCAAAGCCCCAGATCGCCAGCGCCAGCAGGGCCGCCATCACCGCAAGCGTCACCGTTTTCTGCTGTAACAGCGCGTTGAGCGTGCGTTGGTAGATCCGGTAGAAACCGCCATCGTAGGGCGAGGCTTCAGCGGCGGGCGTTGCCGCGCTATTCTTTTTAAACAGCCACCATTTGATTAACACCGGCGTGATGGTGAGCGCCGAGAACCAGCTCAGCATCAGCGAAATCAGCAACACCTGGAACAGCGATTTGCAGTACTCACCGGTGGAATCCTGCGACAACCCAATCGGCGCAAACGCCAGTATTGCGATAACCGTGGCTCCCAGAAGCGGGAAGGCCGAGCGCCGGATGACAAAGTTGATCGCCGAGGTACGCGATGAGCCTTGCTGACGTGCAATCAATACCCCTTCGACGATCACAATCGCGTTATCCACCAGCATGCTGAGGGCAATAATCAGCGCTCCCAGTGAAATACGCTGTAGCTCAATGCCCCACAAATACATGATCAGCAGGGTGCCCAGCACGTTCAGCGCCAGCGAGAGCGCAATAATGATGCCGCTGCGTACGCCCATAAAGATCAGCAGCACGCCCACCACAATCGCCAGCGCCATCAGGAAGTTGGTGATAAAGCCGTTGACGGAGTGCGCCACTTCCGCAGCCTGATCGTAAAACGTATTGATTTGGATACCAGCTGGTTTTTCTGCCGACATCTGCTGCAGTTTGGCTTCCAGTGCACGACCTACGTCAATCACGTTGACGCCAGGGATAAAGGAGACGCCCATGGTGACCGCCGGGCGGCCGTTGGCGTGATAGATGCTGGAAGGGGATTCGCTCAACCCGCGAGACAGCGTGGCGATGTCGCGCAAGCGGGTGGTGGCAGTGTCGCCAACGGGGCTGATAAGCAGATCGCTCAGCTCATCGATATTTTCAAATTCCCCGGTAGGATGCAGACGAATCGATTCGGAGCCGGATTTGATCTCTCCCGCGCTGGAAACCACGTTCAGACGGCTGAGTGCGGCGGAAAGTTGTGCTGGCGTGATGCCGCGCGCCGCCATTTTCGTCAGCGAGACATCGACATCAATTTGCTGCGGGATAGCGCCGCCGATCGCCACCTTACCCACGCCGGGTACCAACACCAGTTCTCGCCGCAGCTGTTCGGCATATTGCACTAATTCAGGATTGCTGAAGTTGTCACCGGAAATGGCGAAGAAAAAGCCGAACACGTCGCCAAAATCATCGTTAACGAAAGGCGCCGCCACGCCGGGCGGGAAGAAGCGTGACGCATCACCGACGCGCCGCCGCAGCTCATCCCAGATTTGTGGCAGTTCGTTAGAGTGATAGCGCGACGCAATATTCACCGTAATTTGCGACAGGCCGTTGGAGGAGATGGAACTGACGCTGTCCAGATAGGGCAACTGCTGCAGGGCATTTTCCAGCGGCAGCGTCACCTCTTCTTCCACCTGCTGCGCAGATGCGCCAGGATATTGCGTGACCACCACGGCGGTTTTAATGGTAAAAGCGGGGTCTTCCAGGCGACCAATATTCAGCAGGGCAAAAATACCCCCCAGCCCTAATAGCAAAATCGCCAGCCAGACGCGAATCGGGTTATCAATAAACTGTTTGGAGATGTCCATTACAGCCCTCGCTCACGCGTCCAGATGCGTACCGGCTGTTGCGCATGTAACTCATTGACGCCTGCTGCGACCACGCGTTCACCGGTTTTCAGTCCATCGGTGATCACCACTCCCTGGTTTGTGACTTCGCCGACGGCGACCCTACGATCTTCCAGCTTCAGCTGATCGCCGCTGCCTTGCACCACCCAGACATGAGGTTCATTGCGCTGGTGGCTGTCGGGGTTAAACACCGCCTCGACCGGAACGACCAGCGCAGCGTGATTCACATTGGCGGGAAGATTGGCCAGATTGATGGTGACAGTACCACTGACACCGCCCACGGCCGGAAAATCGGCAGGGCGCGGCATGGTTAAGATCACCTGCCAGGTCAGTGTGTTGCTGCTACTGCTACCGGTGTGCTCTTTGTATTCAGCCTGAAATTCGCGATCCGGCAGCGTGTTAATCCTCACTACCGGGCGATACGTCATGTTGCGTATATCCAGCGCGGTGAACAGGTTTTCCGGCACGTTAAACACCACATCAAGCAGGTCGGTGCGCGTTAACGTGGCGATGGTCTGGCCCGCCGCAATCACCTGATGATTACGCACATTGACCGTCGCCGCGGTGCCGCTAAAAGGCGCGGTTAAGGTCATCTGGCTTAACTCTTCACGGGCAATTTGCAAGGCCGCGTTGGCGGCATCGCGGTTTGCGCGCTGCACGTCCATTTCGGCCTGCGAGATCGCCTGGCGACCAGATAGCGTCTGGAATCGTGCAAACTGTCGCTGAGCGAGGGTGGCGGCGGTCTGGCGTTCGTTAACGCGCTGCTGAGCCTCACGTGCCACCAGTCTGGCGATCACTTGTCCCTGCGTCACATTGTTGCCCTGGCGAATCTCCAGCGCGTCGATCTGTCCACCTCGTTTAAAGGAGAGGTCGGTGGAATCACCCGATTCAATGCGTGCGGGGAAGATGCGTTGCTGAGCCTCACCGGAAGCCACTACCTCAACCACTTTCACCATGCGCGGCAAAGGGACAACTTCCGTTTTTTTTTGATCGCAACCTGTTGTTATCAATATAACAATGGCGATCAGCGGAAAATAACGCGTCACGAGTTTGTCCTCAATCAGCAATATTGAATTAATTATTGGCGTTATTATTAGCGAGGTTCTTATTCGCCGAGCATTGAAACGACGGCGTAGGTAAATAACCCCACGGCAGAACAGGTTACAATAGCGATAACCACATAAAGACTCAGGCGCAGCAGACTATAGTCCGGCATCGTTACCTCCATTAACAGTGGGCGAAATAAAGTCATCTCACTGCGGTCAGATAGGAGTGACGGTTAAGGTTTATTTGTTAAGCATGAGCATAGCTGTGGATATCCAAAAATGTAAAGTTTGATAAATACAATAACTTTATCGCAACTCATGGAATTTAAGTCTGATTTATTCGATTTAATTAGAACTTTAAACCACGTTAACAACATAAACACAAAGTGTAGCTTTTCCCGCCATTTCATTAACATAGGGATGGGTTAATTTATTTTCGTTAAAAATGACTTATTTATCTTTGGTTTAAAATTACGTTAAAATTGTTTTTTGATTGCGGATGACTTTCCTCATAAAAACAGAGTGAGTTGAATGGCCTGTGCTACGTTTATAACGTTCATTTCTCTTGTCAAAAGTTTGGCGTATAGATTATTTCCCTGCTCAATTTCGTTGAGCAGCCATTAATGACATGTCTTTCAGTTATAAACGGGACTCACCTCAGGCAGTACGTGGATGTTTGTCTTTGTATTTGAAGTGGATCTGTTAATAACGCGATGTCACCGCCATGATTTCCGAAACAGGATTTGAGGAGAAAGCGATGAATACTGCTAAATCGGAAAGGTCGTACTATCAGCTTTCTGTCGATGAAACCTTGAGCCAGACAGAGAGTTCAGTTGAAGGTATCTCGGGTAGTGAAGCCACGGCCCGCTTACAACAGTATGGCGAAAATGCCCTGCCACAAAAACCGGGCAAGCCAGCATGGCTGCGCTTCCTCGCCCATTTTAACGATGTGCTGATTTACGTGTTACTCGCTGCCGCGCTGCTGACGGCGGTGATGGGCCATTGGGTGGATACGCTGGTCATTCTCGGTGTGGCGGTGGTCAACGCGTTGATTGGCCATATCCAGGAGAGTAATGCGGAAAAATCCCTGCAAAGCATACGCAATATGCTCTCCAGTGAAACGGTGGTGATCCGTGCGGGTAACCATGAAACCCTGCCGACCACCGCGCTGGTGCCAGGTGATGTGGTGGTGATCCGCGCCGGGGATCGTATTCCTGCCGACTTGCGCGTGATCGAAGCCCACAATCTGCGCGTCGAAGAGGCGATACTCACCGGGGAATCCACGGTGGTGGAGAAAACCACCGATGCGCTTGCGGGCGAACTCCCGTTAGGCGACCGCACCAATTTACTGTTTTCGGGAACAACGGTCAGTTCTGGTGGCGGTAAAGGGCTGGTCGTCGCTACGGGCGGAGAGACCGAGCTGGGGCACATCAATCAGATGATGTCCGATATCGAAAAGCATCGCACGCCGTTGCTGGTGCAAATGGACAAGCTGGGTAAAGCCATCTTCCTGATTATTCTCGCGATGATGGCGGCATTATTTGTCTTCAGCCTGCTGTTCCGCGATATGCCGGTCTCTGAACTGATGCTGTCATTGATCAGTCTGGCGGTGGCGTCGGTGCCCGAAGGTTTACCTGCCATCATCTCCATCATCCTATCACTTGGCGTGCAGACCATGGCGAAGCAGCAGGCGATCATTCGTAAGCTGCCGACGGTGGAAACGCTGGGCGCGATGACGGTGATCTGCTCGGATAAAACCGGCACCCTGACCATGAATGAGATGACGGTAAAAGCGGTGATCACAGCGGATCATATTTACCGGGTAGATGGTGACAGCTATGAACCGGTTGGCGCCATTCATAAAGCAGATGACGCCGTGCCGATTACCGTCACGGGCGGGTCCTTGCTTGAACAGTATCTGCGCACCATCGATCTGTGTAATGACAGTCAGTTGATTAAGGATGAGAGCGGCTTCTGGAAGATCACCGGAGGGCCGACAGAAGGCGCACTCAAGGTACTGGCCGCCAAAGGGCAGTTGCCGGTGGTCACCACCGAGTTACGCAGTAAAATTCCGTTTGATTCGCAATACAAATATATGTCGACGTTGTACCGCATTGGTGACGAAGAGCGCGTGCTGATCACCGGCGCGCCGGATGTGCTGTTCCGGCTTTGTCAGCAGCAGCAAACCGAGCACGGCCTGCAACCGCTCGATATCAGCTGGTGGGAAGGCAAGATTGAAGAGTATGCGCGCGAAGGGCTGCGCATGGTGGCGGCAGCCTGGAAACCGGCGTTACCGGGACAAACTGAACTCACCCATCAGGATCTGCAACAGGGCGTGATTCTGCTCGGCATTGCCGGAATGATGGACCCGCCGCGTCCTGAAGCCATCACTGCGATTCGTGACTGCCTGCAGGCCGGCATACGCGTCAAGATGATCACCGGAGACCACCCGCAAACCGCGATGAGCATTGGGCAGATGCTGGGGATTGGCAATGCAGGCTCAGCCATCACCGGGCGTGAACTGGAAGTGATGGACGATCACCAGTTGAGTGATGCCGCGCAGGCCTACGACATCTTTGCCCGCACCAGTCCGGAGGATAAATTCCGTCTGGTTCAGGCGTTGCAGAGTAAGCAAGAGGTGGTCGGCATGACCGGGGACGGCGTAAACGATGCACCCGCCCTGAAGCGCGCCGATGTCGGTATCGCGATGGGTATTAAAGGCACCGAAGTGACCAAGGAAGCCGCCGATATGGTGCTCACGGATGATAACTTCGCCACCATAGCCAGCGCAGTAAGGGAAGGGCGCCGGGTTTATGACAATCTGAAAAAAACCATCCTGTTTATTATGCCCACCAACCTCGCGCAAGGGTTGTTGATCATCATCGCGCTGCTGGCGGGGAATCTCATTCCGCTGACGCCGGTACTGATTCTGTGGATGAACATGGCGACGTCGGCCACGCTGTCGTTTGGTCTGGCATTTGAAGAGGGTGAAAAAAACATCATGCGCCGACCGCCGCGCGATCCCAAACTGCATGTGATGGATGGGTTCGCTATCTGGCGCGTGGTGTTTGTCGGTTCAATGATTGCGATAAGTGCGTTTGTGCTGGAAGCCTGGCTGCAGCCGCGTGGCTATTCCCCTGAGTTCATCCGCACCGTGCTGTTACAGACGCTGGTTACCGCGCAGTGGTTCTATATGCTCAACTGCCGTGTGTCGGACGGCTTCTCACTGAGCAAAGGGCTGCTGATGAACAAAGGGATCTGGATCGTCAGCGCGGTACTGCTGGTGCTGCAACTGCTGATCATCTACGCGCCATTTATGCAGCTGCTATTCGGTACCACTGGACTGCCATTCCGTTATTGGGTGATCACCTTCATCATCGGTTTCGTGATGTTCCTGATTGTTGAAGTCGAGAAACCACTTACCCGGCGATTCAGAACGGCTTGAGTCTGCTGCCGCCCGTCACGCTGGTGTCAGCGAGGCGGGCGGTGTTTAAGACGATACATGTTGATTTCGGGCCAAAAGATGGGGATTTAAACGTTGCAGGACATTTGCTGTCATCAAGTCAGAGAGGGAAATGTCGCACGGGTTCGACAATCTTCACCGGTTTCTTTCTCTTTGGTTTTGTCGCCCTGCACAGTGCTGGCATAGCTGCCTTAGATTTTTCTGGCTCGATAGTCTTATTCACAGTGATACAGCACGGGCAGTAATGAACATTCGCATATTGCGCTGCGGCGACGGTTAATGCCTGGCTGTGGTTATACATACTGCCAATAAACGCCCGTGAATCGATACCGGGTAACTGTTCACATCCTGCGGTATGCAACAGCAAGCCCCTGCGGGCGTGATCGCAGACGTAATATTTCGTTGCCTTATACATGGTTATTTATCCGTTTGCTGTGTGAGTCAATGGACTCATTAAAGTTTATCGTATTCAATATCTTGTAAATTTGAACATCTCACTACGGCCTGAAACTCAGATTGCCCACGATGACTCGCCAAAGTAAACGGAACGATAATACGTGTACCATTTTTTGCTACGCTTTCGTTGTGGAACAGAAGAGAGCCCAGGGTGATTCTATTTTTCCCAAACATCTCGGTATGGGATTTATTGAGGAGATCTTTCTCTACGGCAATAACCGCATCACGACTGTGAACGGTCACACAGGCTATTTCATCTTTTTGATTTTCTACGTTCCGCGAATATACCTCATAACCCGACGCAGACAAAATAATCCCCAGGGCACTGAGTGCTCCAACCTTAGCGGAAGTCTTCATTTTAAATACCCTTAAGTGCTTCACGAACAGTCTCTGGTCTAAATAACGGAAAATCAAGAGTATTTCTGGTTTATTTGATGAAATGAATTGATGTGTATTGCAGATGCCGCCTGGTCATTATCTGATAATGGTTGGGATAAAATCTGAATATTACGTACCACAAAAAAATCCTGTGAGATTTATTGAAGAGGGACTCGAACAAATAAAACGGGCATTAAAGCCAAAGTACATCAAATATCCTGGTTAATAACTTGTTAATGGTAGAGTTATGGCATTCTCATGACATTTTTTCCTACATTAATGCTGAGGCCAGAAGTATCTAATGATAAAAACTCACAGCTCGCTCATTCAGCAGGGCTATTCACATTAATCAATGAATCACCGCGAAGCTGAAACGCTCGTCGTGCATCTGGTCAGATAAAAAGATCAGTGTGTTAAAACAGCAAATGGTTTAACCTTTAACGACCGTCTGCAGTAGATTTATAGTAAGCCCAATAAAATCAGTGAGTTGAGTGAATTTTTATTGAGTGGCCTTTAGATTGACTGCGACCTGTTCCAGGGGGTGCCCGGTTAGCGGGCTGAGATTCTACACGCCAGCGTTTTCGCGTTGGCAACGTGGTGACCCTACGAACCTGATCCGGCTAATACCGGCGTAGGGAGCGGAACACAGGGCGACACTGCGTCCTGATCCCATCTTTGTGCTTGTAGCGGACAGACTCTACTCATCAGGCCCGGCCTGAGAAATTTCGCGCAATCGCAACTGGTGGACTCGCCCATGACTGAAGCTGCTTTGATCGACGCTTTGCTCACCTTTCTTCAGCGTCAGGATACAACCGACGACGACTTTAACCGCATGGCGCTTGCCGTCTTCGCGTACCAATTTGAACACAACCTTCCTTATCGCCGCTTCGCCATGCAGCGCGGTCGCACACCGTTTACGGTGAAAAACTGGCGCGCCATCCCGGCAATTCCCATAACCGCCTTTAAGGATTTGACGCTGAGCTGCCATGCCACCGATGACGTTGAAGCGGTGTTCATGACCAGCGGCACCACCGGCACAGTGAAGGGGCGCAGCTATCATCCGACGCTTGATGTCTGGAAATGCTCGATGGTGCAGAATTTCAGCCAGCGCTTTATGGCGGGCGAAGAGCGGATTCGCATGGGCATTTTGTTCCCTGATAATCGGGCGCTGCCCAACTCTTCGCTGGCCCATTACCTGACATTAGCGGTGGAAAAATTTGGCACCGCCGAGAGCGAAGTGCTGCTGGATGACAGCGGTATCGCGATGGATCGCCTGTTTGCTGCGTTGGAGCAGGCTGAAGCGCAGGGCGAACCTTATGCGCTGCTGGGCGCGAGCTACAGCTTTGTCCATCTGCTTGACGAACTGCAGCGCCAGGGGCGACATTTTGCATTACCCGCTGGCAGCCGAATTTTGGATACCGGTGGATTTAAGGGGCAATCCCGTGAGATTGAGGCCGAGCAGTTTTACGCCGAGCTGAGTGCGGCGTTGGGCGTACCGCGCACGCACTGCATCAACATGTACGGCATGACCGAACTGAGCAGCCAGTTTTATGATCATGGCAACGTTGCCTGTCCCTCGGTGAAATCCGGCCCGCACTGGATCCGCACGCGCGTGGTTAATCCACTCACCGGCGATGAAGTGCCGGAAGGTGAGATGGGCGTGCTGGTGCACCATGATCTGGCTCATTTCAATTCAGTGTCTGCCTTACTGACCGAGGATGCTGGCCGCGCGGTCACTGGCGGCTTCCATCTGCTGGGCCGAGTCACCGGAGCGGATGCGAAGGGCTGTTCGCTGGCGATGGAAGAGTTCCTGGCTGCTGCGCAGGGTGCAGTGTGAAAGAGGTCGCGGGTTATCTACCGGGATGTTTATCACCTGAAGAGGTGCAGTGGCGCACGCTGAGTTTTAGCCATCACGGCCAGCACCTGGATGTCGACGTGCCCGATCTGAATCCGGCACAAATTACTCTTCTCAGCGCACATCTGCGCGATCACGCTCGCGCTTATCTCAAAACGCTGAGCGTGGCGAAGATCGTAGCAATTATTGATGAGGCCATTGCGCGTTTGCTGGATCGAAACCATCCACTGCGCCGCAAGGCCGAAATGCTGCTGCCGATTGTCACCGGTTATGACGCTGAGATGATTCGCCTTGGGCTTACCGGATACCTCAAAACTTTTCGACAGCCGCAGCTCAAGCGCTTTTTAGCCGAGGACTTTAACGATTCGCAGCTGCTGGATGATTTTCAGCCGCGACCTAATGGCGGCTTCGCACGGGCATTTGGCCCAGATCTGCTCATGCATATCTGGGCAGGAAATGTGCCGGGTCTACCGCTGTGGAGTCTGATTTGTGGATTGCTGGTGAAAGCGGGCAGCGTGGGTAAATTGCCCGGTGCCGAACCGCTGATGGCGGGCTGGTTCGCGCAACTGCTGGCTGAAATCGATCCCCAACTTGGCGAATGCCTGGCGGTAGTGTGGTGGAAAGGCGGCGAAGCCGAAGCAGAAAAACACTGGTTAACACAGCCTGACGTGGTGATGGCTTACGGTGGTAATGCCGCGCTGGCTGCAATCAAACACCAACTGCCGGTCACCACGCGTTTTCTGCCGCACGGCCATAAAATCAGCGTGGGACTGGTGGCGCGTTCGGCGCTGGATACAAGGCAGGGCGTCGATCTGGCGCAGCGCGCGGCCTATGACGTCATGCGCTATGACCAGGCGGGCTGTTACTCACCGCAAATGCTGTTCGTTGAACGCGGTGGGCGCATCACGCCGCAGGAATTCGCGGAGTACATCGCCCATGAACTCTGTGCGCTGGCGCGCAAATATTCACGTCGCGCGCTCTCTTCGGCTGAAATGAACAGCGTGGCGGCCTGGCGCAGCCGTGAAGAGATTCGCGCGTTGCAGGACGATCGCATCCTGTTCGGCGAGCCAACGGACAGCTGGTCGGTGGTGGTAGTGAATGGCCCCGAAGCTCTGATGCCGTCGGCACTCGGGCGCACGCTTAAAGTGGTGGTCGTTGATGAGATTGATGATGCGATTGCATTGATTTCGCCGCAGAAAATGTATCTGCAAACGGCGGCGGTGGCGGCCACTCCACGAGAGCTATTTGGTCTCGCTGCGCGGCTAGGGCAAGCCGGCATCACCCGCATTACCGCCTTTGGCAGCATGACATCGCCAGCCGCCGGATGGCATCACGATGGCCGCTTTAGCCTGCTGGATCTGGTCACTATCACGGAAATAGAGGCATCTGCTGAAACTGCCGCTGAGCGCTTTGCGCCCTATGCGGATTGAATCCACGTTTTTACAGGAGGTAAGAGATGAAATTTGCTGATCAAACGATTCTGGTGACGGGGGCGAGCCGGGGTATTGGTGCAGCTATCGCGCAGGCTTTCGCCGCTGAGGGTGCGCTGGTGGTGGTGAACTACCTGCGCAGTGAAGCCGCCGCGATGGAAGTGGTAAAGCGCTGTGAAGCATTGGGCGGTTCGGCCATCGCCATTCGAGCCGATGTCACCTCTGCAGAGCAGGTGGCGGCGATGATGGAGCAGATCGCTAACACCACGGGTCGTCTGGATACGGTGGTGAACAATGCTTTCGCACCCTATGTTTTCGATACCGATAATCGACAGCGCTTTTGGGAAACCTCATGGCAGGGCTACCAAAGCCAGTTTGACGGTGCCGTCGGCGCGGCCTATAACGTCTGCCAGGCCGCGTTGCCGCTGATGCGCTCACGTACACGCGGCAGCATTATCAATCTTTCCAGCGATCTGGTGGCGCGTCCGTCTGTTCCTTACCACGATTACGTCACGGCGAAATCCGCATTAATAGGCTTTAGCCGTTCACTCGCCGCTGAACTGGGGCCGCTGGGGATTCGCGTGAACTGTGTTGCGCCGGGTCTGGTCTATCCCACGGATGCCAGCAGTGCGACGCGAGAAGACGTGCGCGATTTTATCACCGCACAAACGCCGCTGCGCCGAATTGCCGAGCCAGTGGATGTCGCCGGTCCGGTAATGTTTTTAGCCTCAGAATGGAGCGAGTTTGTCACCGGGCAAACGCTGTATGTGGATGGGGGGTTGGTGATGGGGTGACGGGGGCCAAACGTTGATATTGTTGGAAGCTCGATGGGTTAGCGTTAGTCTGATCACTGATTTATCAATTTGCTAACGCCGCTTAACATAAACAGGGAGGTTTAATGAATACCGCAACTATCCGCGCCGTCATCGGTGGAACGCTTTTAATGGCGTCGAGCTTAGTATCGGCGTCTGCCGCTCAGCCATTGCCTGTACCTCCAGCACATCCGAACTCACAGCGAATCTCCGTGGAGACGCAAGGAACGGGAACAGATGTCATATTGATTCCGGGGCTGGCGTCATCGCGCGATGTTTGGGCTGATTTATCCGCAAAATTACGCAAGAACCATCGCATTCATCTTATCGAGCTTGCAGGCTTTGCGAGTACGCCTGCCATTGCCAATCCGGACGGGAAAATCATGGCTCCGGCAGTTGACGCCATCGCTGCATATATTCACGCCCAGCACATCAAAGCCCCGACGATCATTGGCCATTCCCTTGGGGGAGAAATGGCATTGATGCTGGCTGCTCGTCATCCTGGCCTGGTGGGGCGCGTGATGGTCGTTGATGCGTTGCCGTTCTATTCATTGATGTTCAATCCAGCGGCGACCAGCGAAACGGTCGCCCCGCAGGCCACTGCGACGCGAAATTTAATTTTGGGGCAGTCGCCGGAGCAATTCACGGAGTTTCAGAAAGCATCCATCGCCCGTTTAGCGAAGACCGAGGCGGTGAGGCCAGCACTGGTGGCGGCGGGAATCCATTCCGATCGTAAAACCATTGCCGATGCCGTGTATGAAGTGATGATCACCGATTTACGTCCCGAACTTGGCCGCATCAGAGCGCCGATTGAGGTTGTATACGCTTATGACACGCTATTCGGCGTACCAGCAGCCAGCGTGGATGCGATGTACCGTCGAGCCTATGCTTCTGCACCCGATATCCACTTCACACGGATCGATGACAGTTTTCACTTTGTGATGCTTGATCAGCCTGAGCGATTTTCCGAAGCAGTTGAGTCGTTTTTGAATGGCGATACTAGCCAGATGCAGTCTCAAACTGAATGAGATTTTGGGAGGGGCGGCCGGAATAGGCCGTTGCTTCGGTGCAATAGAGTGTATGGCGGAGATATTGCGTAGGATGCATGTCTGACGTGAAAGAGATGTGGGGATGAGACGGAAAGATCCGCTGTGAGCGAGCAGCATAAGTCGCTGCTTCGTGAGCTGGAATAGAGCTTTGTTGGTGCGGCGGGTGAGAAGAACAGTCCTCATTCAAAAGCTTTCTCGATGGTGTCAAAAAGTTCTTCTACCATTTGACTCGCTAAGCGGAAACGCTGCGGTAAACATAAAAAGCCCCCTGCTGTGCAGGTTTTTTTATAGCTGTACTATTATGCAAAACGTATCCGTTAGGCGTACTTGAAATTCTTTCTCATGTTTCCGCTTTCGTTGTCGATAACCTGATTGCTGGCTGAGTGATGATTTCACTCAGCATTTATTTTTTCATTTCAGGCGATAAGGATATTTATGAACAAGCTTTGTGTTGCGGCGTTGTTGGCTCTGAGTTTAACCGGCTGTGCGCAGCAGACTTTCGTAATGAAACAGAATCAAGTTGGCGCGGCGACGAAAACCACCAGCCAGCCGTTCTTTATTTCAGGTATCGGTCAGCGTAAGAGCATTGATGCGGCGCAGGTGTGCGGCGGCCAGGAAAAAGTTAGTCGGGTTGAAGTTCAGCAGACGTTTGTTAATGGCTTACTGAGCGTGGTGACGTTTGGTATCTACACTCCACGAGAAGCGCGCGTTTATTGCGCCATCTGATAATGCCTCAGGCCGGCTCGCCGGCCTAATCTTGCGCCTGTTATTTAATCGCATTAGTTCATTGTAACTATTAAATTCTGCTGTCGTACCGCTGCGCGGCTTGCCTGTTGACGACGTTACTCGAAACGAGTTCAGGCAACGTCCCCCTTGATTAAGGATAGCGTTGCATCGAGCCATTGAACTCACAGCGAGGAGCAGACGTTCCTACCCTAAAGTGGATGTCTGCGCTTCCATTCATTAACCACATCACCCAGATTTTTTGGTACGTCATCTCGAATCCAGGCCATAAACTCGCGATCAAACCGGAAATCTGGACCGCACTCATCCACCATGAAACGGCGAACGTTTTGTGTGTTTTTGTAGTCTTTATCCACGATTGTAGAACGTGTTAATGAAGAACTATGCCAGTCGGTTTTCACTTGTTAAATCCTTTTTTAAACATACGATAGCAGCGTTCAAATTTAACACGCTGAAATTGAAATGCTCGCTTTAGGCACAAAGCGGACTGACTGAAGCCATAAAAGCTTGTCGAATGTCTCAGGGCGTGAAGCAGACCTCTGTTGGATCTTAAATTTCTGATGTTGTTATTTCATAGCGATAGTGACCTGATCACCGATGAGCAGGAAGGCAATGACAATCATGACTATGTCCGAGAACTGGCTGACTCTTCGCGCCGCCGCAGGCCTCGTGCGCAGAATCGCTTTCGAGCCGATCCCAACAGCACTGTAGATCACTGCGCAGTTGAATATCTGTATTAGCCTCATAAAGAAAATTTGCGCACCAGCAGGAAGCCCGCGTAACGGCTTGTGAACTGCGGCATAAGCCCCAGGAAAAGTAATAGCGCATTCGGATTGAACCCACTTATGCCAAACCCTTTAATCAGCGTACGAAACCAGTTTAATGCCTCATCAAAATGGCCAAAGAAGTAATCGGACGATCACACACTACGCTCACCCCTAGCCACAGTAGATAGGCCGCTCCGGCGTAGGTGAGCACCGTCAGGAATAACGGCACGCGGGATACCATTGCTCCGACGCCCGCCCCAACGACAATTGTTATGACTAAATATCCCAGAATCATGCCTGAGACTACCGGAAGCAGCATTCTATTGCGCATGCCGGCAGGCTGGCTTTTGACGTCCATGCGCTGATCGATGGACTGTGGATTCGCAAGGCGCATCTGAAAGACTCGCTCTCTTCCAAACAGGCTATCAAATCCGTACTTAGATTTATCAACAGCGTGGTTCCTGACACCAATGACCTCAAGGTGTAAACTCCAGCCGACTGCCAGCAATGAATGCATGATTATGTTACTTTATGGAAAATCATGCGATTTCAGGGCGAAAACATGAGCGATTACGATGTATTTCCGGAGCAACGGCAGGCATTGATCCGAAACATACTTGAAGAGTCAGGCAGGGTGGTAGGGGCGGATATTGCCCGACAGTTAGGTGTGTCTGAACATACCATACGCAGGGATCTCCAGGAGCTGGCGAGGCTTGGTGTGTGCAAAAAAGTCTATGGCGGTGCCGTCAGCCAGTTCAAACAATCTGCCAGCTTCGATACCCGTGTACTGCAGAGCGTTAACGAGAAGGCAAATGTTGCACAGTGCTGCGCCGGGCTAATCAGATCCGATACATGCATTTTCATCGATGCGGGTTCCACGTACCTCTCAATGGTTGATTTTATTCCGGCGCAGATGTCTCTCACCATTGTCACAAATTCGCCGCAGATTGCAGCTTCACTTAGCGGCCGTGATCAAATTGAGCTTATTCTTTTGGGAGGAAAGGTTTATCCGCAGACGGGAAGCGTACTGGGAGCTGAGCCGATTAGCCAGGTCAGGGACATTTTGTTTGACCAGATTTTCATTGGCGTATGCGGCCTCGATCCTGAAGCCGGCCTGACCGCAGTGTACTATGAGGATGCCTGTTTCAAAAAAGAACTGCTGAAGCAGGGTAATGAAATTGTCGCGGCCGTCATCGCAGATAAAATGCCTCAGGTAGCGCGCTACAAGGTTGCACCGTGCGATGACATCGATATTATTGTGGTCAGCAGCTCAACGAACCCGTCGTCATTTTCTCATATTAACGTGCAGCTGCTGGTCGCAGAATAATACACAATCTATGCTGGCTTAACTCTGAAGCGCGAGCATACGTTTTATCGTTTCCAGAACGGCATTCTCATCGTTCGTACCGGTAATAAAACGCGCCTTCGCTTTGGTCTCGTCGAAAGCGTTACGCATGGCGAAGCTGTAACCGGCCTGTTCTAGCAGCTCTATATCGTTATAACCATCCCCAAAAGCCATCGTCTGTTCTGCCGTTACGTTCAGCATCTGCTGCAGCTTACGGACGGTGGTGCCTTTATGGATACCGTAACCAGCAATATCAATCCATGCCGCCTCTGATACCACAATGTAAACTTCTTCTTCGAAGGGAGCGAGATGCGGGCGCGTGACGGGGCAGTTTCCTTCTTCATCGAATACCGTGATTTTTACAAAGTCGCTTGTCACGGCACTAAAGTCGTGGGTTTCGGTCAGTCGCGTGTAGGATCGCCTTATTTTATCTTTCAGCCGCTGGGGCGTGTCAGCATGCACGATCGCGCCTTCCGGCGTACAGGCAATGACAACATGGCTATGGTTGACGTCGCGAAGTGTATTAATGATGGCTAGTCCCAGGACATTAGCGATTAAAAACTGAAACATAAACTCGCCGTTGTATTTAATGCGCGTTGCGCTGTCGCCGACGATCCAGATATTCTCACTCAGTTCGCCAAACAGTTCCTCGACCCTCTCACACTGCTTGCCGGTGCAGGCTGCAAACTGCACGTTCTTGTCTGCCATGAGTTGCCTGACTTCGGCAAATAACGCTCTGTCATAGTTGCCCTGGCTGTTGAGAAAAGTGCCGTCCAGATCAGTGATAACCAGCTTTATCATCATGCCACCTTCATTCAAGAGATTATGACTACGCTACCAACACCAGACAGCATTCTTTCGACGCAGCGGCTGCGCTGCGAAATAGACTTTAGCATCTCATGCTCGAATGTGCGACATTGTGTTTATTTGTGATGACTTGGTGGGGTGCCAGATTTTTAAGACCTGATAATTCATTTTCAAAGGGTGGGAGCCCTGCACGAAGCCATGCGGCCTGGATGCAGGGTAGTGGTAATTCTGCGGTCAATATCAGGCCTGCCGCTCGGGCCTTAACAAGTGACGAATACTGAATGAAAGCAGCAGCGCCATCAGCAGCAACGCAATGACAAAAACAAAACCGTGAGATAGCGAAGCGTGATGTGCGATATACCCGATAACGGCGGGGCCGGCAAGAACGCCAATGTAACCCAGCGTCGTGACAGCCGGAACCGCCACCATCTGAGGCATGCTGTCCTGTTTACCAATCTGCGAGAACATGACCGGAACGATATTCGCGCAGCCGATGCCGATAAGCAGATATCCGGAGAGCAGCAGCGGCAACGGCGTGCTGTAAATGATTATCAGAAATCCCGCTACGGCCGCGGCTGCACCAGCTACCACGACCACAAGCGCGCCTGCCCGCTGAACGATGTAGTCTCCACCCAGCCTCCCTGCGGTCATGGCTGTGGCAAACGCCGCAAAACCGAGCCCGCCCAACGATGAAGAAATGCCCCGGCTGTCCACAAGATAAACTGCACTCCAGTCCAGTACAGTTCCCTCAGCCATAAAGATGATGAAGCAGATCAGCCCCAGTATCAGTACGGTTCCTTTAGGCACGGCAAAAGCCGGTCCTTCAGCAGGATTAGCGTAGGGGAGCAGCTTTCTGTAGCTGAGCAGGAAAATTATAAAGACCGCCGCCAGGATTAACAGCGTGGAAGAAACGATACTGAGCCCCAGAGAGAGTAAGCCTGTCATGGCGCCGGCGCCGGCTATTCCTCCTGCGCTGTACATGCCATGAAAGCCTGACATCAACGGCCTGCCCACGTTTTTTTCCACGAGGATCGCCTGAACGTTCATGGCGCAGTCGGTTACCCCGATGCCAATGCCAAAAATGAACAGGGCGACGCCCAGCAGCAGGGGCGTGCTTACAAAAGCCAGTAAAGGTAATGAAAGGATAATAACAGCAACGGCGGCGACTATGACCGCCCTGCAGCCAAAACGGGATGTCAGCGCACCCGTTACCGGCATAGCCATCATCGCGCCAAAGCCAAGGCATAACAGTAACGTGCCCAGCACTCCCTCATCTACGCCGGTATTAAATCGTGCAAAGGGCACAATCACGGCCCAGGCAGCAGTCACAAGGCCTGCGATAAAAAATATCATCCGTGTCGCGAGTCTTTCGTTCATCTCTGGCTTTCCTTTATCGCCGGTTGTTAAGCAGCGTCAGCGTTTTTTCGTGCAGGACAGAATTTGCGCTGGCCAAAATGGCACCGCCGTTCTCTGCCCTTTTCCCGTCAAGTGTTGTGACAACCCCACCGGCCTGCTCAATAACCGGGATTAGCGGTACGATATCGTAAGGTTGAAGTGAATATTCAACGCAGATGTCGATATGGCCTGCAGCAAGCATCGCCATGGCATAGCATTCTCCCCCGTATCGCGTCATGAGCACCTGATCGCAGAGTTCACTAAAATTATTCCTTTCATACAGTGCTACCGACTCCGGAGAGGTTGTATGTACTATCGCCTGGTGAAGTTCGCGCGTCTGGCGGGTTTTAATGACCTTTTTTCCGAAGCGCCCGGAGAACCATGACTGCTGTCCGTCAGACCAGAATCTGTCGCCAGTATAAGGCTGACTCATCATCCCCATAACGGCTCTGCCGTTTTCGAGTAAACCAATCAGGCAGCCCCATACAGGCAGGCCACACAGAAATGGCCGCGTACCATCAATAGGGTCAATAACCCATTGCAGGTTACTCCTGCCGCTTTCACCAAATTCCTCGCCAAGTATGGCGTGCTCGGGGAAACGCTCCGAGATAATGTCCCTGAGAACTCGTTCAGTTTCGCGGTCAACGCTAGTGACAGGATCAAACCGAAAGCCGTCCTTGGGCTTGGTTTCAATATCAATGAAATGGTTATTTAGATAACCCTCAAGGGTTCTTTTTTCAGCGGCGTCAGCAAGTTCGTGCAGGAAACTGGTCGCAGGAAGTTCAAGGCTCATTAGCAATTCCTCAGCATGAAATGAGGACTGATAATGATATATTATGCTCGATTATGCAATTTTGTGATCGATCAAGATCGATTTGGCAAGCTTTCCTAACTGTCTTGTATGACAGTTAGTGTGTTAGTGCTGACCCTATTCAATTTTCGAGATAGTTAATGTTTGATCCTGATCCGATCAGACTTGCTCGCCAGGTGAGGTCTGCTGTGAGCGATCTGCAGACATTGATGACAGCACTCTATTTGAATCAACGGCGGGGCAGACCACGTCTGTAACAATAGCCTGTTAGCTTAATTCAGGAGTAGGTCTTTAAGTCCTTTAGGCCAACTGACTATCCTTTTTATAGTTACCACCACACTATCTATCATTTGCAGAAAAGGAGCACTGAGATGAATTTTACTGACGATAAAATTATGGGATATGGCAGTTCACATCAGGTTTTTTCAGCCGGGGACGAGCTTGTTTTAGACAAAAATTACCGCCGTGCTCACCTCCCATTGGTTAACTCGTCCCATCCAGATGTCATAGCCAGTGATGAAGACTATTGTATGGGGACGTATAACACCCACCGGCATTCTTTAGTGCTGCCCGTTAGTGATGAGCGTCTGCGTCAAACATCAACGTTTATCGAGATAGAGAAGGCTCTTCGCACTGCATCGTTCGCAAGTAAGATAGCCTGGGACTTACTGGAAAAAAGGAGAAATCTGTTACATGCGACAATCAGTAGCGGGTTGAACCATGATTGCATAGAACTTGCTATTGAATCCCTTCAGACATTTCTGGATACACAACCAGTAAAAAAATACAGGCTTGGCGGGATTTTCATGGGGCCGGTCAATACTGGAAGACTTTATCTAAAAGTGTATCCCGAAGCGACCGGTTCGGGGCACATATTCGGTGAGATCCAGTCACTACTTGGGCTTAAGCAAACAGAGTTTTTTCTTGTGGGTTATTTTAACCTGACAGATCATCTCAATCAGCCTGAAACAATAGAGCTTTCTGAGATCCTGAATCGTTTTTGTAATGAAACTCTATGGGAAGATGAACTCAGAGAATTATGGCTTATTTCAACACACGATGACTTGGTCTTGAGTGGTAAAATATCCAAAAAAATTTTCAGGTCTGCATAACAGAAATTGATACCGATTTTTGGGCTCCTGCAGAATAGCTTACGTAAACCACCATTACAGTATGCAAGAAATCTCCGCTATTGGTATGTAACTGCCCAGGGGCATGGGCGAAAGGGCTAGTGTGCACGAACAGAGGAAATTCGCAATCATCACTCTATGCTAATAATTACTTTCTGATATCAGGATTATTAATCAATAGGATGTCAGCTGGTTTATTTAATAGATTATAATAGTTGTTCAGATGATGCTTAAAATATTTCTCATATTCTTCTGATGATTTAATTAAAATAGTAACTTCAATGGACTCTTCACCCATTTCCTCTGAATTATCCACGGTAGTTATAAATTCAGTGAGAACATACAGATCTGCGTCACACAAAAAAAGTGCATACTCAGACTTTGAGTCGAGTTTTTGATAACAACATGTAGGTTTCAATGCACCATAAACAAATCCCATCGGCGGGTCGCCATACTCTAATTCAGTGAAACCAATGACTTTGTTGTCTTTTCTAACCTCAAATGTCATTTACTATCCCCCTTGCGTAATGATCATATGGTTGAAGAATACACTGAACATCCGCTGTTGGCACACTGCGGCCATTAATATCCTTCCTTCCGAAGCCACTATAAGCCCCAAGGTAGACAGGTTCGTCAGTCCTTTTACGTTAAGCCGCAGAGTGGTTGGCTCCGCCGAACCGTCTTGTACTTCGATTTGGGCCTGACGGCTTGAGCCCTATGGCAAACCAGAGACATGATCAGGCAGTTAAAACTGCACTATTCAATTTTTCTTAAAGCCAGATTCCAGGAATCAGAGCCTAATAACAACGCACCGCACCGCACCGCACCGCACCGAAATTAAGGTTGCTACATCGAGTATGACAAGTTCCGACTAATTGCTCTAAAGATCTTAAGGGGACTGTCGTAATCGCATTCCAAAATGGAGCAAGCGAAGCGGAAGCGCGCGGGTAACGCGGTTGCCGGAGACGTGTTACGCAGCCTCGAAAGATTATGGATTCAGCGCTAATTTATATTTCTATAATCAGGTCCATTTATATTTTTAGTGTTCCTGCCAAATTCCTAAATCCCATCTCCCGCCTCACAATTCCTTAACTCAAACGAGGCATTTCCCGCGCAATACGTAGATACTCATTACACCAGATGCCAAACATTAAATATCTGAAACAAATTATATCAGCGACTTAACTTCCAGCGCAGCGGAGTGCCGTTGCGCGCGTTGTCTTTCTCTGTTGAGGAATACATTGTGTTCAAATTAAATCCGGTGTTACTAAGCCTTGTGGCGGCGCAAGGTTTGATATTCCCTATCTCACTGTCGTGGGCGGTGGAGTTAAAACCTTATACGCCTGAATTAAATGATAATAAGGTCGGTGCATATTGCTTATGCAATGGCAGCACGCAAACGCTGAGCGGCTTGCCGCAGTTTGCGCCTGGCGAAAGCGGTGCCAGCAGCGTCACATTGGGCGAATTGCAAAGCGTGGGTCGTATCATCAATGACAACCTGATTGGCGCGCCGCGTTTGCGGATCGGCGAACAAAATCATGTGGTCAGCGTTTACTATCCCGGCACCGATGCCACCCTTAGCTATGAAGTGGTGAATTCCGATGAGATCGTTGAACTGCCCACGGTCGGTTTAAATCAGGTGGTGCCGGATTATTACGACGTCAATGATAAACAATATATTAATGCGCGCATTGCTTCAGTAAGCAACGGCATATTAAATATCGACATCGGTGAACAGGGCGCTGCAACAAATTCCACAACCAACGGCTGGTCAATGGCGTCTAAACAGAGCCAATTATTTGCCGCCACCCAAAAAGGGAATATCAATTGGAACTCCGATAACCGGATTACCTTTACCGCCGCAACGCCGCCTTACGGTGGCGATCGTCTGGCTTACGATGTTGGCGGATTAGTCGAATATCCACAATACGTCACCGTCAACGGTAATTTTGGTTTCAGCGAAGAGTATTACGTGAATAGCCTGAACGATCTGCGCGCCTACAATAACGCGCTGATTAGCCTGGTGATCAACGGCCAACTCGACATCAGCGATTATCGCACCCAACTTGACAAAGGCTACGCGCTGCGCGAAGGCCGCGTGGTGTATCGCATGAGCACCAATAACGTTGGTGATGAAGTTGCTGTACCGCTGAATGATCAGGTGGTGTTGAGTGCCGACGGTGCGAACGCCAGCGTGAAAATTAATCGCGGGAAAACCCTTGAAGTGATGAACGGCGGCAGTGCGGTGATGCGCGCCAGCAACGGCGCACAAGCCACAATCAACGGCAAGCTCGCCAGCACCACGTCGGGTTTGGAATTGCTTAACCACGGTCGCGGCCGCAACAACGGCACCATCAATCTCGGCTTTATTAATAACATCGATGGCAGCGGCGTCGATAGCAGCACCGTCGGCAACGCCGGGCGCGGCATTCTCGCCAGCAATCGCAGCCGCTTTAGCAATTACGGCGTGATCAACTTCCAGCCGGGCAGCGGCGACAGCCAGGCGCTGTGGCTGCTTGATTCACGCGCCGTTAACCACGGCAACATCAATATAGGCGTGGCAGACATCACCGAAAGCGGCTCGGCGGTTGGCGTGCTGGCTAGCGGTTCCGGCGGATTTACCAACGCGCAGGACGGCGTTATATACGTCGGTCGCACGCCGCAAAACAGCAAAACCGATCCCACCGAAGATGTAGCGGTGAATCTCAGCGGCGGCGTGAGCGCGGTGGTGGCGTCGGGCGACGGACGCGCGGTGAACAACGGCCAAATCGTGCTCGGTTCTAAAGTACAAAACGCGGTAGCGATGCGTGCGCAATATGGCGCGGACGCGCTGCTACGCAACAACGGCGTAATCGACATCAACGGCCAGGCGCAAGTGCAGCCCGCCGAGAACATCGGCATGTTGGTGGTTGATGCGGGCAGTAACGGGAACGTGGGCAATGCGGGCACCATCAACCTTAATGGCTACAACAGCACCGCTCTCAAAGTGATCGCCAACGCGGGTGAAAGCGCCAAAGCGTATTCGCGTGGTGCGATCAATATCACCAGCGATGCCGACCGCTTTGCCTTTTCCAATAACACCGCCGTTTGGGCGATTGGCACAGCGGGCGGCAGCGCCGTCGCTAATATTAGTGGGCCGATTCGCCTCGGCGGCAGTGATGCGATTGGCATTCGCGCCGAAGGCAATGCCACGGTGAACGTTAGCGCCAACGCGATTCCGGTCGCCGTGCCGCGCGATATTTTCTCGCTGCAACGCCAGATCAGTTTTTACACCAAAGGGGAAAACGCCAAAATAAATCTGCCGAAAAACGGCAGCTACAGCTCTGAGGTTCACGGCGGCACTATTTTCCGCGTGGAAGATGGCGCAGATTTTGACGGGCGCGGATTAACGCTAGCGGCTAACAACTCCTTCGCTACCGGAGTGTTTGGCGGAGGCGCGGGAACGGAGGTGAATACCAACGGTGCAACCTTCAATATCGCTGACTTTGCGCAAGGTTTACAGGTGACGCACGGCGCGCATGGGCTGATCAACGCCGCCACGCGCTTCAATATGAACGGCGTGTCAGCGATAGCGGCGATTGTTGATGGCGTGCAGTACACGCTGCAAGGCGTGGAAATCAATCCTGCCACGGATTTCGATACCGATACGCAACTCACCAACCATGCGGCAATCAGCGGCGGCGCCAACCAGCAAATCGGATTAATTGCCCGCAATCAGGCGCAACTAATTAATACCGGCAAGATCAGCTTAAGCGGCGTCGGCACCACCAGCATTTCCGCTGAGGACGGCGCGAAAGTTACTAACAGCGGAGAAATTAACGTTGGCGGGCGCAGCCGAGGATTGTTTGCTGATGGTTTACCCTTCCTCGGCGACCGCACCACGCTGACCGAAATTTTTAACACCGGAACCATTAATGTTCACAGCGGAGAAGATCTCACGCCACTCAATGCTTATGGCTTAATTTCTTACCATCAGCTGGCGCGTATTAATCAAAACAGCACCATCAATCTGTACGGCGGCGGCGCGGTCGGCGCCTATGCTTTCGCCGGTGGACGCATTACGTTCGGCGCGGACAGTCGCGTGGTGTTTAATGATGATGAACAAACCGGTTATCGCGCCGCTGGCAACGGTACGCGCATAGTCAGCAACGGTAACAATGCGAATGTGAGCACCGCGAATTCAACGCTATATGAAATCAGCGGTGGCGCGTGGCTGTACACGCAAGGTTTTGGCAAAGTCACGCTGAGTGGCAACAACAGCATCGGCATTCAGTTATCTGGCGCGGAATCGCTGGTCAGCAGCACCGATAATTATCTTACCACCGGCTATAACGCGACGGTGATGAACGCCAGCGATGGCGCGCAGGGCGTCATCACCAGCAGCATTCAACTTAACGGCCCAAATAGCACGGCTGCGCGAGCCAGCGGCGAAGAAGCAGAAATCTACGCCGCTTCAACTATCGCGGGCAACGCGGATTACGCCACGGCGTTTGATGTCAGCGGCAATTCGCGCATTTTCAATCAGCCCAATGCATCAGTGATCCTGACGGGGCCGAGCAGCACTGGCGCACGTGTTTCTGGCGGCGGTAACTTCATCAACCGCGGCACGATTCAAATCAACTCGGGAACCGGCGTGGACGTCACCAGCGGCTTCGGTCAATACACGCCTATCAACAGCTCGCTGCAGGTCAATAACGGCATCGCCGCGTTGCGCGTTGGCGACGGCGGGACGATGAATGTGCTGGGCGATGGACAAGGTAACAGCGCGATTCAGGCCAGCGGCAGCGCGGACGGCGTGCTGCTGGATGAAGGTGCGCAGGGCTTCGCCGCCAGCAATGTGATTATTGGCAGTTACGGTAGCGGTAGCGTGATCAATAACCGGGCAGAAACCGCCAATATCTCGTTGAACAACGTGATGTTAGATGTCACACGCGGTAACGGTGTACGTTCGGCAACTTCGTTTGATCCTAACGGCAGCGCGCTGATCATCGTCAGCGGTTCGGGCACCGGTTATCGCTTTGAAAACGCCAATGGCTCAACCACCAGCAACGATCTGGTGATCGGGCCGGACTATTCGATTGTGGTTACTGGAACCGGCAATGGCGTGATCGCCAACACCCGCGGCAACGTGATTTCTCAGGGCTTGATTGATATTCAGGCGGCGAACGGCGGCTCGGCGATTGTCACCCAAACCGCCAGCCAGGTGATTAACCAGGGCACCATCAGTTCGCAAAGTCGCGTTGCGCCGCTGATCGACCTGCGCGGCGGGCAAACAGTGTTTATTAACCAAGGCACCATCAGTGCGCCATTCCCCGATCAGGTGGTGGTTGCGGGTGGCGCGACCGATGACGTCATTGCGCTGTTGGATGGTGCGGTGGTCGGCGATGTCAATACCGGCTACGGACGCGATGAACTGATTGTCACCGGCGGTACCCTCAACGGCAGTTTGACGATGGGCAGCGGTGCGGGTAATCAGGCCACGGTGCAGAAGGTGAGTCTGGCTGATACGCGCCACATCACCACGGAAAATGGCGCGGGCAGCACGCTCAATCTCAGCCAACTCACGGCGCGCGGTGGTTCGTTCGCCAGCGATGATGCGGCAAAAGGCACCAATCTGGGTTCCGGCTGGAGCACGCTGAACTTCCACAACACCCAATGGACGTTAACCGACAACATCAAACTGGCGCACAGCACGATTAACGTCGATAGCGGTTCAACGCTGTTCGCGGGTGACAACGTCAATCCGCTGTTGCAGGGCGCGAGCGATGATTCGCTGGTGGTGAATAACGCGGGCACCCTGGATCTCACCAACGGCGGCAACACGGCGGCGAATACGCTGACGATTGACGGCGAACTGGCGTCGGCGGGCGGCAGCGTCAGGCTGAACGCCACAGCGGCCAGCAGCGATGTGGTGCTGGTGAATGGCGCGGCATCGGGCGTGACGCAGGTTGACGTAAAACTCGCGGGCGCGCCGCTGTTTGACAGCAACGGCGATGGCGTGATCGCTGCGAACGAAGGTGTGTCACTGGCGCAGGTTTCCGGTAGCGCGAATGCCAACAGCTTTGCGCTGAAAAGAGGCTATGTCGCATCCGGGCCGTGGCAATACGGTTTATACAGTTTCGCACCGGGCAGCGATGACGCAGCCCGCAGCGCGTGGGATTATCGACTGGCGAACACCTTCGTGTGTGAAGACGGCAGTCTGTGCCAGCCGTCAGCAGGCAGCGCACCAAGCGGCGCACGTTTGGCGGTCACGCCGCAGGTGCCGTCCTACCTCTCTGCGCCGGTTGGTCTCGCTTATTATTCGCTGGCAATCACCGACGATCTGCATAAACGCCTTAGTGAACTGCGCCAGCAGCAGGCAAACCCGGATGTGGTTGGCGGCGAGATGTTCATCCGCTACCTCGGCTCCAACCTGAAATACCAGACCCATCAAAGCGTCAGCCATTACGGCTACGACTTCGATCTCGACTACAGCGCGGTGCAACTCGGCGGCAATGTGATTCGCGTGGATGGCGAGGACAGCAGCCTGCGCGGCGGCGTGGCCTACACGCGCGGCAACACGCGTATTCGCCCGCACGCAGCAGATGGCTACAGCTCGACCAGCTTCGACAGCGACACGCTTTCTCTGTACGGCACATGGCTGCGCGACAGCGGTTTTTACGTGGACGGCTCGTTGAGCTGGGGCTGGCATCGCGGCGCGACTGACATTGCACGGCAGAAAGATGTCGCCAAACCAAAAGGCAACGGCTGGACGGCTTCGGTGGAAACCGGTTATCCGCTTGAACTGGGCGGCGGCATGCGCATCGAACCACAGGCGCAGATCACCTGGCTGCAAATGAAGATGGACAGCTTCACCGACCGCGATAACACCCACGTTTCCTATGAAGATTACAGCCAGACGATTGGCCGCGTCGGCGCGCGCGTGGATAAAACATGGCAGGACGGCAGCGCTAATCAGTACACGCCGTATCTGCGCGTGAATTACACGCAGGGTTGGGGTGGCACCGCGAAAGCGAAGATCGGCGCAGCGGATGTTGGCGGCGGTGAAACCTTCGACAGCGGCAAGTTCGGCAAGATGTGGGATGTTGGCGTGGGCGGCACCGCGACGGTGAACAAGGATGTGGCGCTCTACGCCGAAGCGGATTACCGCAAAGAGATCGACGGCAACGGTGCGAAAGGCTGGCGTTATAACGCGGGCGTGCGCTGGTCGTTTTAATTGAACCGGTCGCCGTTATGGCGACCGAAAATATTTGCGGACTCTTAACGGGTAATGTAGGTAATCAATCTGACTGAATACGATTTAACCCTTTGTTCAAAAAGTACTTATTAACTTAATTTCAGACCGCATTCCCGGCATCATAACCTCCAGTCCATCTGTCAGCATTTGCCCTGCATCATGCAGGGCCTCAATCGGCATCTCTGGCAGGCTTTCAAGGATGAACCACATGTGCTTATCCGAAGAGTTTAGTCGCGTTCTTATGCCCTGGCGCCAGTTCCAGCGACGGCAGGTAACGCCAAGATCGTCACACCAAACCACCTCTCCGGCATCGGGCTTTTCCATGAAGGGGATGCCATCTTTGAGGGTGTCAAATGATTCACTGCCGTCGGAAATAATAAGACGGGGCGCGCCACGATAGGCGTCCAGATTTTCACCACCAACTGGAACGGCATAGCGCAGACTCACTGCGTTATAAAGATCCACCACCGGATCTAAGGCCGTCATAAAGCCGTCACGCAAAACACGTTTTCGAAGGGCTTCTGCCGAACAAGGCGTACGCTTAGGCTTCGCACCAAAGGCGCGAAAAGTCTCAGACCATGCATTCAGATGCGCTTCTGCCCAGACAGGTTGTCCGTTGAGTACCTCTGCACAGGCTATGCGCAGCGCTTCTTCACCTAAGCTGACGTTGACCAGTGGAGCAGCAGATACGCTAATGCTGAGCGCACGAAAGCCTGGTGCCAGGCGGGCAACGTCGGGACTGATTGACGGATGAGCTGAAAACATTGAATAATCCTGTAATGACCGTTTTAGATTATGATAGTGACCAATGAACAAAAAAGTCAATATAACGACCGGTGCTGATGCTTCCAGAATTAATGAAGCTCTCTCCGCTTCTCTGAAGCAGTATCGCAGCCAGAATAAAATGTCGCTTGATGAACTCTCGCGTCTGGCGGGTGTGAGTAAAGGAATGCTCGTTGAGATTGAAGCTTGCAGGGCAAACCCCAGCATCGCAATCCTCTGTAAGCTGGCCGCAGCGATGGGCGTTTCGGTAGCAGACATTGTAAACGTCGCCAGTAAACCCAATGCGCATCTCATTGCTGCTGAAGATATCCCCTGCCTCTGGCATGGCGAAAGCGGTGGCGCCGCTCGACTGCTGGCTGGTACCAGCGGACCGGACATGATCGAGCTTTGGGAGTGGAAGATGTATTCTGGAGAGATATTCGATTCTCCAGGGCACTCTGATGGCACCTGCGAACTTCTGCATGTTGTGCAGGGCACGCTTCAGCTGACTTTAGGGGAAGAGCGTTTGACTGTAAGTGAAGGTTCTTCTGTGATCGCCCGGACAGACCTGCCACATAGTTATAGCTGCATTGAAGGCTCATTGCAGTTCACGATGACGGTAAGTGAACGTGTGCGTTGAAGATTCACCATCACGAATAGTGAAGGTCGAGACATCCACTCTGGTTGCTCAATGGCAATGTAGTCTCCATAAAGGGGCTAGACAGCTTTACCTGACCTTGGCTGCAACCAGCCTTACTGAGGATTGATCAATACATCGCCGAATGTTAAGCCGCTTAAACAAGCGGCTTTTTTAATGAATTATTCAGAATAACAGTGTTCCGGGGCAGGGAATGTGCCGTCTTTTACGGCGACAATGTAGCTTTTTACCGCGCCCTGAATGTCGTCCTGCCCTTTCATGAAGTTTTTCACGAACTTTGGTGCTCTACCGGTCATGCTCAAGCCAAGCATGTCGTGCAGCACCAGCACCTGTCCATCAGTATCCGGACCTGCTCCGATGCCAATGACCGGCACGGATACAGCCTCGCTAAGCGCCTTGCCCAGAGAGGCGGGGACGGCTTCGACCAGCACCATTGCCGCACCGGCTTCTTCTAACTTTTTCGCCGTTTCAATCAGGGAGGCCGCCTGGTCTTTATCACGGCCCTGCACCTTAAAGCCGCCAAAGACGTTAACCGACTGCGGGGTTAGTCCGATATGGGCGCAGATCGGAATACCATTGCGGGTAAGTTGACGCACCGTGTCGCACAGCCACTCTCCGCCCTCAATCTTAACCATCTGCGCACCGGCCTGCATCAACTGCGCGGAGCTGCGCAGTGCCTGCTCAGGCGAGGAGCAGGTCATGAAGGAAAGGTCGGCGATGATGAAGCCGCCGTTATTTCCACGCTTTACGCAGGCCGTATGGTAAACCATATCTTCCAGCCTGACCGGCAGGGTGCTGTCATGGCCCTGCAGGATCATTCCCAGCGTATCGCCGATAAGAAGCATCTCAACGCCTGCCGTGCTCAACTCGTGTGCAAACGTGGCGTCGTAGCAGGTAAGCATGGTGATTTTCTCGCCACGCTGCTTGAGGTTTTTCAGATATGTCAGTGTGATTTGCGGCATGGTGTTCTCAGCTAAATCGTAACAGGCGAGTTCGTGCGGCGATGCGCCGCAGACTTGAAAAGGGTTCAATAAAATTGTTCTGCCATCAAAAGAACCGCGATGATCATCATCATGCCGCCGGAAATCCGACTGACATTATGCGCAGCGCGCGGGCGTGACTGGAGAACCTTACCTGAGCCAAAGCCTACGAGCAGGTAAACGACCCCGCAACTGACCACATGAACCAGTCCCAGCGCAGTCATCTGCAGCGGAAGCGACCAGAGAGAATGGACGTCAGTGAACTGGGGCAGCAGGGCTACGAACAGCAGAAAGACTTTTGGATTGAGCCCGCTAATGCAGAAGCCTTTAAGCGCCCATTTCAGGCGCGAACCGGCATCCTCATCCTGAACCATCATCGGTGCTGACGGGTGGCGCAGCATATCAAGGCCAAGCCAGAACAGATAGCCCGCCCCGGCAATGGTCAGGCTCGTCAGTACGCCCGGCGCGCCTGCAATGACTGAGCCGACGCCCGCTGCCACAATGAGCGTAGCTACAATATGGCCGCTCAGCATGCCGGCCACCGCCGGAAGCACACGTCGTCCGTTGATACCTGCTGAAATAGCATATGCCCAGTCGGCACCAGGGGTGATCACAAAAAGGACTGAAACCGCCCAGAACGCAGCAAACATAGTTAGAGACATGCGACCTTATCCTCACAGACCTCATATATGGCCGGCCCTATAACATCGTTTGAAAACTTCATTTACTGAATCTCCTATCAGAATTACACATTATAAAGTGAAGAAAGAATATCGCTATATGTGTGGAATGTGCTTTCATTTGCAGGGCTAAACAAACGTAAATCGGGAGATTTTCAGGAATGGACAATGCAGACTGCAATATTCTTGCTGAGCTTCAAAGAGATGGCAGGATTTCGCTCACTGACCTGGCGGAGCGGGTGGGTATTAGCCTTTCATCCTGCCAGCGGCGGGTAAGGTCTCTGGAACAGGATGGCATTATCAGTGGCTACCGGGCGAATCTCGAACCGGCGAAATTCGGACTGAACTTTTCAGCGATTGTTTTCGTTACCCTGCGTGATGGGGACCGGCAGGCTGTTAGTAACTTCGAGGACGCGGTAAAAGAAATACCGCAAATTATCCAGGCGCAGCGCCTGTTTGGTGACCCGGATTATCTGCTTCATGTTATCACCCGTGACCTGTCGGCTTTTCAGGAGCTGTATGATGAAAAACTCTCCGGTATGCCAGGCGTGCAGCGGCTCACCTCAACGCTGGTTATGAAAACGGTTGTGAAAGATCGCGCACTGCCTATCTGACGCTTGTGCAGGGCCTCAGCCATTCGAAATTTTTCACAAAGTTTTTTGTCATCGAGAAAATGTTGCGCTGAGGGGCTGTACAAAAGTCGAACCTTCGGGCGGGCTTTCCGCCGGGGTGGCGTTTTTTGTTGCGTGACATCGTGTTGCAGAGACTCCATTCCATGGAACTATGATTACTGGGGTGCTGGATTCAATCAGGGCGATTCGGCGTCTTTCAGCTCACGTAGTTTGCTCATTACGGGCCTGACGTCGTTGGTGGCGTACTCCATTGTGTTCAGGTAGATCATCTGACTTTTGTCAAAACAGCCCCTGTGAAAACGGAGGCGGAGCCCGGGCAGACATACCAGCAATGCGGCTCCCTGTGTCCTGAGCTTTTCAGTATCTGACTCGGTATCGTCGCGTAAGATCTCCCAATCCAGACCCCGCTTATCGATAGCAGCCTGAACGGCGTCAACGTAGTCATCCTCCTGGTATTGTCTAAACGGCTTTCGCCCGGCCCCATAAACAGGTATCAGGCCCTGTAGCGGGCTTGGCATGTAAATCAGGTAAATTTTATTCAATGTTGTCTCCCTTAAGCCGGTTTTATGACACCTGGAAGTGCGAATGGGAAGGCCGAAAGTCCACTACTCCCTGCTGATAAACGTCTCGAAAAAGCTTCTTGTTAACCGCCTGGACTGATCGCAGACGGCTATCACTTTATGAGAATTTGTTCAGGCTAAGTAAATGATATGTGATAATGATAATCACTTCCATTGTTAAAGGTCTGGCGACGACTACAGGGATGAGCCGATGCGTTTATTTTTTATAATTTTGGGCATCTGCGTGATGGGCACTTTGGGACTGGTTGCGCTTATCTATATTGACGCTGAACTTGGCTATCAGGCCGATCTGAAAGCGTGCCCCAAGGTGACACCACAGCAAGTCGTGGCTGCGGTGGTTCAGGATGTCACGCGCAGAGACAGTCATACATTCGGGCGTTTTAATCTCAGTGCCGACGATGTGCATATCGACCGGGATGACGTACAGATAGGTCCCACTATTGCAGGCGTACCCTTCAGGATAACGGCAGGTCCGGGCCGGGAATATTTTGCAATGCCACGATGTTCTGATCTGTCTGATATTGAGTACGGCGGATGAAAAACGCTAATGCAAAGGTGATTGGAGAATGCATCCGAATCAGGGCGGCTGGTCAGTTTCAGTGCTGGTCGGTCAGGAAGTCGAACTCCAGGCAGACTCAATATATTCCCTCAAGCGACAAGTAGACATCCTTTAATGTGCAGTCAAATCAAACCTGGCGGTGCGATAGCTGGATATTTGTCTACAAATTCTGAGCAACGTGCCGATTAACGTTATTCAACTTTCGAAAGGATGCGGCATGCTGAATTCGTTTATGAACACCCTGAAGCGTCTGTTTGATCAGACGGACAAGCCATCTGTGCAGGATGATGCCGTTTATTCAGACGATCAACTGCTGGCTTGGGCGCAGGGTTGCATGCTGGAGGGTCTTCCGGATGAGTTTTACGAGGCGCGACTGGATTGCGAACGCATGCTCCTGGCCAACGGGCAAACTGAAGTCAGCGTCCGGCACACCTTTCGTCTGACTTCCACGTCAGAGCCTGAGCGATTTACTCCCGCCGACGATCTCTATCCGGTGCAGTGTGTGGAAAAAATCCTCAAAGACAAGAACTGGCATAAGGCTGCGCTGGTGTTCAGCCCAACTAAGGCATCCTTTGGCTGGGAGTAAGGCTGTCTCAGTAATGTGGGTGGCAGTACTAACGTCAGAATTAAACGTATGGGAATTTAAAGGGAAGCTGTTGTGTTGAAAAAACTGGTAACCGGGCAGTTCAGTCTGCCGATGACGTTCTGGGGATGGGGATTCTGCGGAGGGATGCTTATCGGCCTTGCAGGAACGGCGGGAATTCATGCAGGAATTAAGGCTCTCGTCCCTCTGGCCTATATTCTGAAAGTCATTCTGTTCAGCGGCGTACTTTCCGGACTGACGTTTATTCTCCGCAGAAAAATCACGGTATTTGGCGTATTAGGTTTTCTTGTCGCCCTTATCCAGGTTATCGCTTGTGCTGTGATGGCAGTGGGACTTTTTCCTCTGTTGTTTGAATAATTCGTCTGGTGGAGGCGAATTCACTCCTGCAATGACTCAGGGGCATGTGTCTATATCTAAGTTGTTTAAGACGCCCGTCTCCCGAGTGAAAGAAAGAGCAGAATCGGCAGTGTTTATTCGCCCAGACAATGCGGGCAAATGGAAACATTCGCACTGTGCCGCTTTGCCAGGTTGATTGCCTGAAAGGTTTTATACACGGATCCCAGGAAAATCCGGTTGCTGCTATCAATCAGGCTGGAGCACCCCTTAACGTGCAGCGTTGCTCCACCAGCGACGGCAGGGGTCAGATAGCAGTAAAAAGACGAATTCATGACTGAACTCCTCAGATAAAAGTGGCCCGAAAGTGTAAAAATTTACTTCATTATAGTGCCAATTACGGGCTGTGGGGGGACGGGCGTTACAACAATTCTTGCCTGAAATCTCTCTTCTCATCTTCTCCTGTTTTTTGACCCGTCTTCTGTTTCGTACCTGATCCATCTCTACATACTGCGGCCCCCTTCGGCTCCCCGGCGGGCCGGGTCGTCAGCCCGACTGCGCTAACCGGCAAGCTCCGCCGAATCGCCAGAAGCTGCGTTTCGGGCCTGCGGCTATGGTCTGGTGGCGAAAAAGCATGATAATTATAGGCAAGGACGGCCTGCTGTGAGCGAGGAGCATAAGTTCCTACTCTAAAGCTGATGTCTGCGCTTCCACTCATCAACCACATCACCCAAGTTTTTTGGTACGTCATTTCGTATCCAGAACATAAACTCGCGATCAAACCGGAAATCTGGACCGCATTCACCCACCATGAAACGGCGAACGTTTTGTGTGTTTTTGTAGTCTTTATCCACGACTGTAGAACGTGTTAATGAGGAACTATGCCAGTCGGTTTTCACTTGTTGACTCCTGTTTTAAACATACGATAGCAGCGTGCAAATTTAACACGCTGACTTTGAAATGACCGCTTTTGGCAAGGAGCGGATGTGCCGGCAAGTGAAGGGCGGATTTGAGCGATGAGCGGAACTGTGCAAGGTATCAGTGACTAGGCAGCATCTTGTTTAAACATGACCAACTCAGTGAATCAGTTAAGTGCTAAACTATAAAAGATCACTTCATTCATTCTTTTACGTGTAATTAATTTGAAATGGAATTAATTAGGGCTGTTAATGATGCAAGTTAAAGCTATTAGTAACATTACGATATCTTCATTTATGTTTGCGTTGGCGGGGATGCTTGTCAAATATATTTCTTACAAAATGGATGTTTTATCATTGGTCTTTTGGCGCAATGTTTTCAGTTTTATTATTGTGTCTTTTATAGGTCTGGTGTCAGGGAAGCTAAGTATTAAATCGGAAAAAAAAGGTCTCCATGCACTTCGTTCATTTTTTACCTTTTGTGCACTCATTACCTACTTCTATGCTGTTAAAAATACTGAGTTGAGCACTGCAGTATTGCTTCAGCAAACATCACCAATATTTGTTCCGGTTATTGCATTGCTGGTGCTGAGGAGATTGTCAGACCGCTATGTTTGGACAGGAATTATCATCGGATTTGTTGGTGTGGCGATGACCAGTGGCGTCGCCACTCATAGCATCAATGGTGGTGATTTATCAGGCATAATTTCCGGTGTAATGGGCGCCGCCGCAACGATTACCATATGGATGATGTCAGATACAGAAACCCCTTATAGTCAAATGTTCTTTTTTTCTCTCTATACCTTAATATATTCGCTCGTATTTGTACCATGGGTATGGGAATCATTTAGTCTTTCACTACTCCCATTGCTAATTATGCTTGGGATAGTTACCACTCTCGCACAATACTTTCTTTCTGCTGCATGTTCGTATGCGTCAACTGATAAAATTGTGTCTTGGACGTATCTATCAGTAATATTTGCTGCTTTATTTGGTTACGTTGGATGGGGCGAGAAATTATCTTTGAGCATATTGTCTGGGATGGCATTGATCATCATTGGAGCGCAAATAACCATAAAGAAAAACTAGTGAAAACATCTTTATGAACTTAAAAATACGCGTTTTTGGGCCTATCTAGCTTATTTGTCGTTGCCTTTGGCAGAGTGCGGTCATTCCTACAAAACTTTTTACACCCTCAGG
>AEWW01001853.1_pt1 | contig 39139 bp, 20 predicted proteins | sample 267848 | NCBI WGS metagenome assembly AEWW01 (sample SAMN00713649, study PRJNA62039) | ant fungus garden metagenome | place: Panama: Gamboa | collected Apr-2009 | depth 0.5 m m | reverse complement strand
TGTTAATACGAATTTATGTAAACATGAAGTTTAGTGTGGGTTTTAAGTAGAGCCGTAGATAATGTGAAAAATCCGCGTCTGGAGTTAATATTGGTGACTCGCTGATATACCAGAAGTGGGCAATCAGGTGCTTCATGAGCGAAAAGTAGATTGGATAAATCCATGGCAGACATGCACTGTCCCTTTAAAATTAACGTGTTGGTTGTTCTTGTTATTAAGTGTAATGCAAGTGTGGTACAGATGAAGTCATACAACGTCATTCTCCCTTAAAAATCCTACTTTTAAAGACTTTTGCAAGCACACTACCCCCCACTAAAGAATGTAGGTGTCATAAGAATACGAAAAAGAATAGACTAATACATGTTGGATATATTTATCTTTGATAACATTTAGCCTGTAGTAAACAAAATAAGTCGGATACAGCATGTTCGGACAGAAAACATTGCTGAAACTGGTTCGGATCCGGTTTATCTAATAGAATTTCTATACACTTTGATAAATATTACTATCACAATTGGGTTTTACAAATTGAATTCGGATCACAACGCTTCATCATTAAGGAATGACTAAGTATGAAAAGAATTGTTCTCGCCTCTTTGGTTTTAGCTTTTTCGTTATCTGCTAACGCAAATCAATTAAGCATTGATGACCAAATTAATAATGCTTGCGCTAAGGCCTTAAGCGGTGACAAAGAACCTTTGGGTGACTTCCCGCCAGATAGTTATGCTGCAACAGTCAGTCCGAAAGTTAAAGATGCTTACAACGAAGTTTTAAAATCTCGGTCCTCTATTGTAAACGATCAGAGTTTACAGAATGCAACCAGTTGCGCCAACCTTGTTAGAGATAAACTGAAATCAAAAGGTGAGTACACAGAAGAAAAATAATTGCCAGGGTGGAGAAACAGCATTTTTTGTGGAACTGAACGCTTTCTCTATCAGAGTTCGTTCTTAAAAAAACATCGACAAGATAGTTCCGCAGCTGTGTTTTCCACCTCTCGCTGGTCCCTCAATACCCTAACATCCCGTTGCCTGAAGGCACCCTCCGTAATGACAGCGCCCGCCTAAACAGCACAGACGAGGCTGACGATATTTACGCTTTCGTCTCGTCGTGACCAACCCTATTTAGCTCAAAATGTTAAAAATCCGCACTTATATGGCACAATGTGAACAGAAATAACATTCTCGTCACCTAACATATTCGCTACAAACAAAATGGTGGTGTTAATGATTGTACTAAAGAGCTTTTTATTCTTCGTTGGCGCAGCGGCCGCTTGCGCACTTATCGTACTGTGTCTTTGGGTTGATATGCGGTTTGTCGGCCATGATATTCCGGAATTATCACTGACCGAAATTATGCAGGAAACGGTATTAGCGACTATTGTCTTTCTCCATTTTCGTCTGGCGAAAATGGACGAATCCATGCGTTACTGTAATATTCTGGTGGGCGGATTTTTCCTGACAATGCTAATTCGTGAACTGGACGCGCTTTTTGATCTCATTTCTCATGGGAGTTGGGTGTGGTTCGCGCTGATTACGGCTCTGCTGGCGTTAATTCGCCCCGTTATGCATTTTCGCGCTACCCTGGAACAGCTGGCAAAATATACCCAATCCCCCTGGTACGGCATTCTGTTGAGCGGCCTGCTGGCTGTACTGGTCTTCTCCCGCCTCTTTGGAATGCAGGTGCTGTGGCACGACATCCTGGAGCATGGCTATATGCGTGTCGTGAAAAACGCCGTGGAGGAAGGTTCGGAATCATTCGGCTATATGCTGTGCCTGGCCGCATCCCTTGGCTATTACGTTACCTTTCGCACTCACGCACGGCAGAAACAGTCTCTTCGCGCTGCGTAGAGAACGACATTTTTTGGACGTTATGGTGGTCATGTAAGAAAGACATGTCCTAAAAAGGGGCAATCTGCCGTCAATTTCAGCGAATTCTCGCTCACTCCTGCAATCAGCGTCTATCCTTAGACTACCAACAAAAGGAGGCTGGAATGTCTGATTTCGACACTGATAAAAATGCACAGTACGCTGGCGATAAAGCCAAAAACAAACTTGATGAATTATCCGGCTCTGCGCAGCAGCAGTTTGGTGAATTCGTTGATTCCCCTAAACACCAGGTGAAAGGTGCAGCGAAAAAATATGCTGCCCAGGCCAGTGATGCCGTCTCGGATGTCACTGAAGCCGTCAGAAACAATCCCTTAACGGGCTTAATCGCTGCGGGTGCGGTAGGTATCGTTCTGGGACTTCTGCTGGGACGTAAATAATTTCAGGCCCTTCGGGGCCTTTCCTTTTCCCCTCTTTCCTGCTCTTTCCCCCCCTATTATTGATAGTTTTCCTGACAAAAACACGATCCACGTGAAAAGTTGTACAATTTTAATGTACAGATTTGATCGAATAGTATAAATTCAATGCCACTGATGTTACAAAATTGTTTGTTAACGGTGGAAAATTATGCGTCGCAACCATGCTCCCTCTACAGCAGAAAGCGCTATCACCTTGTATTTTAACAAGGATAACGTCCCAACACAGCAGGAAACTCTTGGTGCTATCGTCAGTGAGATCATCAAAGAAAATGTACAACTGAGCAGAATGACAATCTGTACAAAGCTGTTGCGCAGAATTGAAGAGTCAACGTCTGACGTTGAGAAAGCGCACTATAACGGTCTGATAGCCCTCTTCTTCGAGCGTTAACCTGAACACTGTTTTTTTAACTTACTAAGTTAGTCATGCTGAGTGAGAATAGAGCTCCTGAATGCGATGACTAACCCCATGCTACAGCCTCCTGCGTGTAGCAGAGTGAGATTGAAGCTATGCATAGAACTAAATTTGAACGACTTAAGGATGACCTTATCGGTGAGGCCGTATTATCCATACTGAAAGAGAACGGACCTATTACCTTTGCGTCTCTTGCTGGTCGCCTGCGGGCGATGGCTAACGTTGAATCAAATGATGAACGCAAAAATGCATTGATTGCCGCTGAAGATGAAGTACGCCAGCGTGTAACCGGCGTATCGCACGACCGGGGAAGAGTGATGGGCGATTATGATATTGGGCGCATGCGCTCTCTCTTTACTCACAACACGCTTCTGACCCCAGACAAGAAACACTAATTTTAACCGAAACGGTGACCACCATGAGTAAAGCGATTATGCAGCAAACGTATAATTTTGAAGCCCTGCACGATAAAGGACTGGCGGAACATTTTCTTAATGCTGGAAAGCATCTCAGTGGTGAGGTTGAAGTGTTGGGCTCGGCAATACGCTGTATTATGCTGACCGGTGACAATCTCTCAAATAAAGAGATTATCCTGCAACTGATTCACGCCCTCGAAATTACCGAGGAGCCCGAAGCCTGCGATGTCATTCGAAACACGCTTGAAATTGTTGTCGGTTTTACGCGCGATGATATCTGATAACAGATTATTGCCCTGGTGAGTGACTGTTTTTGCTGGTGGTCGAAGAGTTAAGTCTGTCGTACCACCAGCATAGTGAAGCCATTAACTAAATAGCCGTACCATTCGATCCAGCTCATCTTCTTTAACCGCCCGGGAAAGATAATATCCCTGGAAGCGCTTAACCCCTAATGCGACAAGTTTTTCAAATTTTTCTTCGCTATCGACGCCTTCCGCAACGCATTCCCTTCCCGTCATGTCGCTGTATATCTGTATCGCTTTAATAATGCTATTGTCATTGTCGTTAGCAACAAAGTGCTCGACTATATCGCGGTCAAGCTTCAGTCCATCAAAATTAATCTGTCGGATGGGTAACATAGCGTAATGTCTGGAAAAGCAATCATCCAGAAACAGCCGGCATCCCTCGGCGCGTAAACGCTGGAGAGTGACAGGAATATTTGGATCCTTTGTTACATCAATGGTTTCAGCTAATTCAAAGACAAGTTTCCCGGCCCACTGCGGCTTCAGTAACATTTCAACGGCTTTTTTCGCCATTCCCGGCAGCGCGTTCCCGGCAGCCAATTGAGGAGGAATATTAACCGAAAAATAATATTTTCCATTGTATCTGTTGATACCTGACACGGCCGCGTGAATGACTAACGCCGTCAGCTTGAGCCAAATTTCGCCATTTTTTATCCCATCCAGAAATTGGCCTGGTTTCAGGACCTGACCGTTTTTATGCCAGCGCAGCAGAATTTCAAAGCCCACTCCTTTTTTATCGCCATCGGTAATAATTTGATAAGCCGCAAAGATTTCCCGCTTATGTAACGCCTGCAATATATTTATTTCTGCTTCCGAAAACCCCTGCGCTTTGTTCTTTACTGCACAGACCTCATCTCTTAAGACACGTGCATCGCTAAACCACACTCTGATAAGATATAATTTACCCAACCCCACTTTACGATGAGTATAAATGGTTTTATCTGACAAACCTAACCTCGCTGACTGCTCTTTTATCGAAATACCTCGATAAAAATTCAGCAATACGGTTAATTCACGTTTTGATAAACCATGCAGGCTTTTCTTACCTTCCTTCTCAGGTCCTTCACGCAATAAACGCGACGAATCGGCATGCACATCAGAAATACTCTCTACACAATTCATTACGTCTGAAATATTCGCCACCCTGATCCTCGACAACGATTTGGTATTATTAACGAGACTTTTCAGCGTGGCATAAAGCCACCTTTCTGGTATTGCACCATACAGAGTCACGCTACAAATAACCGGCAGTGCATTCAGAACCGAGACCAACCGTTTCAGGCTTTCAAGAAAGGCAGTCACGTCGCGACCAAGAAAAACAGAAACTTCAGGTTGTTGATTTTGCATCATTTTTTGCACATCACCTGAGCAAACTTCATCCTCTTCAAAATGGAGCCGCGTGGCGTTTACGCCACGAGACTTCAGAAGCAGGCTATACCCCTCGAAGGTGAAACCGCAGGCTGAAATAACGAATCGTTGCTTGTAGCAAGTACCTTGCATAAAAGGTAAGTTTTGAGACATAACCTGCTCCTGAGAATGTAAATATGATTCCCAAATGTGATTAAAGCCAATATTCTTTGTCGCATTGAATAATTTTACCGCACCCCATTTGGTTAATAAACCGTTATCAATGTTATGCACGGGAACATCTTTGCGTTAATCAACCCACTCATCCATATGCAGCATAAATATTACTTTCTTTTCATATAACGACAGTAAATATGCACTTCACAAGGTATAATGAAAATTCCGAAAAAGAAGACCAGACACTTCATCTTATCGGCCCAGACAAAAAGAGAAAATGCTATGGATAATCACATTTCATCCAGGGCTTTGCTACATCGAAGGGATGTTATTAAAAACAACCCGCGATTTGGTGAAGCTATAACAGAGCACTACAGAATCAATGATGCCATTTATAAAAAACAACCCTTGTTCTATAAAACGATGCTTCAGGAATCACGCTTCAACATAATACTGTCCATGTGTTGTTTTGTTTTTGGTAATCAGGCTGAGTCAGTTTCAGAGATAAAGGCACTGTGTACCCGCTATAATATCGCCAGCCCTAACAGTGTTATCGCGATCATCACCATACTTAAGACCACCGGGCGAATTAAGACCTGGCGCTGTACCGAAGATCGCCGAAAAACAAAAATCGCACCAACGGAAAAAGGACTGGATGAGCTGAAACGCTATATGTCCGGGGCGTTTACGCCTGTTAGCATTCTTTTTCCGACATTCAATATAAATGCTAACCTTCTGGACAATGACAATCTGAGGCACAACTTTTTCCGGCGCGCCGCAGAGTACCTTTTCCGCGGATTAACATTCAGGAAAGTGCTTCCGGAGGTGGGTTTATTTATTGATAAGGATGGTGGCCGAATGATTATGCTCTATCTCTATTTGCAGGCCATCAAAAACAAAACAGCACATGGTGCCATAATAGCGTATTCAGCCAGCACGCTGGCAAAAGAATTTTTCGTTTCGCGTATTCATGTTAAACGGATTATCAAATCGGCGCAGGAGGCAGGTTATCTTAAAGATCGCGGCGATGGCCGGATGTCGATTTATCCGGCCTTTATCGAGCTTGTCGAAAATTATGCCGGATTATATTTTGCGTATGTCACACATTACATCAATGTGGTACCAAAAGAACGACGCCATGTTGTCAACATGACGCCTACACTCTGATCTGACGGGCGTTCGGTTTGCTGAACGCCTTTTTTATCGCTCGCGCAGCGCCTCTTTTGCCTTATTCAACGGTTTCAGCAGATAATCAATGACGGATTTACTGCCGGTTTTGATATCAACCGTGGCTATCATGCCCGGGAACACCGGGAATTCCTTGCCCTGCCTGTTGGTCAGATGGTTACTGTCCGTACGGATATAAACGCGATAATAATAAACATCCCGTTTCACCTCGTCCTGAAGGGTATCCGGGGAAATCATCGTCACCTCCCCTTCCAGCCCGCCGTAGATCGAGTAATCATAGGCGGTGATTTTCACCAGCGCTTTTTGCCCGGGATGGATAAACGCGACATCGCGCGGCGAGATTTTCGCTTCTATCACCATCTGGTCATCAAGCGGTACCAGGCTCATCAGTTTGCCGTTCGGCGGGATCACCCCGCCCACCGTCGTCACGTCAATGTCCTTCACGATGCCACGCACCGGCGCATTAAACGTTAAGCGGGTGAGTGAATCTTCGCGTCCTTTCATGACCGAACGCTGCGCTTCCATTTCCGCGTTCGCTTTTGCCAGTTCTTCGCGGGCGCGAACGTAGTACTGGTTTTTCATTTCGGTGATTTTGCTCTCCAGCTCATTTTTTTGACGTTCAAGGCGTAAGACTTCGACCTTACTGGCCGCCCCCTGCGTCACCAGCGGGCGCGTTAATGCCAGTTCACGCTGCACGAGATCTGCTCCCTGGCGTAAACCCGCCAGCCCTTTTTCAAGGCTTTCGCGACGTGACTGATAAAGCGCCGTTTCCTGTTTGACCAACTCAACGTCGTCATCCAGCTCTGCCGGGAATGTCAGCCCGGTGTCGTTTACCTCAGCATTCAGACGCGCGGCCGTCGCCATCGCAGCGTTTAATCGAGACTCGCTCTCCAGCACGCTGGACTCGGTTTTCGTCCGGTCCAGTTGGGCAAGCTGTTGACCACGCTCGACGATATCGCCTTCGCGCACCATCAGACTGTGGATAATCCCCCCTTCCAGGGACTGGATCACCTGCTCGTGGGAGGACGGGATCACCTTGCCGCTACCCGTCGTGACCTCATCCAGCTGGAACAGGCTGGCCCAGGTTATAAAGACCACCAGCAGGGCAAACAGCGACCATGCCACCAGCGACGAACGCGGCAGGCGGGGCTCCTTCAGCCGGCTGTTAAAGCGGGAGAAATCATTCATGCCACGCCCTCCGTTTTCAGTTTAACCGTGCGCTGCGGCGCCTGCTGCGGGGCCATTCCGTGCTGGCGTAAAATGGCATCACGAGGGCCATCCATCACCACTTTGCCGTTTTCCAGGACGATGATGCGGTCAACCAGGTCCAGAATCGGCAGACGATGCGTCGCCACCACCAGCGTCCGGCGCTTACCGAGCCACTGGTGCAGATGCTGGATAAACTGCTTCTCGCTGACCTCATCCAGCCAGGCGGTGGGTTCATCCAGCAGCAGAATATTCGGCGAGGTGATCAGCGCGCGCGCCAGCAGCAGCGCCTGACGTTGCCCGCCGGAAAGCCCCGTTCCGCCCTCATTGATGATGGTGTTCAGCCCCATTTTCTGCTTGCGCACAAACTCCAGCGCGCCGCTGTTGACCAGCGCCTGATGGATTTCCTCGTCTGTCGCCAGCGGATTACCCATCAGGATGTTGTCGCGTAAGGAGCCGAAGAACAGCCGCGCCTGCTGGCTGAGCAACTGCATGTCGCGGCGCACGTCGGCCGGGTCAAGATGATTGAGAGCAATATCGTCCAGCAAAATGCTGCCCTGCTGTGGCTCCTGCATTCCCGCCAGCAGATGCAGCAAGGTGCTTTTCCCCGAACCATTCCGCCCGAGCACCGCCACGCGCTCCCCGGCGCGAATGCGCAGTTTGCTGATATTCAGCACGGTAAGCTTCTCTTCTTCGTCGTAATAAAACCCGACGTCGTCCAGCCGATAATCACCGCGCAGATGGGCTTTATGCACTTTTTTGCCGTGCTGGGGATCGTCAATCGGGCGCTGCATCAGGTCATCCAGCCCCTTGCGGGCCACCTTTGCCGACTGCCAGCGGGAGAGCACGCCGGAAATCTGCGACAGGGGCGCAATGGTCCGGGACGCCAGAATCGAGGTGCCCACCAGCGCACCGGTGGTCATGTCGCCGCTGATAACCAGATAACACCCCACCAGCAGCACCACGGCGTAGACGATAGACTGCACCTCCTGAGTCCAGGTCAGCAGCAGCCCCGTCAGCCAGCGCTGCTTCATGCCGACGCTCGCGGCAACGTCATTGGTGTTATTCCACTGGTTCTGGAACCGCTGCTCGGCGCGCATTAGCTTGATGTCCTCAAGCCCCTGCACCGCTTCCACCAGCGTGGCGTTACGAATCGCCGATTCACGCATCCCTTCGCTGGAGAGTTTTCCCAGCGGGCGCTGCACCAGCAGGCCGGGAATGAGCAGCAGCGGTACGGCCAGCAGCACCACCAGCACCAGCGGGCCGCCAATCATCCACAGAATGAAGACGAACAGCAGGAAGAACGGCAGATCGGAGATAGCGGCAATGGTGGTGGAAGTGATCAGCTCCCGCACCGACTCCAGCTCGCGGATCTGGGCGATAAACGACCCGGTCGATTTCGACCGTGCGCCGTTTTTAATCCTCAGGGCGTGGGCAAACACGCGCTCGGAAATACGCAGGTCGGCGCGTTTCCCTACCACGTCCGAAATATGCACTCGCAGCATGCGCATGATGAATTCAAACACGATGGCGATCATCACACCGCCAAACAGCACCCACAGCGTGGCCTCCGACTGGGACGGCACCACCCTGTCATACACCTGCATGGAAAAGACCATGCCGGAGAGCGCCAGCACGTTGGCGACCAGCGCCACCAGCATTATGTCGCTGTAACGACGCCAGTCTTTCAGCGCCAGCTGCCAGAACCAGTTTTTCTCATAGGGTTTGATGTAATCATCCACGCGCGCATCCGGCGTGGACTCCAGGGGACGCAGCACCATCAGCCCCTTTAACCGCGAACCGAGTTCGTCGCGCGTCAGCGTCGTCTCCAGGCCCCCGTCGCCGCTAAACTGCACGCTGACGTTCCCTTCGTTGTCCATACGGTTGATGACCGCAATTTGCCCGCCGGTGAACTCCGCCAGCAGCGGTAAACGCCACGGATCGAGCGCTACGGCTCCCGCCGCCACCCAACGCATCCCCAGCCCAAGCTGGCGCGCCATCTCCTCCAGCACCAGCTGGCGTGGAGACTGGCTTTCATGGTTAATCGTGACCCGAACATGCTCCGCCGAAAAATCCAGCCGATAATATTTCGCGATGATGAGCATGCCCTGCAACCAGGGTTCGTACTGTGGATGTGTCTTCATAATGCTACGTCCTGTTCAGGGCGATGATTTCGCACTGAAATGATACCTTTCCGGGATGATTAGAAATCGAACACTGTCTAAACGAGCCCGCAAAATAATCTTGTGAAATATAGGGTTATGGCTATTCGTGTAAAGAAACGCAAAAGGCCGCGAGGATCGCTCCCCGCGGCGTTGTTTTACGCAATTAATAGTTGATGATTGGCCAACAGCGTCGCCAGATCCGTCTGCACGCCGTTCAGCGTCACCAGAGTGGTGGGCGTGAACTGACCGCTCGTCCCGTCCAGGTCAACCTGGATCTCGGTGTTGCTGCCGTTTTGCACAACGCGGATGTAGTCGGCGATGTTGCCCGCGCTGCTGTCCAGCGTCGCCACGCCGTTCACGTAGCTCGCCGAGCCGGTGCCGGTATAGCCGCTGTCGGAAAGCAGGTCGCGCAGATCGATACGGTCCGTATCCGCCGTCCCTTCCCAGGTGCCGACGGTAAAGCCGTTCACCACATCGCTACCGTTGCCGCCCGTCGCGTCAGACGCGTTGATCAGCTTATAGAGCAACGTATCGTGACCGCCGCTGCCGATGTTGAAGGTGTCGTTCCCGCCCCGGCCTTCGAACTGGTTATCACCGCTGTTGCCGGTGATCACGTCGTCATAGTTGGAGCCGTTAATCCCTTCAATATTCAACAACCGCGTGGTACCGAATCCGGTGTCCTGCGCCGTTGAGAGGCGCAAATCAACGGTTATCCCAGAGGTGGCATTACGATAATCCACCACGTCCATGCCGCCGGTATTGCTCCAGGTGTCGTAGTCGGAATGGGTATTCCAGCCGCCGGAGCCGTTATAGGTATAGGTCCCATCCTCTGCGATAAAGGTGTCGTTATACCCGGTACCGGTAATGGTTCCGCTGTGGCCGCCGGTGGCCGCTTCGGCGGTGAGAACATAACCCTCTTTGCCGTTGCCCGCGTCCAGGCCGGTCCAGGTGACGTTATCCGAGACGCCGTTGGTGATCTTCACGATCTCCGCCGAGTAGGTTTCGTTCGGATCCAGCCCGTAGAAACTCACCAGCGCAGAGGTATCGTTCGAGCCAATGCCGGACTGAGCGTTGATGATCTGCGAGGCCACCAGCACGCCCGCAGCGTTATACAGATTGACCGTATTGCCGTAGTACGCGTTGATGCCTTCGCTATCGACAATGTGCAGATGCATCGCGGTACCGTCAGCGATCTCCGCATTGTTCTGCACCAGCACCACCTTACCGTTCTGCTGAGACACCAGCAGATCCTGCGCACCGTCCCAGTTGTAGTCCACCGCGGCGACGCCGGTGACGTTGGCCAGCCCAGAAGCCAGCTGGCTTGAAGTCCAGGTTGAGCCGTAGCCGTTGTTGGTGAACAGGGTCGCCGTCTGTGAGCTGCCGTAGGTGCTGAGCTTGATGATGTCCATCTGCCCGTCACCGTTCCAGTCTACCGCCACCGACAGATAGCCCGCCGTGGCGTTAGAGGCTTCCACCGCACTTTTGGTCGTGGAAAGCTGCCCGGTACCGTCGTTGTAGTAAATCACCCCACCGTTGTTGTTGTAGCTGCTGCCGAGGTACAGATCCATGTAGCCATCGCCGTTAAAGTCCGCCCACGTCATGGAGGCCGCCGTGGTGGTATTCGAGGCGTTGGCCACAAACACGTTGGTCAGGTTCTGGCCAATGGAAAGCGTACCGTTCCCGTTGTTGTTAATCACGGTGAGCGAGTACGCCCCGCTGCGGTTGGTGTGCTGCACGATGTCCACGGTACCGTCGTTGTTCAGGTCGACGCCGGAGATTTCACGCCCGGAATCGAACTGGCCGTAGAATCCACCTTCCCCGCCGGTGCCGTCCGGCGACAGAACGCCGTTGGTATTCACCAGGTAGGTCAGGGAGTCCATACCGGCATCGCCGTACGCCAGATCAAGATAGCCATCGCCGGTTTTGTCGTAGGCAATTACGCCGCCGTACCAGATGGTGGTTCCCATCGCCAGCTGGCTGGCGGTGTAGCTGCTGCCATCGTAGGTCCACATCACCTGCGTAGAGCCCGCGTAGGTGTTCTCCGTCGCAAAGATATCCTGCGTGCCGTTACGGTCAAAGTCAGCTGCCGTCTGGCTCACCACATAGTAGCTACGGGTGTTAGTTAACGTATTCCCGGCATAGGTTGAATCATCGCTGCTGGAATAAGACTGTCCATTTGCAATGATATTCCACAGCCCGCTGCTGTTCATGCCGAGAGTCATGGTTGAGTTGTTGCTGTTCCCCGCAGTGGTCGCCCAGTCGGTATTCACCGAGGTGGTATCGATCACCAGGCTACCGGTTGCCGTACCGGTGGTGTTACCGTTGCCCGCGCTACTCTTCACCTGCGCGGTTACGTCGTAACTCGCCACACTCAGGGCATCGCTGTCCGGGATCTGTAGATACCAGGTATTGTGATCCGGGTCGACGACCACCGCACCGCCGGTCTGGGAGGTGTAGGTTTTCCCGTTCACCGTCACCACCAGATATTCACCGTTCACCAGGTCTGCGGAAACCGTACCGCTGACAATCGGCGTGGTATCCGAGGTGGTCTGGGCAGTAATCGCCGCGGTGGTGGTCGGGATGCTGGTATCGACGTTCAGCACAAAGCCATCCGATTCCGTGTAGTTACCGGCTTTGTCGGTGATGCGCAGAATGTAGGTGTGATTCCCGTCGAGCAGGCCGTTGTCCTGATAGGACCAGCTTGCGCTGCCGTTCATCGTGACCTGACCCAGCAAGATCCCGTCCCGGTAAAGCTGCACGATTTCGCCATCTTCCGGAGCGCGGTTAAGCGTACCGTTGATCAGCGGCGAGGTATCGTCCGTCGCGACTGATGCGCCGTACGTGCCTGTACGTTCACCTTCCCCGTCGGTATAGCTGACCACCGTTCCCACCGTGTCAGGCGGCGTGGTATCAACCGTTACCACCTGCGAAGAAGTTGAGCCGACGTTGCCCGCCTGGTCGATGATCCGCACCTGGTAGGTGTAATCCCCGTCCGCCAGATCGCGGGTATCCGTATAGCTCCAGCGCTGGTTAGTGACGGTAGTGTCAATCCAGGTATTACCGCCGTCGAGGCTGATCTGTACGCGCTCGTCGCTGGCCAGCGCGCTGCCCAACGAGCCGTTGATCGTCAGCGAGGTGTCCATGGTGATGAAATCACTCCCGGACTGCCCGGTATCTTCGCTGATGCTGTCAATGGTGATGCCGTACTGCGGCGCCTGGGTATCCACCGTCACGTCCTGCGTGGTGGTGGCCCCGACGTTGCCCGCCTGATCGACAACCCGCACCTGATAGCGGTAGTCGCCGTCGGCCAGGGTGCGGGTGTCGTTATAACTCCACCGGGTGCCGCTTACCGTGGCGTAAACCCAGGTGGCGCCGCCATCCATGCTCACCTGCACATACTCACCCGCCCCGAGTTCGGCCCCGAGCGTCCCGTTGAGCGTGTACGAGGTCGAACTGGTCAGGAAGTCGTTATTGTCGAAGCCGGTATCGACGGTGATGTTATCCACGGTAACCGTAATCGCCGCATCCGGCGCGACCGTATCGACGGTCACCTGCTGATGGGCGCTGGCACCCACGTTGCCCGCCGCATCCACTACGCGAACGTAGTAGTCATAGGTCTGGTTACCCAGCGTGCGGCCGTCCACGTAGTACCAGCTGTTGCCAGTGACGATCACGTTCTGCCAGGTGACCCCGCCGTCGATGCTGATCTGGGCATATTCGCCGTCGGCCAGCGTTGCGCCGAGCGAGCCGTGCAGCGTCAGGGAGGTATCATTGGTGATAAAGTCGCTGCTGCTCAGGCCGGTATCGTCGCTGATGCTGTCGATAGCGATCGTTTTGCTGGCGTCCGGCGCGACGGTATCAATGGTCACCACCTGGCTGGTAGTGGCGCTGATATTCCCCGCGTCGTCAATCACCCGCAGCTGATAGTTGTAGTCTCCGTCGGCCAGCGTGCGGCCGTCAACGTAGGTCCAGCTCAGGCCGCTGAAGCTCACGTCAGTCCAGGTTGCGCCACCGTCGAGGCTGATCTGAGCGTGGTCACCGCTGCCCAGGGCCGCGCCGAGCGTCCCTTTCAGGCTGATCTGGTTGTCGCTGGTAATAAAGTCGCTGTCGGACAGGCCGGTATCCTGCGAGACGGAATCCACGGTAATGGTCGCCGCCGCAGGCTTCGTCAGATCGATTACCACGTCCTGGCTGTCCGTTGCCCCAACGTTGCCTGCATTGTCGATCACGCGCACCTGGTACTGGTACGTACCGTCGGTCAGGGTGCGGCCATCGGTGTAGCGCCAGGTGGTGCCGGTGACGGTCAGGTCAATCCAGGTAGTACCGCCGTCAAGGCTGATCTGCGCCTTCTCGTTATTGCCGAGCTGCGCGGTCAGGGAACCATTCACCACCACCTGGCTGTCGTTGGTGATGAAGTCATTCGCGCTGAGGCCGGTATCGTTTTGCAGGGAATCAATGCTGATCCCCATCGACGGTGCGGTGAGATCTACGGTAACGGTATGGTTATCGCTGGCGCTGTTGCCGATGGCGTTGCTCACCTGCGCGTTAATCACGTACGAACCGCCGTCCGCCAGCGCGGTCACGTCTGCGCTGCCGACCGTATAGCTCCAGGTGCCGTCATTTTGAACGGTAGCCGTGTAGGTTTTACCGTTAAGCGTAATGGTCACCGTCTGGCCCGTTGGCGCATCGGTGGTGCCGCTGACAGTCAGCGGCGTGCCGTGCTCGGCGGCGTTGACGATATCATCCTGCGCAAAGGTGTTAATGGCGATGGTCGGCACGTCGCCGTTCAGCGTCACGTCGTGCGTTGCGCTGCCCGGGTTACCTGCCTTATCGCTCACCGTAGCCGTAATGGTGTAATCCCCGTCGCTCAGTCCGAGGAAGTCGCGCCCCGGCACGAAGACGGACCAGGAGCCATTCGCCGCCACGGTCGCCTGATAGCTGTGGCCGTTGAAGGAGACGGTCACCGTCTGGCCCTGCTCCGCGGTGGTGGTCCCGCTGATGGTCTGTCCCGCCAGCTGCTCGGCGTTGTTGACGATATCGTCATCGGCCACGGTGCTGATGGTCACGGCTGGCGCGACGGTATCGACCGTTAAGGTATGCGTCGTCTGGCCGTTATTACCCGCCTTGTCGTTCACCGACGCGGTGACCGTCAGCGCGCCTTCGCTCAGGTTGGCAAGATCGGCGGCCGGGACGTCGAGCGTCCAGGTGCCGTCGTTTGCCACAAGCGCAGTGTAGGTTTTCCCGCCCAGCGTGACGGTCACCGTCTGGCCTGCTTCAGCGCTGGAAGAGCCGTGTACGGTGAGCGGCTGCTGGGCTTCCGCCGCATTCAGCACATCGTCGCCCGACAACGTGTTCACGCTAATCACCGGCGCGGTGGTGTCCACGCTGATGGTGTGCGTCGCCGAGGCGCTGTTCCCGGCGCTGTCCTGCGCCGAAACAGAAACCTGGTAGCTCGCGCCGTCGGCCAGGGTGCCCACGTCGGCGGCCGGTACGGTGGTTGTCCAGGAGCCATCGCTCTGGATAGTGGCCGTATAGCTCTTACCATTCAGGGTGATAGTGACCTGCGTGCCGTTAGCAAACTGCGCGCTGGAGCCGTTGATGACCAGCGACGCCCCCGCTTCTGCCGCATTGATCACGTCATCACCGCTGAGGGTGTTGACGGTCAGCGCGACCGATGCGGTATTTACCACCACGTCATGGGTCTGGGTGCTGCTGTTGCCCGCGCTGTCGGTGATTGTCGCGCTGAGGGTCACGGTGCCGTCGGTCAGGGCAGAAATGTCGCTGGCAGGAACGCCCACGCTCCATTTGCCACTGGCGTCAACGGTGGTGGTGTACTGGTTCGAACCTATCGTGATGACCAGCTTATCGCCGACGCTGGCGCCGGTTGCGGTGCCGCTGATGACCTGCGCCTGCCCGTGCTCAACGCTGTTGATGACGTCATCGCCCGCCACGACGTTAAAGCTGACGGTCGGCGGCGTAGTATCGAGCGTAATCGCTTTGCCCGCGCTGCCCGGGTTACCCGCGGCGTCACTCACGCTCACCTGCACGGTGTAGCCGTTATCCGCCAGAGTGGACAGATCGGCGGCCGGCACGTTAATGCTCCAGACGCCGCCCTGCTGAACCTGTGCGGTATAGCTGTTTCCACCGAGGTTAACGGTTACCGTCTGACCGACTTCAGCCGTGGTGGTGCCGGAAATGGCCACGCCCGCAGCCGCTTCGCTGCCGTTGATCACGTTGTCGCCGGCTACCGTGTCAATGGTCACGGTTGGCGCCGTGGCATCGACGCTGTACTCCCGGCCCGCAGACGCGCTGTTGCCGTTCACATTGGTAACGCTCACCTGCACGCTGGCGTCGCCGTCTTTCAGACCCGCAAGATCCGAGGAAGGCACGGTGGCCGTCCAGTTGCCGTCGGCATCGACTTTGGCGGTGTAAGACTTGCCGCCAAAGGTGATGGTCACGGTCTGGTTCTCTTCCACATTGGAGGTGCTGCCGGAAAGCACCAGATCCGCGCCTTTCTCCGCCGCGTTAATCACGTCGTCGGTGGCGATGGCATCAATGCTGATCGCCACGGCTGCCAGATCGACGGTGACGTCGTGGCTGATAGAGACCGGATTGCCCGCCGCGCTCTGGCCTGCAACGGTCACGGTAACCGTGCCCGCAGCCAGGGCCCCGACGTCTGCTGCCGGGATCGCCGCGCTCCAGGTACCGTCTGCCAGCACGGAGGCCGCATAGGTTTTGCCATTGACGGTCACGGTGAGCGTAGTGCCTGCCGCCAGTCCGTCGCTGGAGCCGGTGACAATCAGGTTCTGTCCATGCTCGATGCTGTTAATCACATCGTCGCCCGCGACGGTATCCACGCGCAGGCCCGGCAGGCTGGCGTCGATAGTGATATCGCGCTCGCCCGTTCCCGTATTGCCATGGTCATTAGTGACGGTTGCTGACACCGTTAAATCGCCATTGCCCAGCGCGGTCAGGACGGATTCCGGCACGTTAACGGACCAGGTCAGATCGCTCTGCACCGTCGCGGTATAGGTGTTGCCGCCGATGTTCACCGTCACGGTGTTACCGATGTCCGCGTTCGCCACCTTACCGGTAATGGTCTGGCCTGCGGCCACTTCCGCCGCGTTGATGACGTTGTCCCCCGCCACGGTGTTGATGGTGACGGTTGGCAGCGCGGTATCGACAAGCAGGTTCGCCGTAGTGCTGATGCTGTTGCCCACGCCGTTGGTGGCCGTCGCGCTCAGGGTGTAGCTGGCTTCACCGAGGCCTGACAGATCCGCAGCCGGAACCGTCAGGCTCCAGGTGCCGTCTGCCGCAGTCGTCGCCGTGTAGTTTTTACCGTTCAGGGTCACGGTGACCACGGTGCCTTCCGCCAGGTTGGCGCTGGTGCCGTTGACGCTCAGATCCTGGCCTTTTTCTACCGCGTTCAGGACGTTGTCATCGCTGATGGCGTTGAAGCTGACCGACGGCAGACCGGTATCGACGGTCACATTATGCGTGCCGCTGCCGGTATTGCCCGCCGCGTCGGTGACTGACGCAGTGACGGTCACGCTGCCGTCGCTGAGGCCTGAAATCACATTCGCCGGAACGCCCACGCTCCAGTTACCCGCCGCATCCAGCACGGTGGTGTACGACTGACCGCCGATGGTGACGGTGACGGTGTCGCCCGCCGCCGCGCCGGTCGCGGAGCCGCTGACGATCTGCGCCTGATTGTGTTCAGCCACGTTAATCACATCGTCACCTGCAACGGTGTGGATGGTCACCGCAGGTACGGTGACGTCCACCGTCAGGGTGTGGTCAACCGACGCCGGGTTACCCGCCTTGTCGCTGACTGAGGCGGTGACCGTCACGCTGCCGTCGGTTAATCCTGCCAGATCCGCCGCCGGAACGTTCAGCGTCCAGCTGCCGTTCGCGCTGACGGTTGTGGTGTAATCTTTGCCGTTCAGCGATACGGTCAGCGTCTGGCCTGCTTCGGCGGTACTGGTGCCAGAGATTGCCAGGTCTGACTGAGCTTCCGTGGCGTTCAGGATATCGTCGGTGGCAATCGTGTTGATGGTCACGGACGGCGCGGTAGCATCCACGCTGTACTCACGGCCCGCCGAGGCGCTGTTGCCGTTCACGTTGGTGACGCTCACCTGCACGCTGGCGTCGCCATCCTTCAGGCCAGCCAGATCCGCTGACGGCACGGTGTAAGTCCAGTTGCCGCTGTCGTCCACGGTGGTGGTGTAGATCCTGCCGTTCAGACTGATGGTCACGGTCTGCCCGGCTTCCACGTTGGTGGTCACACCGGACAGCACCAGATCCGCGCCCTTCTCCGCCGCGTTAATCACGTCGTCGGTGGCAAGCGCATTGATGCTGATGGCAACGGTAGCCAGATCCACGGTCACGTCGTGGCTGATGGTGATCGGATTACCCGCCGCGCTGTCACCGGTAACGCTGATTTTCACGGTGCCTTCCGGCCACGCGCTCACGTCGGCGGACGGGATCGCCGCGCTCCAGGTGCCGTCTGCCAGTACCGTTGCCGCATAATCTTTACCGTTGACGGTAACCGTCAGCGCCGTGCCCGCCGTCAGGCCGTCGCTGGAGCCTGAAACAACCAGGTTCTGCGCGTGCTCGATGGTGTTGACCACGTCGTCACCCGCCACGGTATTCACGCGCAGGCCCGGCAGGTTAGCGTCGATAGCGATCTCGCGTTCGCCGGTGCCGGTGTTGCCGTGGCCGTTGGTGACGGTCGCCGTCACGCTCAGGCTGCCGTTGCCGAGTGCGGTCAGCACGTCAGACGGCACGTTGACGGACCAGGACAGATTATTCTGCACCGTTGCGGTGTAGCTGTGGCCGCCGATAGTCACGGTCACGGTGTTGCCCGCTTCGGCATTCGCCACGGTGCCGCTCAGTGTCTGGCCTGCCGCCACTTCCGCCGCGTTGATGACGTTGTCGCCCGCCACGGTGTTGATGGTGACGGTTGGCAGCGCGGTATCGACAAGCAGGTTCGCCGTAGTGCTGATGCTGTTGCCAACGCCGTTGGTGGCCGTCGCGTTCAGGGTGTAACTGGCCTGACCGAGACCGGCCAGATCCGCAGCCGGAACCGTCAGGCTCCAGGTGCCGTCTGCCGCAGTTGTCGCCGTGTAGTTTTTACCGTTCAGGGTCACGGTGACCACGGTGCCTTCCGCCAGGTTGGCGCTGGTGCCGCTGACGCTCAGATCCTGGCCTTTTTCAACGGCGTTCAGGACGTTGTCATCGCTGATGGCGTTGAAGCTGACCGACGGCAGACCGGTATCGACGGTCACATTATGCGTGCCGCTGCCGGTATTGCCCGCCGCGTCGGTGACTGACGCAGTGACGGTCACGCTGCCGTCGCTGAGGCCGGAAATGACGCTGGCCGGGACGCCCACGCTCCAGTTACCCGCCGCATCCAGCACGGTGGTATAAGTCTGGCCGCCGATCGTGACGGTGACCTTATCGCCCGCCGCCGCGCCGGTGGCGGAGCCGCTGATAATCTGCGCCTGATTGTGTTCAGCCACGTTAATCACGTCGTCGCCTGCCACGGTGTGGATGGTCACTGCCGGAACGGTGACGTCCACCGTCAGGGTGTGGTCCACCGACGCCGGGTTACCCGCCTTGTCGCTGACGGCCGCGGTCATGGTGACGCTGCCGTCGGTTAATCCTGCAAGGTCAGCTGCCGGCACGTTCAGCGTCCAGCTGCCGTTCGCGCTGACGGTTGTGGTGTAATCTTTGCCGTTCAGCGATACGGTCACCGTCTGGCCTGCTTCGGCGGTGCTGGTGCCAGAGATTGCCAGGTCGGACTGCGCTTCTGAGGCGTTCAGGATATCGTCGGTGGCAATCGTGTTGATGGTCACGGACGGCGCGGTAGCATCCACGCTGTACTCGCGTCCCGCAGACGCGCTGTTGCCGTTCACGTTGGTGACGCTGACCTGCACGCTGGCGTCGCCGTCTTTCAGACCGGTCAGATCCGCAGACGGCACCGTGGCGGTCCATTTACCCTCAGCGTCCACCGTGGCGGTGTAGTTCTTGCCGCCGAAGGTGATGGTGACGATCTGGTTTTCTTCGACGTTCGAGGTGGTGCCGGTGAGCACCAGATCCGCACCCCTCTCGGCGGCGTTGATCACGTCATCGGAAGCGATGGCGTCAATGCTGATGGCGACGTTTGCCAGATCCACCGTCACATCATGGTTGATAGTCACCGGATTGCCTGCGCTGCTCTGGCCTTCAACGTTCACGGTGACCGTGCCTGCGGCAAGGGCACTCACGTCCGCAGAAGGGATCGCCGCGCTCCAGGTGCCGTCTGCCAGCACGGTAGCCGGATAGGTTTTACCGTTTACGGTGACGGTCAGCGCCGTACCCGCCGTCAGGCCGTCGCTTGAACCCGTGATAATCAGATTCTGCCCGTGTTCGATGCTGTTAATCACGTCATCGCCCGCTACGGTGTCCACGCGCAGGCCCGGCAGATTCGCGTCGATAGTGATATCGCGCTCGCCGCTGCCGCTGTTGCCCACGCCGTTCGTGACGCTGGCGGTCACGGTCAGATCGCCATTGCCCAGCGCGGCGAGCACAGATTCCGGTACGCTGACGGACCAGGTGAGATTGTCCTGTACCGTTGCGGTGTAGCTGTGGCCGCCAACAGACACAGTCACGGTGTTGCCCGCTTCGGCATTCACCACTGTGCCGCTAATGGTCTGGCCGGTTGCCAGCTCCGCTGCGTTGATCACGTCGTCGCCCGCCACGGTGTTGATGATGACGCCAGGCAGCACGGATTCCACGTTCACGGTGTGCGAGGTGCTGGAGCTGTTGCCGACGCTGTCCGTCGCGGAGGCCGACACGGTGTAAAGCGCTTCACCCAGTTGCCCCACCTCGCTCGCCGGAACGGTTGTGGTCCATTGGCCATTGGTGTCCACCGTGGCGCTGTACGCTTTGCCGTTGAGCATCACGGTGACCACCGCGCCCGCTGCCAGCCCGGAAGCCGTACCTGTGATGGTCAGATCCTGCGTTTTCTCGCTGCTGTTGATCACATCGTCACCGGACACGGTGTCAATGGTCAGCACCGGCGCGGTGAGGTTGACTTCAACCTCGTGCGTTGTGCTGTTGCTGTTTCCGGCTTTATCGGTCAGCGCCGCGGTGATGGTGTAATCCCCGGCGGCCAGGGCACTCACGTCCGCCGCAGGCACGCCCACGCTCCACCTGCCGGAAGTGTCCAGGGTCGCGGTGTAATCTTTGTTATTGATGGTGACGGTCACCACGTCGCCCGCCGCCGCACCGGTCACGGAGCCGGTGACAATCAGCGCCTGCGCGTGCTCGGCGCTGTTGATCACGTCGTCGTCGGAAACGGTGTTAATGGTCAGCTGTGGCACCGTGGTATCCACCAGCACATCGCGGTCCGCCGAGGCCGGGTTACCCGCCTTATCCGCGACGGCTGCCGTGATGGTGTAATCGCCGTCGGTAATCGCGCCGATATCCGCAGACGGTACGGTGACGCTCCAGCTGCCGTTCGCCTGTACGGTGGTGGTGTAGTCCACGCCGTTCAGCGTCACGGTCACGGTCTGGCCCGCTTCGGCGTTGGAGACACCGTTAATGACCAGATCCTGCTGCGCTTCGGCCGCGTTGATGATGTTGTTGTCGCTGACGATCTCGATGGACACCGTCGGCGCGGTGGCGTCCACGCTGTATTCGCGGCCCGCCGAGGCGCTGTTGCCGTTCACGTTGGTGACGCTGACCTGCACGCTGGCGTCGCCGTCTTTCAGTCCGCCCAAATCGGCAGACGGTACGGTCGCCGTCCAGTTGCCGCTGGCATCCACCGTCGCAGTGTATAACTTGCCGCCGAAGGTGATGGTAACGGTCTGGTTTTCTTCCACGTTGGTGGTCGAGCCAGACAGCACCAGGTCCGCGCCTTTCTCAGCCGCGTTGATTACGTCGTCAGAGGCAATCGGATTAATGCTGATGGCGACTGCCGCCAGATCCACTTTCACGTCGTGGCTGATGGAAACCGGGTTACCCGCCGCGCTCTGGCCGTCAACGGTCACGCTGATTGTGCCTGCGCTCAGCGCGCCGACGTCCGCCGCCGGAATAGCCGCCGTCCAGGTGCCGTCCGCCAGCACGGTTGCCGCGTAGGTTTTGCCGTTGACGGTGACCGTCAGCGCCGATCCGCTCGCCAGCCCGTCGCTGGAGCCGGTGATAATCAGGTTTTGACCATGTTCGATGCTGTTGATCACATCGTCGCCTGCTACGGTATCCACGCGCAGGCCCGGCAGGCTGGCATCAATCGTGATGTCGCGTTCGCCGGTGCCGGTGTTGCCGTGGCCATTGGTCACGCTCGCTGTTACGGTGAGATCGCCGTTACCGATAGCGGTTAAGACGTCAGACGCCACGTTAACCGACCAGCTCAGGTCGTCCTGAACCGTCGCGGTATAGGTGTTGCCCCCGATACCGATCGTGACAGTGTCACCGCTCGCCGCGCCGCTCACTTTCCCGCTCAGGGTTTGTCCGGAAGCCACTTCCGCCGCGTTAATCACGTCGTCGGTGGCAACCGCATTAATGGTGACCTGCGGCAGCGCACTGTCGACCAGCACGCTATGGCTGGTATTCGCGCTATTACCCGCGGTATCGGTCACGCTGGCCGTCACGCTGTAGCTCGCTTCGCCCAGTACCGAGACGTTTGCCGCCGGAACGGTGACGCTCCAGTTACCGCTGGCATCGGTGGTGGCGGCGTAACTGATACCGTTCAGGGTTACGGTGATGCGGGTCCCGTCCGGCTGGTTGCTGGTGCCGGAGATCAACAGGTCCTGGCCTTTTTCGGTCGCGTTGATCACGTCGTCAACCGCCAGGGTATTGATGGCAATCACCGGCGCGGTCAGGGAGACGTCAAACGCGTGCGTCGCGCTGGTGCTGTTGCCCGCTTTATCGGTGAGTGTCGCGGAGATCGTCTGATCGCCGTTAGCCAGCGCGCCCACGTCCGCCGCCGGAACGCCCACGCTCCAGTTACCGGCACCGTCCAGCATCGCGGTGTAGTCTTTGCCGTTCAGGGTCAGGGTAATCACATCGCCCGCCTGCGCGCCCGTCACCTTGCCGGTGACAATCAGCGCCTGGCCGTGCTCGGCAATATTAACAATGTCGTCGCCCGCCACAATGTTGAAGATAATCTGCGGCACGGTAGTGTCGACCAGCACGGACGCCCCCGCGCTGGCCGGGTTGCCCGCTTTATCGGACACGGTCACCGTGACCGCCGCGCTGCCGTCGGTGATGCCTGCCATATCCGCCGCCGGAACGTCCAGCGTCCAGCTGCCGTTCGCCTGCACCTGGGCGGTGTACTGATTGCCGTTGAAGGTCACGGTGACCGTCTGGCCTGCTTCGGCAGTAGACGTCCCGCTCAGGGTCAGATCCTGCGCCGCCTCTGCCGCATTCAGCATGTTGTCGCCGCTGATGGTGTTGATGGTGACCGCTGGCGCGGCGGTATCGACGCTGAATGCCTGCGAGGAAGAGGCCGCGTTGCCGTTCACGTTGGTGACGCTGACCTGTACGCTGGCGTCGCCGTCCTTCAGGCCGCTCAGATCGGCAGCCGGTACGGTGCAGGTCCAGTCGCCGTTGGCATCGACCGTCGTGGTCCAGGTTTTACCCGCAAAGATAATGGTAACGGTCTGGCCCGCTTCAACGTTCGAGGAGGAGCCGGACAGCACCAGATCCTGGCCTTTTTCTGCCGCGTTAAGCACGTTGTCGTCCGTCACGCTGTTGATGCTTATCGCCACCGGGGCGAGATCGACATCCACAACGGTACCGATATTCACCGGGTTGCCGGAGGTATCCTGCGCGCTGGCGCTGATGGTGAGCGACCCGTCCGCCCACCGGGAGACGTCGGCAGCCGGAACCGCAGCCTGCCAGGTGCCATCTGCCAGTACCGAGGCGGAATAACTCTTGCCGTTGATGGTCACGGTGACGGTGCTACCCGCCGCCAGGTCGGTGCTGGTGCCGGAGATAACCAGGTTCTGCGCGTGTTCAATAACGTTAATGACGTCGTCACCGGCGACGGTATCAATGCGCAGGCCGGGCAGCTGGGCGTCAATGGTGACATCCAGGGAAGACGATCCGGTATTGCCGTGCGCGTTCGTCACGCTGGCCGATACGGTCAGGTCGCCGTTACCGAGCGCGGTTAACTGACTCTGGGTTAACGGCAGGCTCCAGGTGAGATCGTCCTGTACGGTGGCCGTGTATGTTTGCCCGCCGAGGATAATCGTGACGGTATCGCCCGATGCCGCGTTAGAAACCTTTCCGGTCAGGGTTTGCCCTGCGGCCACTTCCGCCGCGTTGACGATATTGTCGCCCGCGAGGGTGTTGATGGTGACCACCGGCAGCGAGCTGTCCACCAGCACATCGTGCGTGGCAGCGGCGCTGTTGCCCACATTATCGGTGACGCTCGCCGTCACGGTGTAATTGGCTTCACCCAGCGCGCTCACCGCAGAGGCGGGGACGGTAACGCTCCAGTTGCCGCTGGCGTCGGTGGTGGCGGTGTAGTTGATACCGTTCAGATTAACGGTGATGGTGGTTCCTTCCGGCTGGTTGCTGGTACCGGAAAGCAGCAGATCTTCGCCCTTCTCTGCCGCATTGATCACGTCATCCGCGGCCAGCGTGTTAATACCGATAACGGGTGTCACAGTATTGACCACCACATCCACTGAACTGCTGCCGGTGTTGCCGGATTGGTCGGTCACGGAGACGTTAATGGTCCAGGTGCCGTCCGTCAGCCCCTGAACGACGGACGCAGGCAGGCCGAGGCTCCAGTTGCCTGCCGCATCCACCACGGTGGTGTAGTCCACGTTATTGATGGTGATGGTGACCAAATCGCCCGCCGCCGCGCCGGTGACGGAGCCGCTCAGGATCTGCGCCTGAGCATGGGCCAGCTGGTTAACGGTGTTGGTGTCGGTGACGAAATCGTTGATGGTTACCTGCGGCAGGGTGGCATCCACCAGCCCAACGCGGTCCGCGCTGCTGCTGTTGCCCGCCACGTCACTGACGGTGGCCGTCACGGTGACATTGCCATCGGTCAGCGCGCCTACGTCGGCGGCAGGCACGTTCAGCTGCCAGCGACCGTCCGCCTGTACCGTGGTCTGGTAAGATTTACCGTTCAGCGTCACGGTGACCGTCTGGCCCGCTTCAGCGGTTGTGCTGCCGCTGAGCACCAGAACCTGCTGCGCTTCTGCCGCATTAATGATGTTGTCGTCGGTCAGGTTATCAAGCGTAATGGCTGGCGGCTGCGTATCGACGATCACCACGCGTGAGGCGTCCGCGCTGTTGCCGTTGACGTTAGTCACGCTGACGCTCACCTGCGCACGCCCGTCGATCAGCGTTTCCATCGCGCTCGCCGGAACGGTCAGGTGCCAGGAGCCGTCCTGCTGCACCTGTGCAGTAAAGGTTTGATCCGCGAATTTCACCACCACGGTCTGCCCGGCCTCCACGCCCTGCGTCTGACCAGAAAGCGTGACATCCGCGCCTTTTTCCGCCGCGTTGAGCATATCGTCAGTGGTTACGGTATCGATGGTGACGGCCACCGCATTCAGGTCAAGCTCGATCGGGTGTTCAGCCGCCACAGTGTTGCCCCAGGCATCTTCCGCGCTGACGCTGACGGTCATGCCTCCCGCCGTCCATGCCTGAAGGTCCGCCGCCGGCACGCCAATCTGCCAGTTGCCGCTGGCGTTAACCGTGGTGACGTATTCGACATTATTGATGGTAACGGTGATCTGTGTGCCTTCGGCCAGATGAGTGCTGGAGCCGGTTACGGCCAGATCCTGCTGCTGCTCGATGGCGTTAATCACGTCATCGCCAGAGATCGTGTTCACGCGCAGGCCCGGCAGTTCGGCGTTGATGTTGATATCACGTTCGCCGGTGCCGGTATTGCCGTGCGCATTGGTGACAGAGGCGCTGAAGGTTAAATCGCCGTCGCCAAACGCCTGGAGGTCGGCCGATGGGATCGTCACGCTCCATTTGAGGTCGCTGCCAACCGTTGCGGTGTAGCTCTTGCCGCCCACGGTGACAGAGACGGTATCGCCCGCCGCCGCGCCGGTGACGCGTCCACTGAGGGTTTGGTCAACCGCCGCTTCGGCGTTATTGACCAGGTTATCCCCGGCAAAGGTGTTGACGATCACCTGCGGCAGCACGGTGTCTACCAGCAGATTCGCCTCGGCGGAGCCGCTGTTACCCACGCTGTCGGTGCCGCTGACGCTGACGGTGTAAAGGGTATTCGCCAGATCCAGCACGTCGGAAACCGGCACCTGAACGGACCAGCGACCGTTCTCAACGGTGGCCTGATAGTTAACGTTGTTCAGCGTCACGGTGACAGCGCTGCCGTTCGGCAGATTACTGGTCCCGCTCAGGCTCAGGGGCTGCATGGCCTCCTGCGCATTCAGGACGTTATCCTGGCTGATGGGGTCAAGGGTAAATTCCGGCGGGTTGCCGCTCAGCGTAATGCCGTGCGTCGCGCTGCCGGTGTTGCCCGCCGCATCGGTCACGGAGACCGAAATGCTGTGGCTACCTTCCCCCAGCGCACCAATGACGGAGGCAGGCACGCCGACGCTCCAGCTGCCGTCCGCCTGGACGGCACCGGTAAAGGTCTTGCCGCCAACGGTCACGGTGACAACGTCGCCCTCCGCCGCGCCGTTCGCCTGGCCGGAAATAATCTGCGCCTGCCCCTGCTCGCTGGTGTTCAGTATGTCGTCGCCCGCGACGGTGTTGATAGTGACCACTGGCGCTGCGGTATCGACCGTGAAATCGGCGGTGGTGGATGACCCGTTACCCGCTTTGTCGCTGACGTTTACCGTCAGGGTGTGCTCGCCGTTAGCCAGCGCCTGTACTTCACTGGCCGGAAGCGTAACGGACCAGCTGCCGTCGCTGCCCACGGTCGCCGTGTGATTTTTGCCGTTCAGCGTGACCGTCACAATCTGGCCCGCTTCCGCATCGGTTTTCCCGGTCAGCGTCAGCGGCTGATTATGTTCAGCCGCGTTGATGATGTTGTCCTGGGCGATCGTGTCGACAGAGATCACTGGCGAGGCGGTATCCACGCCAATCGTCTGGCTGCCGGACACGGTGTTGCCCGCCGCGTCTTTTCCGCTGACGTTGACCGTCCAGGTACCATCGCCCAGCGCCTGTGCGTCGGCAGCAGGGACCTTCACGCTCCATGCGCCGTTTGCCCCCACTTCTGCGGTATAGGTTTTACCGTTGAGCGTGACGGTAAGCGCCGTTCCCTGGGCCAGGTTTTTGCTGGTGCCGGACAGCGTAAAGCCAGCGGCCTGCTCGCTGGCGTTGATCACGTTATCGCCCGCCGTGGTGGCGAGCGTCACGCTGGTATCCGCTGTAGAAACGGTTACGGTAATACTGCCCGCAGAGGTCGTTTTACTGCCGTCGATCTGTACGACGGACCAGGTATGTTCCCCGTCCGCCTGGGTCGGGAGTGTTACCGTCCAGGTGCCGTCCTTCGCAACCATGGTGCTGGCGATGGTGCTGCCGTTGCCGTCTTTAACCTGAATGGTCGCGCCCGGCTGCCCGGTACCGCTGAAGGTTGGGGTGTTGTCATCCGTGACCTCTTTTGCACTCAGCACGCCCTGCTTGTCACCCGCGTTGTCCGTCAGCAGAAATGTCGGCGTGGCGCTTTCGACTTCTTTTGTATTATCAATAACCCTGGTTTTGGTTTCGCCATCGCCGCCGTGAGCCAGCAGTGCGCCGATCGCACCGCCCCCTAACGCCGCACCGGCAATCCAGCCCCACGGCGCATCGCTTAAGACGCTTCCCTGCTCCAGGAAAGGTTCAATGCTGCTAATGGGTGCAGCCTGGGCGGTTAATTCGGTGGCGGCAACGCCTGATGCTTCCCCGGCATCGGCAAATGAAATATGCGTCAGCTCCTGGTTATCGTTAAATACCAGCTCGGAATGATTATGGGTTTCCGTGTCTTCGACAAAATAATTATTGCAGCGGATCACGCTGCCATCTTTCATATAAATGAGGAGGTCATTCCCCTGGCGGACATAACGCACCACGTCCTGAGCAGAACCCTGAATTTCAATCACGCTCGGCGATGAAATAGAGACCGAGAGATTCCCTTCACCGGTTAATTTCGTCTTCTCTGCCGTTTTGCGAATGATGACATCAACAACTTTTGCGGTACTCATATTCTTCTCCTTGCAGGTGCGCGTATTCCTGTGGATATGTCCACCAGAGGGATGTAGCTATCCTTGGGAAAAATCACCCATTATTGTCTGACTTATTTCGCGCAGAAAGGCGCGCCTTTTTTTAACTTAAATCAGGTAATTTCGCGGCAGCGTTTTTCTCTATTCCGATAAGCGGCAAGAGATTATCCACCGCAGAGGCGTAATTAATCGCCGCACTCCAGCCATCGTATTCAGCCATTATTTTCGCTGAGGTGGCAGACCAGACATCCTGCTCCACGCTGAGCAGATCGTTAATGCTGCGCTTGCTCAGGGTATATTCATTTTTGTAGACATCGCGGGCGCGCAACGCATTTTCCAGCTGACGTTTCCCGGCTTCCATTCGTCCTCGCGCCCCGGTCCAGTCGGCCTGTGCGACGGAGGCTTTTTGCAGGACATCAAAACGGGCCTGATCGACCTGGGACGATGCCATTGCCCTTGCGCCCTCGGCCTGACGGACGCGCGCCGAGACCGCGCCGCCCTGATAAAGCGGTGCGTCAATATTGAGCTGGATCTGATCATCCCAGTACGCGCGATTATCAGACTCATAGCGGGTGCGGCCCCCTTTCAGGCTTAAGGTCGGCCAGTGCTGAGACCTGGCGGTTTCTACGCCGTACTGGGCTGAACGCTCCATGTTCTGCGCGGCCATCACCGTTGGGATCAGTGAATAATCAATCCGGTTGAGAGAATCCGGCTCCACGGCCAGACCTCCCGGAACCGGTGAATAGCGTTCAGCCTGTATGCCAGTTAATACCGCCAGCCGCGCGCGGGCGCTGTTCAGAGACGCATTATACTGCTCTACCGTCGCCTGCATCCCGGCGATACGGGTGCGGGTCTGAAGCTCATCAGAGGTGGAGCTTACGCCAGCATCGGCGCGGAGTTTTGCCAGCTGCTCAACGTTTTTAAGCGCCTGCACGTTCTCTTTTGCCGCCTGCAACAGATCGCTGTAGCGTTTTACTTCCACATAGCTGAGGGCCGTTTTTTCCGCGACGGCAGACATCGTGCTCATCAGCTGGTAGCGATAGCTGTCACGCTGAGCTGAAGACTGGCTGATGCTGTTATTGGTCTTGCCAAAATCGTACACCAGCTGCGTCAGGCTCAGGCCCCAGGCTGCGGAATTTCGCAACGAGCCGCTTGAATCGGTGGTCTGGCTGTGACCCGTACTCCCGTTCAGGGCTATTTGTGGCATCCAGCCACTGCGCGCTTCGTCTATTTGTGCCTGGCCGATCCCCAGTTGCGCTGCCTGCTGGCTCACTGAGGGGTCGCGATCGAGAGCGAAAAGAATACTTTCTTTCATCGTCATTGCCGCAACGGGAGATATCCCCGCCTGGCCGTTATTTGCATTAGCCGCAGTCACCACCAGCGAAATTAAGGTCAGGGAGACAGATAATCTGAGCAACCTGTTATTGCATTTCATCTTCATAATATCCCCCGACTCCAGGTGATAGCCAAATAAATACCCAGGAAGAGGTACAAATAATTCTTCAGAAATCCCTCACCTCTTCTCGATTAATTTGGGTAATAGTTCCCCAAGCCCATTTCAATTGAGATGAGAGCCGTTCAATCTCTTTTTTTCTTTTAAGAATTTACTTAAATATTTATTGATTCGCAGCATAACAAAATGTGATATGAGCAACCACACCCGCAATGTTAATGCGGTGTTACAAATAAGAAAAAAGATGGGGTTTCTGGACAAAACGTTATAAAAGGCCTTTCAGATGAAACAAATAAACCCCCTGTAATATAAAGAAAATTCTAAAATGCCCCGGTGTACATTTTTGCGTTAATTTCACCCCGAATCAGACACAAAGATTTTCAAAGAAATGTCAACTTAAGTAATACACCGAATAAAATTGAATTATTTTACTTTAAAAATAAAAACTCATAGATATATGCACTAATTTATAATTACAAATTAGTTAAACATTCTGTTTAGAGCCAATAATCCGGCAGCTTAAGCCAAATTTTCAAGTAAAACATAGCGATAACAACATACCTAAAAGATACATACATGTTTTTGATGACTGATTAATGCGATATCAATAATCACATCATTAAACTGTTTTTGGATAACATCCCGCACCTGTCGCGATTCCCTTTCCTGCAAAATGCTGTAAACTGCGATTTATTGCGACCTTTTGCAGGATACTGCCCCATGCATAAAACCGCCAGACAGAAATATGTGCTTGATATCATTACTGAGCAAGGCCAGGCCAGCATTACCGAGCTGGCAGAGCGATTGCAGGTTTCGGCGGACACCATCCGTCGCGATCTGACCGACCTGGAAAAACAGGGACTGGCACAAAAAAACCATGGCGGCGCCATCGCGCTGAATCTCTCGACGATGACCCGAGTAAGCAGGAATAGCTTGCTCCCTGAAATTAAGCAGCGGCTGGGTAAACAGGTTGCGCAATGCGTGCCTGCGGGCTCGACGCTTTTTCTGGACGCCGGAAGCACACTGCTGGCCGTTGCCTCTTTCCTTCAGGGGCCGCTGACCATCATCACCCCTTCTCTTGATATCGCCCAGCAGGTTAGCGATCGGGAAGATATTGACCTGATCCTGCTCGGTGGAAAGTGGGATCAGAAACAACGCCTGTTTGCCGGAAGCGCCACCCTTTCCCTGCTCTCTCGCTACCGGGCGGATATTGCCATCCTTGGCGCATGCGCCATCCATGCCGAACTCGGATTGAGCGCCAGTCAGGAGGCGGATGCCGAAGTGAAGCGTGCCATGCTGGCCGCAAGCCAGGCGCACTGGGTAGTCGCCGACCATCTAAAACTCAACCAGTGCGAACCGTATCTGGTGTCAGGGTTATCCGAGATTCATCAACTGTTTTTAGATCGTCCCTGGGCAGAGCTCGGGGACCATAGCGCCTTGCAGGTTACCGTTGGCGCGCATTAACGTGGAGAAGGTCATGAATAAAGTGAAGACAATGAATATTGCGCTGATCGGGTATGGTTTTGTAGGTAAGACGTTCCATGCCCCGCTGATCCAGTCCGTCGAAGGCCTGAAGCTGGCGGTGGTCTCATCCCGGGATGAAGAGAAAGTGAAACGCGACCTGCCGGACGTCCTCGTTGTCGCCACGCCGGAAGAGGCCATTCAGCATCCGGATATCGACCTGGTGGTTATCGCCTCCCCTAACGCGACCCATGCGCCGCTGGCCACCCTGGCGCTCAATGCCGGCAAGCATGTGGTAGTGGATAAGCCGTTTACGCTGGATATGCAGGAAGCGCGAGATCTGATTGCGCTTGCGCAAGAAAAACAGCGCCTGCTCTCGGTCTTCCATAACCGCCGCTGGGATAGCGATTTTCTCGGCATTAAGCAGGTGATTGAGCAAGGCGGTATCGGCAAGGTGAAACATTTTGAGTCGCATATCGATCGTTTCCGTCCGGAGGTTCGCGTGCGCTGGAGAGAGCAAAACGTGCCCGGCAGCGGCCTGTGGTTCGACTTAGGCCCGCACATGATTGACCAGACGCTACAGCTTTTTGGTCTGCCGCAGTCGGTACAGGGCAACATCGCCACCCTGCGTGACGGCGCGGAGATTAACGACTGGGCGCACGTGGTGCTGAATTATCCGGAACACAAAGTGGTCCTCCATTGCAGCATGCTGGTGGCGGGTGGCGTTGCCCGCTTTACCGTCCACGGCGATAAGGCCAGCGTGGTGAAAGCGCACATCGATCAGCAGGAAGCCCAGCTGCTGGCAGGCGTCGTTCCGGGTAGCGAAAGCTGGGGTGAAGACAGCGACGCTATGGTGCTGTTTAATGCCCAGGGTGAAGCCAGCGCTATCCCTGCGCCAAAAGGCGACCAGCGGCAGTACTATATAAACGTGCGCGATGCCCTGAACGGCAAGATTGACAACCCGGTCCATCCGGTGGAAGCCCTGGCGGTGATGGCGGTGCTGGAAGCGGCGGTAAAATCTTCGGAAACGGGTTCAACTCAGGAACTGGACTTAACGGCGCAGGAGCGCGCGCAACTGCAATAAGCCGCAAAAAAATGCCCTGCGGGTTAGCAGGGCATTATCGGTTACTGACGCTTTTTCGGCATCATGCGCAGCAGCGTGTTGTCCTTCCAGAAGTAGTGATGCATCAGCGCGGCAAAGGCGTGCAAACCAATCACGAAGTACCCCAGATTCGCCAGCGTTACGTGCCACTCCTTTAGGGTATCCACCAGGTCAAAATTCCCCTCCGCCGCATGCGGCATCGTCAGGCCAAACGCAAACCAGTCATTTCCCCGGTTATACATCATCACCATGCCGATCAGCGGCAGCGCAATGAACAGCAGGTAGATTACCAGATGCCCGAGATGGGACAGCCCGGTGATCATCGCTTTTGGTTTCGGTTGAATAGGCGGAGCCGGGAATTTGAGGCGGATAAGCAGGCGCGCCACCATCAGCACCAGGATGCTGATCCCGCAGGAAACGTGGATCATATTAATAAGCGGACGATCGGTTCTTGGGAACCACCCTCTGAACTCCATGGCGCAATAGGCCATAATGACTAACAGAAAAACCAGCCAGTGAATGCTGATTTGCAGACCCGTATATTTTGTGCGCATGTTGTTTCCCGATAAAGAATCATTATCGCGCCAACATAACCACCTTTCCTGAAAATGTGAACCCCCTCGCATGGAGGGGGCTCCTGATTACGACTGCAAATAGACCACCTGCGTCTGCAAATACTCATTCAGACCGTGTTTGCCATCCGCCCCGCCGATACCGGATTTACGCCAGCCTGCATGGAAGCCCTGCATCGCTTCAAAGTTTTCGCGGTTAATGTAGGTCTCGCCGAACTTAAGCCCCTTAATGGCTTTCATCGCGACGTTCAGGTCCTGCGTATAAACAGACGAGGTTAAACCGTAGTCGCTGTCGTTGGCCATTTTCAGCGCCTCTTCCAGAGTGTCGAATGCCACCACTGGCAGCACCGGGCCAAAGGTCTCTTCGTGCATGATGGCCATATCCTGACGTACGTCCAGCAGCAGCGTTGGGGGATAAAAATACCCTTTGCCTTCTGCCGCTTTACCGCCAAGGACCACTTTAGCCCCCTCCTGCAACGCGCGCGCCACCTTCTGCTCCACGCGCTCCAGCGCGGCGGCGTTGATCAGCGGCCCCATGGCAATATCCGTTCGCTCAGCCGGATTGCCAAACTGGACGGCTTTCATTGCCTCGCCCAGACGATTAACAAAGCGGTCGTAGATCCCCTTCTGGACATAGACACGTTCCGCACAGTTACACACCTGTCCGGTATTGATGACGCGTGAATCCACAATGGCCTTCACGGCCAGCTCGAGGTCGGCATCGTCCATCACGATGGCCGGGGCTTTACCGCCCAGCTCCAGCCCCACTTTGGTGATGTTTTTCGCCGCCGCAGCCATGATCTTTTCACCTGCCCCGACGCTGCCGGTCATGCTGACCATCGCCACTTTCGGGTTCCCGGCCAGCTCCTGTCCGACGGTTTCACCCCGGCCCAGCACAAGGTTAAAGACGCCTTTCGGCAGGCCAATCTCATCGACGATTTTGGCAAACGCAATGGCGTTGTTTGGGGTAAATTCGCTCGGCTTGATAACGATGGTGTTACCGGTGAGCAGCGCGGGAGCGAGCTTACGGGCAATCAGGAAGAAGGGGAAGTTCCACGGCAGAATGCCGGTGGTGACGCCCAGGGCACGCTTAAACACCAGAATACTTTCGCCCGGACGGTCGCTCTGAATGATTTCCCCTTCATAACGGCGTGCCCACTCGGCCATATAGTCGATATAGTCAGCGGTAAAGTTCACTTCCACTTCCGCCAGCTGCTGGATCTTGCCGCCTTCGGCCACAATCAGCGCGCTGATTTCACTGACGCGCTCGCGGATCCCGGCGGAAATTTTGCGTAGCCAGCTGGCGCGTTCAATAGCAGGCAGCGCCTCCCAGCCAGCCTGCGCGCGATCTGCCGCGTCAATGGCCTTGCGGGCGTCCTCGGCGCTGCCGTCGGGAATACGGGAAATGACCTCTTCCGTGGCCGGATTGATCACGTCAATCCATGCATCACCCTGCCAGGCAACAAACTGTCCATCAATATACATAGGATGTTGTACGGGTACTGTCATAACCTGCTCCTGTAATCACACTGTTTTTAACAAGTAAACTTAATGTTAAAAACTATAATTACCGGGGCAATTGCCTACTCTATGAGTCTGTTTTTGTGAGATATCTCATAAAAGAAACGGGTCAGCCCGTTTCCAAAATCACAAATCGGCAACACAGGATGCCCGTTTGCGTAAAAGATGGCGCAAACGGGCAGAGCATCACAGCAGGGAACGGCTCACCAGCGCGTCGGTGAGAATGACGTCGTTTCGCAAGATCTGCCACGCGGCGTCCACGTCGGCAGGGATATCGACATGGGCAATGAAATCACGTCCCGCCGGACCGTAGCCGTTGATGTCGTCCCTGAGTCGCGGAAATTCACCCAGCACCAGCGACAAGTAGCGCTCTACCGGCCATAACCCCTCGACCGGGCCGCTAAACACCAGACCGTCGTCGCTGTTTTGCAGCACGGGCGTCAGGCCGGGATGACTCACCCATGCGGGCGATGCGGCCTCGTCGCGGCAAACGCGGGCAAACGTAGCCATTGTGCGACGCTGCATCGTCGGGTCCTGCACCACCAGCACCCGGGCGGCGTTCAGTCCGGCTTGTTTCATCAACGCCCGGCTGAAGCGGGCGTTTTCGCCACAGTTGGTCGACTGATCCTCAACGTGAAGATGCTCGGCCGGAATGTTCCAGAATTCACGGGCGATGTCGGCCAGAATAGCCGCCTCAGCCCGCCCGGTGGTGGGTATCCTGTTATAGCGGGGGTGTTTCGCAATCGCGGCGTAGAGGAAGGTCGTCGAGTGACCGATCCCGCCGCTGATGATCAGAGGTATACCCTGTTCAGCCGCGATTTTACAGGCAGCATCAATCGCGGGGATCACCGCGTTACCCGCCAGAATCACCAGATCAACGGGCTGGTTGTCCTGATAGTCGTCCTGAGCAAGCCACGCCCCAACGGTATTCACGGCGTCGAGGGTTGTGCCAGGCAGACAGGGGAAAAGTGCCATTGTCATCGTTACCTCCTTACAGCATACAGAGCCTTCGATTATCCCCCTTTCTGCGCGTCATGCTATGGCATGAATGCTGAAAAAAACGGGCCGGGACGTGCTCAAAAAGCACTCACATTTGATTAACTTGAGAAAATCGTATTCACTTGAATTATGATTTGCGTCAGCCTTAGAATCATTAGCCCGCTCACAATTCAACATTTTGAAAGGTAAACCACGTTATGCGCCTGCCCCAACGCGACCCTTATGCTCCTCGCGAGTGGCAGCCACACGAGAAACCCGCCCTGCTGGGTTCCCCTTCCACCCCGGAACATCCAACGTCGAAACGAATCGCCTATGGCGTGGTCGGCCTGCTGGTGTGTCTGACCGGGGCGCTGGGTAACGCGGTCGTCACCGCCAATCTGCAAAATCTGCAAGGCACCTTTGGCGCCTGGTCGACTGAAATCGCCTGGCTCCCCGCCGTCTATGTCATGACCAACGTCTCCATCAACCTGCTGCTGGTAAAGTTTCGCCAGCAGTACGGTTTGCGCGCCTTTACGGAAGGCTTCCTGGTGCTGTATGTGCTGGTCACCTTTTTCCACCTGTTTGTGAACGATCTCAGCTCGGCGCTGATGGTACGTGCGGCACATGGGATGGTCGCCGCCGCGCTCAGCTCGCTCGGCATTTATTACCAGATCCAGGCCTGGCCCGCGAAGCACCGACTGAAGGCGCTGACCATCGGCATAACCGGGTCGTCGCTGGCGATCCCGCTGGCGCGGCTGTTCTCCACCGAGCTGTTACAGCTTGATGAGTGGCGCGGGCTGTACTTCTTCGAGCTGGGTCTGGCCCTGATCTCCCTGGCCTGCGTGATGGCGCTCAAGCTGCCGCCGGGCGATCGACGCAAGGTCTTCGAGAAGAAAGATTTCATCACCTTCTTTTTGCTTGCGCCCGGCATGGCGCTGCTGTGCGCGGTTCTGTCGTTAGGGCGTCTGGACTGGTGGTTTGAAGCGCCGTGGATCGGCTGGGCGCTGGCTCTCTCGCTGGTGCTGATTGTCTCCGCGATCGTGTTTGAACATAACCGCAACAACCCGCTGCTTAATACCCGTTGGCTCTCCAGCGGCAGCATCGTACGCCTGGGGCTGATCATGCTGCTGATCCGCATCGTACTGGCGGAGCAGAACACGGGCGTCATCGGCTGGCTGCAATATGTAGGCTTACAGAATGAACAGATGACCCATCTGGCGTGGGCTATTTTCGCCGGGATCGTCTGCGGTATCGTCACCAGCTGTCTGACGATTAAGCCCACTAAACTGGCCTGGCCGATTATCACCTCGCTGGCGCTGATGATCGTTGCCTCGCTGCTGGACAGCCAGTCCAACAACCTGACCCGGCCGGATCAGCTTATATTCAGCCAGTTCCTGCTGGGCTTCGGCAGCGCGTTCTTCCTTGCTCCTGCGATGCTGGCCGCCATTGGCGGGGTGATCGCCGATCCGCGCAATCTGGTCAGCTTTTCCGTGATGTTTGGCATGAGTCAGAACCTTGGGGGCCTGCTGGGTTCCGCGATCCTCGGCACCTTCCAGACCTGGCGCGAGAAGTACCATTCCAGCCTGCTGGCTGACCAGCTCACCACCCTTAACCCGCTGGTGAACGAACGCATACAGCTTTACACCCAGATGTACAAAAGCCTGGTTGGCGACAGTTCCCTGCTGGGAACCCAGGCCATAACTCAGCTTCAGTCGGTGACGACGCTTGAGGCGAATATTCTGGCTTACAACGATACTTATCTCCTGACGGCGAGCATTGCCACTGCCACGCTGGTCTGGATTTTATGGCGCTTGCTGCGTCTGCGCATCACCGCCCGTATGGCCCTTAAGAACGCCACTGGCAACAAGTAATGACTATTTTTCAGGAGAAGTTATGAGTCAGCAGGATGCCGCCAAAGAGCAGGCCAACACCCGCAAAAATGTGCGCGTCGTTTCCATTTTCACCGCCGCGGCTATCGGCATTGTCGGGGTACTGGTGATCCTTTATGCCTGGCAGCTGCCCCCGTTCACGCGTCATGCCCAGTTTACCGATAACGCCTACGTGCGCGGCCAGACCACGTTCATCAGTCCCCAGGTAAACGGCTACATTACCGAGGTCCATGTTCAGGATTTCGCGCAGGTTAAAAAAGGCGAGCTGCTGTTGCAGATAGATGACCGCATCTATCGCCAGCGCGTCCATCAGGCCGAGGCGCAGCTGGCAATGAAAATTGCAGCCCTGAATAACAACCTGCAACAGCGCAAAAGCGCGGAAGCGGTGATTGCCAAAAACGAGGCGGCGCTGAAAAACGCCCGTGCCCAAAGTCTGAAAACCCAGGCGGATTTGAAACGCGTGAAAGAGCTGACCGCGGACGGTTCCCTCTCCATTCGCGAGCGCGATTCGGCGCTGGCCAGTGCCGCCCAGGGGAGCGCCGATATCGACCAGGCGAAAGCAACGCTTGAGATGTCGCGTCAGGATCTACAAACGGTCATCGTCAATCGCGGTTCGCTGGAAGCGGACGTTGAGAACGCGAAAGCCGCGCTGGAGCTGGCGCAGATCGATCTGCAAAACACCCGCATTGTCGCGCCGCGTGACGGTCAGCTTGGGCAGATTGCAGTGCGTCTGGGGGCGTACGTCACCGCCGGGACGCACCTTACCACGCTGGTCCCGCCGCAGCATTGGGTGATCGCCAATATCAAAGAGACGCAGCTGGCGAATTTACGCGTCGGACAGCCGGTGAAATTTACCGTCGATGCCTTAAACGATAAAGCCTATCAGGGCCGCGTGGAGAGCATATCCCCGGCCACAGGGGTCGAGTTCAGCGCTATCACCCCGGACAACGCCACGGGCAACTTTGTTAAAATCGCCCAGCGCATCCCGGTACGCATTGAGGTACTCGGTGAGCCGGAGGCGTACCGGCTGCTGCGTCCTGGCATGTCGGTGCAGGTGACCATCGACACGCGGGAGGCGAAACAATGACGCTTCGCCCGATAGCCGGCCTGCTGATAATGACTATCCTGGCGGGATGCCAGTCGGTAGACGTTGAGCCCGCCAAATCGTCCCTGCACATACCGGCCCAGTGGCGCGCGACGTCGGGGCCAGCCAGCCCGACAGAGCAGCTCTGGTGGCGAAATTTTCACGACAGCAATCTGAATCGCTATGTGGCTCAGGCGCTGAAGAATAACAGCGACGTGCTGATTGCCCGCGAGCGGATTAACGAGTACCAGGCCCGGGTGTACGCCGCTGACGGCAGCCTGTCCCCGTCGCTTGACGCGGGCGTGACCGGGACGCGCGCGCGCTCGCAGTCCGCCGCCACGGGGCTTCCGGTATACGGTACGTTGTACAAAGGCAGCCTGACCGCCAGCTACGACGTGGATATCTGGGGCGTAAACCGCAGCACCTCCCGTGCCGCTGAAGCGTCGCTTGAGGCACAAAAGGCGGCGGCTGCGGCGGCTGATCTTACCGTCGCATCCTCGGTGGCCTCCGGGTACGTCACCCTGCTGTCGCTGGACGAACAGCTGCGCGTTACCCGGTCCACTCTGAAGTCGCGTGAAGAGGCGTTCAACCTCGCCAAGCGACAATTTGAGACGGGATACAGCTCTCGCCTTGAGCTGATGCAATCGGATTCTGAGCTGCGCGCCACCCGCGCCCAGGTTCCACTGCTTCAGCACCAGATTGCGCAGCAGGAAAATGCGCTTAGCCTGCTGCTGGGCAGCAACCCGGGTGACGTTGCGCGCGGTGAAAGCTTTGATGCCCTGACGCCGCTGAAACTGCCCTCCCAGCTGCCGTCGACGCTACTGAACCGGCGCCCGGATATCGTCCAGGCTGAACGTCAGCTGATTGCGGCGGACGCGACGCTGGCGGCATCGCGCGCCAGCCTGCTGCCGTCGATCAACCTCACGGCCACGGGATCGGTGCAGGATCGCACGCTGTCGGGATTGCTGGATAACCCGCTACAGCTCTGGAGCGTGGGCGGCAGTATTCTTGCGCCGCTGCTGAACCGTCAGGCGCTGAATGCGCAGGTAGATATCTCTCAGTCCCAGCGGAATCAGGCGCTGTATAGCTACGAAAAAACCGTGCGTAACGCGTTTGCTGAGGTGAATGACAGCCTTGATGCCATCACCCGCTATCAGGAACAGCTTACCGAGCTGCTGGCACAGCAGACGGTCGCGCAGGAGACGCTGCGGATTGCGCAAAACCGCTACCGCAACGGATACTCTTCTTATCTGGATGAGCTCGATGCGCAGCGCACGCTGTTCTCGGTGCAGACTAGCGTGGTACAGGTGAAAAACAACCTGCTGCTGGCGCAAATTGATTTGTATAAAGCGCTGGGCGGCGGTTGGGTCAGTGCCTGAAGACAT
>AEWW01016566.1_pt1 | contig 40701 bp, 33 predicted proteins | sample 267848 | NCBI WGS metagenome assembly AEWW01 (sample SAMN00713649, study PRJNA62039) | ant fungus garden metagenome | place: Panama: Gamboa | collected Apr-2009 | depth 0.5 m m | reverse complement strand
TGATATCCGCCAGCTGTTCCGCGCTGGGATCTTCATTCACATAGGTATCTGCAATAAAAGTGTTACCGCTCGGCAGCAGCAGCGCGTTCATTGCCCCAGCGACCTTCACGTCGTCGCGGAAACCAAACACCTTCTCCACCACATCGTAATGCTCGCGGTAATCGCCGATGGTGCCGCAAATCAACGCATCGGCTTCGCCACGATGCACCATGATCGCCCCGATCAAGGTTGGATTACCGATCACCGCACGCTGAGCGGTTTCAGGCGTCACACCGCGCCGTTTCATGATCTGGTAATACTCGTTCCAGTACTCTTTAAAGCGCGGGTCGGACTCGTTGTTGACGATCTCAAAATCTTTACCCGCTTCAATTTTTAATCCTTGCTTCTGAATACGCATCGCAATCACGTTTGGACGACCAATCAGAATCGGCTTCGCCAGCCCCAGCGACACCAGCTCCTGCGTCGCATGCAGCACACGCACCTCCTCCCCTTCGGCCATCACCACGCGTTTCGCATCTTTGCGTGCCTGCGAGAAAATTGGCTTCATAAACAGGTTGGTTTTATACACAAATTCGGTGAGCTGCTCGCGATAGGCATCAAAGTCAGCGATGGGCCGCGTCGCCACGCCGGACTCCATCGCCGCTTTCGCCACAGCAGGCGCGATCTGCACAATCAAACGCGGATCGAACGGTTTCGGGATCAGATATTCCGGTCCAAAACTCAGATCCTGATCATCATAGGCGGAGGCCACCACATCGCTCTGCTCGGCCTGCGCTAAGGCAGCAATCGCATGCACCGCCGCCAGTTTCATCTCTTCGTTAATTGCCGTGGCACCCACATCCAGCGCCCCGCGGAAAATAAACGGGAAACACAGCACGTTGTTCACCTGATTAGGGAAATCCGAGCGTCCGGTGCAGATAATCGCATCCGGCCGTACCTCTTTGGCCAGCGGCGGCATGATCTCCGGTTCGGGATTGGCGAGCGCCAGAATGAGTGGATTGGGTGCCATTTTCTTCACCATCTCTGGCGTCATCGCTTTCGGACCCGAGCAGCCGAGGAAGATGTCCGCACCGGCAATCACCTCATCCAGCGTACGCGCGCCTTTATCTTCTATGGCGTACTCGGCTTTGGTCGGCGTCATATTGGGTTCACGATCGCGGTAAATCACCCCTTTGGAATCACACACCACAATGTTGTGCTTCTGCATGCCGAGCGCCACCAGCAAATTCAGGCAGGCAATCGCCGACGCGCCTGCGCCAGACACCACCAGCCGCACATCTGAGATGGCCTTTTTCACGATGGTCAAACCGTTTAGCACCGCCGCAGTACAGATAATCGCGGTCCCGTGCTGATCATCGTGAAACACCGGAATCTTCATGCGCTCACGCAATTTCTGCTCAATGTAAAAGCACTCAGGCGCTTTGATATCTTCAAGGTTGATGCCGCCAAAGGTCGGCTCCAGCGCGGCGATCACCTCAATCAACTTATCCGGGTCCAGCTCATCCACTTCGATATCGAACACATCAATGCCGGCGAATTTCTTGAACAATACTCCTTTGCCTTCCATCACCGGCTTACCGGCCAGCGCACCGATATTGCCGAGACCGAGCACTGCCGTGCCGTTCGAAATCACCGCCACCAGATTGCCGCGTGCGGTGTATTTGTGCGCCGCCAGCGGATCGGCAGCAATCTCCAGGCAAGGTGCCGCCACGCCCGGCGAATAGGCCAGTGCTAAATCACGCTGCGTCGCCAGCGGTTTGGTGGGGGAAACCTGAATTTTTCCGGGAGTGGGATATTGGTGGAAATCGAGCGCGCTTTGCTTGAGTTGATCGTCCATTTGGCATCCTTTGGCACGGCTGAAAAACCACCAGTATAGGAATCTGCGGCACAAAAGAGGGTGAAGGCGCTCAAAGAACGAGGGCACAGATTGCCACGGCTTCGCCTGCGGCTTTGGCGCAGCCTGCTATTCTTAATGTTGGCAAAACACGTAGCTGAACCGATCAGGCACCCCCTTCCGTGACAGATGCCCTTCAGCGCCACAATCAGAGAAAACGCATTTTCTTCGTGCAACGTCTGTAGCACTGTGTTGAGCCACGACTCAACAGGAAAGGGCACGACTCGTTTGCCCACATTATTGCTAATCAAGGAGTTAAGCGATGAACCAGCTAGATGCATTGAAACAGTTCACCACCGTGGTGGCGGACAGCGGCGACATCGAATCCATTCGCCATTACCACCCGGAAGACGCGACCACAAACCCTTCGTTGATCCTGAAAGCTGCCGGTCTCGATGCTTATAAACATCTGATTGATGACGCTATCGACTATGCGAAAAAACAGGGCGGCAGCAAAGAGACGCAAATCATCAACGCCAGTGACAAAGTGGCGATCAACCTCGGTATGGAAATTCTGAAAAGCGTACCGGGCCGTGTTTCGACCGAAGTAGATGCGCGCCTCTCCTTCGATCGTGGCATGTGTGTCACCAAAGCGGAGAAACTGGTACGGATGTATGAAGAGAACGGCATTGATCGTTCGCGCATCCTGATCAAACTGGCCTCAACCTGGGAAGGGATCAAAGCCGCTGAAGAACTGGAGAAAAACGGTATCCAGTGTAACCTGACGCTGCTGTTCTCCTTTGCGCAGGCGCGTGCCTGTGCTGAAGCGGGCGTGTTCCTGATCTCCCCGTTTGTCGGCCGTATTTATGACTGGTACAACTCACGCAAACCGCTCGACCCGTATGTGGTGGATGAAGATCCTGGCGTGAAATCTGTGCGTCGTATCTACGATTACTACAAAAAGCATCGTTACAGCACCGTGATCATGGGAGCCAGCTTCCGTAAGGTTGAGCAGATTCAGGCGCTGGCCGGTTGTGACCGTCTGACCATCTCCCCTAACCTGCTGGAAGAGCTGGCGAACAGCGATGCACCGCTGGAACGCAAGCTGGAGCCATCAACCGAAGGCTTCCACCAGCCTGCTCCGCTCTCTGAAGCGGAGTTCCGCTGGGAACATAACCAGGATCCGATGGCCGTGGAAAAACTGTCTGACGGCATCCGTCAATTCGCCATCGACCAGCAGAAGCTGGAAGATGTGCTGGCATCACGCCTGTAAATCACCACACTTCTCACGCCGGACGGGCGTCTGCCCGTCCGCTATTGCCCAATCACAAGGGAGTACCCTATGTCTTCACGCAGAGAGTTGGCTAACGCGATTCGTGCTTTGAGTATGGATGCGGTACAGAAAGCAAATTCCGGTCACCCCGGTATGCCGATGGGAATGGCTGATATCGCCGAAGTGCTATGGCGCGACGTTCTCAAACACAATCCCAACAATCCGGCGTGGGCTGACCGCGACCGCTTTATCCTCTCCAACGGCCACGGTTCGATGCTGCAATACAGCCTGCTGCACCTCACCGGTTACGATCTGCCGATGGAAGAGCTGAAAAACTTCCGCCAGCTGCATTCCAAAACCCCTGGCCATCCGGAAATTGGCTATACACCAGGCGTGGAAACCACCACCGGTCCGTTGGGACAGGGTTTGGCCAATGCGGTGGGCATGGCCATTGCCGAGCGCACCCTGGCGGCGCAGTTTAACCGTCCTGGCCACGACATCGTCGATCACTACACCTATGTGTTTATGGGCGATGGCTGTTTGATGGAAGGTATTTCACATGAAGTCAGCTCGCTGGCCGGCACCCTCGGCCTCGGCAAACTGATTGGTTTCTACGATCATAACGGCATCTCGATTGATGGTGAAACCGAAGGCTGGTTCACCGATGACACGCACAAACGCTTCGAAGCCTACAACTGGCATGTCGTCGGCAGTGCAGAAGGCATTGATGGGCACGATCCGGAAGCTATCGCAGCCGCCATCAAAGAAGCGCAGAGTGTCACCGATAAGCCTTCGCTGATTATCTGCCGCACGGTCATTGGTTTTGGGTCGCCGAATAAAGCCGGTAAAGAAGAGTCACACGGCTCGGCCCTGGGCGAGCAAGAAGTGGCGTTGACCCGTCAAAAACTCGGCTGGCACTATCCACCGTTTGAAATCCCGAAAGAGATTTATCAGCAGTGGGATGCCAAAGAAGCCGGCAGTCAGCGAGAGAAAGCCTGGGATGAGAAGTTTGCTGCCTATAAAGCGGCACATCCAGATCTCGCCGCTGAGTTTAGCCGCCGTCTGGACGGGGGAATGCCGGCGCAATGGAGTGAGGCGACTCAGGCGTTTGTGGAACAGCTACAGGCCAATCCGCAAAAAATCGCCAGCCGTAAAGCCTCGCAAAATACGCTGGAAGTGTACGGTAAGCTGCTGCCAGAGTTGTTGGGTGGCTCTGCTGACCTTGCGCCGAGTAATCTCACCATCTGGTCAGGTTCGAAATCGATTAAAGAAGATATCGCCGGTAACTACATTCACTACGGCGTGCGCGAATTTGGTATGACGGCGATTGGCAACGGTATTGCCCAACACGGCGGCTTTATTCCTTACACCGCCACCTTCCTGATGTTTGTTGAGTACGCGCGTAACGCGGTGCGCATGGCCGCGCTGATGAAAGCGCGTCAGGTGCTGGTGTATACCCATGACTCGATAGGTCTGGGCGAAGATGGCCCAACTCACCAGCCAGTGGAACAGCTCGCCAGCCTGCGCGTGACGCCAAATATGAGCGTCTGGCGTCCGTGCGATCAGGTGGAAACCGCCGTGGCATGGAAAGCCGCCGTTGAGCGCCATCATGGCCCGACCGCGCTGATTCTGTCGCGTCAAAATCTGCTGCAGCCAGAGCGCAGCAAAGCACAGGTGGCCGATATCGCCAAAGGCGGCTATGTGTTGCAGGATTGCGCGGGCACACCAGAAGCGATCATCATCGCCACCGGATCTGAGATTGAAATCGCGCTGGGCGCGGCGGATAAACTCGGTGCCAGCGGCCACAAGGTGCGCGTGGTGTCTCTGCCCTGCACCGACGTATTCGACAAGCAGGATGCAGCCTACCGCGAATCGGTGCTGCCATCCGGCGTAAAAGCGCGCGTGGCGGTAGAAGCGGGTATCGCCGATTACTGGTTCAAGTATGTCGGCCTGGATGGCGCGATTGTCGGCATGACCACCTTCGGTGAGTCTGCGCCGGCAGGCAAGCTGTTCCCGGAATTTGGCTTTACGGTGGAAAATATCGTGAGCCATACCGAAGCATTACTCAAGCCGCACTAATCGATCCGGCCCTGCGTCTTTTGACGTAAGGGCCGTTTTTTGATCACAGCCTGATACAGAAAAAAATCCTCCCTTCCCTCTTCACGCCTCGCACAAACTGATTACTATAAGCTTTCCTCCGAATCCTGTTGCGGACGCTTTCCCGTTGAAAAAACGTACTCCTTTTTTACTGGCCTTAATGGTTTCAGTGCTTCCATTAAAAAGCATGGCGCAGACGGTAGCCGATCCGCTGCTGGCCTCTCAGATCGTTGATCGTTATGCCGAGCATATCTTCTATGGCAGCGGCGCAACCGGCATGGCGCTGGTGGCGATTGATGGCAATCAGCGCGTATTTGCCAGCTTTGGCGATACCAGCCCTGGCAATAACGTGCGCCCTCAGCTCGACTCCGTGATTCGCATCGCCTCGCTGAGCAAATTGATGACCAGCGAAGTGATGGTCAAAATGGCGGAACGCGGACAGATTCGCCTTGATGACCCGTTGAGCAAGTATGCTCCGGCTGGCGCACGCGTCCCGAATTACAACGGTCAGCCGATTCGCCTGATCAACCTCGCTACCCATACCGGTAGCCTGCCGCGCGAACAGCCGGGCGGAAAACCGCATCGTCCGGTGTTTGTCTGGCCAACCAAAGCCGATCGTTGGCAGTGGCTGCAGGGTGCGCAATTGAAAGCCACGCCGGGAACACAAGCCTCCTATTCCAACCTCGGCTTTGACCTGCTGAGTGATGCGCTGTCGAAAGCGGCAGGCACGCCTTATCCCGCCCTGCTGCAACAGCTGGTGACGCGTCCGCTGGGAATGAAAGACACCACCTTTACGCCATCCCCCGATCAGTGCCAGCGCCTGATGATCCCTGAGAAAGGGGCCAGCCCGTGCAATAACACCCTGGCGGCAATTGGCAGCGGTGGCGTGTATTCAACGCCGGATGATATGGGCCGCTGGATGCAGCAATTCCTCAACTCGGCGGTTAATCACCGCACGCCGCAGGTTGATCGTCTGCAAACGCTGATCTATCGCCGTGACCAGTTGACCAAAGTGGAAGGTATGGATGTGCCTGGCCGTGCCGATGCCTTAGGCATGGGCTGGGTGTATATGGGGCCAAAAGAGGGACGTCCAGGGATTATCGAAAAAACCGGCGGCGGCGGCGGCTTTATTACTTACATGGCGATGGTGCCACAGAATAACGTCGGAGTATTTGTGGTGGTGACGCGTTCACCGCTGTCACGCTTCACACCGATGAGCGATGGCGTGAATAATCTGTTGGCGGAGTTGGTGGGCAATCAAAATGGCTCACCGATGATGATCAATGCCATACCTTCTCCCTAGATAGTTCGTGATGCAGAAAGGCGGCAATTGAATGAATCCCCAGGAGCTTACATCAGTAAGTGACTGGGGTGAATGAAAACAGCCAACGCATCTGCAGTGCGAATTATGACGGGGGCTGGCTGACCCACAGCGTGGGCCATTTATCACTGCTATGCCATGCGTCACAGGTTTTCTCTTCAGCATACTCTGCCAGCACAAAGTCATTTCCGTCGTACTGCCAACGCGTGGCGACACCACAATCTCCCAGACCGCGGCCTTTACTGAAGGTGTAAAGCAAACCGCTGCTGGCATCGAATTCAGCGTTCACCAACTCCATCTGATTGTCACTGCGTCCGGGTGGCGTGAATGGCAAGGTCAACGTCAGCCCGCGAGCAACGTAAGGCTGGCTACGCGTCACCTCAAAGGCCAAATCAATCACGTTATAGGCACCGGCTTCACAACTGATCAAAAGCAGCGCTTTAGTGTCGGTGAGCGGCGCTACACTCACTTCACGTCTCAGCGGATCGAGCGAACAGTTGTCGGTGTTAACCCGCCAGGTACCGTAATCAATTAACCCGCTGGTTTCTTCCTGAGTTAACGGCGCTGGCTGCGGTAAGCGAGCGGGCAGTTGCGGTACCTGCGGCACAGGGAGAACGTCCGATGGCGCGCGATCGCCCCGCTTCACCCAGGCGCTGGCACCATTTACCCGCCCCTGAACGTCATCCATCAACAATAGCGCGGCTTTCATGCCGCTGAGTGGGATAGTGGCTTTAGCCTGATAGGTCAGTTGCAGAGTATGGGCATCCAGCGTTTGCGCCAGAAATTCGTCGATGGCGATGGCATTACTGGTGGCGAGATGGTGTGGCTCCACGCTCCAGTGTTTGAGGTCTGGCGTCAGGCGACGTTGATCCAGCAGCAAATTTTCCTTCAGCGGTCCGCCGGGCAGCTCTCCGCTGTACGCGCTGCCGTAATCAATACGCAGCAGCGGGCGATCGTTAACACCAGCGCCACGTGATAGGGTCATCACTAATCCGTTGTCCCCCGGAAAGCTGCGTGCCACGCAAAAAGCCGCGTTGTTACAGGTGAGCTGCCAGTCAGAAAATGACTTTTGTAATGGCTCAGCCTGAACGCACGCGACAAACACAAAGGGCAATAAAAGCAGCGACTTCATCCAATAAGACATCAAAAAAAAAGGTCCCCAAATTCCCTGAAAAGAAATCATAGCGTAACGACAACGTGGTCAGCAGGCCGAAACTGTGAGCTGGCCCTAAAAGCGGTACTAACTGCTGAAAAAGCCGTCGCCTGAGGGCGATCTGAGGCTGGAGAAGCAAGAATTCCATCATCCATTTCGACTGATTTCCGCTCAATCGGATTCGTCGGACTGTGGAGTCATGTTTGTCTGAAAGCGTGTATCTGGGTAACACCTCCGTCCGCTCGACGTCATGCCGTCAAAGACGGGTTTGGCTAAAAACAATTTTGCGCACATCACAAATCGGTCAAATACACACAAACGGTCATACTCGGTCATGATAAGGTGTTTTCATACGGTAATAATTGTTTGCTACCGATCCCGCGATTTAGCGCTAACACGCGTGTTTATGTGAATCAGATCTCTATTACATGAAAAATAGACATCTCATTTACATAAAAATTTAACCCATATCACTCTAACGTCGCCGGGCATTTTGACCACTGCGGACTCGTGCGCAGTCCACATTTTCCCGCTGCGGTATCCAGTACTTTATAGCCATCGGAGGGAAGTCATGTTGCCGATTGAAAGACAGCAGCGAATTATTGACGAACTAAATTTAAATGGTCGGGTTATTGTCGCTGAATTAGTCACGTTGTGTCAGGTTTCGCAAGAAACGATTCGTCGTGATTTAACTCAGCTGGAGAAACGTGGGCTGTTGCAGCGTAGCCACGGCGGTGCAGTACCAGCAAAACGACAAGCCGCTAACATTCAGGGGAATACGAGGGGTGTCAACGAGTATGAATTATCTTTCCGCCAGCGCATGAATGAACATGTAGATGCAAAGATGGCAATAGCCAAACGTGCACTCGATTTCATCAGCCCCGGCGATTGTATATTACTCGACAGTAGCACCACTTGCTGGTATTTGGCGCGACAGCTACCGGATATTGAATTAACGGTATTAACCAACTCTATCAGAATTGTGCAAACCCTTGCGGCGCGCGGCAGTATCCGCACCATCTGTCTGGGGGGAGAATATTCTGACCGTTATGAAGATTTCCACGGTGTTGTCGCTGAACAGCCTTTACGGGAATTTCAGATCAATAAGATCTTTTTTTCCTGTAGCAGTTTAGGCAATGACGGTTATTTACGTGAAGGTAACGAAAACAACGCACATTTAAAACAACAGATGTTACTGGCAGCAGAAAGAAAACATCTGCTGCTGGATGCCAGTAAATTCCTGCGGCCCTCATTCGCGCGTATTTGTCATTATCGCGATGTGGACTTTCTCATCACTGACCAATTAAAAGACAAAGAGCTGGAACAAGAATTAGCCTGGAACGGCGTCAATATTATTGATTGCTCACAGCGCAACAATTCAATGCAGCTTATAAAAAATTAATCCGGAGTCTTTATGAAAAAACATCTTATCGCCTGTTCTCTGCTTGCTCTGTTTGCCGCTACCGGCGCGCACGCTGCTGACAAATTACGCATGGGCATCGTGGTGAAAATTGGCGGTATTCCATGGTTCAACGCCATGGAAGCGGGCATCAAGAGTGAAGCGGCGAAACGCGGCATTGATGCATGGATGGTAGGCCCAACCGCCGCCGACCCTGCCCTGCAGGTGCGTGCGATCGAAGATTTGATTGCGCAGAAAGTCGACATCATCGGCGTAGTACCGAATGACCCGAAAGTGCTGGAACCGGTACTGAAACGTGCACGTGAAGCCGGCATTCAGGTGATCACCCACGAATCACCGGATCAGAAAGGCGCGAACTGGGACTTCGAACTGGTGGATGCCCCGACACACGGCATCAACCATATGAAAGCACTGGCGAAATGCATGCATGAAGAGGGCAAATACGCCATGTACGTCGGCAGCCTGACTGTGCCACTGCATCAACAGTGGACCGATGCCGCGCTGAACTACCAGAAAGAGCACTATCCAAAAATGCAGATGGTGACCGACAAGTTCGGCGTCGGCGAATCGCTGGATGACTCCATCCGTACCACTAACGAACTGATGTCCAAATACCCGGATCTGAAAGGCATTATGGCATTCGGCTCACAGGGCCCAATCGGTGCCGGTCGTGCAGTGATGAACCGCAACAAGATTGATCAGGTGTGCGTCATTGGCGCCTTCAGCCCAGGCCAGGGTGCTTCACTGGTGCAGCGTGGCGCGATCAAAGGCGGCTACATCTGGAACCCGCAAACCGCTGGCGAAGTGTTCGTGCGTATCGCCGACATGATGCAGAAGAAAGAGCCGATCACCGACGGTATGACCATCGACGGTCTGGGTAAAGTGAAAGTTGACGAGGCGACCCACACCATCCTCGGTAACAACACCGAAAGCCTGGATAAAGAAAACCTGCCAAAACTGGTGAAAATGGGGCTGTAATGATGAAAGAGGTGATCCCACAGACGTTAATTGCGCTCGACAACCTGTCGAAAAATTTTGGTGGCAACCGCGCACTGAGCGATATCTCGCTGAGCTTACTGGCGGGCGAAGTGCACTGCCTGGCTGGCACCAACGGCTGTGGCAAGAGCACCTTAATCAAAGTCATTTCCGGGGTACACGCCCCGGACAGTGGCAGCCGCATTACCCTGGGTGATGGCCCGACCTTCCCGCGTCTGACCACCCGTCAGGCGCGTGATTTCGGTATCCAGGTGATTTATCAGGATCTGTCGTTGTTCCCGAATTTGAGCGTGGCCGAGAACATCGCCTTTGAGCACAACCTTAATGGCCTGCTCGGCTGGCACCGTAAGGCGAAGCTGCGTGAAACGGCAACCCGTATTATTGAAGAACTGAAATTCGATCTCGATTTGGATGAGAAAGTCTCGGCGCTGTCGATTGCTGCACGTCAGCAGGTGGCGATCTGCCGTGCACTGGTCGCCGATGCGCGCCTGGTGATCATGGACGAACCGACGGCTTCTCTGACCCGCACCGAAGTAAACCAACTGCTGCGCACTGTGCGCTACCTGAAAGACAAAAACATCTGCGTGGTGTTCGTCAGCCACCGTCTGGATGAAGTATTAGAGATTTCGGATCGCGTGACCGTGATCCGTGACGGACGCAAGATGGGCTGCTGGCCCGCTAAAGAGATGACGCCACATCATCTGACTGAACTGATGACCGGGCTGAAACTCGATTATCAACTGAAAGCGCCAACGCGTAATGCCGACCGCGCCATTCTCGAAGTCGAGAACCTGACACGCGCCGGTCAATACCATGACGTCAATTTCAAGCTGTATCAGGGCGAAGTACTCGGCCTGTGCGGCCTGCTCGGCTCCGGTCGTACCGAACTGGCACTGTCGCTGTTTGGCATGACCAAACCCGATAGCGGCAAAATCTGGCTCGACAGCAAGCCCTTGCGTTTCCGCGGTCATGAAGATGCCATCAAAGCCGGTATCGGTTATGTCTCCGAAGACCGCTTAACCCTCGGTCTGGTGCAGCAGCAATCGGTGGCTGACAACATGGTGCTGCCGATCCTCGACAAACTGCAAAACCGTTTTCACATCATCGACGAATACCGCAAGAACAAGCTGATCCTGCAATGGATTCAACAGCTCGGTGTGCGCGTGGCCGATCCCAATCTGGCGATCTCTACCCTCTCCGGCGGCAACCAGCAAAAGATTGTGCTGGCGAAATGGGTGCTGACCCAGCCGCGCATTCTGATTCTGGACTCGCCGACCGTGGGCGTGGATGTCGGCGCTAAAGCCAGCATCTATCAACTGATCCACGAGCTGGCGAAGGAAGGTCTGTCGATCATTCTGATTTCCGATGAAGTGCCAGAGGTTTGGTACAACTGCGACCGCATTCTGCACTTCCGTGATGGCACCGTTCATGCCGAATACCAACCCGATACCGTTGAGCAAGAACAGCTGGCGGAGGTGATCAATGCCTGATTTTTCTCGTTTACGTCCGCACTCCAGTCAGGGCTGGCTGGCGTGGGTGCTGCTGGCTTTCATCCTGTTTTTCTCGGTGGCGAGCGACCAGTTCCTCTCCGTACAGAACCTGCTGGATCTGGCCGAAAGTTACGCGGTGACCGGTATTTTTGCCCTCGGCCTGTTTGTGGTGCTGGTGACCGGCGGGATCGATATCTCCTTCGCCGCCGTGGCGTCGGTGGTGCAATACCTGATCGCTTCGCTGTTTGTGCAGTTCCAGTTTGATAACGCGGCGCTGAGCATCCTGCTGGCGATTGTCTGCGGCACCACCTTTGGCGTGATTAACGCTCTGCTGATTACCTCGCTGCGCGTGGTGTCGATCATCATCACCATCAGTATGCAGTCGCTGCTGTTTGGTCTGCTGATGTGGGTGACCGGCGGTAAGAGCCTTTATTCCCTGCCGGACTGGTGGATCACGCTGCGCAGCGTGCTGCCCTTCACCTGGCAAGGCAACAGTTTCCAGATTGGTTTGCCGCTGATCACCATGCTGGTGATAGCCGGACTGACCGCGCTGCTGCTCAACAAAACCAACCTCGGCCGCCAGCTGTATGCGGTGGGCGGCGATGCGGAATCCGCACGTCGTATCGGGATTCGTGTCGGTCTGATTCATGTCTTCGCTTACGGCTGGCTCGGTGCGATGGCGGCGATTGGCGGGCTGGTGCAGGTGTATCGCATGGGTGAAGTGGTGCCGAATGCGTTAGTCGGTGGCGAGCTGGATGTACTGGCGGCCACGGTACTCGGCGGTGCCAGCCTGATGGGCGGTAAAGGTACGGTGAGCGGCACACTGATGGGCGTGTTCCTGATCGCCATCCTGAAGAACGGCCTCAACCTGATTGGCGTCTCCAACTACTTCATGAACATCGTGGTAGGCGGCGTGATCATGGTGGCGATTGCCGTCACTCACTACAAAAAACGTAAAGAAACTGACGTCAGTTTCGTCTGACAGGAGCATTCACATGAAATCACTCTCTGCTCTGCGTCCGGACGGCTCCAATATTGGCCTGATGCTGCTGATTGCGCTGGCGCTGGCAATCTTCACCTTCATGCTGCCGGGCCGCTTTATGACCGACTCGACCTTTATGAGTATGGCGTTCCAGCTGCCGGAACTGGGCTTGCTGACGCTGGCAATGTTTATCGCCATCCTAAGCGGTGGCCTGAACCTGGCGATTATCGCTACCGCTAACCTGACCGCACTGTTTATCGCCTGGACGCTGATGAGCGCCCTGCCCGCCGATGCCGGCACCGGTCAGCAACTGCTGTGGCTGTTTATCGCCATCGTCGGCGCAATGCTGATTGCTGCCTTTATCGGTCTCATCACCGGTGTGATGGTGACGCGAATTGGTGCTCACCCGATTCTGGTGACGCTGGCAACCATGATGACGCTGAACGGCATCGGCATCTGGCTAACCAAAGGTGCCGCTGTCAGCGGCATGCCATCGGTGGTGCAGGCACTCGGTTCCAACACGCTGTTGGGTATGCCATTGCCGTTATGGGTGTTCCTGATTGCCGCTGCGCTGCTGGCGCTGTTCCTGGGCAAAACCCGCGCCGGTAAATGCATCTACATGGGCGGCAGCAACATTAACGCCACCTGGTTCAGCGGCATCAACACGCATCGCATGGTGGTACTGGTGTACGTCATCTCCAGCCTGCTGTGCGTGTTAGCCGGATTGATCATGATGGCGCGCTTTAACTCAGCGCGTATGGGCTACGGCGATGCGTATCTGCTGCTGACCGTACTGGCGATTATTCTCGGCGGCACCGACCCGAACGGTGGCTTCGGCCGCGTCACCGGTGTGGTGCTGGCATTGATTGCCCTGCAAGTGCTCTCAACCGGTTTCAACCTGATGAACATCAGCCAGCACGTCAGCCTGGCGATGTGGGGCGCGGTGCTGATTGTGGTGCTGGCCTTCAAACAATTTAAAGCCCGTTTTAATGAACATCGTGCCGTCAAGCTGAGCAAGCTCGCTGCGGCCCTTAATCCTCTGACCGAAAAAAAGGAAGTCTAATGCGTATTCAAGTCTCCCCGTCGTTGATGTGTATGAATCTGATGGAGATCAAGCACCAGCTGGAAGTGCTGGACTCCCGCGCAGACTTCCTCCATATCGATATCATGGACGGTCACTACGTTAAGAACATCACGCTGTCGCCGTTCTTTATTGAGCAGATTCGTCCACACACCAAAGTGGCGCTGGATGTGCATTTGATGGTGGAACACCCGACCGACTTCATTGAAGTGATTGCCAAAGCGGGTGCCGACTACATCTGCCCACATGCAGAAACCATCAACCGCGATGCGTTCCGCGTGATCAACCTGATTCGCAGCTTTGGCAAGAAAGTCGGCGTGGTGCTGAACCCGGCCACACCAGTATCGTTTATCCATCACTATATTCATCTGCTGGACAAAATCACCGTGATGACCGTGGATCCTGGCTATGCCGGACAGCCATTCATCCCGGAAATGGTCGCCAAAGTGCAGGAACTGAAAGCCCTGAAGCAGCAGCATGGCCACAAATATCTGATTGAGATCGATGGTTCCTGCAACACGCGCACTTACAACACGCTGGTTGGAGCAGGTGCAGAAGTACTGATCGTCGGTACCTCGGGCCTGTTTAACATCCATGACGATCTGGCAACGGCCTGGGACATGATGCGTGACAGCATTGATGAAGCTCAGGGCCTGGCGAAGGTATCCGCATGATTCCACGCTGGCTGGGCATCGACATTGGCGGCACCGGCACACGTCTGCAGCTGATGGAAGAGGGACGCATCTGGTCCAGCTTCCGCAAGGTGCCGACGGCCCGCTGGGCGCAGCAGCCCGACGCATTGACGGCACTCGGGCAGTTAATCAGTGAAACACTGGAGCAGCAACCGGTGAGCGGCGTGATGCTGGGATTGCCCGGCATTCTCAGCCGCGATCGTCAGCAGGTGATTTCGCTGCCGTTTATTCAGGCGCTGGATCATCAGCCTGTGGCGGCGATCCTCACCGAGCGTCTTGGCGTGCCAGTGGCGATGGATAAAGATGTTAACCATCTGATGATGTGGGATTTAATGCAGCTGGAGCAGTTGCCGGATATCGCGGTAGGTTTGTATCCCGGTACCGGTATGGGCAACAGCTTGTGGATCAATGGTCGCTTTTACCACGGCCAGCACGGCGGCGCGGGTGAATTGGGCCATGTGCCGATTGCCGGTAACGATCTACCCTGCCCGTGCGGCAACCGGGGTTGTGCGGAGACGGTGACTTCGGGCCATTGGTTGAGTCACTGGGCTAAGGCTCACGTGCCGAATACCGATATGTCGGCGCTGTTTACACAACATGGCGACCATCCGGAGTTGCAGGCATTTGTTTATCGTTTGGCGCAGCTGATTGCCACCGAAATGAACATCCTCGATCCCGAATACCTGATTCTGGGTGGCGGAGTGCTGGCAATGGCGGACTTCCCGCTGGCGCAGTTACGCAGTCAGATTCTGCAGCATCTGCGTCCACCGGCCACGCGTGACAATTTGAAGATCGTGTTTAGTCAATCCACCGATCACACCGGCTGTCGCGGTGCCTGTTTAGCCGCCGAACGTCTGTTCAGGAGTGCATGATGAAAGGAAAAGTGTGTGTGTTTGGCTCGTTCAACCTCGACGTCGTCGCGGTGATGAACCGCTTCCCGATGCCGGGTGAATCACTGACTGCCCATAACAGCATGATGGGACCGGGCGGCAAAGGCGCAAACCAGGCCACGGCGGCGCTGCGTGCCGGGGCGCGCGTGCACTATATCGGCAAGGTCGGTAATGATGATTTTGGCACTTTCGCCCGTCGTCACCTCGAAAAAACCGGCTTTGATGCGATTACGCTGTTTACCTGTAAAGAGAAGCCTACCGGCAACGCACTGATTTATGTGGCCGGGGATGATGCTGAGAACATGATTTCGGTGTTCCCAGGCGCGAACACCACGGTGACGGCGGCGGAAGTGTCGCGCTGTCAGCCTACGGTAGCCGCAGCGGATATCTTGTTGGTGCAGCTAGAGAACAACCTGAATGCTATTCAGCGCATGATTGATAATGCGCGTGCGGGTGGCACCTTTGTGATTTTAAACCCGGCGCCGTGGCAAAAAGTGAGTGATGCACTGCTGGCGAAGGTGGATTTACTGACGCCCAATAGCACCGAAGCGATGCAGATTACCGGCGTAAAGGTGACGGATTTTGCCAGTGCGCAGAAAGCCGCAGAAGTGATGCACCGCAAAGGCGCGCGTCAGGTGATTATTACCCTGGGGATGGCGGGCGCCCTGTTGTCCAATGCGGAACAGCAGCCGCTGCGCATTCCGCTGTTCCCGGCACAACCGCTGGATACCACCGGCGCGGGCGATGCGTTTAACGGTGCGCTGGCAGCGCGTTTAGCGTCTGGCGATGAACTGCCACAGGCGGCTCTGTTCGCTTCGGCGTTTGCTTCGTTGTGTGTCGAGCGTTCTGGTGCGGCTAATTCAATGCCTTCGTACGCCGAAGCGCTGGCGCGTATGCAGGCACATCCGGAGTGCGTGCCCGAGCCGTTGGAAGTGATGGCTTGAATGACTGTGGGCGGCCATGAAAGTCGCCCTTAGTGATGCACCGGTTAGGCTTTTAACCAACCTGCAATCTGCGCATATTGCAGCAGCATAATCGCTTTACCGTCGAGGATGCGGCCATCTTTCACCATCGCCAGCGCTTGCGGGAAAGGCAACTCCAGCACGGTAATCTCTTCATCTTCTACGCCACCACCGGCATTGGCGCGCATTGCATCGCTATACTCTGCCGCGAAGAAATGGACGATTTCTGTTACGCCACCCGGTGACATATAGGCTTCAAACAGCTTCTCGACCTTGCCGACCTCATAACCGGTCTCTTCGATGGCTTCTTTGCGGATGCAATCTTCCGGCGTGTCGTTATCCAGCAGCCCCGCGCAGGTCTCAATCAATTCACCGCTGGCATTACCGTTAACGTAAGTCGCAATGCGGAACTGACGAATCAGCAGCACGGTATTTTTATCGCGGTTATAAAGCAGGATGGTGGCGCCGTTGCCGCGATCATAGACTTCGCGTTTGTGGCGGATGACTTCGCCGTTGCTACGGGTCAGTTCGTAGGTGAAGTTACGCAGGATAAAGTAATTATCTGACAGTAACTTATCTTTAATGATGTTGATCTTTAACGACATGGCCGCTCCACCGCTTAATGAGGGAGCCTGAGATAATAGGCGTTAGCGGCGGGGAAAACTATCTGAATTCGTGCGGTCAGTGCGCATTGAAGGGCGAGAACGGTCGCGCAATACGTTGCGCCGCTACGACAGGGTGCAGAGAGAAGTAGCGGCGCGATTTATCGCGCGAATTGATGACAATGCGAAAATCAAAAACCGTTCTTCTGCGCGCTCATATCCGGCAGATGGTGCGCAATCCCTTTGTGGCAATCAATACAGGTTTGCCCATCCTCAACCGCTTTGCTGTGCATCTTCGCCGCCACGGTCTTCTGCGCAGTGAAATCCATATACTCAAAGTTGTGGCAGTTTCGGCACTCCTGCGAGTTATTGTTTTTCATCCTGCGCCACTCATTCTGTGCCAGCTCGATACGCGTCTCTTCAAACTTCTGCGGTGTGTCGATCAGGCCGAAGATCTTGGCGTACACCTCTTTGCTGGCTTGCAATTTGCGCAGCATTTTCGGGCCCCATTCGTGCGGCACATGGCAATCTGGACAAGTGGCACGCACGCCGCTGCGGTTGTTGTAGTGCACCGTCTGCATGTACTCCTGATACACATTGTTGCGCATCTCATGGCAGCCAATGCAGAACTGCTCGCGGTTGGTCATCTCCATTGCGGTATTAAAACCGCCCCAGAAAATAATCCCACCGGCAAAACCCAAAATCAGCAGCGTGCCGAGTGCTAAGCGGCTGGGGCGTCGCCACCAGCGCCAGATGCGTAATAATCTCTGTTTCATTGATAACCTCACTGCCCAAAGCCGTTAGCCGGTTTAAAGGTGTTCTCCACCACCGGTTTGGCATCGGTCTGCGGGACGTGGCACTGCAAACAGAAGTAGCGACGCGGCGATACCGTGCTGCTCACCAGACCATCGCGATCGGTGAAGTGTGTTGGGCTCACGCGCGGTGCGCCGGTGGTCAGGTAACTTTGCGTGCCGTGGCACTGCAGGCAGCGGTTGACGTTTTTCGTCACCTGGTAGCCATCAACGCTGTGCGGGATCACCGGCGGCTGATTCACGTAGTTCAGCGGTTTGCGGCTCTGCTCTTTCGGTTGATGGATCGTGCCCTGCTGCGTGGCCGTGACTTCCGGGGATTGTGTGAGATCCACGTCATGACCCGCGTAAACCACGCCGCCCAGCGTCAGGGCGGCAACGGTGATAAGAGTAAATAAGGGTTTCATTGCATCCTGCCTTAAATTTTGACCAGCTTAACGGCGCATTTTTTGTAATCGGTCTGCTTCGATAGCGGATCGGTGGCATCCAGCGTGACGTTATTGGCCAGCACGCCAGCATCAAAGAACGGCATAAACACCAGCCCTTTTGGCGGTTGATTACGTCCGCGCGTTTCGACCGTGGCGACGGTTTCGCCACGGCGTGACACCACGCGGACCTTCTCGCCACGGCGGAAACCGCGATCTTTGGCGTCCAGCGGATGGATATACAGCAGCGCCTGCGGCACGGCACGATGCAGCTCCGGCACGCGACGCGTCATGGTGCCGGTGTGCCAGTGTTCCAGCACGCGGCCGGTACAGAACCACATATCGTACTCGGTGTCCGGTGCTTCAGCGGGCGGCTCATACGGCAGGGCAAAAATGGTGGCTTTGCCATCTGGTTTGCCATAGAAACGCACGCCCTCGCCCGCTTTGACGTAGCTGTCAAAGCCTTCGCGGTAGCGCCAGCGCGTCTCTTTGCCATTCACCACCGGCCAGCGCAATCCGCGCGCTTCATGATAGGCATCGAATGGCGCCAGATCGTGACCGTGTCCGCGACCAAAGCTGGCATACTCTTCAAACAGGCCTTTTTGGATGTAGAAGCCAAAATCGCGCGCCTCGTCGTTCAGTCGATCGTCGGCCACTTCGCTCAACGGGAATTGATTAACCTGGCCGTTGGCGTACAGCACGTCATACAAGGTTTTATCCCGCAGCTCTGGCTGTTGGGAAATCAACGCTTCCGGCCAGACTTCCGCCACGCGGAAACGCTTAGCGAAATTAACCATCTGCCACAGATCCGATTTGGCTTCACCCGGTGCTTTCACCTGTTGGTGCCAGAACTGAGTACGACGCTCGGCGTTGCCGTAAGCACCCTCTTTCTCCACCCACATCGCCGTCGGCAGGATTAAGTCCGCACACAAAGCACTGACGGTGGGATAAGGATCGGACACCACGATAAAGTTGCGTGCATCACGCCAGCCTGGCATGCGCTCCTGCGTCAGGTTCGGGCCCGCCTGCATGTTGTTGTTACACATCACCCAGTACGCATTCAGTTTGCCGTCTTTCAGCGCGCGATCCTGAGCGACCGCATGCAGGCCGATTTTGGCGGGAATGGTGCCCTGCGGCAGCTTCCACAGTTTCTCAGCCGTCGCACGGTGCTTATCGTTATTCACCACCATGTCTGCGGGCAGGCGATGCGAGAAGGTGCCGACTTCACGTGCGGTTCCGCACGCGGAGGGTTGCCCGGTGAGCGAGAAGGGACCGGTGCCGGGGCGCGAGATTTTGCCGGTCAGCAGATGGATGTTGTAGCACAGGTTATTGGCCCACACGCCGCGTGTATGCTGATTAAAGCCCATGGTCCAGTAGGAGACCACATTAACATTCGGGTCGGCATACAATTCGGCCAGCGCAATCAGCTGACCCTGCTCTACACCGCTCATCTCACTGGCTTTCTCTACCGTGTATTCGGCAACGAATTTGGCGTACTCGTCGAAGCTGATCGGCGTGGATTCGCCGCTATCCGGGTTTTTCGCTGAGGCCTGACGCGGATCGCTCGGGCGTAATCCATAACCAATATCCGTGACGCCTTTACGCAGCGTGACGTGATTCTGCAGGAAGGCTTTATCGACTTTGTTGTTCTGAATGATGTAGTTGGCGATGAAGTTAAGAATCGCCAAATCGCTTTGCGGCGTAAACACCATGCCGTTATCAGCCAGTTCAAAACTGCGATGACGGTAGGTAGAGAGCACGGCGACTTTGACATTGTCATCGCTCAGGCGACGGGCGGTCAGGCGTGACCAGAGAATCGGATGCATCTCGGCCATGTTCGAGCCCCACAGCACAAAGGCATCGGCCACTTCGATGTCATCGTAGCAGCCCATCGGTTCATCCATGCCGAAGGTACGCATAAAGCCCACCACCGCCGAGGCCATGCAGTGGCGCGCGTTAGGATCGAGATTGTTGGTGCGGAAACCGGCTTTCATCAATTTAGAGGCGGCATACCCTTCCCATACCGTCCATTGACCGGAACCGAACATGCCGATGGATTCAGGCCCGTTGGCTTTTAGCGCCGCTTTGAACTTCTGTTCCATGATGTCGAAGGCCTGATCCCAACTCACCGGGGTAAACTCGCCTTCTTTGTCGTAGTGGCCATCGGTCATGCGCAGCAACGGCTGCGTCAGGCGGTCTTTTCCGTACATGATCTTGGGCAGGAAATAACCTTTGATGCAGTTCAACCCACGGTTCACTTCCGCCTGCGGATCGCCCTGTGAGGCCACCACGCGTCCCTCTTGCGTGCCCACCAGCACGCCACAACCGGTGCCACAAAAACGACACGGCGCCTTTTCCCAGCGGATCGGGGCGCCCAGTGCGGTCACGGCTTTGGTGACGCTGGGAATCGTAAGTCCTGCGGCGATTGCCGCCGCTGCGGCCGCATTGGCCTTCATAAATTCTCGACGACTGACTTTCATGATGCTTCCTTGTGACGATATTCCGTTTCGTCTTGCTGGTGATACACCAGAGAAACGGCCAATACATGCGGGATATTGCGGGTGGCTTCGATGTTATTCAGCAAGGCGCGACTATCAGCAGCACCCAGGGTCACGGCCAGCGTGCCGCGTGCACTGTCTTCGGCGGCGATTTCGCAATCAGAAAGCAACAGCAATGCCTGCTTTACCGCCGGGATGGCGTGAGATCGCGCCTGGATGACCAGACCGCATACGTGCCAACTGCTTTCAGGGAGAATGGAGTGCGTCATGCGCTCACCTCGTTTAGCCAGCTTGAGATGAGGCGTAAAATACCCTGAGCTTTTGCAGGGCTATATCACCCGAAAGGTGTATATCCCGATGTGGGATCAAGGGAAGGACAATTGAAATGAAAACGGGGGCCAAAAGGCCCCCGTTGATGAGAATGGCTGCGATTAACGCGAGCTATCTTCCGCCAGCTTAGCTGCCCCATCATCCTGTTCGTCATGATGATGGTCGTGCTCTTTCATGGCTTCCGCATGCACGCGTTTGCGCACACCGAACCAGCCCAGCACCAGTACCACGGCAATCAGCGGGATGGATGCAATAGTGTAGGTACCGTTTGGATAATCAAACGCCATCAACACCAGCACGCTCACCAGGAACAGCAGCGTCAACCATGAGGTGAACGGTGCCCACGGCAGCTTGAAACTGACGTCTTCCGCTTTACCTTCTTTAATCGCTTTGCGCAGACGCATCTGGCACACCACGATAAAGCCCCAGGAAGAGATGATGCCCAATGAAGCCACGTTCAGTACAATCTCAAACACCTGCGATGGCACATAGTAGTTGAGCACCACACCGACCACGTACACCGCGATGGTAACGAGGATACCGGCGAACGGCACCTGCTGTTTGCTCATCTTCGACATGAACTGAGGCGCAGAACCGCCCATCGACATGGAGCGCAGAATACGACCGGTGGAGTACAAGCCCGAGTTGAGGCTCGACAACGCTGCGCTCAGCACCACGATGTTCATCACGCTACCAATGTAAGGCACGCCCAGTTTGGAGAAGAAGGTCACAAACGGACTTTGCCCCGCCTGATAGGCGTTCCATGGCAGCAGCAGTACCAGCAGCACCACCGAACCGACGTAGAAGAGACCAATACGCCAGATCACGCTGTTGATGGCTTTAGGCAGCATGGTTTTCGGGTCTTTACACTCCCCGGCCGCGGTGCCCACCAACTCAATCGAGGCGAAGGCAAATACCACCCCTTGCACCAACACCAGCGCCGGCAGCAAGCCGTGCGGGAAGAAACCGCCGTTGTCCGTGATCAGATGGAAGCCGGTAGTATTGCCGTCCAGCGGTTTACCGCTGCCCAGGAACACCACACCGACGATCAGGAACACCACGATTGCCAGCACTTTCACCAATGCGAACCAGAATTCCATTTCGGCGAACCACTTCACGCCGATCATGTTCATGGTACCGACAATCGCCAGTGCGCCAAGGGCAAATACCCACTGCGGCACATCACCAAACGCGCCCCAGTAGTGCATATACAACGCAACTGCGGTGATATCCACGATACCGGTCATCGCCCAGTTAACGAAGTACATCCAGCCTGCCACGTATGACGCTTTTTCCCCGAGGAATTCACGTGCATAAGAAACAAAGCTGCCGCTTGATGGGCGGTGTAATACCAGTTCGCCCAACGCACGAAGGATAAAGAAGGAGAAGATACCGCACACCAGATAAACCAGTGCCAGAGCAGGACCAGCCATCTGCAAGCGCGCGCCTGCACCAAGGAACAGGCCGGTACCGATGGCACCGCCAATGGCGATCATTTGTACCTGACGGTTACCCATTGCTTTGTGGTAACCGCTGTCGTGGGAATTGAGCCAGCGTCTTTTCGCAGCGCGTTGTTCGGCTGCGGTTTTTTTAGTTGAATTCATAGCTTTCCTGTTTGTCCTGACCATCAATCATCGCCTGACCAATCGTTTGCGTGCGGCGGTGCGAAATGGGGTAAAACCCGCTACCGATACGGCGGAACGATGTCGCGCGGTGAGCCGGGAATTTACGGCGATGAATCCTACCCGTTCTGCATGAACGAAGCAAAAAATACCGTTTGGTTGCACGAGTTGATTTGTAAGAATCGGTCGCGGTGCACAAAAAAACCGGCCAGTGAATGGCCGGTAAAGGGGTGGCTACAGGGAAATACTACGGGAGGGGATTAACGGTAAATCTCTGCGGTGCCGCTCCACAGGCTGGAATCGCCTGGGTTTTGCACGCCTATTACGCGGTAATGGCTGGCGCCCATATCTTCCGCTTTCTGCGACAGCTGGCGGGTTGCATCATCGATGGAACCGCGAACGCCGCTGATGGAAACGGTACCGCTGCTTTGCAGGTTTTCCGCCTGCTCAGCACTTAAGGGTTGCGCGGCGAAGGCCGTGAAACTTGCGGTGGCAAGCAGTGCAGCAGTCAGAATGGCAATCGGTGTCTTCATCATTTGCTCCTGTTGTCGTCCGTTCATAAAAGTGATTACGCTGCAAATTATCAGCGAAGTAATGAAAAGCAGGCACAGCAGGCCGTAAAACCGTTCAATAATTCGCCAGCTAACGACATGCAATCCAGGGAAAGGTAAAGAGAAGTGGATTTCTCTGCTAAAAGTAACCTGATGTGACGATTCCGGCTCGCTGTCTGCCTGACGCTGCCTTATAATCCCACGCTCTTATAAGGGTTTTATTGTGATAGTGAAACGTCCTGTTACCCGCACCATGGCCCGTGCCCTGAGCGCGATTGTGTTGTTGTCGCTGCTCACCACCGGCCTGGCGCTGTTAACGCTCTCCAGCAGTTTGCGTGATGCCGAAGCGGTGAATGTCGCCGGCTCACTGCGCATGCAAATTTACCGCCTTGCCTGGGATACCACGCGCGATCCGCAGCAGTTGACGCAGCACATCCAAATCTATCAGCAAACCCTCAGCTCACCGGCTCTGCAGCATCTGGAACGCCCATGGGTGCCGAAGGAAGTGGCCGGTCGCTATCGCTATCTGCGCGACAGCTGGCCGCAGTTACAGCTGACGCTGCAGCCCGAGCGCGCGCAGATCTATCAGCAACGCGTTGCCAGTTACGTGAGTGAGATTGATCGCTTTGTGCTGGCACTGCAACATTACGCCGAACTGAAAATGCATCTGGTGGCGGCCAGTAGCCTGTTTGGTTTCCTGGCGATTGTGGCACTGGCGCTGTGGACCATCCGCTTTATCCGTCGCAATGTGGTACGCCCGCTGGATTCACTGGTTACTGCCAGCCAATACGTTGAGCAGGCGAATTTCAGCTTTCCACCGTTGTCCGTCTCTCAGACCACCGAATTGGGTGTACTGGCACAAGCTTTTACTCACATGGCTGAACGTCTGCACTCGCACTATCGCCTGCTTGAGCTGGCGGTGCGCAATAAAACGGAAGATCTGACGCAAGCCAACCGCACACTGAAATTACTCTATGAATGCTCGCAGGTCCTCACCAGTAGCCCACTTAATCCGGAATTGTTCCAGGGGTTGCTGCGGCTGGTTCAACGTCGTGAGGCGTTAACCCTATTGAGCATCACCAGCGACGGTATTGATTTTCAGGCCGGCGTGGCAGAGGACGGTCTCGAATGGCATCGTTTGCCGCTGCAACAAGAAGATCAGTCACTCGGCGAACTGTGCTGGCAAACACGGCGAGCGCCTCCTGCCGATGAACTGATGCAAAGCCTGGCCAACATGCTGGCGCGTTCGTTATGGATTTGGCAGACGCAAAAACAGTACCAGCAGATGCTATTAATAGAAGAGCGATCCACCATCGCGCGTGAACTGCATGATTCGCTGGCGCAGTCGCTCTCCTTCCTGCGCATCCAGCTCACGTTGTTGCGCCGCAATGTCGATCACACCCAGCCCCAGGCACAATCGATTATTGCCGAGTTTGATCGCGCCCTGGCCGAGGCCTATCAGCAACTGCGCGAGTTACTGACGACCTTTCGTCTGACTATCGAACAGGCAGATTTAGTGCAGGCGATGCAGGCAATGATCGCCCCGTTGCAGGAACAGTCTCACGCCGCGATCGCCTTCGATTACCAATCGGGCCTGCAAACGCTGGATGCGCAACAGCAGGTGCATGTGCTGCAGATTGCACGTGAAGCCCTGCTGAACGCCATTCGTCACGCACAGGCGCAGCAAATCCATATTTTTTATCAGCGCGATGAAGACGCATTCCATTTGCTGACGATTGAAGATGACGGTTGCGGCATCCGTAGCCTGGAAGAACCTCCAGGCCATTACGGTCTGACGATAATGGCGGAGCGCGCTGCCCGGCTTTCTGGCAGCTTACTGATTACTCCGCAGACGCGTGGCACGCGCGTTACGCTGCGTTTCCCACCGCGACCGGCACACCGGCTGGCTTAACGCGATACACTTATGTTGAATGGACTTTGACTGGAGAATTTATGGCCCCCTCTTCCCTGACTATTATGATCGTTGACGATCATCCGCTGATGCGTCGTGGCATCCGCCAACTGCTGGCACTGGAACCACGTCTGGAAGTGGTGGCCGAAGCCAACAACGGTACAGAAGCGCTGGCTGAAGCACGTCGCCTCTCGCCCGATGTGATATTGCTCGATCTGAACATGAAAGGCATGTCGGGTTTAGATACCCTGAAAGCCCTGCGCCATGAAGGGATCGCTTCGCGCATATTGGTACTGACCGTTTCCGACGCACGCAATGATATTTACGCCATGGTCGATGCCGGCGCTGATGGCTATTTGCTGAAAGACAGTGAGCCGGAATTATTGCTGGCGCAGGTGATGCGCGGTGCAATGGGTGAGAATGTGTTTAGTGAAGTGGTGGCAGAATATCTGGCAACGCGCCAGCCGAGCGCCAATCCTTTCAAACAACTCACCGAGCGTGAACTGGATGTGTTGCAGGAAGTGGCGCGCGGGTTATCCAATAAAGAGATTGCCGCCACCTTGCATATTTCCGAAGAAACGGTAAAAGTGCACATCCGCAATCTGCTGCGTAAACTGGACGTTCGTTCACGCGTCGCCGCCACAGTGCTCTGGCTCGAGAGCCGCAATGTGTAGCAGCGCACAGAAAACCAGCACGACATTTACACTTTCTCCATAATTTATCCACGATTCTCTAATTTGCGCCGCGTACAGTAGGCAGCAGCAGGAGTTTTCGGGATAGCACCTTGCACTCCGCCGACGTGAAGCCGACTGCGCTTCACGTTTTACATAATAAAAGTAAAAAATACGCAGCTGAGGAGTGTCGGTTCCATGTCGAATTTTTTTATCGACCGCCCCATTTTTGCCTGGGTTTTGGCTATTTTGCTTTGTCTTTGCGGCACACTAGCGATCATCTCCCTGCCCATTGAGCAGTATCCCGATCTCGCACCGCCTAACGTGCGTATTACTGCCAATTATCCCGGTGCCTCTGCGGAAACGCTGGAGAACACCGTTACCCAGGTTATCGAACAGAACATGACCGGTATCGATAACCTGATGTATATGTCCTCAAACAGCAGTAACACGGGTCAGGCGCAAATCACCCTCACCTTTACCGCTGGCACCAATCCTGATGAAGCCCGCCAGCAGGTACAAAACCAGCTGCAATCCGCACTGCGTAAATTACCCGCCGCCGTTCAATCTCAGGGCGTCACGGTGAATAAAACCGGTGACAGCAATATCCTGATGATTGCGTTTGTCTCTACCGACGGAAGTATGGACAAACAGGATATTTCAGATTATGTCGCCAGTAACATTCAGGATCCGCTGAGCCGCATCGATGGTGTGGGTCAGGTTGATGCCTATGGTTCGCAATACGCGATGCGTATCTGGCTCGATCCTAACAAGCTGATTGCCTATGCGCTGACCACCGATGACGTGGTGACGGCGATTGAATCGCAGAACACCCAGGTGGCGGTCGGCCAGGTTGGCGGCTTGCCATCGGTGGATAAACAAGCGCTCAATGCCACCGTCAATGCGCAGTCGATGTTGCAAACCCCAGAGCAGTTCAAAGCCATCACGCTGAAAACCAACAGTGACGGCTCGGTGGTGACGCTGGGCGATGTGGCTGACGTGGCAATGGGGGCGGAAAAATACGACTTCCTCAGCCGCTACAACGGTCAGGCGGCGTCTGGTCTCGGTATTAAGCTGGCGTCCGGCGCTAACGAAATGAACACCGATAAGCTGGTGCGCGCACGTGTGGAAGAGTTGTCGCACTACTTCCCGCACGGGCTGGAAGCCAAAGTCGCCTACGAAACTACGCCGTTTGTGAAAGCCTCGATCACCGACGTGGTGAAAACGCTGCTGGAAGCGATTCTGCTGGTGTTCCTGGTGATGTATCTGTTCCTGCAGAACTTCCGCGCCACGCTGATTCCGACCATTGCCGTACCGGTGGTGCTGCTCGGCACCTTCGCGGTGCTGTATGCCTGCGGATTCAGTATCAACACGCTCACCATGTTCGCCATGGTGCTCGCCATCGGCCTGCTGGTGGATGACGCCATCGTGGTGGTGGAGAACGTTGAACGCATCATGAGTGAGGAAGGACTATCACCGCGCGCCGCGACGCGAAAATCGATGGGCCAGATTCAGGGGGCGCTGGTGGGCATTGCGCTGGTGCTGTCGGCGGTATTCGTGCCGATGGCCTTCTTCGGCGGCACCGTGGGCGCCATCTATCGCCAGTTCTCGATCACCATCGTATCGGCGATGGTGCTGTCGGTACTGGTGGCGATGATTCTGACGCCAGCCCTGTGTTCGACGCTGCTCAAACCTCTCGAAAAAGGCCATCATCATGGGCGTAGCGGCTTCTTCGGCTGGTTTAACCGCAACTTTAACGCCAGCGCGGAACGCTACGAACGCGGAGTCGCACGTATTTTGATGAAGGGCGGGCGCTGGCTGGTGCTTTATCTCGGCATCATCGGTGTGATGGCGTTTCTGTTTATCAAGCTGCCGACCTCGTTCCTGCCGCTGGAAGACCGGGGCGTATTCCTGACCCAGGTGCAGCTGCCGCCGGGCGCGACCTTGCAGCAGACCTCCAACGTGGTGGCGAAAGTTGAAAACTATTACATGACCGCCGAGAAAGACAACGTGCTGTCGGTGTTCTCAACCATCGGTGCCGGTCCGGGTGGTAACGGCCAAAACGTGGCGCGCCTGTTTGTACGCCTGAAAAACTGGGAAGAGCGTCCAGGCAGCGATCGTACCTCCTTTGCCATCATCGATCGCGCCACCAAAGCCTTCCATAAAATCAAAGAGGGCCGCGTGATCGCCAGCAGCCCACCGGCGATTACCGGCATGGGCAGCTCCTCCGGTTTCGATATGGAATTGCAGGATCACGGCGGCATTGGCCATACGCAGTTGATGGCAATGCGTGACAAGCTGCTGGAGTTGGCCGACAGCAATCCGGCCCTCTCTCGCGTGCGTCACAACGGTCTGGATGACAGCCCGCAGCTGCAAATTGATGTCGATCAGCGCAAAGCCCAGGCGCTGGGCGTTTCGCTCGACACCATCAATGACACGCTGACCACCGCATGGGGCTCAACCTATGTGAATGACTTCCTCGATCGCGGCCGCGTGAAGAAGGTGTATGTGCAGGCCGCAGCGGAATTCCGCATGCTGCCAGGCGATATCAACAAATGGTACGTTCGCAACAGTAGCGGCACTATGGTGCCCTTCTCCGCCTTCGCCACCAGCCGTTGGGAAACCGGTTCGCCGCGTCTGGAACGTTACAACGGCTACTCTTCACTGGAGATCGTCGGCGAGGCCGCCAATGGCGTCAGTAGCGGCACCGCGATGGATGTGATGGAGAAACTGGTGGGGCAACTGCCGTTAGGCGTTGGCTTCCAGTGGACCGGAGCCTCTTATCAGGAACGTCTCTCCGGTTCACAGGCACCTGCGCTGTATGCGATTTCGCTGCTGGTGGTGTTCCTGTGTCTGGCCGCGCTGTATGAGAGTTGGTCGATTCCGTTCTCCGTGATGCTGGTGGTGCCACTTGGCGTGGTGGGTGCGCTGGTGGCAACCTGGATGCGCGGACTCGAGAACGACGTGTACTTCCAGGTTGGTTTGCTCACCGTGATTGGCTTGTCGGCGAAGAACGCCATCCTGATCGTGGAATTCGCCAATGAGATCAACAGCAAAGGACGCGAGCTGATGGAGGCGACGCTGGAGGCTTCACGTCAGCGTCTGCGCCCGATTCTAATGACGTCGCTGGCCTTTATCTTCGGCGTGCTGCCGATGGCGATCAGCAGCGGGGCGGGTTCCGGCAGCCAGCATGCGGTCGGAACAGGCGTCATGGGCGGCATGATCTCCGCGACGATATTAGCGATTTTCTTCGTGCCGCTGTTCTTTGTGCTGGTGCGCCGTCGCTTCCCATTGAAAGATAAGCCACACGATTAAAATCCAAAGATAAAAAAAGCCGCTATGGAGACATAGCGGCTTTATTGCTTTGTGTGGTTAGAATTACAGCAAGTTGGGAATGCCCTGCTTTTCTCTTCGCGATTACTTACTACGTAACATCGCTTCAATAAATTCTTTCCAGTTCCCCAATTCGGTGTCGACCATCATACCCTCTCTTATTGTAGTGGTGATTCTACGCCGATTTTTTCTACAGGTGAATACGTTTCCACCACTCAACACTATCGGCAAAAGCGCAAAAAACCTTCAATTTGTCGAAAATGCGTACTGACGCACATTTCAGCAAGCCGTTAACACCACAGGGAAAAATCACCTGCGTTATCGGGTAGCACATTTTTCCAATTAGGATAATTCTTAGGAGACTGATGATGCCACCAGGAACTATTCAGGACGTTAATGAAAACGTTTACTGGACCTAATTAATAGAATTGATAACGCTGAAATTATCATTAAAAAACAAATAAAACGCAGCGCCTAACGCCGCAGAGGTCACAGCCAGCAGAGCGCTATGGTAAACTCGCGCTTTATTTTTCACAGGATGGGAACAGGCGATGACAGCGCAGTGGGTGATGTACGGAATTAAAAATTGCGACACCATAAAAAAAGCACGCAACTATTTAGCAGAATCCGGCACCGACTATCGTTTTCACGATTATCGCGTGGATGGCATCGATGACGCGCTACTGCAATCGTTTATCGATCAGCTTGGCTATGAAGTGCTGCTCAATACGCGCGGTACCACCTGGCGTAATCTGCCAGAAGCGGAGCGTGCAGCCGTGACCGATGCGGCCAGCGCGAAAGCCGTGATGCTCGCCCAGCCTGCCATTATCAAACGTCCGGTATTGTCTGCCCCTAACGGTGACTTGCTGGTCGGTTTCAAAGATTCCCTTTATCACGCGTTTATCCAGGAGAAGTCATAACATGTTCTGTCCGGTCATTGAGCTGGCTCAGCAGCTAATTCGTCGTCCGTCACTGAGTCCGGATGATGCCGGTTGTCAGGCGCTGTTAGTGGCACGTCTGGAAGCGATTGGCTTTACGGTCGAACAGATGCACATCGGCGATACCCTGAACTTCTGGGCCACACGTGGTCAGGGCGAAACCCTGGCGTTTGCCGGTCACACCGATGTGGTGCCGCCAGGTGATGCTAATCGCTGGATCAGCCCGCCGTTTGAGCCTTCGATTCGTGATGGCATGCTGTTTGGTCGTGGTGCCGCGGACATGAAAGGATCGCTGGCGGCGATGGTGGTGGCTGCAGAACGTTTTGTCGCGGCTAATCCGCAACATAAAGGACGTCTGGCATTTCTGATCACTTCCGATGAAGAAGCCAGCGCGGTTAACGGCACGGTGAAAGTGGTTGAGCGTTTGATGGCGCGCAACGAGCGCATGGATTACTGCCTGGTGGGCGAGCCTTCCAGTACCGAAATCGTTGGCGACGTGGTGAAAAACGGTCGTCGCGGTTCGATGACCGCCAATCTCACCCTCCACGGTGTGCAGGGCCACGTGGCCTATCCGCATCTGGCCGATAACCCGGTGCACCGCGCGATGCCAGCCCTGAATGAGTTGGTGGCCACCGAATGGGATCAGGGCAACGAATTCTTCCCGCCCACCAGCATGCAGATTGCCAACGTGCAGGCCGGCACCGGCAGTAATAACGTGATCCCCGGTGAATTTTTCGTGCAGTTCAACTTCCGCTTTAGCACCGAACTCACCGATCAGATGATCAAAGAGCGTGTTGCTGCCCTGCTGGATCGCCATCAGTTGCGTTACACACTGGAGTGGAATGTTTCCGGTCAGCCGTTCCTGACCTCGCGCGGCAAACTGGTTGATGCCGTGGTAAATGCTGTCGCGCACTATAATGAGATTAAGCCACAGTTACTGACCACAGGCGGCACCTCTGACGGACGCTTTATCGCGCGGATGGGTGCGCAGGTTGTGGAACTGGGCCCGGTGAATGCCACCATTCATAAAATCAATGAGTGCGTGAAAGCGTCAGATTTGCAGATGCTGAGTCGTATGTACCAGCGCATCATGGAACAGCTGATCGCTTAAGTAAGCACGCTAAAGGAGCAATGGGATGGAATTCTTTAAAGAGTACTGGTGGATCTTAGTGATCCTGCTGATGGTCGGTATTTTAATGAACGTTTATAAAGACTTAAAACGTATCGATCATAAAAAGTTTATGGATAATAAACCGGATTTACCACCGCATCGCGACTTTAACGATAAATGGGACGATGACGACGACTGGCCGAAGAAAAAATAATTGCGGTTAATCTCCTCCCTGTAAACGTAGCGGCGTGATGCGTCGCGCATTTGATAGCGAAGTCGCTACAGAATTGCGCGATTAATCTCGCCGTTACGTTAAGAGCAACCCTCACTGTTCAACCATCACATCATCATGATGACATCATCATCGCCCGGTTTAGCCCCGCTGAGCGCCTCGTCGAAGTAGCGACGCGGAATGGTATAACGCAGATGATTCAACGCCAGTTGCATGCTGCGATCATCAATGGCATGCGGCAAATCGTCCACCACATCCAGCGTCACATCCCCACCCAGTGCGGTTAACCGTTGCATTGCGGCTTCGGCATACTCCAGCGGGATCTGCTCATCATAATCACCGTGGATCAGATGAATGGTATTACGAGAGCTGACGCGCTCCGGCAGCGTGCTGTAACGACCGCTAAACACAATCGCGCGTCCTGCCAGATCGGCATGGGCTTTGACGCCTTCCAGTACCATGGTGCCCCCCTGCGAAAAGCCAACCAGCGCGGTAGCTTCCGGCCGGACACCCGATGCCTGCTGCCAGTGACGCACCGATTCCACAAACATCGGCATCACGGCATTCACGCCCTGCTGTTCCGAGCGGTCATGCGCGGGAATATCCGCAAACCATTGGCGACCCTGCGGCTCACTAGCCGGATAGGGCGCACCGACCGATACAACGAACGCCTCCGGAAACGCTTTGGCGAACCAGTTGCCGACTTGCGCCATCGAATCAGGGTTGTCATTTACGCCGTGATACAGCAAAAACAGCTGCGCAGCGTGTGTCGGTTGCTGAACAATTACATATCGTAGTGCCATAAGATCCTCCTCAAATCACTATACGCCGCTGAGGCGGGAGTGATATTGGGAAAATTTGAACGAGATAATGGATTTATTGCAACGATGCCAACTGCTGCTGCCACTGTTCCGCCCGGCTGGCATCACACTGAATCAATGCTTCAGCCGTCTCCTGGCGTAAGCGTTGCACCATGGCTTTACGACCACTGAGACCTGCTTGCTGTGTTGCAGCACTAAGAGGTTGTTTTTGCACAAGGATGGCTTCGAGTATCGGTTGTGGTGATGCGCGCACCAGGCGCTGCAACGCGGCATAGCTCGCCTCATAAGGCCGTTGCGCCCAGGCAAATCCTGCCAGTAGCGGCCAGTCATCCTCGCTCAGTGTCTGAGAGTGATCGGTCGTCTTGAAGGGAACATCAATAATGTCACTCAACCACACCGCGTCACGCGCAAATCGCTGTGCCGCTTGCTGCTGCAGTTGTTCTCCGGCAGGCGTTAAGGGACGTATCGCCATCGCCGCATAGCAGCCACTGCTGGCTTCACGCTGTGAGCCAATGCGTACCAGAGTAAAGCCACAACGCTGCCAGAACTGCCAGAGCGATTCGGTATAGCCAAAACTCACCGAAAGGAAATCGCATCCTTCCGCCTGCTGCTGTGCCATGGCCACCAACGCGCTGCCAATACCGCGCTGTCGTTGTGCGGCTAACACGGCAATGCGACTGATACGCTGCGAGCGCAAGGTGGCGGCTTCTGCAAATCCCGCATGGGCTGCCAGTGACTGTGCGACCAGATTGCCGCGCGGACGGCGCAACCCCGCCCAGACGGCATCAGCCAGCGGCTTGTCTAACCCCCCCTCTTCCACCAGCCACAGAGCGCCGACAATATTTTCTGGCGTTCCTGCCAGCCAGAAGCGCATGCCGGGGGCATCCAGCATGCGGCGGAGATCCAGAGGAGAAGTGCGGTAGTGTGCGCTCGCCAGCAGACGGTAGCCCGCTTCCAGTGCTCCTTGCTCTGGCGTGGCGGGGAAAATCGTTAGCTCGCCGTTAGGTCCGCTTTCTATCGCATCCTCAAACAGCAGCGCCTGGCTTAGCCACTGCTCCAGCGGATCGTGCACTGACCAGCGCAAGGGTTCATCGAGCTGGAAATATTGTACCTGTGGCAAGGTAGCGCAGAAACGCAGCATAAAACCGCGCCCGGTGCCCTCGTAACCCTGCACGGTGGTGATCATCAGCACACGAGGGAAACGCTGCACAAACTGCTGCAACAACGGTGCTGGAATGGCGGCCGCTTCATCAACAATCAGCCACTGCACTGACGGCTCAGCGTCCATCGCGAGAATGGCATCCGGCGCCATAAAACGAAAATGTTCACCGGCAAACGCTGCCAGCACCTCAGTGGAAACTTTGGCCGGTGCCGTCACCAGGCAGTGCTGATTATGCTTCGCCAGCATCCCGGCCAGCGCCGATTTGCCACGTCCACGTGCAGCCGTGATCACCGCCACGCCGGAGGGCATCTTAAGCAGCTGTTGCAGGATCCGCGCCTGCTGCTGTGGTGCCTGGCAGTGCCAATCGGGTAAGTCCAGTAAGGCAGGAGTACGCTCAGGCTGATACTGCAATGCATATGCGCGTGCAGGCTGATGCCGGTGCAGTAATGCGGGGGCACCCGCAGGCTGATGTTGCTGCAGCAATTCGGGTGCGCGCTCATGTTGATACTGATGCTGATGCTGATGCTGATGCTGATGCTGATGCTGATGCTGATGCTGCAACATGACCTGCGGATCCTGCTCAATCAGCTGCTGCAGATGGTAAATAAAATGAGGCGTGGCGATAGGTTCAGCGACATCGGCCCAGCGCAGGCTGTCGCAGTCCGGTTGCGTGGCCCACTCTTGCCACGGCGACGTCAGTAACAACAACCAGCTTCCCGCACGCAACGTGCCCGCTAACGCCGCAAAGGCCTCCGCATGGAAACCGCTGCGCGCATCGAAAATCGCATGCTGGAATTCACGACCCAGCAGCGTGCGCAGAGCTGCAGGCGCCACGCGCTGGGGGAAATCATCGCTGTCGCTTAGCGTGAGCCAGTCGCCGGACAGCGCTGCACGCCACTCAACTACCTGCTGCAACGCCCAGTCAGCTTCACCGGCGATCACACACAAGCGACGAATGCCCGCTCGCTGCATCGCGGCGGTGATATCAACTAACGACATCAGTTGGCGGCGAAGGTGTTGCAGTCGCCCGGGTTTCCGCTGTCAAAACCGCGTTTGAACCAGGTATAGCGCTGTTGTGAAGTGCCGTGTGTGAAGCTATCCGGCACCACGCGGCCCTGGCTTTTCTGCTGCAACCGGTCATCACCAATCGCTTCTGCGGTATCCAGCGCTTTCTTGAGGTCGCCCACTTCCAGCATATTTTGCTGCTGCACATAATGGCCCCACACGCCGGCAAAGCAGTCTGCCTGCAACTCCATTTTCACCGACAGCTGATTGGCCTGTGTCTGAGTGGCACCCTGCTGCATCTGACGCACTTTTGGCTCGATGCCCAGCAGCTTCTGGATGTGGTGGCCGACTTCATGGGCAATCACATAGCCCTGCGCAAAGTCACCACCTGCACCCAGCTTGGTTTTCATATCATCGTAAAACGACAGATCGATATAGACGGTTTGATCCGCCGGACAGTAAAACGGCCCCATCGCCGACTGGCCAGTGCCGCAGCTGGTTGAGGTGTAGTTGCGGTACATCACCAGCTTAGGTGGCACATACTGTTTGCCCATTTTCTGGAACAACGTGCCCCAGGTCTCTTCGGTGGTGGCGAGAATCACCTTAGTGAATTTGGCATCCTCATTATCCTGCGCAGAGTTCACCGGGCGCTGTTGCTGTTGTGTCACCGGCGTGCCGCCTTCCAGCAGCGCGGTGAGGTCGTAACCGTAATAACCCGCCACGGCCACCACAATCAGCAGAATGATGCCGCCCTTGCCGCGTGGAATGCGGATTTGCCGACCGCCGCCGCCCAATCCGGGTGAATCATTGCGACGATCTTCTACATTGTCGCTTTCACGACGACCTTGCCAGCGCATGGCTCGCTCCTGTTAAAAGGTTTTGCATGATTTTAGTTGGCGGCATCGCTAATCACCAGCGTTGCGGCGCTAGCGTCGCGAGATTGAGAGAAAGGAGGCGTATTAGAGAAAGTGCAGGAAGGTAGAAACAGAAAAGGCCGTCACCGATGACGACCTTTCATTTATCGCGACACCCCGTTTACCGTGCGCTGGAATGCGCACCGAAAAGGCATCGCTGAAGACTTAATCCAGTTTCACACCCAGGCGGTGCGCCACTTCTTCATACGCTTCAATCAGGCCACCGAGGCTCTGACGGAAACGGTCTTTGTCCATTTTGTCCATGGTCTCTTTGTCCCACAGACGCGCGCCGTCTGGCGAGAACTCATCGCCCAACGTCACTTCACCGTTAAACAGACCGAATTCCAGCTTGAAGTCGACCAGGATCAGACCGGCGTCATCAAACAGTTTGCTCAGTACGTCGTTGGCTTTGAAAGTCAGTTCCTGCATGCGCGCCAGATTGGCTTTGCTGACCCAGCCAAAGGTCTCGCAGTAGGATTCGTTGACCATCGGGTCGTGTTTGGCGTCATCTTTCAGGAAGAGATCAAACAGCGGTGGATTGAGCAACATGCCCTCTTCCACGCCCAGACGTTTTACCAGCGATCCTGCCGCACGGTTGCGCACTACGCACTCCACCGGCACCATCTCCAGCTTTTTGACCAGCGCTTCGTTATCCGACAGCAGCGCTTCCATCTGGGTCGGAATGCCCGCTTCTTGCAATTTGGTCATAATGAAATGGTTGAACTTGTTGTTCACCATTCCTTTGCGATCAAATTGCTCGATTCGTGCACCGTCTCCTGCTGACGTATCGTTGCGGAATTCAAGTACCAGCAGATCCGGATTATCGGTGCTGTATACGGTTTTCGCTTTACCGCGATACAACTCAGCTCGCTTTTGCATCTCATTAACTCCAAACATGAAAGAACCCGTGTTCAGCGGTGTTTCACCGCGCGATGACTGCCTGACGCAATCGTTTACTTCGCCGGGCGCTATTATGCCAAATCCAAAACAAAAAGGCCGGAGAATCTCCGGCCCTTTGGCAATTTATTTGTTCAGTGCACCCTGGAACACCGCCACCAGTGCATCGTTCTGCGCCTGAGTGAGCACGTGGCCCTTAGGATCAATGAACTGCAGACTGCTGCGGTTATCCAGATCGCCAACCTGCAATTTGTAATCGCCGTTTGGCAGCTCAGGATCTTTCGCACCAATCGCGTCAAACGCGCTGCTGCCCGGCTGCTTGTAGGTCACTTTCAGACTACCCTGCGAGCGGTTGTCATCGGTGACTTCCATGCCCACACGCTTCAGCGCCGCTGGCAGACGCTGCCAGGTGACGTTAAACGGTGAACGCAGCACCAGCAGTGGCAGACCGGTATCATCTGCGCCGCTCTGGACATCAATCTGCCCGGTCGCGCGGCCCGCAGCGGCATCAGCACTGGCGGTGTCGATCTTATCCAGACCGGTACTGATGTCGTTCAACATCTGGCCGGTGTAGCGTTGGATCTGTGCCGGAGCCGTCACCGTTTCACCTTTCTGCTGCAATTCCAGCAGACGGACTGTCAACACCTGCTGATAGCTCTGGTTTTGTACGCTGATCTGATAACGACCACGATACTGGTTATCTTCATCCGCACGGTTCCACTGCACCCAATCGGTGGTCAGCTGCTGCCCAGCATCATCACGCTGTGCAATCGGGAACTTGTAGGACTGGATCACATTCACCACCTGTGACCAGATCGAGCCACGGCTGCTCTCAACCGCCAGCACACCGGTATTACCAGTGAACTGTGCACGCGTGCCGTTCAGCAGCGCCAGAGGTTGAGCCGGAGGACGAATATCCAGTTCTTTACCTACTGCACCCTTCGCAACAGTGTGCGGCACATCGTAATCGCCATTCTGCAGAGGCAGAATCATCCCCGCCGGGGCTTTTAAATCATGCAGTTCAGGCGCCTGCAGGTAAGATTCATCACCGCTGACCTGGCGCTTATAACGCTGATCGCTGGAACAAGCTGTTAGCAGCATCAGGGTGGACAAGCCCACCACGGTTGCCAGCGTCGAGCGCTTAACTGAATAACTCATTGATTCTCCCTAATTTATCGCAGACCCGCTTTAATCAGCGCCTGAGCCGTTTTCGCCTGACCGGCTTCGGTCAGTGGCGTCATTGGCAAGCGCAGCGTGTCATCCGCGATTAATCCTAGCTGTTTCGCTGCCCATTTAACCGGGATTGGATTGGGTTCACAGAAAAGCGTCTGGTGCAGGTGCATCAGACGCTGATTCAGGCGACGCGCTTCGGCAAAATTACCCTGTTGCGCCAGCGCACAGAGTTCAACCATTTCACGCGCTGCAATGTTGGCTGTAACCGAGATTACGCCTTTGCCGCCCAGTTGCATGGAGTCCAAAGCTGTCGCGTCATCGCCGCTGACAATAATGAACTCATCATTAACCAGCTCTTGGATCTGAGAAATACGCGATAAGTTCCCGGTGGCCTCTTTGATTCCGATAATATTTTTAATTTCGGCCAGGCGAGCCACGGTTTCTGGCAGCATGTCGCAGCCCGTACGTGATGGTACGTTATACAGCATCTGTGGCAGATCGGTGCTTTCGGCAATCGCTTTGAAGTGCTGGAACAGACCTTCCTGAGTTGGACGGTTGTAGTAAGGCGTCACGGTCAGACAACCCACCACACCGGTGCCGGTAAAGCGCTTCGTGAGAGAGATACCTTCAGCAGTGGCATTGGCGCCGGTACCGGCAATCACCGGGATACGGCCATCCGCCAGCTCCAGGGTCTGCATCACCACATCGCCATGTTCTTCATGGCTGAGGGTAGCGGATTCGCCGGTGGTGCCAACAGAAACAATCGCCGCGGTGCCGCTGGCAACATGATAATCAATCAGTTTTTTCAAACTCTCGCGGCAGACATTACCTTTTTCATTCATTGGCGTAATGAGCGCAACAATACTTCCGGTGAACATGGGCTATCCCCTCGACAAACAAGTGCCTCATGTTACGTTTTACCTCGAAAGAAAAGCAAGCGAGCCAAGCCATTCCTACCCTTGTCAGCAGTTTTTTTTATGTTTACCTTATGGTTATTAGCGAACGTACAGGAAATGCCATTTTGTCGCAGTCACAGCCTCACCATCTGGTGATCACCGCATTGGGCGTTGATCGTCCGGGTATCGTCAATACCATCACTCGCCACGTCAGTAGCTGCGGCTGTAATATTGAAGACAGTCGTCTGGCGATGCTGGGCGATGAGTTCACCTTCATCATGTTGCTTTCGGGGAGCTGGAACGCGATAACCCTGATTGAATCCACGCTGCCGATGAAAGGGGCTGAGCTGGAACTGTTGATTGTGATGAAGCGCACTAATGCGCGCGTCACCCCACCGATGCCAGCCACGGTATGGGTGCAGGTGGAAGTGCCAGATTCTCCTCATCTCATTGAGCGCTTTACCGATCTGTTCGATAAACATCAGATGAACATTGCCGAATTGGTGTCGCGTATTACCCCGGCACAGGAAGGTGTCCCACCGACACTGTATATTCAGATGACGGCACACAGCCCGGATAATCAGGCCAGCGCACCGTTTGAACAGGCCTTCAACAATCTGTGTGAAGAACTGCATGCACAAGGTTCAATTCGTCTTTATAGTGTCACCGACGATGCCAACAACACCCTGTAAGCTAACGCCGGATTATTTCTCCACACACTCTGCCCTGCGGCATACCGTGTAGTGAAATAACCCAGAGGGTGGCACCCGCTGGTGCTTTTTGCCGCGAGGGTGTATTACCCACAGCATGAAGAAAAAAATGGAGAGTTGTGATGAATCCACTGAAAGCCGGTGATACCGCACCGAAATTTAGCTTGCCCGATCAGGACGGCGAACAAGTAAATTTGGCCGACTTCCAGGGACAGCGCGTTCTGGTCTATTTCTACCCGAAGGCCATGACGCCGGGTTGCACCGTTCAGGCCTGTGGTCTGCGCGACAACATGGATGCGTTGAAAACCGTGGGCGTGGAAGTGCTGGGCATCAGCACCGATAAGCCTGAAAAGCTGTCACGTTTCGCCGAAAAAGAGGTGCTGAACTTCACCCTTTTATCTGATGAAGACCACCAGGTCTGCCAGGAATTCGGTGTCTGGGGTGAGAAAACCTTTATGGGTAAAACCTATGACGGTATCCACCGCATCAGTTTCCTGATCGACGGCAACGGCAAAGTTGAGAAAGTCTTCGACGACTTCAAAACGTCGAACCACCACGACATCGTGCTGGATTATCTGAAGTCGGCATAAAATAAAACGGGTGCACAATGTGCACCCGTTTTATTTACCCCTGCTGATGCTCCAGCGTGGTTTCCGGCCAGGCGCGCACCACAGCCTTGATTAACGTCGCCAGCGGAATGGCAAAGAACACGCCCCAAAAGCCCCACATACCACCAAAAATCACCACCGAAAGAATGATCACCAGCGGATGCAGGTTGACGGCCTCTGAAAACAGAATCGGCACCAGCACATTGCCATCCAGCGCCTGCACCACCAGATAAACGATAAACATCGTCCAGAAATCCGTGCCCAAACCCCACTGGAACAGGCCGACACCAATCACCGGAATGGTGACCACCATGGCGCCGATGTAGGGAATTAGCACGGAAATCCCGACCAGTACCGCCAGCAGCAACGCATAGTTGAGCCCTAAGACCAGGAAGGCAATCCAGGTGACAAACCCTACCGCGACCATCTCCAGCACTTTGCCACGAATGTAGTTGGTGATTTGCTGATTCATCTCCTGCCACACTACGCCCGCCAACCCGCGATTGCGCGGCAGCACGCGACGCACAGCATTGAGCATCTGCTCTTTATCTTTCAGCAGGAAGAACACCATCAGCGGCACCAGCACCAGATAGATCATCAGCGTCATCAGCCCGACTAGCGAGGCCAGTGAGTACTTCACCAATGACTCCCCCAACCCGGTCAGGCGGCTACGCAGATTCTCCACGATGATATCGATGATACCCGCATCCACCAGCGCCGGAAAACGCTTCGGCAACCCGGCGGCATAGACGTAGAGCTTGTTGAGCATATTCGGCAGGTCACGCAGCAAATTGATGCTCTGCTGCCAGGCCACTGGCGCAACAATCAGCACCATCACCAGCAAAATACCGGCAAAAACAATCAGCACCATGCTGGTGGCGCAGGTGCGGCTGCATCCCAGGCGCTGTAATCGAACGGTTGGCCACTCCAGCAGATAAGCCAGCACCAGCGCGACCAGCAACGGTGCTAATAATCCACTGAAGAAAAACAGGATACAGAAAGCCATCAACAGGATCACCAGCAGGCCAATTGCCTGCGGATCGCTAAAGCGACGTTTGTACCATTGGAAAAGCAGAGCCAGCATTTCACTTCCTTGACGCCAAAAACGGGATGGCGATTGTACAGAAATTTGCAGTCGATGCCCGGTTCAGATGAACCTGTGCCGGGCACATGTTTGGTGCGGAATGAGAGAGCCGCCGTTAGCAGCGGCTATGTGAAGATTAGCGGGTAATGCTGCTCACCAGCGCGTCCTGGCCGGCAATCATTACGCAGTTACGCCCGGCATTTTTT
>AEWW01001433.1_pt1 | contig 48265 bp, 58 predicted proteins | sample 267848 | NCBI WGS metagenome assembly AEWW01 (sample SAMN00713649, study PRJNA62039) | ant fungus garden metagenome | place: Panama: Gamboa | collected Apr-2009 | depth 0.5 m m | reverse complement strand
AAAATTCCTGAGCGTCAAAAATATCTTTCGATGGACGCTGCAAATTCTGGTCGGGCTGGCCTTTATCGCGGCAGCCGCCGCCAAGATGTTTTCCGCGCCACCAATGGTTGAAGTGTTCGACCACATCGGCTTCGGGCAGTGGTTACGTTATGTCGTTGCGGTCATTGAACTGACAGGAGGCTTGCTGCTGTTGCTGCCAGGGCGGGCGCTCTGGGGCGCGCTTATCCTGTCTGCCACCATGCTGGGTGCTTTGCTGACGCATGCGCTGATCATAGGAGGACAGTGGCAACCCGCCGCGGGTCTTCTCGTGCTGAGCCTCCTGCTGGTCTGGCTTAACATCCAACAGCAGAGAGGTGAACAGTGAGCGCAATCATGGAGCTGGGTATCGACAGTTTTGCGTCTGTAATTGCGGGCCGGGGCGCCGCCGTTTCTTCAGCCCGCCGCGTGGCAAATCTGCTGGAGGAAGCGGAAGCTGCAGACCGGGCAGGGCTGGATGTGTTCGGGCTGGGTGAACATCACCGGCAGGAGTTTATCGAGTCAGCACCTACCGTGCTGTTCGGCGCAATTGCGGCAAGAACCCGAAATATACGCCTGCAGAGTTCTGTCACGGTGCTGGGTGCGGCCGATCCCGTCCGGGTTTTTCAGGACTACGCCACCATTGACCTGATTTCAGACGGTCGCGCAGAAATCGTGGCCGGCCGAGGGTCTTCAACCGAAGCCTATCCCCTGTTCGGATTCGATCTGGCTGACCGTGACGCATTGTTTGACGAGAAAATCCGCTTGCTGATGAGGCTTCGGGAAGAAAGTCATCCGCACTGGCAGGGACGCTTTCGCCCGCCGCTGCAAGGTTACGGTATCTATCCCCGTCCGGTTCAGTCATCTCTCCCCTTATGGCTTGGCGTAGGCGGAACTCCGGCGTCATTCGCCCGCGCAGGTCATCTGGGTATACCTCTTATGGTCGCCATCATTGGCGGCTCGTTTGGACGTTTCCGTTCGCTGGTAGACCTTTACAGATCCGAAGCGGTGATTACCGGGTCCCGGCTGTCGACCAGAAAATTGGCATTCATGCGATTGGTTTCGTGGCTGACTCAGATAAAGCGGCCCGCGACGTTTTTTACCCGGGATGAAGTGAACTATGGAGCCAGCTCGGGCCGGAACGCGGCTGGTCATCACCCTCAAGACAAAAGTTTGATGCGCTGTGTAATGGCGACGGGCCATACATCATTGGCAGTCCACAAACTGTCGCGCGCAAACTGCGCAGGCTGTCGGCAGCTCTTGGAGGCGTGAACCGCGTTAACTTTCAGATGAGTTCAGCAGCTGGCAATCACGGAGCTATGCTCGAATCCATTGCTTTACTGGGTAAGAAAGTTAAACCGTTACTGGAAGACAAGAACCCAGAATGAAGAAGCCACAAAAGGCCGTCTTGCGTCTCAGGGCGTGAAGCGGACATTTTGTTGTTGGCTACTGTAACACTTCAAATATTAAACTAACGCCCCAACGTGGAATCTACGTCAGAGGTAAAAGATGATGTATCACTGCTACCTCTGAATCGAGCCGGATGTCAGGATAGTGCTCCTGCATACCGCTTAGAAGATCCTCATCAGGCCATTCCTCTAACTTGCCCAGATGACGTGCCACTGAGTTGAGCATCATTGTTTTAACCTCAGTCACTTGCACTAGCAGAGTGTCAGAGTCGTCATCTGCATTCACATACTGCATCGGCCCTGGGATAATTTTTCTTTCTCGCCAGCGAATGGTGTGTTGCTTCTTACCTGAACGCACATCAGGAAGGAGACGGGAGACGATCTTGAGGCTCTGCACTTATTTCTCACCTGTAGACAAGTTATCACCCGAATGTACCACAACATCTTTTATGCAACTCCCGCTTTTGGCACTAAGCGGTCAAGTAGAAAACCGACTCTGGACTCTAACTTTTACCAGGCGGTCTTGTTTATGTAAAAGTTACCATTGGCATCATTTCCGAATCTGTAAACAGCCTCCTTCATGACGTTGGCTGTGACTTCAGCGGTTTCGCCAGCACAAAACGGGAACGCTTTCGAAAGTCTGGCGCCAATAATGTGTTCGCCGGGCAGCAGGTAAAGACTGACTTTCTCTGACATTCCCACTTCTGCTACATCCTTTCCATCGACGGCTATGGCAGCTGAACACAATGCACCTTTGGTTCCAGTATCGCGTTTCACAGTTATGCGCACAGAGCCTGGTGTAGCCTGTGTAAGGCTGTGGTTAAACACTTTTGTTGGGGGGACGTCTTTGGCTTTAGCTGTTTCTACAGGCTGGTTTGAGCATGCAGTAAGAAACACTGCAGAAATAAAAATGGTGGCAGCGGAGATGGGAAATTTCATGTTCATCCTGAATTTTACAAAACAACCTGAATGTTATTACTGTTTGATATTAATGACATTGATATCATTTAATTATACCGATTTATCATAATAATCAAAACGTGAGAGTGTGGAGTTAACGAAACGGATGGTGATTTTTTTACTCATTCTCAATGCCGCTTTCAAATACGATTAAACGCATCCTCTTTAGCGAATAGCTGTCGCAGACTGTGTCTGAAGAGCGACTATGAATAAAAAATGGACGATGCTATTTTGGTTTTTTCTGAACGTTGATAAGGAATCAACGAAGATGAATATGAAATTGTCAGGTGGGTGTTTATGCGGCTTTATCCGATTCACAGCGTGCAATCCTGCTTCGTCTCATTCCTGCTCATGCAATATTTGCCAGAAACATTCTGGCTGTCAGACAGCTGTATGGCTGGAATTTCACTCGACGGATGTTGAATGGATCGGTGAGGGCGGTACGCCCTCTCTTTTCCGTTCATCAACTTCCTCATCCAGAGCATTTTGTGCCAGGTGTGGCACTTCAGTCGGCGCTATCGATGACGTACCGATGACTGCTTTGCTTAGCGGTATTTTCGACACCAGCCAATGCGACATATTTTCGCCGCAGTCTCACTCTTTCCAGGACATGAAACCTGAATGGTGGAGAAAAATCATGCCTGATAGTGATCTGTAAATCAGTATGCGGCAGGTATGATTCTAAAAATTTCTCGGCTATAACGGGAGTAAGATTTTTGAAGATCCAAACAAGAACAGCCCAGCTTTCTGATGTTGAGAGTATTTTCGACGTCAGGACCTCTGTTACCGAGAACCATCTAAGCCGTGAAGAAATGCAGCAGATGGGGATTACAGAAAGCGTTGTTGCCAATATGATTGAGCAGAGTCCATGCGCATGGGTTGCAACAATAAACGACAAAGTCATTGGCTTCTCAATGATATTGAGGGATGAGGGGTGTCTTTTTGCGGTTTTTGTTCTGCCGGAATATGAGGGGAGAGGTGCGGGCCGGAGCCTGGTTAAGCTCGCCGAAACTGAAATATTCAAACATCATGAGATAGCCTGGCTGGAAACGGATAAAAACAGCCGCGCGGCGCAATTTTATAGGCAAATTGGGTGGCGTAGTGTAAAGAATCCCGCTGACAGCGATATCAGACTGGAGAAATATCGCGACGATTAGCTCGCATTAATTTGCGCAGAAGTCCGCTAATAACGCGCCTCTACCATCCTCTCGAACTCTTCAGGCTACTCCGACCCCAGAAATTCCGGTATGTCTCACACAACTAAAGCAGCGGCTTTCGGCTGACCGTGCAGATCTGCTCTGCTGTTCTGGTCGCAGGGATTTGATGATTTCAAATTTCATTTCTGTGATTTGCGAATCCTCCCGGATGAGTCGATGAAAGAGTAAGGGCGTTACATATGCATGGGCAACTCAGTGATGAATCCGCCGGGATCCTTAAAGTTAAACTTACATAGAACCTGCCTGATGCCGTATTCGAACGGAAACAGACGTGCCTCCGCTGGCAAAATCCGCTATTTTTGATGCAGGCAGCACTTCACTGGTTTGGGTCAGAGTATAAGTCAGTCGGTTTATTCACTTACATTTTACGGGGCACAGGATGGCCAGAGCAAAAGTTTACAGCGTTCACATTACGGGTCTTGTTGAGGGGGGCCAGTTCAGCGAAGCAGACCAGTCCGAGTCAAATGATGACTGGCGGGAAAAACTGGGGAATGCGCGGGCGAATAAGGTGGCCGCATACGTTAATTGTCTCTGTAAGGGACGGGATGATGATCGTTCGCTCCGCCGACTGGTAGTGCGCTATCGGCAAGACTATGACCGATTCTATATCTCCGCATGGCAATACACGGGTGGTGAACATCGCCATGACTGTCGCTTTTACTCCGTCTGGGCGGATAAATCCTCTGCAAAAGCTTACGCTGCAAAGGTTGTGACGGTTAACGATGACGGGACTATCAGCATTACACTTCCGATTGGGCTCTCCCGAAAGGATTCTTCTGAATCACCGGAGAACGTGATCGATCCTGCGACACACCCGCGCACGGGCCATCCCAAACCCTCAATGAGCCTGCTGGGGTTGTTACAGTTCCTCTGGCATAACGCTCAAATCAATACCTGGAAGCCTCAGTACGTCAAAAACAAGCCGAGGAACGCGCTGTGGCTGGCTGCCCGCATTAACCGGGCTGCAGAAAATATCTGCATCAGCGGCCTCAGACTTTCGGACGTGCTGCTCGTCAGCGCAGCAAAGAAGGGGAAGCAGGCGAGCGCCAATCAGGCTCGCGTCCGGTTCGCGAAAAAGCAGAATAAGCGCATGATTGCTATCGCTCTGCTTAAGACAGATTTCAAGAATGGTTATCCTGAACTTCAGAACGGGATCCTGCGTCTCTCCAGCCCGATGGGTTTTCCGACACTGAACGTTTCACCCAACGTTCTTAGCGCCTGTGAACGGAGTTTTAAAACCGAGCTTAAAGCCTGGAGAAAGGGGAGAAAGGTGGTGGCGGTTGTGGAAACTGAGCCGCCAACGCTGCGTTTCGAGAAAAAAGACGATCGCACCATTCCGATAAATGAAGCGGAGGTTATCGGCATTGCGCTGATGGTGGTGACGCCTCGTTTCATCCCGGTTGATTCAGGGTATGAGGCGGATGTTGAAGCCCGCCTTTGTCAGGAAGAACGAAGCTTTCTCAAGCCTCTGCGCCTGGATGCTGAGGATGATACGCTACCGGACTTTGTACTTACCGATCTGCAGGGGCAGCGGCCGATGCCAATGGAAGTGTTCGGAATGAAAACGGCAGAATATCTCGCCCGCAAGCAAACCAAAATTGCTTTTTATGATAGCAAATATGGCAGAGAGGGTTGGTGGTTCTGGGATGCGGCATTTGACACGACAGGAAAAAATATCCCGTCGTTTCCCAAACAATCAGACAATTAGCTAACAGCGCAGGCCGCAACTGATACGCCTATCGCAGAAGCGGCTTTTCTGCATCCTCTGCCGTTCACACTTAAGGTAAAATTACCAGAGCAGGGACTTACGGCCATGGCCGGGTGCATCAATTCTCAGGCGATACGAAGCCGGGTAATGCGCCGTATCTCTACTCTGAATGCTTAATCTCTGAGGGCATTTATCACTGAAGGGTGGCCGGCAATTTGGTCTGTGAAATCTGAATAGGCCGGATATGCCCTTTGCATGTCAAAACCGACCTCGTTACCCCAGTTGAAAAACACCAGCAGATACGGATCAACAACAGTTAGCGCCTCACCCACGGCAAAACGCTTGCCCAGTTTAGACTCAATGGTTTTAAATGCTTCAGTCACCCGCTCCTTGGCTTTACTCTGAATCGAATCATACTGGAGGGGATCTGCAGTGAAGCGTTGTGGCCTGAATAATCCTCCAAATGCCTGTCCATGAACCTCGCCGGATAACCAGCACATCCACTCCAGTACGCGCGCCTGGTCTGCCGCATTCACACCGAGAAGTCCCTTTTCCGGCACCAGCTGCGAGATAGCAAACGCGATGGCGGGCGTTTCAGTCACAACGAACTCATCGATGGCCAGAACGGGCACACGCTGTTTAGGGTTGATCCTCGCAAAGGCGGCGCTTTGCGTTTCCTGCTTCTGCACTGAGGTTTCTATTGCGGTGAAAGGCAACTCAAACACGTGCAGAAGGGTATGCGTCGCTAAGGAGCATGAACCACGAGAAAACCAGAATTTGATGTTAGGCATATAAAACTTCCGTTAATAGGTAGACTGGTCTATCATGTTTTCGGGGGCAACACTTTGTCAAGAGCTTAAAAATGAAAGAGAAGACACGCAGGGGTGCAGGGCGGGAGATTTTAGTGAACTCAGCCAGACACTTATTCATGAAAAATGGCACGGCCAATGTCGGCATCAATGACGTGACGGCGGATGCTGGCCTGGCCAAGATGACGTTGTATAACAACTTTTCATCTAAAGATGCCCTGATAGCAGAGGTCTACCAGCTGATTGCGCAGGATATCCTGGCGTCCTGCCGGCAAAAAATATCCGGGCGTGTCAGCGAACAGGAAAAAATCATTTCACTCTTCGAGGATGCCGTTGATCAGAAAGACTATCAGCGGGGTTGCCCAATGATCCATGCTGTCTTTCAGTCTGCCGATCCCGACAGTGAAATTTTTTATATTGTGCAGAAATACAAGCGGGAACTGAGAACCGTTATTCTTGATTGTTTATCTGCTGAGCGTGTCAACCGACAGCAGTTGGCCGATCAATTTTTACTATTACTAGATGGTTTTGCCCTCCAGCAGTACCTCCATGCCGTGGATTCGCCTCTCGAGTCCGCTAAGGGATTGATACAAAATATATTAGATGTCAAAAATTAAGGCTGATGGGTATGAGTCTGCTGCATCAGTTGCTGATTCAGCAAGGTGTTTGATGCAACGTTTACTCCCTTCGGCCGGATACGCTTAGCGCTGATAAATCAAATATCTTCAGTGATGGGAATAAACACTCAGCCTGATTTCTCCCCTGAACTGGCAAATTTAGAGTAATGCCGGACATGATGTATCCCGCAGTTCAGAAGCGCTCAAAATGAAGGTGAAGCATATGCTTAGCAAAAGGGCTGATGCCGCTATACGACTTAATGTGCTATTGCCATGATAGCGTTTCGGTTTTCTCTCCGGCATAAGGATGATATCTATGTCGTGCTTTCATCTGCATGCGCTGAGCGGTTTTGATCGGGTTAACGTGTATTCAAGCAGATGTTATTTTCATGGAATGAGGAATAGATATGTTTGGTTTTTTCAAAAGAAAGAAGGCTGACAGTTCAGTTGAGAGCAATTCAAACATTACGCTTAAGCAGTTTGTGGCGCTTCTGGTCAATGATCAGGAACTGATGATGCCGGTGTATCTGGAACAAATCCGGCAGGAGTCGGACGGTGACAAGCTGGGGCTCGGGCCGCTGGTCTATATCTGGAACGTCGACCATGTCGCCGGTAGCTTCAGTCTGTCTGTGAACGGAAAATGTGTTGGTCACCTGCTGGAAACCTTTGTCTCTCGTGATGACCCCGCGTTTACGGAGATGCGCGACGAAGCGATGAACTTTATCTCTCAGTTGTCTCTGAAGAGCGTTCAGTCAACTGTGCAGCGCACCGGTGTGATGCCCGACATTTTGTTTGCTTACCAGCCACCTGGTTAAACCCTATTGCACTCACACGGTCGACTTTCTGAGTTAAAGCACTTGATCCGCTCTTCAGGCTTAATAACGCTGCTGACCTGCACATCCGCAGGGCAGCGTTTCATTCCGGTAAATTTTTCCCCTCTCAGAAGCCGTAAAACTCACGGTGTATGCATTTCGTTTGTTGCTGGTGGACTTCCCTCATCTGATTTTCGCAGAGGGCTGTGTATCGCACCGTCGTCTCTGAAAAAGCAAGGCTGAAGTGAACGGTTGATGCCGGTCCTGCTTTTTGCGTTTACCGGTGCATTTACGCCCTCTGCCGCGAGCAGTCACGACGAGAGATGAAACAACCACTTCAAGGAAAACTGAAATGAACACTCACGACGTCAACGCCGCTGCTCAAAACCGCCCGGAGTGATGGGGTGAAGGGGCATGCCAGTGCGTCACACAGCATCGGAAAGTGCATTGTGCTCAGTACGTCGGATCTGACCTGGACCGATAATTCGCTGCTCAACATGCTGGCAACGCCACATAAGAGCGTGCAGGGGCCATACACATGGATTCATGACAAAGATGCGGCTGGCTGGTACGTCTGAATGCTGATGAAAATGGCTTAAACGGCTAAAAAGTCGGGGAGCCTCTGCCGAATTGTGCCATCTGCAGGGCACTTTACGCGTGAGACTGGAATCTTTCTCATCATTTTGATCCTGATGCCCCTGCCCAGCCTGGCCTTGAGGTCCGCGAGTGGGAATTCGCAGCGCTGATGTAAGACGTTACCGGGCTGCGACAACAACCCTATATGCCTGTGGCTGCCCTTCACGACTGAGATTTGTTTCATACAGGGAGAGTGTCTTTGACAGGGAAGCTGGCACCTGCACGCGGCAAACACCTTTTACATCGAAGTGTGAAAATTTCCAGGAATCCAGGTGCACAAACTGCCTCAGTGTAAGCTTTATGTGAAAGTTATGGCCGGACACTTTACTTTCACCATCCTGTAATGATTAATGGAGAGATGGTCAACAATATGAGTTATCAATAAGTCTTTTGAAAATTGCAGGTTTCAACCGTGAACTTAAGTCCCGTCTGATTACGAGGATGATAAGCTAAAACGCGATCGCCACCCAGGAATAGAACGCTTTCTGTATTGTGGACCCAGTTGTCAGTGCATAAGTGCTTACTACTGAAGTCTGCCCAAAGTGCGAATTCGATGATCAAACGATTTTGGTTAGCAGTGATTGCTGATAACAGTGGTGCTGAAAATGTCACGAAAATATAAAAAAATATGAAGGCTGCAAGCTTTTTCCATATTAGCTTCAGTGAAACGTTAAAAATTAAGAACAAAGGGAAGATGGTGGCCAATGCAAAGCCGGCAAGTATGAAAAACAGCCATACCCCTGATAGTATGTATGACTGGTAGACAATGCCGAAGGGGGCGAACAGGAAGGCGAGTAGCCTGTAAGTAATGCTGAGAGTGCCTGCATCAACCTGAAATATGTTGTTCAACGTTTCAGATGCCCACCTTTGGGCAAAGAGCGAATACAGAAATAAAACCCATGAAAAATATACGGCGAAATGCCATTTCGTGACATGATTTCTTATTTTTTCTCCTATGAATGACCTTGAAATAAAGAGAATGCTGCAAATAAATGGCATGACGCCAGAGTAAAATATTGCAATTGCTGATAAAATCCTCGATCGTTCTAATTGCGCCATCGATATTACTACAATCCATGACGAAAAAATAGACAGGTACACATTCCAGTGTTTTTTTCATTTGGAGAAATCCTTTTATATATAGATTCATCACTGAATGATTAAGTCAAACTAAGTGGATGGAAAAAATAATGTCTAAGCTGTAAAAACAACATCACAAGCAAACCTTCCACCCTAAATTACCATTTTTTCACTGATATTTAGTACCGGGGCATACAGACGGTGATTAGCGGGACGTGCGGAAAACCACCAGCCTGAATCAGCCCTGCTTATATAGCCATGCAGTCAGGGCACTGTGCTACATCCGGGCAGTGTCGTCTTGCCAGACTCATGGCCTGATAGGATTTGTATACCGAACCCAGAAAAATACGTGAAGACCCCTTCTCAAGATGTGAACATCCTTTCTGATGCAGCGTCGCTCCTCCCGAACTGCTGAGTACTAAATAACAGAAATATGGCCGCTCCATGTCCTGTATCCCTCTGTAAAAATGCAAAGTGACGTATCTCTCCAGTCAGTATAGGGGCTGTCTTAGGTTGTACAGGTAACTAAATTGCAACTGCCTCCAGACCATACAGTGGAAGTGCTACGTCTGGCGAGCTTCTTTAAATCCATTTTTCCCCTGTACTGCTTCTGCTGCCATTTGCGCTGTACTCAATGATGTCACGTGAATATGGCATGGCCCCTTCGGCTCCCCGGCGTGCCGGGTCGTCAGCCCGACTGCGCTAACCGGCAGGCCGGTAAGCTTCGCCGAACCGCCAGAAGCGGCGTTTCGTGCCTGGCGGCTGGGGTCTGATGGCAACGGCAAGTTCAGCCCCTGCAGCGGGCGTTCGCCCACGCGTTCACTGGCCACAAAAAAAGACGTGGCCGCTAAGGACGCCCGCGTTGCGGTCGGGTGTGTGCCTGCTCATTTTCGGGCTGGTGGATATGTTGCGGTCGGTCCACGCGGCGGGCGAATCCAAGCACCGTCATTCGTCAGAGGCAAGGGTGAAGTGCACGCCTGCGGCGCCCCTGTCACTGCCGCCTGCCGTTGTTTTTCAGCCCTTTGCCGCGAGGAACTAACCGAAACATGAATTAACCACCTGACAGGAGAGCCAGCATGCACACACAACACATCAACACCGCCGCTTCAGAATCTTCCAAAACATGGGTTAACGGCCAGGGCAAACCGGCGGACAAACTCGTATTCGTGCGCATTGATACGGGAAAGGTGTTCAGTCAGGCGATCGCGCTAAAGGACGGGAGCATTGTGTCTGTGTTCAGTTTTGAAACGCTGGAGGAACTGCAGGTGCAATACGCGGATATGGCGCTGATGACAGAGGATAAAGCCGATGCGCTTTATTGCACTCGTCTGTTTCGCCCGTGGGAAGAAATCAGCGAGGCGCGCTGGATTGATCAGCTGGATGTTTTGCCGCCGCTGGACTGGTGTTCAACGCCTGCAGGCGAGACGTTTAAATCCAGCGAGATGTATTCGGGCAAGGTGACGCACATTTTTGCGCAGATCCGCGGTCGCTACTTTGAGTGCCGGGATTACGCCTGGAAGAAACACGCGGATCTGGTGCTGGGTGCCGTGCTGGCGATGGCGGCGGACAACGCCCATTAAAAAAGCAGGCATAAGCCTGCTCTCTTAAAGACCGGTTTGAGCGGCAACTCTTATCGGTCACATCAACCACGAAGGAGCTCACTTTATGTCTGACATCCGCATGGTCGCACAGGCCACATCCGTTGTAAGCGTTACCCCACTGTCAGAATCCAGTCAGGAAGAAGACGATCTGACTGCCGAGCAGTTTTCCGATCTTTATGAACATATCTGCCATTCATCAACGTTTGCGGGATTCAGCGCCGTACCGTGGGAAGAGCTGGGCATGTGTGACGTCATAAACGAACCCACGGAGGAGCCGGAAGGCCTGCGCATATATATGCTCGAAGGATGGCCTGTCGCCGCGCTGGAGTTCGACGTGGGCTATCGTCTGGTGCCTGGGATGATCACCAATCGCTGGCAGCAGAACTGAACGCAGCAGGGCAGGGAGCTGCCCTGACTGAATAATTTGCGGCTTTTAATGAACAGGTTATAAATCGCTTTAATGTTTTCATTACAGAAATGCTACGAGACCGATGAAGAGTTGCGCCAGCATCTGGCAAAACCGGATAATCAGGATGGCAACCTATAAAGAACTGCTGGAAAAAGAAAGCCCTGAAATGCAGGGGCGGCTGCATGAAGAACAGAACGTCTCTCAGTTTGCGCTGGCGGCGGCACTTAGTGCCGAAATAAGCCGGTGCTGACGCACCGGTCATCCCGCTTCGCCTGCGCTTTCTCCTACCGGGACGCTCATTCTGCGTCTTTTATCTTCTGCTTCCCGTAACACGTCTGTACTTCCTTTCGCTGTTCCGCACGGTCAGGAACTAAAGCGCAAAACTCCGGATGGCCCCCTTCGGCTCCCCGGCGTGGCCGGGTCGTCAGCCCGACTGCGCTAACCGGCAAGCCGTTAAGCTCCGCCGAACCGCGAAGGGATGCGGGCCTGCGGCTGGGGTCTGATGGCTGGGCCTGGCCATCTTCTGCATCCGGCTGAGTGACAGCGCAACCATGCGCAACTGAAAGTTATCCGTGACTGTCACGCCCGGGGTAATGAGCCAGCCACAAATCGATGGCAGCACTGGCTTTTCACCTGGCGGGTCAGGTTAATGATCCGCGCGGGACTGCCGATATTCAGTGATGAATTTGTCTGAAAGGCCTGAAGTGAATTCAGGTGCGATGACGTGACAGCTATTTTTTACCGACATGGATTTCAAACATATGAAACGTGCAATTTTATTAGCCCTGCTGGCTTTGCCCATTGCAGACGTAGCAGCAGCCACTCAACTGATAGCCTGTGAGCCTGCCTCGAAAAATGACAGGTCCGCCACTGGCATCTGGCCCGTTCCCTATCTGACGCAAAACAAACTCTGCTTCAATATGAAAGCTCAGGCGGGGGATACGTGTGTCAAAAACGGACTGACAACCACATGGTTTACTGAGGCGGTCATCGTCACCGTCGATGGTGAGTCAATGGGCCGGGACGATACCTGGTTTAAAGTGGCTAAACCGACTGTTAATGACAAAGAAATCGAATATACCATTCAGGCATCCAGAGATAAGAAACAATGGGTAACCATGTCGAAGGTCTCTATTAACCGCATTTCAGGTCAGGCGGTTGACTGGTTCATCAGGGAGCACGGCGGCACGTCTTACAACTGCCATCTTGAGGGGAAAAAGCTCTGAATGGGGCGGCATGCTCTTTAAGGGAGACGGCCATTTTTGCGTTTCAGATGTGATTTCACTGCGCATTAATCAGCAGGGTTAGCGGCATAAAACCGCTAACTCTCCTGCCTTCACCTGAAGATATTAATTATCAAGATCGGGCTCAAAACTGTTTATGAACTGACCAATGCTGTTTTTGTACAGTTTGTACGTCATATTGACCTTATCACCATCTGAAAACTCATACGTACCGTGGCAGGTCAGCTTGTTCACATCCCCCTTTACCGTCGTTTGATCGTACAAATCAACAACGGTAGGGTCGTCAGAATTGCTCTTAATTTGATTGTAAGACTCGAGCAGCATCGCGCGCACTCTCGTATCGTTACAGTTAACTTTTGAGAAGTCCCGGTCAGGATCGGCAGCGGCAGTATGTGACATTACAGAAGCAAACAGTGATGCAATAACCGCAGTTTTAAATGTTCGAACCTTCATCATTCATTTCCTGAAAATTTTTGTTCTGAAGCGACAAACAACAAGTCAGACCGCTGCGCACGTGCAGACGGTCAGTGGATGGCGACGGGGACGAGCAAGGCTCAGGGCCAACTGGTGCCAGCGAAATCACGGTCCACCAGCCTGCATGGCTAAGCCTTGCTGTCTTGTCCGGGTTACTGGTTTCTGATGAATGCGGTTCGGGAAACCGTCATCTGAGCCTGACAGTCGACCATCTTTTTCACTTCATCGTCATTACCCTGCAGGGAGACTTTGCCGCACATCGCGTCTTTGGTTTTGATCCACTGGCGCTGAGAAGGAAGCAGCTCTTTTTTCTTCGCAGGGGTCAACGAACTCCACGCGGTGTTCAGATCGGAGTCGGCATTGGCAAACTGAATTCGGGCCTGCGCCAGACCGCCAGCAGTTTGCTGCGAAGGCTGCTGATATGACTGCTGAGGAGGCTGCTGTTGAGCCTCCTGATCCGCTTTTGCCTGTGCCTGACGCTGGATTTGCTGGTCCGCTTCATATTGCGCCTGTTTCTGCGCTTGCAGTTGAGCCTGCTGTTGGGCCTCAATCTGGCGTTGCTGGGCGTCTTTAGCCTGCTGAACTTTCTGCTGCTCAACGATAGGGTTAATGATGGACAGTGCCGTTATCAAACTTGCGCCCGCGGATACAGGGTTATCCATCTGCGCTTTTACGAATACGTTTTTCTGATCGTCAGTTGCCTGCACGGTATAGCTGATACGTTTGGAGAAGGTATTCGCATTGTTCTCAAGCGAAAGGCCTTCGAGCTGCTTATCCAGATTGCGGTTGAAGTTTTTGCGATACGCTTCAGTGAGCTGCGCGTATTCATCTGCAGGAAGCGTCATGGATACCGTGGCTTCACAGGTTTTCATCGTGCTGCCCATATCGCTGGACGTGGTCGAAATTTCAGAAAGCACCAGCTTAATTTTATCCAACGCACTTCTTTTCGTCTGGCTGGTGACGTCCTGATATTTGTCGACCTGCCCGGACAGACCTTCATAAGCCGCCTTCTTAATCAAATCCAGAAAAGCAGACTTGGTCATGTCAGAAGAGCAGCCAATGACTTCTTTACTGTTGTCACAACCTGAAAGCGCAACGGCGAGTAACAGAGCGGCGTATTTGAGTCTCATGAGTTCCCTTTAGAGTAAGTTGTAGGACTTTGATGGCAGCCGGGGCCTGGCAATACGGTGACTTAGGTACCTGAAAGGTAGTCTGTAGAAATCACCTGCCAATGAAATGCAGATATCGGCACTCACATACAGAACTTTAAAAATAACCACGCAGTTATCTTTCTGGCTTGTCCACTCACTTCTCTCACTGATGCTATGGGTCGAGTCCCTTTGCTGCATTGGGTTCACGTGCTCAGTCATTCTCAGGATCACCAGCCAGGGCATTAAACCCCCGGATGGCCCCCTTCGGCTCCCCGGCGAGCCGGGTCGTCAGCCCGACTGCGCTAACCGGCAAGCCGTTAAGCTCCGCCGAACCGCGAAGGGATGCGTTTCGGGCCTGCGGCTGGGGTCTGATGGCAACTGCAAGTTCAACCCCTGCAGCGGGCGTGCGCCCGCGCGTTCACTGGCCACAAAAAACACGTGGCCGCTAAGGACGCCCGCGTTGCGGTCGGATGTGTTCCTGCTCATATCAGGCTCGGTGGACATGTTGCGGTGGGTTCCACGCAGCGGGCGAATCAAATCACCGTCATTCGTCAGAGACAAGGGTGAAGTGCACGCCGCTGGCGCCCTTGTCACTGCCGCCTGCCGTTGCTTCTCAGCCCTTCGCCGCGAGGAACTAACCGAAACATGAATTAGCCACCTGACAGGAGAGCCAGCATGCACACACAAAACATCAACGTCGCCGCTTCAGAATCTTCCAAAACATGGGTGAAAAGCCCGTCAGCGCTCTGGCTTGAGCGTAAAAATGATCTGCTTTTTCGACTCGCCGGTATTGAGGGTGAACTGCTGATGTTCGGTTCACTGGATCGCCTGGGAATTGAGTGGGAGGAAGAGAACGATCTGCTTTATTGTGCGCGTGACGCTGCCATTACCGTTGAAAGCCTGACAGAGATAGGCGCGGTGAATTCTGAAGCTGTATATGAAATGGTCAAGTCCGTGGAGGCACTGGCGATCAACTGCGGCCGCATTTTCTGGTGGGATATCCATCCGCGCACGCTGCCGGGTCTGCAAATGTTTTTAGACGACGCGGCTGGTGGGCGTGAAAAATTTGTTGCTGCTGAAACGGAGAAGCAGAAGCCATTCAGTGTGGATGTGGCAGGCCGTACAGAGTACCCCGAAGACGACCCGATTTATGGGACATACTGGCGGGACAGCGTGATGCATCTGGGGCGCGCATGGACCATATCCGAAGCAATGGAGATTGCCGCCGCTGCCTGGCTTGAAAATAACTGGGATCCGCGCCGGGAAGACAAAGACTATTACGACAGCGATTTCGGGCGCGATATGGGACCAGTCAGCTTTTCTCCGCACATGTTCATCATCCATGACAAAGATCGCCGCAGGGTGCTGGCAGGGGATGCGAGAGAGGTGACCTGGTATGCGCACGTAACCGATCCTGTCGAAATTGACCGCATTCAGGCTGAGCAGAAGGCGCTTCGTGAGGAAGCCGTAATGGAATCAGGTTGGGACAACTTTGAAACAGCCCGTCAGCTACGCGCAAAGGCGGAAGAGACGGGTGCACCGCTGGTTGATGATTTCTGGCTGGGACACCCGGACGTCATCGCAGCGCTGAACGAATTTATCCGCCCTGAGCGTGTAATGTGGGCGAACAGACTGAACACCTGCGGTCTTTCCCAATTTCTGGTGGAAGATATGAACTCATTGATCTCTCTCAGCGACAGAACGTCCTGTTTTTCAATTCCTGAGCGTAATGAACTGATCCACAGTCTGGCGCTGAGCATAGCGGGTCATGTCAGCCGTTCCGTTACAGACTGGACGCTGCCGCGACCGAAAATTCCCCTAGCCGTTATCAGTGCCTGGCTACTCACGAAGGATATTGTCATCGCCAAATTTGGTTTTTATGGTGAGGACGTCTGGTCAGAAATAAAAGATTCACTGACTTCGCACTTGGCTCTCGACCGCCCGACTGTCTGAGGGGGCACGCCGTACCGGAGCGGAGCAGGGGAGATCCTGCCCGTTCTGGCCGTGCCTTAAAAGCGGGCGGCACTTCGTGCCGGGTAAACCCGGTGCTGACGCACCGGTCATCCCCCTTCGCCTGTGCTTACTCTTTCCGGGACGCTGTCTCTCTGTCTTCTCTTTTCTCTTACTGGTGCTGTTGATACCGATGCGGTGATGCAGCTGCTTCGCGTACATAGCGTTTTACTTAATGAAAAGCCTGAGCGCGTAAACACAGCTGGCCCCCTTCGGCTCCCCGGCGAGCCGGGTCGTCAGCCCTACTGCGCTAACCGGCAAGCCGGCAAGCTTCGCCGAACCGCGAAGGGATGCGTTTCGGGCCTGCGGCTGGGGTCTGATGGCAACGGCAGGGTCAACCCCTGCAGCGGGCATGCGCCCGCGCGTTCACTGGCCACAAAAAGACGTGGCCGCTAAGGTCGCCCGCGTTGCGGTCGGGTGTGTTCCTGCTCATATCAGGCTCGGTGGACATGTATCGGCCAGCCCGGCGCGGAGGGCGAATCAGAGCACCGTCATTCGTCAGAGACAAGGGTGAAATGCACGCCGCTGGCGCCCTTGTCACTGCCACCTGCCGTTGCTCCTCAGCCCTTAACCGCGACGAACTCACCGAAACATGAACTTAACCACCTGACAGGAAAAGCAGCATGAACACACAGAACTTCAAGGGCACCGCTTCAGAATCTTCCAAAACATGGGTTAACGGCAAAAAACACAAACCAGTAGCGACATCATCCCTGGGCGTAAAAGTGTGCGTAAACGCCGCCAGTCTTTCTATGCGCTGGGTCACGCTGGAATCTGGCAATAAGAAGGCCATACCGTTGGCTGGAGCGCATCTTCCGGCACGTAACGGCAGCTATGGCGTTGATCTGGTGCTGCTTGATGAAGCGGAAGTGAACGCGCTGATCGATGCCGGTGTCACGGCGCTGGAGCGGAAAGCGAGTAGCCCTCGTGGCATGACGGCGCTGTATGACGCAGGGGAAACCTCTGCAAAACGCTACATCATCGTCAGTCGGGGACAGATTTTTTACCGCACAGGGACCTGGTCTCTGGCATCCAAAAAGTACCTGCGCCGCGCATCCGAGGTTCTGAGGGAGGAAGTGAGGAAGTTTCTGGATACCTTCGATGCGGCGATCGATGCAGGATTAGATCTTTATCAGGCCAGTGACGTTGCGCGCGGTTTGATCACTCTCGAAAAAGCCCTTAACCCTGAGCAGGATGAAAATCAGGAAACTGCCAGCAGCGATAATGCCGAATTTAACGAGATCCCTTTCTGAAACCTGCCTGCGGCCTGCACTAGGCAGGTCGCGCATGACTGTGTCAGCCTTAAGGAAAAATGATATGAAAATCCAAAATACAGGATCGCTAGTCGTGGGTCAGGTCGTCAGCACCAATCTTTATAATCTTGGTCGGGGTGTGGTGTATGCCATTCACGGCGAGCAAAAATCGTCCTCTGAGCGTTCACTTTCAGGCGTTGTGTCACATGGCGGAAATGCCACCTTTGATATTGCTTTCGAGAGCGGTCATATATCCCGGGCGCTACCTGAATGTATTTTGCACGGCAGGCAGTGGCGCATACTCGATGAAATAAAACACAAGGAAGAAGTTGCGCACATCCTTCAGCAAGCCGAGGAAGAAGAACGTCGAAAACAGTGTGAGAAAGAGCGCGAAGAACAGCAATTCCGTGATGAGTGTCAGCGGCTGAAATCAGCCCCGGAATACGCCGCGCTTTCGCAGGTTAAAAAGGGCGCAGTGCAGGTTACGGGAAATATTCGCAGAGAACTTAAGGCAAAATTCCCGGGCGTTAAATTCTCGGTGCGTAAACGCAGTTATGACAGCGTCAGCGTTAACTGGACGGATGGCCCGACGGAAGAGCAGGTAAAAGAAATTACGGTTAAATACCGCGACAGTTATTTTGATAGCATGCAGGATATGTCCGTTTCATGTTCGTCGTCCTTCAATGAAGTTTACGGTGGCGTGGGGTACGTTTTTATCGATCGTGATTATTCGGATGCGATGAAGCAGCAGGCGATTGGGATCCTGAAAATAAAATATGATCACCTTCTCTCTGATGAAGATGTTACTGTTGCCCGATACAACTCAGGTGATCTTTATCGTATCCGGCCGGATTACTTTGGCCACGGGTACGGCATCCATGGAGAGATAAATAAGATACTTGCGGTCACTGCTGTGTAAGTTGAAAAGGGGCCGGAAGGCTCCTTTTTTTGCTGCCACTTCCTCTAAGTGAATTTCGGCACAACACATGAAAGATTCCGGAAGCGATCCATCGCGTAAGGAATGCTGAAAATTTATTGCGGTTCCCGAGTTGCCCTGTTCCGGTGTTGAACCGTCACGGGCAATTCTGCGCGTGATGTTCGGTGTTGTCTGAATGTAAACCGGCGCGCAGATTCTTTGAAATTTCGTTTCGCCTTAATGATTACCAGATCCTGTCAACTTAACCGACGGGCACGCGAGGGATTTTACCGGCTTTGATGCCCTTATAATGTCCGTCGATGAGCATGGCATAGTTATAGCGGTTTTTTATCGTAACCGGAATATTCTTCATTCCGGCGTTATACATCCCCACCGCCAGCCACGTGGTGCCGTACTGATTGAAGTTGCGACGCAGTAGCATCGCCCCGATATAAATATTCAGGCACGGATCGGAGAGCAGCTTTTCTTTGCTGAGCCCGGGGTATTCCTTCTGTAATCCTCGCATCGTGACGGTGTTAATCTGCATGATGCCATAATCACTGCTTCCGGGTTTACCATCTTTTGACCGATTAGTATTTACAGCCGCCGGATTATACCGGGATTCCTGCCAGGCGATCGCGCGCAGGTAATCCGGATCGATAGAATACCATTCACCCGCTTTAATAAAGCAGTCCGCTTTCACGCTGGCTGAGATAATGCCTGTAACCAGCAGGGCAGCAGCGTAAAAAAATAGTCGCATTGCGGCTCCGGTTTTGAAAAGTTCGGGAAGGTTGATGCGCCCAATAATATCATAAGAACTGGGATTTTACACACCACTCGCAAATTTAATTTTGCTGATTAATATATTTGAAATCAGGTAGTTATGTTATTTTTGTTGAAAATTTAGGCTTTAGGGTAATAACCATCTGGTAACCCTCTGGAATCCATATGGTTTTAAGAAAGTTACTTAATGGTTTGTTCCAGATTAAACAATAAGTTAAGGTATTTATAAGGCCGATGGTTTCCACAAGGTTACCCACTCTTTCGGAAGATGTTACCCGATGGTTACTCATGCAGTTAGAGTTTATATCCTTATAATCATCTGGTCAGACATGAAATTCAGTATCATTAATAAATTAAAGAGTGAGATAAATATATGAGTGAGGACAGTTCAGGTAAACGTAATCGGGTAAATCTTACCATCCCTTTTTCATTGATGGAAAAGATTGATGCGCACGTTGATAAAAAGCTTGAAGACGGTGAGTCACGTGATACAGCGAACAGATCTGCATTCGTTATGGAAATGTTTAAGCTCGGGTTGCGCGTCTATGAAAACAAAATAAACAAAGATGCTTCAGAGAAAACGCTCGATCAGAAACTGGAGTTTATCGCCAAGAACGTGCTTGTCAGCGGGTTTATCACAGATGCAATCTTTGGCATTCAGAAGGAAACGGTTGATCCTGAAAAGGTCATTAAGAATGAGACGCTTCTTGACCCTGAATGGGTAAAGGCGGTAAACGAGCGGGTAGCAGGAAAGTTACAGGAATATTTTAAATGATCATTGTATATAGAGGGGGAATGTCCTTATTGGAACAATATGTCAGATATATTCGTTTAACTTTCATCATTACTGTCTGAACCTGCATCCTTTTCTCTTAATGCCCTGAGTTCTCTTTGCTGTGCTTCACGAATGTAACGCCGCAGGGTAAGGGCATTAATTCCGTAATGCGTGTAAACATGCTTACGGGTATGTCCGTCACGCAGTACAGCATTGACGGCCTGATCCCTTTCGCGTTTCGACAGCACATTGCTGTTATCATACTTAACGCGTTTTTCATTTATTTCCGGCGAATCTTTCTTTTCCCGCCATGCGTCCTTGACCATGGATAACGTCAAACCAAGAATGTCAGCGGTCTGCTGTAGCGTTTTTCTTTGTACGCGCAGGCGAATAACCTCAGCCGTTATTTCACCGGTCAGGTTCCTGTAATCCTCTCGTGTACCGACGTGCTTGATGAGCGTTTATGCTGTAATGCTGTATTCAGAAAGAATATCTTTCCTCAATACACCATTATTCAGTTTCCTTTTAATGACGGCTGCATCTTCAGGCGTCAGCTTTCTTTCTTTTTCTCTCGGGGTAATGACCTGACCGACACGTCCGGCTACTTTGCGTATGGCGTAATAAACCGCAGCGCGGATAATGCCATAGGTTCTTTCAATCTCTTCGACTGTGATTTTAGGTTCAGCGTGGTACATGGCTGAAATTAGTTCCCACTGCTTCCAGCGTAAATCCATCGCCGAGTTCCCCATCCGGGATTTAATCAGTTTGTAAACGTAAGCTTCAGAGCATTTCTGCTCTTCGCATATATCATGAACTCGCCATCCGAGCGAGACACGTTCCATGACTTTTCCCGGGTCCGGGCTGTCTTTTATTTTCTTAAGATCTGAGACTTTACTTTCTTTTACCGTAATGGATGGTGGTTCTTTTTCTTCAGCCTGAAAGTCAACGATAACTCCATTCTAGTCGTTCGTTTCAGCATATAGCGTTAAGCTACCAGTTACCTGCCAGAGTTTAACACCGAAGCACGCAATTGGAATGAACGGGTTGGCTTTAACCATTGTTCAGGCTGCCGGTTCCGTTGCTCCGAAATAAGGACTTAAATGTTTAAACGTGCACTTACACAGCGCGCCGACCTGTCTAATTCAGTCGTCATATTTAACCGCAGCAGACGAGCGGAAGAGCAGTGCCCGAAAGATGAAAATGGCAACGCAATTCTGGAATGCGCGTTGGCTCAAGTCGGCTTTCACGCCTGTTTGAAGAGTAGGAGCGCCATGGGCTGATTAAGCGTCTGGCAGTCGAGGCCGACGGCATCATCGAACCGAGTCCCTGCAATCGATATCGCGCAGTTACGGGCAATCACAGTCGCAGCTATCTGCAAAACAGTCCTGACTTACGTCAGAAAGAAATACTCTAAATAATAAATAAGGTTGTCATCGGTGTGTAAGTTGAATTCGGTCGCTGGCAGGGGAGGCCGCGGACATAATGCAAGAAATACGAAAGAAGCACCCAGCGGCAAGTGGTGGGAAACAGCACATTAGTTACAACACACAATTATACTCCAGCATACCACCACACCGAGCCGAATCTGAAACCCCGTGCCCCTCTCCACCCAGACCCACGCCGTACCTGCACCCCGGTTGCCCCCACTGACCCGCCGCCGCCCGGCCCGCAGGGCCGGTAAATCGTTCAAGGCTTTGGATTGAATGCTGTAACTACTGGGTTCCTCGTTGCTGTGAGTGGTGCCGCGGGTTCTTTCTTTCGTCTCCGACCATCTGACTTCAGTGCGCCTGAAAGGCCGCTGCTTAAACGGCGGTCAGGCAGGAAGGTGTCCATATAGTTAACCAGCCAGCAGGCTATTAAAGTGAGATGCTTTTTATACCAATGGGCCTGCAGGCGGTTTCAACCTTAAGGAAGCCGATTAGCATGGCAAAAGGGGGGGAATAGTGGCTGAGCATCCTTACATTGACTTTGAGAGTGTGACAGCGCCGGATGACAGTTACTGGAGCTGCATGTTAAGCAATACAATTTTCAGGCTAAATCCTGTACAACCCGCTTCCCTTAAACAAACCCCGATGGGGGAAGAAATGACAGCTCTTATCTTTATGATTTAAAAGATTTAGCACTTTTTGCAACAAAATTATAACTGTACCAAAACACAATCCGTGTACAACTTTAAAGTGATTGTATAACTTTACGCTCAGTCAGAGCCGATAATTTTAACCATCTGAGAGGATTCCCATGCGTCAGAACGTTAATACACACCCGGATACTGCCAGCGACATTGCTCATTTTCATAACATTTCAGCCCACGCCAATCAGCAGGAGACTATGGGGCAGGTAGTAGTTGAAATTCTTCAGGCCGGTAAAAGCCTCAACCGCAAAGCGATTTGCTCGGTTTTACTGAAACGCCTTGAAAATGCGGCAAACGCGCATGAAGAGCGACACTACCAGTCTCTGATCGCCATGTTGTTCTGAACTGAGCACGACTGTTTTACCAGTTAACACCTGTGCATAAGACCAGACACCCGCCGTGGTGTCTTATTTTTTTGCCCGGCATGGGTCATTACCGTAGAGGCGGAAATGAGCAACTACGAAATCAGCAAACTTAAAGATATTGTCCTTGGTGAGGCGAGCGTTCAGCTGCTTTGCGCAGGTAGCAGAGTCAGCGCACATTCGCTTAAAGTGCACCTGGAAAAGATGATGGCTGATGAAACGGCTCCGGCACGGACATCAGCCCTAAAGCTGGCTATCGAAGAAATAGCGCCCGGGATTTCACCAGATGAAACAATTAATGAGTCCCTGATCGCAGGCTTCGTTTCAGACGCTGCCGGTGATAAAGATTAACTGGATGCAGAGTAGAGCTTTGCACGTCAAAGGGACTTCAGAGAGTACGGCTTATAAACCGTTAACTCGTTTAACTCATTAACTTCCGAAAGGAATATGGAATTAAAATGCAGCATTTAAGCCACATCCAGACCACTGAAGCCGCGATTATTCACCACTTCCGCGAGGCGGGAGATGACTTGTCTGCCGGAACTATGGTGCTGGATGCAGCTATCAGGACCATCGTGATTGGAGGCAGGAAGGTGACGACCAAAACCCTAATCCTCTGCCTCGTTGCTGAAATTGAGAATGAAACCGACATTGTTAATCTGGACGTGCTACGTAACACGCTAGAAATTGTGCTGGGCCGCACGCCAGAAATTGAAAGGGCGTAGCTTTACCGTCGGGAGTTAAGATAAAGAAGTTCTTCCGATTCGCAGTGACAGCCCCAGCGACTCTCTACAACGAACACGTGGGAGTCACGCCTCAATTTGGGCAGGTCAAATGTCGAAAATTATCTCAGTGCATCTGGCGGGCAAGCATTTGAATCGCGGCCCGGCAGGCATGACGCACATCCTGACCAGATTCCGTTTCGCTCATCGCATGAAGTGCCGTGGTAATTTCGTGAAGAGTGAGGTATTCACCCGGCTTTAGAAGGCGTGCTACAACCGTCCCGATGACGGCGTAGATATCTTCGGCGGCGTCGTCATTATTCACATGACCTCCGTCCGTATGTGGATAGACATACAGTCTATCAGATTCACGTTCTTACAGAAACCGGAGCGGTTAAGCCACAAAGGTGCATCAGTGCAATTTTGGACGCCATGCTTCACTCTGCACAGTGCCTGGCTTCGTTTCTTTCTCCCCTGTTTTTGACTGCATCTCCTGTCTGACTTCATCAATGGCGCGCTGCATTGCCCGTATCCGGACCTCGCTGGTTTCATTGTTCATCGCTGACTGCAATTTCTGCAGCAGGGCGTTCCAGGATATAGCAGCCCGGGTTTCGAGCAACTCTGTTACGGCTTCGCCGATGAGAATCTCGGCCATATCATCGTCAGGCGTATTTTTCATAAACTTTCCGGCAGGTGAATCTTCATAGCATTTTATCACAGGTCAAACCTCCCATGACACCTGCGGATTTCGTGTTTAAGGTCGCTCAGCACCATCAAAAGGTCAGTTCTTATAATCAGATTTATTCTGCACGTGCCGGTATGCGTAATAGGGCGAAGTAAGTCAGAACCAGCTTAATTTTGAGAATTATCAGACTTTCCAGCGGTTTTACTGCTTATTTGGACACCCGGAAGTGCATCAGTATCCAGCCGATAAAGAGGAATGTCATGGCGCCCGCTGTAACGTGCAGCCCATACCATGGCGCCTTTCCCGTCTTCAACGTATTTCGAGCCCAGTGGCTCTATAATGGCCCATGGCTTTGACAGCGCACGTCTGTAATTCAGGATTTCCTGCGCCATTTCCCGGGCTTCAGGAACATCATCGGAGTATTTTTCAGCGATGCGCTGCAGACGTTCATTACTGATCATTCAATTACTCCTGCAAATTTTCATTGGACCTGGAGGACCGTTCAAAAGCCTGACCGGTCTCATTCCCTCATCTTTACAATTTTAACCGGCCCACAAACTTGCAAAGCCGCTGACTGCGTATAATCTGGGCGGACCAGTGAAAAAAGTAATAGCCTGCAAATAAAAAGAATAGGAATAATTATGATAATGAGCGAGTTTCTGGAGCGGGTTAACCGCTGGCCAGCAATGCATTTCACAGCGATTGAATGCGAAAAAAGAGATGCGGGATATGAAATTTATGTTCTTGACAAGAGCCATCAGACAGTCAGCCGGTTGCTGATTTATCGTACTCCCGATAAGCAACATGCCAGCGCGATGTCGGCGCATTTTCGGATCTGGCTTGAGAAGGACAACAGGAAAAGGACACCGGTTCAGCTGAAGAAAACGGGCAAGAGTATACTGGATAAATCATCTGCAGCGCTTGCCAGGGTAAGAGGGAGAACGCCTCAGCAGAATGCTGCTGTCAGAACTGTTTAGCTCTCTGACGTGTTATAAAACACCAGACACGGCCTGAGAGCTGGCAGTAACCGGACGTCCTCCGGGTAATTAACCGGAAGGCGTCCATGATATTTAAAGATGCTTACATCGCTTCCCTGGACTCGGGCCAGGCAACAGCAGTACCGTCAGGTGAAAACAGACTTCCCTGAAAATCGATGATCCCTGCGGCTTCAAGCCACATCCACTCTTCCGGATGATCAATGCCGGCGGCAATGATATTGATTTCAAGCGCTGAACAGCATCTGATAACGGCATGGACAACCGCCTGCTTAGGGCCACTACGGTGAATATGCCGGATAATACCGGCGTCAATGCGAACCCGATCAGGCTGAACGCTAGCCAGCAGAGAAAGTCCCGCAGAAACGTCACCAAAGTTATCGATTGAAATGCTTATGCCCGCCTGTCTGAGAAAGCGGATGGCGCTCGCGAATTCGTCCAGTTGCGATATGACCTCTCTTTCACTGACCCCAAGGATAACCTGCTCAGGCACAAGCTCTGCGGACTCAATCGCGCCGACAATCTTGCCAACAGCGCCCGGAATAGCCACCAGCGTCATGGGCAGTATGGTGACATAAAGTGGGATCCCGTCCGGGCAGGCTTTGCCGGCTTTTTCCAGCGCAAGACACACTGCTTTCAGGTCATAGGCATAGCGCTCATCATCTTTAAGGCCGTCGTGTAATCTGTCAGGAATAGCTTCAATGGCCGTTACTTCACGACCCAGCGGATCCACTACCGGTCTGAAGCTGATGCCCGTAGCCCCGGAGGTGATGGGGTCGTTGTCCGCCGGCACGAACTCCCAGTAGTCAGAGGGAAGAACCTCGAAGTAGTTTTCTTTTTCACGTGATTCGACAAAAGTTCTCAGAAACTGGAGTCCGCGATCGTCATAAGTCAGCCGGTAGCGGGACGTCCCCCGGTCCAGTACTGCCTGCAGCACGGTTTCCTGATCATGGGTTCTCAAATCAAAGAGCTCCATACCTGCATTACCGAAACGGCGTGAGGGAGAATAATCCCTCATCAGTTCCACGACGTTGTGATGGCGATTGTCTGAGCAGATCCTCGCATAAACTTCCTTCACACCTTCTTCAGGCCCTTCAAGGATCTGAAAGAAGTGCGTGCCATTGAACAACAGGATACCCGTGACGTCCCTGCTGGCGTTAAAACCGCTTGCCTGGCTGACCATATCCGGCAGAATTTTGACGGGTACATCGTCTGACATATGGCTTCTGTATATTATAGTTGTAAGCATGCTCTGCTCCGCTTAATTAAGATTGTCCACGCACACCATAACAGTCTGTTTCCTTAACTGACACATTATTATTAGCGGATCGCAAATTAACAGGTCATTTTAAACAGTGAACTTTTTGTCTTTCTAAAAAAAATTACTCAGTTAAGATTACATCGATATAACTGAAGAAATTTTTAAAAGGCCAAGTTTTCTTTGATACCTGAGACATAGGAAAAAATCGGCCGTTTGATATTGGCCTAGCGGCCCCTTCAGCAAAGGATTCATCGGTTCTTCTTTCTTATCACAAGGCTTACCTTTTTCGACTACAACCCAACTTCAACAAGTTATGGCCGCAACGCTTCGTTCAGGTATAAATTAAAAAATATTCAAACAGCCCTTAAGCTTGAATCTGACAACTATTTTTGCTTTTCACTGCCGTGACGCAGAGCTATGCGTACTTTGATGTCAAACAATTGCAATATAGCAAGGGTAAAGAGTATTTTTTAGTGCTTATACGTCCTGAAAATGGATATGTAGAACGGAAATTTTCCGTATTCATCCGTAAATCATTGAAGGGTATGGATGTAGTTATAAAGGATAGATATAAGAAACCGGGGCAGATAACTCTGATAAAAGAGCCCCGGGCTTTCACCACGGGGACAAGGAGTCAATTGATACAAAAAGATTTCACACCCAGCGCGAGGAGTGTAGCAGCGGATTGATAACCCGCCTGACTTAACTCAAATTTTTCGAGATTTTTCAAATGTTTTTTTTCGGAATATTATCCCGGCAAAAAATTCTGAGTTGCCTAAAGTTGGTGGTGAGGTTGTTATCAACGTTAATGGAGGAAGTCATTTGTCTATTCAACACGACGGGAAAGGGCACGTCATCATTGGCGAAGCGGCACTTAGCCTTGCACTCAGCGAGCGGGAGATCAGCATTGAGTCTCTCATTACGGAACTGGGTTTCATGGCCAGAGCAGGCGGCACCAATGCGAGGCTCACAGAAATTTCGGAGGCCACCAGTTGGCTGAGAAGTTTTCATGAGCCGGAGCAGGCCGTCCGCCATGTGCCATACCTGCAGACACTTGCAGGCCTGAACGACGAGAAGAACTGACGCCAGGAGACGTAGTCCGGCTCTGGCCGGAAAACGAAAACGTGAACGACCTCATCGGTTGCGCCATCGCGTGAACCGGCCGGAGAAAATGTCAGGGACGACACTCTCTTTATCATATCAGCGTCTGAATCCTCCTGTTCTTACAGGCAGTAATGTCATGCTGAAATGCCATTTCCTCAGCAGAGGTTTCACCGTTCCCTTTTAAACAGCATTCCCAGAAGTGCTCTTAGGTGCCTTTCCTCCTCCGGATCGTGAGATGCGTCGATTCGTCCCACAAGCTTAAGACAGATAGCGGTACGGGTAAGGCGCCTTTCCTGCCTGAGAATTTCAACGGTGATGTTACCCAGCAATTCCATCTGAACCGGATCGGTAATTTGGTTTAAATAGCCGGGCAGCTCCGTTGCTTTTCCGGGTGGTAAGCCGTCCTGTCGCATGATCATTCCTGCGTAATCGTCATTTCTCAGTGCGAAACGTAATTGAACTCATTACTAATGTACAGATAAGATTTCTATTTCAGCAAATACTTCAAGAATACCTTACATGTCGGCTGGCAGCTCTGAGCCTTCAAAGTTTAAAAATTGAGTCTGGCTCAAGGAGAACCACAATCTTTTAGACTATATTTCAACGCCTTGAATCAATATTTTTCCGCCTACCTTATTTATTATGCACTTAACCACACGGGCAAAAACTCATAAAATAAAACATTTCGTTATTTTTGGAAAAAATGAAATACTCATCCTGAATAATCACCTGCAGTCCGGTTTAGCAACGTCAGTTAGACAGGGCTCATTAAGCCTCCTGAAGTGAGGCTCGAATGGAAATGATTTGGTATTGCAACGCAGATCTCAACAGTCACATCGCTCTGCTTAAGCGCTTCATAAGCGAAAAAGAATTTAATCTGGCCGTTCTTGAACGAAACGTCCCCATGCTGTAAACCCGGAACGATTTTCTGCGCTCATTAACGCACGTATAGAGGTTCTGGCAGAAGACAGGCAGGCCCTGGATGTTGCGGTGCATGAAATAAATATGCGCACCGCCTACTGCGTATTCTCATGAAACCGCCTACTGCGTATTCTCATGAAAAGGTAATTATTCATATCCCCGATATTGGCATAGCGCAGTTTTAGGGTGTGCAGGGTTTAATTTTGTATAAAAAGAGCGCAGACTAGGTTCTCTCCCGGGCAATAATGCCCGCGGCCATTCACCCCACAAGGGGCATCTATGAAATCTCACACCACTGAAACCGTCTGCGGAATGACTGGTTTACTTCCGGGAATACTTCGCAACTGGCGGCGTGCTGGCCTTGTTGGCGCACCCGCCCTGCCTGACGGGGATTCCGATGAGCAACTGACGCACATTTAAATGATTCTTAATCTGACAGCATCCGGCGGTACGCTGAGCGAAATACGTCTGCGACTGGATGAGTATCCCGCACCTGTCAGCGGTTGGGAGCAGCGCCAGAATGAACTTCATGTTCAACTGGACGACCCATCCAATGAGCGTCTGAAGGATCGCATCCGCCAGACAGGGGCGATTACTGCGGCGATGACTTTGTAAATTGCTATCTCAGACCGCTGAATATATCGCTACGCCGTGCCCGCAGACCGGACGCTCTGGTGCGCCAGGAGCGCTTTCACAATGCAGTCGTGCGGCTTGCCCATTCCATGATGAATGCATCATACCGTCGTCATGCCGTACCGGTTTTCCTGGAAGCCGTCAGCGTAGAAGACGCCACGGAGATATGGATGGAAGCTATCCGTCTCACTGGACAGGGTTGCCGGGTAGAGGTATCTCCGGACGTGACTGGCTACCCCGTCAGTGCTTCAGAGCGACATAAGCACCACCTGATGTGGTGTGGCGCGGGGATTAGCCCGCTGATGAAGTGGAGTTTCAGGCAAAAACGACGTGAAGACCTGCCCGTCTTGCTGTGCGGCCCGGATCAGTCACTCCGGGCTTCCTGACGGCCTATTCGAAATGACTGATACCCGCTGTCAGACAGAGTGGCACACAAAACTTCGCTGCCTTACGCAGTCGTGAGTATTATGCCAGTCTTTAACTGATTGTGGCTTAGCTGTAATACCATCACGAGTTCTGCTAAATGCTCCTTTGGAACACAGAGTTTCCTTATCTCTGCAAGGCCCGTTACGTCTTAGTCCAGCGACAGCTATCCTTTAGACATCTAAAAAAATGCTGAATGTACCGGTATCGGAATTTTTATCAGCAGCAGAATGATATCCGGCTCAAGCTTTTACTGAAACTGGCCCAGGTAATGTCTGCAACGCTATGGCGGACTGGTTCACGGTAGACAGGTTTAAAGCTGACGTCAGATTCAGCATTCTTATCTGCAATTAGCAAAATGCGGTCTGCCGATGATGAGTTTTGCAGCCTTACACTGGCGTAAATCTGACGGTGTCCCTCTCAGGAGAAGGGCGCCGTACGTTTTCTGCCGTCTGGTTTATAATTTCCCTGGATTAAACCTAGACCGGAACAAGATGATGCAGAGCAATGACGATATCCTTTCAGCACTGACTGACACCCGACTGGCCCGTTTTATGCGTAATGCAGGGCCCGAGGCCAAAGACGAAGCCGCTTTGCTGGATAAGATGATATGCAGCGTACTGGCCGCAGAAGGTCGCGTGACCAATAAGTCCCTCATCCTCCAACTCATCAGGGAACTCGAATCAGCGTGCAGCGACAAGCGGGCAGACACACTTCGCAGGACGCTTGAAATCGTTGTCGGACACACACCTGATGACTGATTCCCGCCGATGAATGCAGCAGAAGCATTCTCACAGACGCCCTGTTATCTTACGAACGCTTTCGCTGGCATATATCAGCAGGATGCGCAGTAACGCCACGGCATCGCATTAATTGTTACCACAATCTCCACAAAAAAAAGAAAATAGTACAGTCCGATGAGTTGACAATGATAATTATTAAGACAAGCTGGGTAGTGATGATTCGTTATGACTCCCTATATAGGTTTTCTGATCAGCCCAAATAATCTGCTATATTCTAATGAGTACTAAACGAAGCGTAAAATTTATAAATCATCGTGGCCTGTCAGTTAATTTTGTATCTACTGAAAGCAAGCGGTTAAAATTGCACGTTGTCATGGAATGTCCGGGAGGGTAAGTGAAAAACCAGTTAATCAGTTTTGACGAAGTTTATAAAATCGTTCGCGGACATTGTCTCAGTAAATTTCCTCAACACGCTGAGTGCCGGCCGCAGTTAGCGCTTAACTGGCATCTCAAATCCTCAGGTTCATTACTCCACGCACCTGCACCCGGGATTAATTTCAGCCATCGCACAGATGATGTCATCACTGAACTGGATAGATATATTATCAATGATAACAACAGAGAAGCGCTGTTTTCTGACTTATCCGACATGACCCGCTGGATGGCGGAAAGCGGATATCTGCGTCCGGACAAGGACGGTGACGAGAACTACTATCCGACGGATAAACTTATCAGAACACCCTCTATCCAATTCTAATCAGTTCCCTATTAGAGAAGCGCATTTTATCAAGCCATTCGAGAGCCCGGTAAAGTGCGGGCATCCGTCGCTTTAAGTTGCAGACACAGTGTGTTTTTTGATTAAAAATCACTCATAAACAGACAGTGATTTGACTGGCGGCCTTTCGCATAAAGAGAACAGATTAAGGGGCAGACTCCAGAAAGCTTATTTTTACATCTATTAGTCTCACACCCTCATTAAGAATCATCTCATCTTTGTTCCAGTGATCAATTCGCTCAGGCTTCTTCATTAAAGTTGTTCAATGTCCCGACAGAATTACGCTGCGCTTACAAATAAATTTTATTTTTGATGTCTGGCAGCGTGACAAACATCACATTTTTGCCAGGCTTAATTAACTCACCAAAAAGGAGATACAGATGAACTCATTTACTTATAAAACGCTCATCACACAGGAATATCCGAAGCCGCCGTTTAAAAAACAGCATCAGCCTGTTCCTGGCCTGGCGAGTAAAATGGAACCACGCCCCGACCACGGTGAAACCAGTTACCGGGGCACTGGACGCCTTACCGGTCGTAAGGCACTGATTACGGGTGGCGATTCCGGTATTGGTCGTGCCGTCGCAATCGCTTATGCGCGTGAAGGCGCCGATGTCGCGATTAATTATCTGCCGGATGAAGAGCAGGATGCCGCAGAAGTTGTGAAATTAATCGAAGCGGAAGGGCGGAAAGCTATTGCTATCCCCGGTGATATTCGTTCGGAGGAATTTTGCCAGAAACTGGTTAATGAAGCTGCCAGCCAATTAGACGGCCTTGATATTCTGGTTAATAATGCCGGTCGCCAGCAGTTTAATGAATCTATCCGCACGCTTTCTACAGAAGATTTTGACGCCACATTCAAGACTAACGTTTATGCGATGTTCTGGATAACCAAAGCGGCGCTTGAATACCTGCCTGCCGGTTCATCCATCATTAATACCACATCAGTACAGGCCTACGATCCCAGCGCCATTTTACTGGACTACGCTCAGACTAAAGCATCGATAGCGGCTTTCACCAAAGCCCTCGCGAAACAACTGGGTGAACAACAAATTCGCGTTAATGCCGTCGCTCCAGGTCCATACTGGACGCCTCTCCAGATATGCGGGGGACAGCCGCAGGAAAAAGTCGAGCAGTTCGGTGCCACCGCTCCACTGGGCCGCCCCGGTCAGCCAGCAGAAATTGCGCCTCTCTATGTCACCTTCGCCGAAACCACCAACAGCTTTACCTCCGGCCAGGTCTGGTGCTCCGATGGCGGCACCGGCACGGTCTGAGTATCAGCAGGATTTTTTTGAAGAACGTGGCCGCAAGCGGCCACGTTGTCGTCTCAGCATGCAGGGAAAAGCAATGAATAATCAGGTACTACGATCGCCGATGCGCGAAGATGGATTTGCCCGTCTTGGGGACTACGCGGCCATTGGTGAAGGTCGCTCTGTGGCACTTATTGCCCCGGATGGAGCTATTGACTGGTGGTGCGCGCCAAACCTTGATTCACCGCCCTTATTTGACCGCATGCTGGATCCGGAAATTGGCGGCTTTTTCCAGATAGAACCCTCAGATGAGTACCGTTCAGAACGGGCTTACCGCCCTGACAGCAACGTACTGGAAACGCGGTTTATCACACAGAATGGTAGCGCACTCATCACAGAGTCGATTAACAGCACGCTGGCCGGTCGTCTTCCCTGGAGCGAACTGGCAAGACGTATTGAAGGGATCGAAGGCGAAGTTGCACTGAGCCTGACATTACGCTTTGGCACCGTGGCCGAGACCCGCTCTCCGTGGCGGGACAACACCGAACAGGGAGACGTTTATCATCTTGCGGATCTGATGGTCATGCTGCGTACGACTGACGACTGGCGGATAACAGAGCGCGGCGATGGAGTGATTCGCGCAACGCTTCGCACCCGACCTGATAGTCACTCGCTGGTTGCCCTGCTGGTGACGGAGCGCGAGCCGCTGGCTGTGCCTGATTTGCAAGCCATTGATGCCCGAATTGAAACCAGCCACACGGCGTGGCGCGACTGGACGCACAGCCTGAGCTACGCAGGCCGCTATGCGGATCACGTGAGGCGCTCTGCGCTGTCACTCAAATTTCTATGGTATTCGCCAACCGGCGCGCTGGCCGCGGCGGCGACCACCTCACTGCCCGAGGGCATTGGCGGCGAGAAGAATTACGACTATCGCTACGCATGGGTGCGTGACGCCTGCCTGATTATTAAATCGTTCGTTTTCCTGGGCGCGCTGGAGGACTGTAAAGCCGCATTTTCCTGGTTATCGAAAACCATCATACGACACGGTACCAGGCTTCGCGCCTGCTACACCCTGGAAGGCGGAGAGGTGCCTGCTGAGAGTTATCCAGCCTTGCGGGGTTATCAGCATTCTCTTCCTGTCCGTATCGGCAATAATGCACGCGACCAGGTCCAGCTGAGCATGTACGGCGACATGCTGGCCACCGCAGAACTCTTCATCCGTGCCGGCCACATTCTGGACCTTGAAACATCTCGCATGCTGGGAGAGCTGGCGAATTACTGTGCCGATCAGTGGCGTCAGAAAGACAGCGGGATCTGGGAGTTGCCGGATGAACAGCATTATACCCATTCAAAAATGGCCTGCTGGCTGGCGCTCGACAGCGCAGTTTCACTGGCACAGGCAAAGCACATTGAGCCTACCTGGATGCAGCGCTGGGAGCGGGAGCGTGACCGCATAAGCGAATGGATTGAGGAACATTGCTGGTCAGAAGAAAAGCAGGCTTATCTATTCTATCCCCACAGTGACGGCAGGCTCGACGCTGCTCTGACACTGGTACACCACTATGGCAACACGGTTAACCCGGAACGCATGCGCGCCACTTATCGTGCCATCCGCGAGGACTTAGGCCACGGCAGCGCGATGCTTTATCGCTACAGCGGTGCCGAACAGGAGGAAAGCACGTTTATTGCCTGCTCTTTCTGGATGGTCGAAGCGCTGGCAGCAATGGGTGAAGCGCAGTCAGCCGAAAAAGCGATGGAAGAGATTCTGGATAAGCTTTGCCAGCGCGGTAACGTCGAAACCTTCAATGAAATGTTTGATGTCCGCAGCGGCGAGTGGCGCGGCAACATGCCACAGGGGTTGAGCCACCTGGCTCTCATCTGTGCGGCGCAGGCGCTGACCGATCACGCTTAAACCTCAACCGTTTTTTCTGAGGGCAGGGTGCCAGCTTTACAGATAAAGCCCGGCTGGCCCTCTTACATCACTTTAAAAAGGATATAACCGATGATCCGAGGCATTGAACACATTGGCATTACCGTTTCTGATTTAAAGCAGGCAGAACATTTCTTCATCGGCGCGCTGGATGCATCTGTGCTCTACCGTATCGTTCCGCCCGCTGATGCCGAAAAGTTTATTCCGGGCAAGAAAATGGCTCCCCTAAATGGCTTCCCTGCGGAACTCAGGTTAACCGGCCTCTCCATGCTGCGGCTGAAGAATGGGTGCAACGTTGAGTTATTTCAGACTGAGCCTTCCGCGAAAGATCACTCCACTCATCCAGGCTTGCCGGGAATTAACCACTTCTCACTGTATGTGGATGACATTCACCAGGCAGCGGAAAGAATGCGGGCGCATGGCGCTGAAATGCTTGAAGGCCCTTCCGACTGCTTTGCTCAGGAGGAGGGGGCAGGCAACCAGACGTGGTTCGGCATGACGCCATTTGGCGTCCTCATCGAGCTCATCACACTTCCTTCAGGCATCCGGTACGACGCAGAAGCCACTCAGCAGCGCTGGATACCAGAAGCCTGAATCTTTTAACCGGAGACCAGATGATGCAAAGACGTGAATTTATCGCGGGCGGACTCGCAACATTGTGCCTGTCGCGGGCAGCTTTTGCTGTGGCAGAGTCGATGGTTAACCCGCAACTCCAGGTTGCCGCAACTTCTCCCTGGCTTGCCAATGGCATTGCTGTCTCAGCCGGTGGTGTCATGTTCCTCAATTTCCCCCGCTTAAGAGGCCATGAGACGTCGCCGGCCCTGGCGCGCGTGACCCAATCCGGCCTGGCATCCTTCCCGGGTAACCAATGGAATGAATGGAAGCCGGGTGACAAAGGTCTCAACAGCCTTGTCAACGTTAATGCCTGCCATCACTTCGGTGACGGCCTGCTGTGGGCTGTCGATCAGGGAGCCCCTCAGGGTGAGAAACCGCCAAAGGGAGCAGCAAAACTCGTCGCATTCGACATCGCAACAGGCGAAGCAGCTTCAGTTATCCGTTTTGATGAGAAAGCTTTACCGGCGGGTGGTGCGCCAAACGACCTGCGCATACAGGGTAACTCCGTATATGTGACTGATTCAGGACTTGGCGGCATCATCATTCACGACCTTGATACAGGAAAAACGATAAGGAGGCTCTCCGAAAGTGCTTTGCTGCGTAAACCTGATGGGCTCAATCAGAAAGGCTTCAGGGGCAGAATTCTTGATGATAAAGACGGAAAACGACCCACCGTCCACAGTGACGTCATTGAGGTCAGCCCTGACGGCCAATGGTTCTACTATGCGACCCCCACCGGTCCTCTTTATCGTATCCGCACGGCTTCATTAAAAGATAACCGGTTAAGCGATGAAGCGCTGGAGGGACACATTGAGAAAGTAACGGATATTCCGTCTGTAGGTGGATCCGCTATCGATGCGGCAGGAAATATTTATCTTTCCAATGTGGAGAAACGCTCTGTCGATAAACTTCAGCCTGACGGTACTCTGAAGACGCTAATTCAGGATGAGAGGCTCATAACGCCTGACGCTCTCGTTATCTCAGGCGGCTGGATCTATGTACCCGCACCTCAGATTGAGTATCTGGCTGATAACAATAAGGGTAAAGATGAAACGCATGGCCCCTGGTCAGTTTACCGCTTCCCCTTCAGCACTTAAGAAAATAGTTTTTAACTCCAATCAATGCGGTGCATGACGAAGCTAAAAGGCAAGGCAGACAAATTGCAGGGATAGAGCGAAATTCGCCCACTGAAGAGCAGCCATAAAGGGCAATGCTACGGGAATCAGGCTTTACGCGGCCTGACTGAATTTATCTCAGGAAAATTCCGAGAATGTGATGAGTGGCAGGAAAAATACCCTTCATGATCCATACTTATTAGCATTAAGTTCTGAACAGGGATTGCCAGGCGGCAGCCCGTGAATTAACGAAGGAGACCGACATGAACGAAGATCGCATCAGCGGTAACTGGAAGCAGTTCAAAGGCAAAGTGAAAGAACAGTGGGGCAAGCTCACCGACGACGATATGGATGTCGCGGAAGGGAAACGCGATCAGCTGGTAGGTCGTATTCAGGAACGTTACGGTTACGGCAAGGAGCAGGCTGAAAAAGAGCTGAAAGACTGGGAAGATTCCAACCACTATAAGTGGTAGCCATTAAGAATCATCCATGAACCGGCCCCGTGCCGGTTTTTTTTCATTTGAAGGCATAAGGACATGTCAAATGGGCCAGATTGTGTTTAATCCGCATGCAACCGCTTCATTCTACTGATAGAGTGCCTTCCGAACTGCTCAGCATTCTACAGTCGACTAAACAGATACCTGAAAAGCTCTGCATTATTCAGATTCAGATGGAAGCGTCCCGCAGGACGCCGACGCAACGGATTATTGCAGTTAAATTTTTTTCATGCCCCGGCGCCGGTGGTGTCTGAAGATCTGCCCTGGTGCCGTCAATCTTTTTCACCTTAAAGACTTTAATTTCGAAAGGGGATTCTTAAAATTGCCCTGCGAGAAGCCACTTTAGACTTTAGATAGCGATTTTTTTCTGGAATAATCTATAGTTATCGCCGGGTGTAACCCAATCTCTTGGAAACTTGAATTTTTACCCGGCACTCAATCTGCCGGGTTTTTTTAACTCTCTTTAGAACCCCTTTTCAGCCACCATAAAACTGATAAGAACCCGTTCGTTTCGCTTTCGCTTGATACATCGCTCTGTCAGCGTTATCAAATAATTGATCGACGGATACTGAACCGAAGCCTGCAAGGCTTATACCTATGGATGCCCCGATACGCACTTCCATTTTATGGATAACGAATGGCTCCTGGAGGCTGTCAATAAGACGCTGTGCGATCAATGAAGCCGCCTCACGATTAAGGCATTTAGCGGCTATGACGAACTCATCTCCACCCAGGCGCGCTACTGAATCCCCCGGGCGCATGCAGTGTTTTAATCGCTCACTCACCTGCTGCAGCAAAACATCACCCGCCGCGTGCCCAAGGGTATCGTTAACGGGTTTGAATCCATTAAGATCGATAAAAAGAACTGTTGTGAAAGTGAGATCTTCTCCCTCAGACAGCATCACTCTGACTTTATCGTAAACCCAGGCCCGGTTAGGCAAGCCGGTCAACGTGTCCCGGGTAGCAAGTTTCTCAAGCCTTCTCATTTTTTCCTTGTCACGCGTGATATCGCGTGAGACAAGCACGGCTCCGATATTATCGCCAGTAGAGGGATCGGTTACCCCACAGGCCTTTGTACCGAGCGTAATGTAATGGCCGTCCCTGTGCCTTTTGCGGACCTCTACGACGTCCGGAAGCATGCCACCCTCAAATAGATGCATTAACGCATCTCCGGCAGTTACGCGGTCGTCAGGGTGGAGGAAATCCACTACACGCTGGCCGACTATCTCGTCCACTGACCATCCAATCATTTCGCTGTAAGAAGGAGAAATTGATACGTACCTGCCGTCCTTGTCACAATGCGCGATTAAGTCGGTGCTGTTTTCAATTAATAACCTGTATTCGGTCGCCGTTCGCAGAGCATCCTCAAGGGTTTTACGCTGATCGGTTATATCAAGGATAAATCCATTGAAACGACTGAGAGAGCTACTGGTAGTGCATTCCGGCAAACCAGACAGGATTACCCGGCGCCTGGTCCCGTTAAGGCAGTTAATAGGTACTTCGATATTGAAAGGGATGAGCATTTCCAGCGCTGCAGTGAGTTGCTGCGCAATAGTTGCATCATCATCAGCCTGCGCGAACTCCAGCCATTCACTCAAAGTAATGCCTTTTAGTGCGGGGAGAAGACCCTCAGGGCTTTCCTGACTGGCAACACAGATGCCACAGGCGTCAGTAGACCAAACGGCGGAAAGGGTAGGTTTGATAATATTGCTCATTCTTTTGAACTCCGCTGTAGACTGTCGATACTGATTAACCTCATTACTGTTCGTGAGAGATAACTTTTTATCAGTCACTGATGTTCCTGGAGTTCATCATTAATGGGATAAAAGCGTTTCATGTCAGGTATGGCAACCGTGCTTAGCGTTGTAGAAAAACCTGCAGAAATCAAACTGCGGATTATTTCTGGAGTGAGCGGCCAGTCAGACACTCACGGCAATTACGAATCAATGTTTATCGGCTGATGAGTCCGCAAGCTTAAATGTCACATCAAACCGAAAGGGACTCTGGAACGCTGATATGCAACATGGTTAACACTGCGATCCATAACCAACCGAAAATTCACAAAGCCATTAGCGAGTTATAATTATCGTTATTACGCTTTCTGCATTGTGAATAGGGAAATTTTGAGGTGATTATGGCTCGTAGAAATGTAGAAAAAGCAGTGAGCTTTCAGGTAGCGCACATGGAACAGCTGAAGTGTTATCTGCGTGAGTCACAAATTATTCTGTGCGCACTGGAAGAACAGAAAATCACGGCAAGAGAAACGTTGCTGTACAAGAGGAGTCTGAGCGAGGCCAGAAGAGCACACCTGCGGCTGCAGAACGAACTCAGTCTGGTCATTGAAAAGCATAGCAGACTCATCTGTCAGAAAAATGTCATTCAACCTGCCTGACCATGGGCACCACCAGCATTTTGAATAAATTTTAGCCCTGATGTGAGTTTTCCCGGTTTAGTCAGTGCAGACGAATCGGAAGGGTGGACAACGGATGACTGAAAGAAGGAAAAACTGGGGTCACCTGAAGGGCAGACAGGCACCCTGAGAACCAAGGATGAAATTAAAGCTCGCGCGGGTTAGGATCGGCAATTAAATCTGCATATCAACGAAAACAAATTAAAGTATGGATACCTCAAACCTATACGTCGATCACCTTGCCTGGTGCGGGCTTATCGCACTGAACATGGCCCGTCAGGCCGGAGCCGTCAGTTCCGCTGCGCAGGAAAATCTCTTTTTATGCAGATGGCTGGCGACGGCAGAGAAGAAACGTCTGTTCAGGCGTGAGCTGGCCAATGATATACGCTGGCTGCTAAGGGAAGGCCACGAGAAAGGGCTACGGGCGGATCTGCCTGGCAAGCTGGAATATCTCTGGCGCGCCAGCAGCGGTGATTTGCTGGCGCAGAATGATTTATTCCGTCTCCAGCACGTGATGCACGCCATTACGCTGACGGGTATAAATTACGGCGTTCTTACGGAGTCTGAATGGGAAGGGCGCCACGCGGTAAAACTGAGTCCTAAAGTGCCGGGATTGTTTTTGAGAAAAAACGATCTGGAAAACGGATTTGGTGAGAATGGGCGTCAGATTAACCCTCTCGCCGTACGCATCACCGCCGATCTTCCCGCCGTGGATGCGCTGCTGAAGCGGCCAGGATGGCAACGTCACGCCAAAACTACGGATCCCCTGTTGCATCATTTAATGACCTGTCCTGAGGAAGGGTGAGGGGAAAGTCCTGCTCCGCTTAGCCGCCTTTTATGCTCCACGTATAGCCTGACTGAAACATATCAGGTTGACGTTTCAGTCAGCACTTAAGCAGGCTGTGACCGTCGGTTCCTGGCTATTCAGAACGCTATGTTCCGATATTAATCCGTAACCGGTCTGTCTAGCGTCACCGCTGGCGCGTATGAAATTCTGCATTCAGCCAGTAGGCGAATGTCGTTAACCTGCCAGCGAATGCCATGATGTCGCCACGCGGGCGATAACTCATGGCCAGCCAGTAATCCATCTCCTCTGCCAGAGCCGGATACCGAACATTAAACCACTTGCACAGCTCCTCAAGCGTGGCCGGCCAGTCCTGATCCTTATCGTCTCTCAGAATCCCAGTTGAGCGAATGGCTTTACGGGCCGCAGCTCTTTGCAGCCTCTGCCGTTGTGCGGGTTCTGAAGAGGGTTTCATCTGTGAAGCGTAATAATTAAGCACGTTAAAAAAATCACCATTAACAGCAACGGCAATCTCCTTTGAAGGCCTGAAGGCAGCAAAACGTTGGCGTAGATCCTCGCCGTATACGCAGACGCAATGGTGCTTGAGCCAGTATCCCCATCGATTGAGCTGCTGAGGATCCATCACAGTGGACAGGGTGCCGGTGTCCAGGTCAATTTTACTGATTACCGGATGTGCCTCTTCGAGCGACCTGATGACCTCAGTCAGCTCAGGCGATTCAGCCCCGACGCGTTCACGACTGAAAATGACCGTGATATCCAGATCAGACACCGTCTCTACGGCGGTTCCCTGAGCCACACTCCCGTAGACATAGATGCTGTGTATGTTTTCGGCCTGAGAAACGACAAGTGCCTTAGCAACATCGCTAATCACCTTGCTGAACTGAGGCTGCAAATTTTTTCCGTCAGGGACGGAGATAAAACCGGTTTCATCAACAGCCATTTTTCTCAGCTTCATTAAGGGACATGTTTACATTATGTAGGATAGGCCTGGAGAGTACACTTGATCAGTAAACCCCGTGCAGGTGAAGAGTGCCAGACAGCACAACTTTCCCCGAGTTGCTGGCTCTTATTCTGCCTGGGGACCCTGTCTGTAACGTTAAGCTACACGTCACATCCTAATGCGGTTGCCTTAAACACCATGACTTGCGAAAATTTCGAATAATAGATACAGGAGGTGTTCATGACACAACTTCAGAATAAGCTTCCTTCCCTGCAGGAAGCGGAACTTGCGCGCCTGTGCAGCCGGGAACTCTCAGCTGTGCTCGAAACACGCGCAGAGTCACAGCAGGTTTCACTCACTAACAAACGTGGCCAGATCCATAATGTCAGCATTCCGGTCAGCGCGCTGCGTATGCTGGTTGATGTACTCACCGAGCTGGGTGAAGGAAATGCCGTGGCCTTGTTCCGGTTGGGGCAGAGATGACCACGCAGCAAGTGGCCGATCTGCTTAACATTTCGCGTCCAACGCTGATTCGCCTGCTGGACAACGGTGAACTGCCTTACCATCGTACGGGTAACCGTCGTAAAATCCGCTACGTGGACGCGCTTGCATACCGCAACAAGCGGGTGAACCAGAGACATGATGCGCTTGATGAGTTGGGTGCACTCGATCAGGAACTTGGGCTGGGTTACGAATAAGTTCTTGTCAGACCGTCGTATCTGAAGCCTGTATTCTTTACCTCGCATTTCTCCTACCACAGCGCCTTTTATCTGCTGCCACCGTACGGATGCTGAATCTGTGTCCAGATGCTTACCTGCAAGATATGCGCTCAGGACATTCTCTTTCTTGCCATAATCCCAACGGCATCGATGCGCTGCACTAGCATGAAAACTACTACCGAACAAATTGCGCATCATTCGCAAACGCATGCGCAGCGGGTAAAATCAGCTCAGTGCCAATATCACGGCGACCAAAGGGTTCCGCCAGAGTGTATTCAATTCAATGAGTAGGACAGGATGACCCGGGTCTTTAAGTAAAGCTTAACTCTGAGACAGCACGGTGCAGTTGCTGTAAAATGATGACAAACCTCGCCGAGGAGCCGGAGCTGATATGAGTAACCTGAATAATTTTGCCTGTGACATGCCTTACATTGCGGCCGCATTCAACGCGCACTTCCGCAAATCCAGCGCATGGCCTCAGGGGACACGTTCAGCAGGCATCAGCGATGTCATCGGTCAGGCCTATCCGCTGTCACAGGCCCTGGAAGACCTGGCACGCGTCCGCGAGGATCTCCGCACCACTTATCATGTCCTCGCCAGCATGTCAGACTTTGACGAAGCGACCCGGATTGGTGACAGTATTCATGATTCAGTCGCTATCCTGCTTCTCGAGTTGCGCGCACTCGAGTCTGCCGTGAAGATGGCGGGGAAAACGGATGCTTCACAACAGGCCTATCTGAGACCTGTATCACTCGCGCGGGAAGCCGCACGGGACCTTCAGGATTTACTTCAGCAGATGACCGGTGAGCCCGAGCGCCAGGAAAGTAATATTAACCTGATCCAGCTTCGCAGGCTCGCAGAGCATGGAACACGTACCGCCGGCTCGCGACACTGAGTAACGCCTGGTGAGCTTCAGCGTCAGTCTTAATCCGGGCTCCTGCGACCGTTACTTTCACGCATTTTTCTCGTCTCATCCGGATGTGTCCTCACAGCTTGCGAATGATCTGCTGCGTGATTTTGAGCTGTATAAACGTTACGGACGTAAGCCAGATTATTTTGGCCGTGACTGCCGCTACGATCGCCCCGAGTCCATTATCAGTTCTGAAATCTTCCACATCCATCTGGACCTTGTCTCGCCGGTTCCTTTTAACGGGCAGCGGGTACAGTTCCGGCAGGTGAGTGATACGGCACTGGTCTACACCCGGGGATTTTTCAATGAAGATGCTTACAGCATTCTGGCCGTCCTGTAGCCCGCACACGTCATGGCCTCCGCCGGAAACAATGCACTCATGCGCACTTTCCAGCACTATGCAGACACATTCCGCAATCAGAACTGATATCTGTTGAGCACGCTACCAGCCATCATCAGCCTGAAAGATGGTTATCCATAAAATAAACCATGGCACCGGCGTGTGCATCCACGTGGCGGATATAGCGCATCACCGTCTCCGGTTTTTTCCAGGTTCCTTCCTGCATGATCTGCGCGGTGCTGTATTTCTTCATGGCCATATCGATCGCTGCACCAACGCGCGTACTGTGTCCGGTCCAGCCCCGGTACCGCCCTTTATTGGCTTTCACCTCACCCGGAGAACCGGCTTTGCTCCACGCACGGCCGAAAATATCCTCAATGGCGCGGGTTGAGAGGGGATTAACGGTGCTGACCACGGCCTGATTTGAGCGATGCACCGGCCCGAAGATATAGGCGTCCGGCTGGGAGATCAGCCCGGACTGAGTCAGCCATTCCGTCAGGCGCGTCGTTGAGAGCTCGCCGAGCGCCTTGATGAGTCCGCCGGTCTGCACGATCGTTTTTGTCCAGGCCACGTCCAGAATGATGCGCCCGTCCGATGCCCGGGTGACATCCCTAACCCTCAGCCTGGCGAGCTCGCTGATGCGCAGCAGGGTTGCGTAAGCCACGTGCAGGAAGGCCAGATCGCGCGTCTGCAGCAGTCGATCGGAACCTGACCAGGCAGTATCCAGCTTAAGCAGATCGCCTATCCTAAACGGGATGGCCTGGCCGGCACGTTCGCCCTGAACAACGGCGGTACGGTTGATGCGTTTTACCGCGCGAAATACCAGCGGCGAGGTGTTAGGCGGCACAAGTTCTGCGTTACGGTGTAACATCGAAATAAGCGCAGCGTGCGTTGACACCGTTGAAGAGGCGCGACCACTGGCCTGCAGGTACAGAAGATAGTCACGCAGGCAGGCGGAGGACATGGGCAGAAACGTGCGCCCGTATTCTTCAGCCCACTTTGAACAGATCCGCATCACACTGAGCAGCTGGCGCCACGTGTTATCAGAGAAAGCTTCACGATCCTGCACGAACTCGCGCAACCGATAGGCAATGTCGCCATCGGAGGCCAGAATCAGTGCGGAAGCAGGGTGTTTTTCGTTCATATCGTCCGGTTTTTCAGCCGTCATCGTGGAGGCGCTGCTATGTGAATTCTGAGGCGGGATCAGGGCTTGTTACCCTGCAGAATTTACGTAGCGCTGCCGTATAAATCACCAACTCCGCACGGTGCAGGTATGCTCAGGGCTTGATTGCGACGGAGATCCCTATCATACCCGGATCCTCAAATGGATCCTAGCTTCATATAAGGTCAATTATATGAAGTTAGAAGCTTACTTTTATCTCCCTGCTAATAGGATGGTTTGAGTAGAGTAAAACAGTACGAGTATATTTAGTTCTGAAGTCCTATTTATGACTTATCAAATAAATATAATTCTAAATTAATGTAGCAACCCTTTATACCAGTCTTAAGTAAAAAATTGATCGCATTACTTTTAGAAAAAAATTTCTATGAATGCCTTATTTCACATTTGATATATATACCCATCAGTTATGCAGTTAACATGTTGAGGATTTTTAACAACCGATTAATCGCTTTAACAGAAACTCAAAGTATGAAAATTTCAAATATTTAAAAAATATTTGATAAATATCATATATAACTCCTTGAAAAAATGTCATTTTTTGTTTTTTTGTTCGGGATAATATTTGTGAAAAAAGCAATTGCATACATTAGATTCTCAACGTTAGCTCAAAAGTCAGGAGATTCACTAAGACGCCAGAACTTCCTTGTAGATGAATGGTTAAAAAACAACCCTGACTATTACCTTGAAGACCTAAAGTATGAAGACCTTGGTTACAGTGCTTTTGATGGTAGTCATGCATCCAAGGGTGCACTTTATGACTTCATGGATGCAGTAAATAGAGGTCATATTACTTCAGGAACAACTTTACTTATTGAGAGTCTAGATCGATTATCAAGAGAGAAAATAAATGATGCAACGGAGAGGCTTAAAAATATTCTGAAAGCAGGAATAAATGTTATTACTTTAAGTGATAACGTCCGTTATACATATGACTCATTAGATGATCCATACATTCTCATTAGAGCGATATTAATAGCTCAAAGAGCAAATGAAGAAAGCGAGATAAAATCACGAAGAATGAAAGCGGCTTGGGTAAATAAAAGAGAGGAAGCACGAAAAACAGGTAAAATCCTAACCAAAACATGTCCAAAATGGTTGAAAGTAAGTAATGATGGTCAGACATTCGATATCATAGAAGAACATAAGGTCACTTTGAACAAAATATTTAAAATGCGGTTAAAGGGATTATCAATAAGTGAAGTTACAAAAACACTCAATAAAAATAAAATAAAAACTTTAAAAAATACACCTGGCGGGTGGTGCGTATCAACCGTGCAAAGTTTATTGAGAAATGAATCTCTTATAGGAAAGTATACTCCATCCTATATGACAAAGGCCAAAGGGGTTAAAGAAATTGAAAATTACTTCCCTGCAGTAATAAGCAATAAACTTTTTTACGACGTGCAAGAAATAAGAGTTTTACCTTTTGGCCACGAAATTATAACCAACAACCCTCTTAATATAAATATTTTCAGGTCATTGCTCAAATGTTCTGAATGTGGCCACTCTTTGATAGTTAACTGTGTATATAAAAACTTCATGGGATATTATAAGTGTTCGATGAAGAGATATCACCGATGCTCTACACCTCCTCTGCGCCGAGATTTCATTGACGACGTATTTATAAGAGTTCTATTGGAAAGCATTTCCTGTTTTGGAGATGATATGCATGATGAAAATACAGTATTGAACTTACAAAAAAAGATCGAAGAAACTAAATCTAAACTTAAAAACATCCTTGATGCCTTACAAGTAGCATCGGAAGTTGAGGCTTTAGCTTTAAAAATGAAAGAAGTTAACAAAGAATTAAAAATTGCTGAATCCAAACTCCACTCATTTCTAGAGAGAAACAATTATAATGAGAGAGTTTGCTTATCAGATGTAGATTTATTCTCTAAAGAAAACAGAGAATACATTCGCCATTACGCATCAAAAAATATAAAGAAAATCACAGTCGATTTGAGAAATAGGAAATGCGAAGTGGAATTATTGAGCGGGCTTAAGATTTATAATTTTCCGTTAGATAAAAAAATAGATCTTAACTTATTCAAACATTCGTTTATGTACATTCAGGGAGGGGCACTTGTTCTTTAAATAATAATAAGGTGCAGACAACTACAGTAATCTTTAAGTCTGCACTTTTTAATTGAGAAACCTTTTTTTTCTTAATGCGGAGTTCATAAAGTAGCTAATTTTTCGTACTAATGTGCTGGGTATCTACAGGACTTGCACGTTACTAGGGGAGGATTTGAGGCGATGCAGTTAAAGTGTGACAGCACCTTATTAATTTAACATAATTATGATTTTCGGATCTTTGCTGATGACAACTAAATCAATCGGTGTTGAGGGCTGCGAAATAAGAATTAAAAAATAAAAATGAGTTATATTTTCAAGCTGGAATAATTGAAGGTGGAATTAATTCTGCCATTAGGTAGCATAATGTTCCGATAACTCAGCACAAAACACTGTATGCCAACCTGATTAACAAGATTAATTCTTCCATAAATTAATTGTTGAAAATATCAACTTTTTCTTTGTTACATAAGAAATATCTGATGATTCTGATGATATCCTTGCCCTGTTAACTTACAAAATCTTTACAAGACTCATAAGTTCACTTGCCGAAGGATTTGAGCATCAGCATTATTCTTTAGCACTAATGCCCTGGATGGGATTCCTTTATAAAGACTCATCAAGCCTTTGTAAAATCACTAAAAGTAATGCGATCATGAGTCATTCTCAGTGAATACCTTGTGGCTTCAGGGCACATTACTCAGGATTGTAAAAGCAGGCCTGCATGCGTGGAAATAAAGCAACCCTTCACCCGCAACCTGTTTGTGAAAGTCAGAATGTATTAACGGAGCAGGGATGTCACGGCTATTTATTACTGGAAAATCACGATACGCACTGATTTGTACACCCTTTCTGCTTTCAGTCACTTCGCCTCTCTATGCCGCAGACCCGGATGCGCCCCGGGAAAACATTGCAGTCAGCATCGATTCGAATGAGCAGCAACGTCAGCAGGAGCGTGAACGCGCTCAGCGGATCCAGAACACACCGAATGTGGATATCCGTTTAAAACGTGCAGATTCTGCACTGCCTGCATATCCACTTAATGAAACTCCCTGTTTCATCTAAAAAAGGTCCTGCTTAAGGGGGAGTCTTCAGAACAATTCCAGTGGGCCCTGAATTCCGTCACTGATGCTGAGGGGCAGTGTCTTGGCGGAAAAGGGATCATGCTGGTGATTAGCAAAGTGCAGAATTCAATCCTTGCTAAAGGTTATGTCACAACCCGGGTGATGGCACAGGAGCAGGATCTTTCTAAGGGAATTCTGACGCTGACGCTCCAGCCCGGGCGGATTTCACAGATTCGTTTCCAGGAACCCGTATCGTGGCGGGGGCGCCTGTGGAACGCAGTTCCGGCCTCCTCCGGAGACATCCTTAATCTGCGGGATATTGAACAAGGGCTGGAAAATTTCAAACGAGTGCCCAGCGCAACGGCAGACATCAAGATTGTTCCCGGCACAGAGGAGTCTACCAGCGATTTACTGGTTAACTGGCATGAAGGCCGTCCGGTAAGACTCACGCTGGGTCTGGAAGACAGCGGTTCGAAAAGCACCGGTCGCTATCTGGGGTCAGCCACGCTGGCTGTTGATGCACCTTTTGCTCAAAACGATCTGTTCTACGCCAACATAGGTGAGGACATGTTTGGACATGGCCCTTATGGCAATCAGTCGCATGCGCTCAACTATTTTTTCCCTGTCGGCTATTGGGCAGTGTCTGCCAGTTACAACGATTATACCTACCACCAGAACATCCCCAATGCGAATGAAGTGCTGAGCTACCATGGCCGGAGTGAAAATATTCTGCTGACCCTGTCCAGATTACTTTTCCGCGATCAGTCCAGTAAAACCACGCTGAACATCCGGACCTATAGCAGGCAATCGTCTAACTCGGTCAATGGGATTGAGATAGAGCAACAGCGCCGCCGTACTGCCGGATGGGAAGTGGGCGTGAATCAGCGCAGTTATTTTGGTAACACCACGCTGGATGCAAATGCCAGCTGGCGGCGAGGTACCGGAGCCTTTGGTGCGACACCTGCTCCTGAGGAAGCCACCAACAGCGGCAGCGCCCGCGCGGGAATTTTTCTCAGTGATGTCAGTGTCAATCAGCCCTTCAGCATCGCAGAACAACCATTACGTTTTTACACCAGCCTGCGTGGCCAGTGGAGCACCAGTCCCCTGACACCGCAGGAACGCATGGCCATTGCGGGACGTTACACCGTGAGAGGTTTTGATGGCGAGCAGATGCTTTCGGGTGAAAAAGGACTGATATGGCGCAATGAGCTGGCCTGGAACGTTCTGTCAAAGGGACACGAGCTCTACGTGGCTGCTGATTACGGACGCGTTGATGGACCAGGGACCAGGTATCTGGTTGGCCATCAGCTGGCCGGAGCCGCAATAGGCGTTCGCGGCGCAATACTGAATCACGTCAGCTATGACGTATTTGGGGGTGTGCCACTGATGAAGCCCGATAATTTCCATACTTCAGGCGTCACAGCGGGTTTCAGCATCAGTCTCGAAATCTGACGAGCTATCTCGCCGCCATATTCTGACCAGCATGCCGTATTCAAAACAATGATTTTCCACGGAAGGGATGTATGAACAAGCACTGTTACCGCATTATTTTCAGCCGCACGCATGGGGAACTGCGCGTTGTCCCTGACATCGCACGCAGTTGCAGCACGCAACCGGGTCAGTCACGCGCACCCGGCGCCCCGCGCTTTTGGGTCACTGTAAGACGTGCCGTGTGGTTGCTGTCACTGTCGCTGTTTTCCGCGCCCTTATTTGCGGCAGGAATTATAGCCGATAAGAATGCCGTATCAGGGCAGCGCCCGGACGTGATTAATACACAGAA
>AEWW01016985.1_pt1 | contig 49449 bp, 43 predicted proteins | sample 267848 | NCBI WGS metagenome assembly AEWW01 (sample SAMN00713649, study PRJNA62039) | ant fungus garden metagenome | place: Panama: Gamboa | collected Apr-2009 | depth 0.5 m m | reverse complement strand
AAATCCATTACGTGGAACTGGTAATTGAGATCGAGCGCACTCAGCGGTTCATCCAGCAGCAGCAGTTCCGGACGGCGAATCAGCGATTGCGCCAGACCCACCAGCTGTTTCTGCCCACCCGATAACTGGTCCAGATAACGCATCGCTAAGTGGGCAATGCCCAGCTGTTCCAGCAGATGCATAATCTCGGCTTCACTTGATGCGCTGTGTAAGCCACCGGACGCACGTTGCGCCACGATGATTGACTCCAGCACATGCAGATGCACGCCTGCCGGCAAACTTTGCGGCAGATACACCACGCGCTGGGCACGACGGGCAAACGGCTGTGACATCAGCTCTTCGCCATTCAACCACAGTTCGCCCTGCCCTTTGCTCAGGCCCGCCAGCGCGCGCAGCAAGGTAGACTTACCGCAGCCGTTAGGTCCCAGCAGTACGGTGATTTTGCCGCGTGGCAGCATCGGCACGTTAAGATCTTCAATGACTTTACGCTTCGGATACCCGGCGTAGAAATGGCTGAGACCTAATCCCTGTTCCATTACACCGTCCCCCGATGACGCAGAATAATACTCAGGAAGAATGGCACGCCAACCAGTGAAGTGACGATACCCACCGGAATGATCACGCCTGGAATCAGGTTCTTCGACGCTACCGAGGCCAGTGACAGCACCAGTGCACCGACCAACGCACTGGCCGGCAGATAGTAGCGATGATCTTCACCAAACATCATACGAGCGATGTGCGGTGCCACCAGACCAATAAAGCCAATCGGCCCGACAAAAGCCACCGCCAGCGCGGAGAGAATACTGATGCGCAGTAGCGTCGCCAGACGCAAGCGGCGCACATCAATGCCGAAACTCACGGCACGATCCTCACCGAGGCGCAGCGCGGTCAGTTTCCAGCTGCTGAGCATCGAGAACGGGATCAGGATGGCGAAAGCCGCCGTGAGCACACCGAGTTTTTCCCACGAAGCACGCGCCAGGCTGCCCATGGTCCAGAACACCAGGCCCTGCAAGGTATCTTCACTGGCGATAAACTGCATCATCGAGACCAGCGCGTTGAAGGTAAACACCAGCGCGATGCCAAACAGCACCACGCCCGACGTTGACACTTTGGTCCAGCGCGTCACGCCATCCAGCATCAGTGCGGCAAACAGCGCAAACACAAAGGCGTTCGCCGAGATAAACCACTGGTCTGGCACACCGGGAATACCGATGCCGAGAATAATTGCCAGCGCCGCGCCGAAAGCGGCCGCTGAAGAGACGCCGAGCGTAAACGGACTCGCCAACGGGTTATTGAGGATAGTTTGCATCTCAGCTCCCGCCAGACCCAGCGAAAAGCCGACGACGACAGCCATCAACGCATAAGGTAAGCGGATATCCCAGACGATCACGCGCGTGCCCGCATCCACCGCATCAGGATGGGTGAGCGTTTGCCACAGGGTGTCGAGGGAGAGCCCAGCCGGGCCAAGCGTGAAATCAAGAATCACTGACGCCAGTATTGCCAGCACCAGTACGCCAATCAGCATCAGGCGCTGACGTAACACCTGACGATAACGCGTCATGGTATCGGCTTCGCGGTTATTTTCCGCCAGCAGCGCGGAATCCGTGGTCTGCATTGTTCTACCTGTTTCTTATCGAAATCATAACGGCAGCCACAATAGTGCAGGTGATAATAATTATCAATTATATCTGTATGACAAAGCCCAAAACGTTGTAACACGGTTCATCTTTGTCAAAAAAACGCCGCTAGCCAAAGGCAGCGGCGTTATGTCACCCACGTTTAACGCATTACTCTTTAAACGTCGGGAATTCCATTTCGCTGTACTTCACGAAGCGCGATCCGCGTGCCAGCTTGTAACCGAGCCAAATCAGCAGGAACAGCGGAATGCCGATGTAGGTCGCCGCCACGCCATACCAGTCAATACGGTCCGCCAGAAACGCCTGGTAGTTCTGACCCAGTGTAATAATCAGGCACAGCACGAAGGCGAAAATCGGACCCAGCGGAAGAAGCCGGAACGGTATGGCAGAGCCGCTAAATCATGCCCTTGCGCCACATAGCCACGACGGAAGCGGTAGTGGCTAATCGCAATACCGAGCCAGGCGATAAAGCCGGTCATGCCTGAGGTATTCAGCAGCCACAGATACACTTCCTGGTTGCCGAACTTCGAGCTCAGGAAGCACAAACCCGCCACCACGGTGGTGGCAATCAGAGCATTGCGTGGCACACCGCCTTTCGACAGTTTGGCAAAAATACGCGGGGCTTTGCCTTCCTGCGCCAGGTTAAACAGCATGCGCGTTGAAGCGTACATGCCTGAGTTACCCGCTGACAGCACCGCCGTCAGGATCACCGCGTTCATTACCGCCGCTGCCGACAGTAATCCGGCATTCTGGAACACCAGCGTGAACGGGCTGATGGCGATATCAGTGACATCGTTATGCAGCAGTTTCGGATCGGTGTACGGCAAAATCAGGCTGATAATCAGAATCGCAAAGATATAGAACAGCAGAATACGCCAGAACACCTGACGCACGGCACGTGGAATATTTTTCGCGGGATCCTGTGATTCACCGGCTGCGATGCCGATCAACTCTGTACCCTGGAACGAGAAGCCGACAATCATCGCCACGCCAATCATCGCGGCAAAACCGCCGGCAAAAGGTGCGTCGCCCACGGTCCAGTTATGCCAGCCGGCGTTTTCTGCACCGCGCATAATGCCGACGATCATCAGCACACCCACCACGATAAAGATGATGACGGTGGCGACTTTGATCAGCGAGAACCAGTATTCCGCTTCGCCGAAGCCTTTGACGGAAATGTAGTTAAGCAGGAACATCAGACCAAGGAACAGCGCGCTCCAGATCCAGCCCGGCGTATCCGGGAACCAGTAGTTCATCACCAGTTGCGAGGCGACGAGATCAACGGCGATGGTGACCGCCCAGTTGTACCAGTAGTTCCAGCCCAGCGCGAAGCCGAAGCCTTCTTCAACGTATTTAGAGCCGTAGGTGGCGAAGGAGCCAGAAACCGGCATAAACGCCGCCAGTTCGCCGAGGCTGGTCATCAGGAAGTAAACCATCAGGCCAATCAGCGCGTAAGAGAGTAATGCGCCACCGGGACCTGCCTGAGAAATGGTGGCACCCGAGGCGACAAACAGGCCGGTGCCAATGGAACCGCCGATGGCGATCATGGTGAGATGGCGCGCTTTTAATTCACGGCGCAGCCCAGGTTGTTGTGTTGTTTTTGAGTCATTATGCATGTGTAAACGCTATGCTGGATAAAAATAAGGCGCGATTGTAGCAGCTAACCCCAGGCTGTATAGCATTCACGTCGGGTTATTAGTTACCTTCATAATCGGCGCGAAATTATTAGCCGTTTACGTTATGACAGCCGCGATTACTCGCGGCAATAGGAGAGAAATCGGCTTAGCGCTTTCGACAAATGCTTCTGCCGATGATGAATGCGATACAGCGTACGCGTCAGACGTGGTAACGGCACAGCCACTTCCACCAGCGTGCCCGCCTCCAGCAGATCGCTGATCACCCGGCGCGATAAACAGCTGATGCCCATGCCGTGACGCACCGCATGTTTGATTGCCTCAGAATTGCCCAGCTCCATGCCGAGTTGAAACTGCGGCAGGTGAGACAACAGCAGGTAATCGACAATTTCACGCGTGCCCGAACCGCGCTCACGCAGGATCCAGGGGGCGGCCGCCAGTGATGCCAGCGTGATTGGCTGTTGCAGGATGTCGGCATCGGGCGCGGCAAACACCACCAGTTCATCTTCCAACCATGCTTCGCTAACGATATCCGGCTCGTGGCACGGCCCTTCAATCAGGCCGATATCCACACGGAAATCCGCCACTGCGTTAATCGCATCCTGGCTGTTGCCGACGCTAAGTTCGAGCGGCAGCGTGGGGAAGTCACGACGATAAGCGGCGATCATCCCCGGCAGCAGATAGTTGCCGATGGTGCTACTGGCAAACAGACGAATGGCGCCATTATCCTCTTTAAACAGCTGTTCAATCTCACCGGCCTGTTCCAGCAATCCGACCGCGCGTGGATAGAGCAAACGACCATGCTCGTTCAGGGCCAGTCGTTTGCCGACGCGATCGAACAGTTGCACTCCGAGCTGGTTTTCCAAATCGGCCAGCGCCGCACTGACCGCAGACTGCGACAGTGCCAGCACCTGCGAGGCCTGGGTGGTTGAACCGCTTTTCAACACTTCGGTAAAGACTTCAATCTGACGCAGCGTGATATGCATGCGCCCTCCTCACATTGCGTAACGCTTCACAAGATAAGCCACCACCGCTAACCAGACGATCACCGTCAGGAAGAATCCTGCCCAGCTGACAATCTTTTTGCCGCGTGCCCGCTGGACATCAGCGCGTTCTGCGCTGCTGATGCGAATTTCACGCGGGAGCAAACGCAGCAGGATGATCACACCCAGCGGGACGATGATGGCGTCGTCGAGTAAGCCGATAATGGGAATGAAATCAGGAATGAGATCGATGGGGCTGAGTGCATAGGCGACAATGCCAAATGCCAGCAGCTTAAACCACCAGGGGGTACGCGGATCGCGGCAGGCAAACCACAGCGTGAGCACATCGCGTTTAATTAAGCGTGCCCAGCGGCGCAAGCGCTTCAACATCCCGACTCTTCCTTATTAGTTATACTGGTCAATGGACAATATATTACCAATTTAACTTTTAAACCAGTCAGGTATATGCGCAGGCAAGCAGCCGCCAGGAGATTGGCGGCGGAGTGTGTGTCAGGCTTTCATACCGATCAGTTCTTCCAGTTCTGTGTCACAGGCCGTGAACTCATCGGTAATGGTGCGAATCAACCAGTCCTGATAGCCAAAGTTTTCCCGGCGGGAATAGAGGCATTCAGAGCGATACAACTTTTTCGGATCGCTGTTATTGACCCCATAACGATAAAAATGGACCAGCGAGTTGTCGCTATCGGGCACGGCGAGCGTGAAGCCGACAGCGCCATGACCATTATAAAAAAGGGTCACTGCATTGGTTTTACCTAAAGTTAATTTATGGATTACGTTGAATTTTTCATGCTGTAAAGCGGTATCCAAAGTACTTCTATAAGCTGTTTTCATGGTTATAGTTAAAAGTTTCTAATTTGTTAAACTATAGTTAACCAGAAAAAAAGCGCACCTGCTAACTTTGGTAGGTGTGTTCATCTTTTGGATAAGTGTTTACCCGTGCCGTTTTTCTCCCCACGAGCGATGCAACATTTCATGGCGGTAGCGCATCCGCTATGATGTGCCCTTTGCAGCAGCAATCGCCAACCAGGAGAGCGGCATGAAATATATCGGCGCACACGTCAGTGCATCAGGCGGCGTAGACCAGGCAGTTATCCGTGCCCACGAACTCGAAGCCACAGCCTTTGCGCTGTTCACTAAAAATCAGCGTCAGTGGAAAGCCGCCCCGCTTTCAGGTGAAGTGATTGATGCCTTCAAAACCGCCTGTGAGAAATACAACTTCACTTCCGCGCAGATTTTGCCGCATGACAGCTACCTGATTAACCTTGGCCATCCGGTGATGGATGCGCTGGAGAAATCCCGAGAGGCGTTTCTGGATGAGATGCAGCGCGCCGAGCAATTGGGGCTGACATTGCTGAATTTCCACCCTGGCAGCCATTTGAAGCAGATTGAAGAAGAGGCGTGCCTGAAGCGCATCGCCGAATCGATCAATATCGCGCTGGATAAGACCCAGAACGTGGTGGCAGTGATTGAGAATACCGCCGGTCAGGGCAGCAATCTTGGCTTCCGTTTCGAACACCTCGCCACCATTATTGAGCACGTCGAAGATAAATCTCGCGTTGGGGTGTGTATCGATACCTGCCATGCATTTGCTGGCGGCTACGATCTGCGGACAGAAGAAGCCTGCGTGGAGACCTTTGCGGAATTTGAACGCATCGTTGGTTTCCAGTTCCTGCGTGGCATGCACCTGAATGACGCCAAAAGCACCCTCGGCAGCCGTGTGGATCGCCACCACAGCTTAGGTGAAGGCAACATTGGCAAGACGGTGTTTAGCTGGCTGATGAAGGATAAGCGCTTTGATGGCATCCCAATGATTCTGGAAACCATCAATCCGGATATCTGGAAAGATGAGATTGCGTGGCTGAAGTCGGAACAACAGGCGTAAAACAGACAGCAAAAAGGGAGCCGCAGCTCCCTTTTTCTTATCCCGTGAAAATTACGCGGCTTTCGCCAGCTCTTCTTCCGGACGTTTCAGAATCGCGTAACCGAGGCCAGCCACTGCGGTACCAATCACAATCGACATCAGGTAACCCAGCACCGGGGTGATTGCACCCGGGATCAGCAGTACAAACAGACCACCGTGAGGTGCCATCAGTTTCGCGCCAACCAACATGGATACCGCGCCAGTGATTGCACCGCCGACGATGCAGCAAGGCAGCACACGCATAGGGTCACGCGCCGCAAACGGAATTGCACCTTCAGAGATGAAGCACAAGCCGAGCACCAGTGCCGCTTTGCCCCCTTCCTGCTGACCTTTGTTGAACTTACGACGTGCAACAATTGTTGCCAGGCCCATCGCTAACGGTGGCACCATACCGGCGGCCATGATCGCGGCCATCGGCGCATAGGTTTGCGAACTCAGCAGGCCGACACCGAAGGCGTACGCCACTTTGTTCACCGGACCACCCATGTCGGTACACATCATGCCACCAAGGATCGCGCCCAGCAGAACCGCGTTGGCGGTGCCCATATTCGCCAGCCAGTGCGTCAGGCCGCTCATGATGCCTGCAACAGGTTTACCCACCACATAAATCATCAGCAGACCCGTAATCAAACTCGCTACCAGCGGAATGATCAGGATCGGTTTTAACGCTTCCATACTTTGCGGCAGTTTGACTTTGCTGCTCAGCATCTTCGCGGCGTAACCGGCAATGAAGCCAGCGATGATACCGCCAAGGAAACCGGCGTTAATGCTGGTGGCGATCATACCGCCAATCAAACCTGGGGTCAGACCCGGACGGTCGGCAATCGAGAAAGCAATAAAGCCTGCCAGCACCGGCACCATCAGCGCGAAGGCACTGCCGCCACCGATCTGCATCAGCGCAGCCGCTAAGGTGCCCTGCTCTTTAAATGCGGTGATACCAAAGGCAAAGGAGAGCGCGATGCTCAAACCACCCGCCACCACCATCGGCAGCATATAGGACACGCCGGTCAGCAGGTGACGATAAGCACCGGCTTTTTCTTTGCTGTCGCTTTGCGTGCTGGCAGACGCGTTCCCGCTCGGTTGATAGGTTTTGGCTTCAACCTGCGCTTTATCCAGTTCCTGTGCGGTTTTCTTCAGCGCCAGGCTGGTTGAGGTGCGGTACATCGGCTTGCCTGCGAACTTCGCCAGGTCCACATCGATATCCGCCGCCACGATCACCAGATCGGCGGCCGCCACCTCTTCAGGGGTGATGGCATTACCTGCGCCCACGGAACCACGGGTTTCCACTTTCACCCACCAGCCGCGTTTAGTGGCTTCTGCCTGAATCGCCTCAGCCGCCATAAAGGTGTGCGCTACGCCGGTTGGGCAAGCGGTAACCGCGACAATGCGTTTCTGACCGGTGCTCTGAGCGGCAGCGGGTGCTGCAACCGCCGTAGCCGATTGCCAAACTTTGGCACTGGCTTTAGCCTGATTAATAGCCGCCAGCGGATCGCGCAGCGCCTGCTGCACATCCACCAGCGCCACGGATTTGCCTGCCAGCTGTGCATCATTCGGCACAGCATGGCCAGCAACCAATACCAGTTCAGCATCGGCCGCGTTGTCAGTCAGCGTCAGGCCAGCCTGTGCTGCGGTTGCGCGCAGACGTTCTAAAGCCAGATGTCCTGATGCCAGTCCCAGTGAAGAATCTTTTATCAGCAGCGTTTTCATTATCGCTCTCCTGCTGTTAGTTAACGGGTTGTAAGTCGACGCGCGCCATCATCGCGGCCAACTGGGTACGATCGGTCACACCAACGTTGCTCTGGCTCACCGCCATCGCAGCCACTGCGGTAGCCAGACGCAAGGTATGCTCGCTGGATTCACGCATCAGCAGCCCGTAAATCAGGCCGCCGACCATTGAATCTCCCGCGCCTACGGTGCTGACCACTTCACAGGCTGGTGGTTTGGCAATCCATTCGCCAGAGGCGTTGACCCACAGTGCGCCTTCCGCACCAAGGGAAATCACCACATGGGCAATGCCCTGCTCACGCAGTTCATGCGCGGCTTCGATCACATCCTGCAAGGTTGGCAGTTTGCGGTCGGCCCAGATTTCCAGTTCACGACGGTTCGGCTTCACCAGCCACGGCGCGGCTTTTAGTCCCGCCACCAGCGCTTCACGACTGCTGTCGAAAATGATGCACGGACACAGGGTGCGCAGATCGCTCATCCATTTGGTGAACGCTTCGGGCGCCACGCCCGCGGGCAAGCTGCCGCTGACGCACACCATGTCGAATTGTCCCAGCCAGGTCAGTGAATCGGCAGTGAAGCGATCCCAGTCCTGCGCGGTGACATTAAAGCCGGAGAAATTCAGATCGGTGACTTCACCGTCTTTTTCCGTCAGCTTGACGTTGATGCGGGTACGGCCCTGCACCACCTGAAAACGGTTGGCGATACCCAGCTCGCTGAACAGCTGCTGGAAGCCATCCTGGTTCTCTTTGCCGAGGAATCCACCCACGGTGACGTCGATACCCAGGTCTTTCAGCACTTTGGCAACGTTGATGCCTTTACCCGCCGCGTGCAGACCGGTGGTTTTCACCAGGTTAACTTCGCCACGTTCGATTTCTGGCGTATAGCCCACCAGATCGTAAGCGGGATTCAATGTGATTGTGGCAACGCGGCGGCTCATGCGACCCCCTCGCCCAGGCCAGAATTGATGGCCTCTTCGATGGCATTCAGCGCCTGCTGTGCATCTTCACCGCTGGCGGTAAAGCGCAGGCGATGGCCTTTTTTCACGCCCAGCGCGACAACTTTCATCAGGCTGCGTCCGTTGGCCGGTTTGCCGCTGCCGTCAAGGTTGGTGACGGTGATGTCACTGTTGAACTGTTTAATGACCGTAACCAGCGCAGTGCCCGGACGTGCGTGTAGTCCATGCTCGTTGCGGATAGTAAATTCAGCCACCAGTTGATCCGCGCTTTCGTCCACTTCACTGGTTAGCAGCGCGAGGATGCCTGCCGCGTCGGCTTTCAGCAGACGTTCAGCTTTGTTGCTCAGCAGCAGATTGCTCAGATAACCCAGCACTTCCAGCGGACGATCGTCAGTGGCGGCCACGGTCAACAGCAGCGCCACATTCTCGCCCTGATGCACGAATGGCGTGGCGGTACGGCTGACTGCGATGGCGCTACCAAGGTTGCCATTGGCGCTGTCACTCAGCCAGATGCCCTGTCCGAGGCTCAGCGGCGTTCGCGAAACCGCATCCGCCACAAACGCCGCTTCAACAGCTCCTGCAGCCTGTAAACGTCCAGCGTTCAGCGCCTGCAAGGTGATGAGATCGCTGGCTGCAACGTCAACCGCAATCAGCGAGGTATCGAATTTGAACTCAGCCGCCTGCTTTTCACCCATCAGGATGGCACGGAGATCTTCGGCTGAGGCGGTTTTCAACTGCTCTGCGATACTGTCATCGCTCAATACGTGAGTCAGCTGGCGCAGCAGCGCAAGATGTTCATCTGATTTTGCCGCGATACCGATGGCGACATAAGCCGTTTGCCCGTCACCCCACTCCACGCCCTGCGGGAACTGATAAACCTGTACGCCGGTCTTCAGCACCATATCGCGCGTATCGGTGGTGCCATGCGGAATGGCAATACCATTACCCAGGAAGGTGGTGGTCTGCTGTTCGCGCGCCAGCATGCCGTTAACGTAGCCTTCCGACACATTACCAGCTGCGGTTAACGCAGCGGCAACCTGACGGATAGCCTCTTCTTTATTTTGTGCACTGGCACCGGTATGGATGGCCTGAACGTCGAGCTGGAACATATTTCTCCTCGCTTGCTGAAATTGAATCGTTTCAGCTTAATGGCGAAAAATTACGCTGTACTTCTCGGGGGTTACCGAGAAGACAACGCTGAAACGTTTCAGGGAATATGGTACAGCATGAGAAAGCAGGCAAGAAAATGCGCGATCGGCGTAGCAGATTTTTGATGTTCCGCACACTTCAGATCGGATTTAAGATTTTTCAGGCCTGTACGGCTGACGTCATTGCTGTAACGCATAGGTCACATAAGGCAAATTCTTCAGCACCGCGTCAGCAATTTAAGGCGCGGTATCTGCTTCGAGTTGTAACAGGAAGGTCATCGCGGCTTCGCGACTGCTACCGCACATCTCTGCGCTGGGCTGTAAACCCGCACAGACTGCGGGACGCAGCGGAGAACCAAAAATTTTGCAGCGCTGATGGTCATCCAGCTGAACGCAGCGGGTATTCGCCGGTTTGCCCTGGGGCATGCCGGGAATCGGGGAAGAGATTGAGGGGGCTGTGCAACAGGCACCGCACTGGTCACGACAATACATCATGCGCTCCTGAGGATTTCGTCGCGACAATAGCAGGCTGATGACGGGAATGCCATGCGCGGGCAACAATTTTACACTGCCTCCCTTGCCTGTTTTTCACGGCGCGAGTAACGTGGCGCGCATTAACCTTTTCACAGCGAGTTATCCCCATGCCAAAGGCAAATGAAATCAAAAAAGGAATGGCTGTTACCTGGAACGGCAAACTGTTGCTGGTAAAGGACATTGATGTCCAGAGCCCAAGCGCACGCGGTGCTGCCACCCTCTATAAGATGCGTTTTACCGACGTGCGCACTGGCCTGAAAGTGGAAGAGCGCTTCAAGGGTGACGATATTATCGATGCCATCCAGCTCAGCCGTCGCGCCGTGACCTTCTCTTATATAGACGGTGACGAATACGTGTTTATGGATGATGAAGATTACACGCCTTACAGCTTCAAAAAAGATCAGATTGAAGAAGAACTGCTGTTCATCCCTGAAGGCGGTATTCCTGGCATTCAGGTATTAACCATGGATGGCCAGGTATTGGCGCTGGAACTGCCACAAACCGTGGACATGGAAATTGTCGATACTTCACCGGGCATTAAAGGCGCTTCCGCCAGCGCACGCACCAAACCGGCAGGCATGAGCACCGGCTTGTCGATCCAGGTGCCGGAATACCTCAGCAATGGTGACCGTATCCGTATTCACGTGGCTGAACGCCGCTATATGAGTCGCGCGGACTAACCGCACGATTTTATCCGGCCGCTGAAGGTTGTTATAGTATAACAACGTCGTGCGCGCCGGGTATGTTGTCCGCGCGCCTGAAAATGGAGCCTGTAATGACGCGCGTTAATGTAATCACCGGATTTCTCGGCAGCGGTAAAACCACCACCCTGCTGCATCTGTTAGCCCACAAACCCGCCAATGAAAATTGGGCGATTCTGGTTAACGAGTTTGGCGAAGTGGGTATTGACGGCGCACTGCTCGCCGATCGTGGTGCCACGCTGAAGGAAATTCCCGGCGGTTGCATGTGTTGTGTAAACGGCCTGCCGCTGCAAGTCGGACTCAATATGCTGCTCAAGCAAAATAAGCCCGACCGTCTGATTATCGAACCCACCGGCCTTGGCCACCCTAAACAACTGCTGGATATGCTGCGTGCCGCCGTGTATCAACCCTGGATTCAGGTTGATGCCACCATCACGCTGCTCGATCCCCGTCAGTTAGCCGATGCGCGTGTTGTTGAGAATGAAAACTTCCGCGATCAACTCACCGCCGCCGATATTATCGTCGCCAATAAGAGCGATCGCTGGAGCGAGGAAGATCGTCAGCGCTTGCAGCAGTGGCAACAGGACAACCTGGGCGATCGCCAACTGGTCGAGTCGGCCTGGGGTAAAGTCGACTCCGCCCTGCTCTGCCAGCCCGCGTTGACGGATCGTGCGGTTCCTGAAGCGGCCCATCATCATCATACTTCACGGCCAAAAGGACTGGCAGCACTGAAACTTGAGGGTTCCGCACGTTGGCGCCGTGCATTAAATGAAGGCCAGGGCTATGCTTCCTGTGGCTGGATTTTTGATGGTGATACCGTGTTCGATACCATCCCGGCGCTAGAGTGGGCGCGGCTTGCACCGGTGGATCGCGTCAAAGGCATACTGCGCACACCAGACGGTCTGGTGAACATTAATCGTCAGGGTGACGACTTCTTTATGGAAACGCGCCCCACCACACCGCCGGACAGCCGTATCGAGTTAATCCACCACCAATCTGTGGACTGGAACGTTTTGCAATCAACCTTGTTGAAGATTCGTTTAAATTAGCTGCGTTAGGTTGCCCCGTTATTTTTCTTTTTGAGTCTATTTTTTTTATGCGCGCGTCTCGTTTAATCACCATCCTGCTGCTGAATGCATTGGGGATCATGCTGTTCTTCTCGTGGTATCTGCCGCCAGACCATGGTTTCTGGTTTGGTATTGATAAAGCCATCTTCTTTAGCTTTAACGATAAGATGGTGGATCACCACGGTTTCGCTTTGCTGGTGGCGATCACCAATTACCGTGGCTTTGATGCGGTATCGCTGCTGGCGATGGGTCTGCTGTATCTGTGGTTCTGGCGTCGTGAAACGCCACAGGGCCGCCGCCGCATGCTGGCCATTGGTATCACCATGCTGCTAACCGCCGTGGTGCTCAATCAACTAGGTCATTTGATTCCTGTGCAACACGCCAGCCCAACGCTGTTCTTTGACAACGTGCATCGCGTGAGTGAACTGACAGGGATTCCGGCGAAAGATGCCTCCAGCAATAGCTTCCCGGGCGATCACGGCATGATGCTGATTATTTTTGCCTGCTTTATGTGGCGTTATTTCGGCTTCCGCGCCTTCCTGATGGGATTAGTGATTGTGGTGGTGTTTGCCCTGCCGCGCGTGATGGCGGGTTCTCACTGGTTTACGGATATTGCGGTGGGATCGATGTCGGTGATTCTGGTGGGATTGAGCTGGTGTTTATTAACTCCGCTCAGTGACAAACTGGTGAATTGGCTCAATCGCGCCCTGCCAGGGAAATATAAGCCACGCACATAATTGTTAAGCGCGGATGACAATAAGCAGAAAAGTCGATCATCCGCGCTTATCGAATGCAGAAATACATTATTAGCAGGCTAACGTTTTTCTATTAAAAGAAAACATTATGATGCAAAACGCGTAACAATCGCCTTTTTCCTGGCTTGTCCAGCCAGAAGCCTCTCAAAATAAGCCCTAGCGCCGGAATTAGCCCCTGAAAACCCGCCTTATTGGCTATTAAATCGCTACCAATCGTTGATAAAGTAACCATTGTGTTACGGATTGATTTCACATCAATAAAAGCTATAAAAATTTATATAAAAGCACTCGCCACGCGGTCTGTAATCGGTTAACCTCAAACGCGATTACTTAGAGTGCAGCATAAAATTCGGTGCCTTATGCAACAAAAATGTGTTCATTAACACATTTTAGTAATTAAGGAATTGTCTTAAGCCTTAGCTCTTATTAATCTCAAACCCGTTTTGTCATCTGGCTGGCGACATTGTGTCGTAAGGACTTCAAAGGAACACACGTATAATGGTCAAGTCTCAACCAATACTGAGATACCTCAGGCGGATCCTTCCCGCAGTAGCATTAGCAACACTCTTATCGGCATGTAGTAGTACGCATAACGGTCAGAACGCGAATAACGAGAATCATGAAGTTAACAACCAGAATGGTTTTTTACTTCAAGCGTCTCAGGACGAATTTGAACAAATGGTGCAGAATGTGGACGTTAAGTCCCGCATCATGGAACAGTACAGTGACTGGAAAGGTGTTCGTTATCGCTTAGGCGGCGACACCAAACGCGGCATTGATTGTTCTGCTTTTGTTCAGCGCACCTTTCGCGAGCAGTTCGGTTTAGATTTACCCCGTTCAACGTCAGAACAGCAGGATACGGGCAAAGAGATTTCTCGCGGCAAACTGCGCCCGGGTGATTTAGTCCTGTTCCGTGCCGGTTCTACCGGACGACACGTTGGCATCTATCTGGGTAACGATAACTTCGTTCACGCGTCCACCAGCAGTGGTGTGATGATCTCCAGTTTAAACGACAGTTACTGGAAAACGCGTTACCGTGAAGCCCGCAGGGTTTTAGCTAAAAACCCTAGCTAACGTATCCTTTTGAAGATCCTCTCAGCCAGAGAATCAGAAAACGCTGCCCAGGCAGCGTTTTTTTTCGCCTGCCGTTTCTTAACGCAAATCCGATAGATAAAAAGTAATTGAGAATCAGAAATATAACGAGACTTTTCGCGCTTCCTCGTTATATTCTCGTTTGCTTACTGGCAGCAAATTGTTGCGTCTTCGTCGGCTGAAAAAACCCGTCCTGATGCAATGTTTTACGCCAGACACCAGCGAGCAGTAGTGCACGATTTACATAATAATAATGGCGCCATAAAGGGGAATGCACTCCATGCCACTGTCGGGGACGTTAAAACGTCATGCAACCTATTCGCGCCGTATCGCCTGGAGTAGTGCGATCATCGGCGGTGTGTTCTTTCTGTTGTTTGTCATCGTACTGCTGACGCTCACCTGGCAAAAACGAGTACAACAACATGAACAGTTGCTGATCCATAGCCGCGACGATCTACAACAGGTGATGTCGACCCTGGTGGATACCCTTTATCCATTGCAACAATACACCCAGCTTGAATGCAGTAGCGTCAGCCGCGAACTCACTTCACGTGCCGCCTTTGCCGGCAATATCCGCGCGATTTTGCTGGTACGTAACAGTAATGCCTATTGTTCATCTGCTACCGGCGCCTTTCTGCTGCCTGCGAATGATATTTCGCCACAATCGGAACTGGAGCGCGATCGCGATTTACGCTTACTGGAAGGCACGCCCCTCTTGCCAACCAAACCGGCGCTGGCGTTGTGGATGAAGAATCCAGGCTCAGCTGAGACCGGCATTCTCGCCACCATGAATATCAGCCTGACGCCTTATCAGCTGCTGGCTTCTTATCATCCCGAAATCACCGGTATGGCGTTGGTGATTGGCGATAAAGCCCTGCTGAGTGGCAAGAATCAGGTGGTGAACATCCACGATTTACCACCAGCCTTGAAAGAAATGAGTTTTAAAGATAATGGAATGCGCTTCGTGCTGTACGGTACGACGCTGGCGCAACGCGATTATCATCTGATCCTGCTGACCGGCCTCCTCTCAGCCCTGTTTATGAGTGCGGGCAGCTGGCTGCTGCTGACGCTGTATCAGCGTCCTGGCAAAGAGATTATGCAGGGCATTAAACGTGGTCAGTTTCATGTTGAATACCAGCCCCTGGTCACCGCCCACGATGGGCAACCGTATGGCGTTGAAGCACTACTGCGCTGGACACATCCCACCGAGGGAATGATTCCCCCGGATGCCTTTATTAGCAACGCCGAAGCGCAAAATCTGATTATTCCCCTGACTCAGCATTTGTTTAAGCTGGTGGCACGCGATGCGAAGTTCCTCTGCCAGCAACTGCCGCGCGGCACGCGTATGAGCCTGAACCTTTCCCCTCTGCATCTCGCATCAGAAAGTTTTCGTCAGCATGTGCAGGAGTGGATTGCCGACATGCCAAAAGATCACTTCAACTATGTTTTTGAAATCACCGAACGCACCATGGTGGGCGAAAGAAATGCTGGCGAGATTTTTGCCTGGCTGCATGAGCAGGATATTAAAATTGCCATTGATGACTTCGGCACTGGCCACAGCGCATTGATCTATCTTGAACGCTATCCGTTTGATTACCTCAAAATCGATCGCGGTTTTGTACAGAGTATTGGTACCGAAACGGTGACCTCACCGGTACTGGACGCGGTATTGCTGCTGGCGAAGAAGCTCAATCTCAAAACCGTGGCAGAAGGCGTTGAAACCGGCGATCAGGCAGCGTGGCTGGTGAACCGTGGGGTGACACATCTGCAGGGATATTTATTCAGCCGCCCGCTGCGTCCGGAAAACCTGATCAGTTATTACCAACGTCAGGCAGCACTCGGTTAACGTCACGCTATCGTCACGAAACTGCTACCATTCAGTGCGGATTATTTAAGGAGAGCGCCCCACTTATGCTGCTGCGTCTTGTCACCGCGTTGTTGGTTTGTAGCGCCATCGCGCCACTGCATGCGGAAACCATCAATGAGAGTTATGCCTTTGCCAAGCTGGGCGAACCGAAGTATGTGGTGAATTTCACCCATTATGATTACGCGAATCCCGCTGCGCCTAAAGGCGGCAAGATGACCATCGCGGTGGTGGGCACTTACGATAACTTCAATCGCTTTGCTTCACGCGGTAATCCTGGCGTCGGCACCGATACGCTGTATGACGGGCTGTTCACCACCTCCGATGATGAGCCTGGCAGCTACTATCCCTTGATCGCTGAATCCGCCCGCTATCCATCCGACTATCACTGGATGGAAGTGTCCATCAATCCGCATGCGCGTTTTCAGGACGGCAGCCCGATCACCGCGAAAGATGTTGCCTTCACCTTCCAAAAATTTATGACCGAAGGGGTGCCACAATTTCGTGTGGCGTTTCGTGGGGTTGAAGTAAAAGCGCTCAACAATCTCACCGTGCGTATCGACATGCCGAAACCGGACAAGGACATGATCCTGAGCTGGTTAACGCTGCCAGTATTGCCGCAAGCCTTCTGGCAGAATAAAAAATTCAATGAGCCGATCGGCTATCCCCCGCTCTCCAGCGGCCCCTATCGCGTCACGTCTTATAAGCCAGGTCAGTTCATTCAATACAGTCGGGTGAAAAACTACTGGGCGGCAAATCTGCCGGTCAATCGGGGACGTTATAACTTTGATACGCTGCGCTACGATTACTATCTTGACGACAACGTCGCTTTTGAAGCCTTCAAAGCCGGCGCGTCCGATCTGCGCGAAGAGGGGTCGGCGAAGAAGTGGGCCACACAATACCGTGGGCGCAACTTTGATAGCCACGCCATCGTGAAATCGACCACGCCAAATACCGTCTCTACCGATACTCGCTGGCTGGCCTTTAACAATGAAAAACCGCTGTTTGCCGATCGTCGTGTGCGTGAGGCGCTGACGCTGGCATTTGATTTCGAGTGGATGAACAAAGCGCTGTTTTACGGGGCCTACAAACGCACTGATAGCTATTTCCAGAACACCGCTTATGCAGCCAAAGGCTACCCGAAAGCCGACCAGCTCATTCTGCTGGCACCGTATAAAGCACAGTTGCCTGCTGAAGTGTTCAACAACGAATACGCACCGCCGCGTTCAGAGGGCAGCGGCTTCGATCGCGGTAATCTGCTAAAAGCCATGACACTGCTGAAAGAAGCGGGCTGGCAGATTAAAAATCAGCAGCTGGTGAACGATAAAACCGGTCAGCCCTTCCGCTTTGAACTGCTGATGCGCAGCGGCACGCAGAACGACTGGGCACTGCCGTTCCAGCATAGCTTGCAGCGTCTGGGGATTCAGGTAGAGTTGCGGCAAATTGATAGCTCGCAGTATTTGCGCCGTTTGCGCGAAGGCGATTACGATATGATCCCCTCGCTTTACTACGCAATGCCTTCGCCTTCCACCAGCCTGCGTACCATTTGGCAGTCGCAATACATCGACTCCTCCTGGAACACCCCTCGGGTGAAAGATCCCATCGTGGACCATTTCGTGCAGGAGATCGTCGATCATCAGGGCGATGAAAAAGCGCTGCTGCCGCTGGGTCAGGCGCTGGATCGTATTCTGTTATGGAATGCCTATATGATCCCGATGTGGTACAACGCCGAACAGAGGCTGGCATACTGGGATAAATTTTCCCGCCCTGAAATCAAACCCGCGTATGCAACCGGGTTAGAGAACTGGTGGTATGACGTGAACAAAGCCGCACAATTGCCGGCCGACAGACGCTGAGGAGAGCGGTTTGGGTTCCTATTTCCTGCGCAGGTTGCTGCTGATTATTCCCACACTGTGGGCGATCATCACCCTGAACTTTTTTATCGTGCAGATTGCGCCCGGTGGACCGGTGGATCAGGCGCTGGCGAATGCGCAATTTGGTCATAGCTCCGGTTTTTCCTCGGGTAGTGCTGGAGATGTCGGCGGGCGCGGTGCGCTGGCGCATGATAATCCGGGCGACAGCCAATATCGCGGCGCGCGTGGCCTTGATCCTGAGGTGATCGCCGAGATCAAACACCGCTACGGTTTTGATAAACCGCTGCTGCAGCGCTATGGCGAAATGCTGTGGAACTATATTCGTTTTGATTTTGGCGACAGTCTGTTCCGCAGCGCCTCGGTGCTGCAGCTGATCAAAGAGAGCTTGCCGGTTTCCATCAGCCTGGGCTTGTGGAGTACGTTGATCATTTATCTGGTCTCGATTCCGTTAGGGATTAAAAAGGCAGTGCGCAACGGCAGCGCTTTCGATATCTGGAGCAGTACCTTTATCATCATTGGATACTCCATCCCGGCCTTTCTCTTTGGCATCATGCTGATTGTGCTGTTTGCCGGGGGCAGCTATTTCGACTGGTTCCCGCTACGCGGTCTGACCTCGCCGCAGTTTGATACGCTGCCGTGGTACAGCAAGATTGGCGACTATCTCTGGCACATCACGCTGCCGGTTCTGGCCACGGTGATCGGCGGTTTTGCCACGCTCACTATGTTGACCAAAAACTCATTCCTCGATGAGATCCGCAAACAATATGTGGTCACCGCACGCGCCAAAGGGCTGGATGAAAAACGTATTTTGTACGGCCACGTATTTCGCAACGCCATGCTGCTGGTGATCGCCGGTTTCCCTGCCACCTTTATCAGCATGTTCTTTACCAGTTCGGTCTTGATTGAAGTGATGTTCTCCCTCAACGGACTCGGCTTGCTGGGTTACGATGCCACTATTCAGCGCGACTATCCGGTGATGTTTGGCACGCTGTATATCTTTACGCTGATTGGCTTGCTGATGAATATTCTCAGCGATCTGACCTATACGCTGGTCGATCCGCGCATCGATTTTGAGGGGCGCTAATGGGTTTATCGCTAATCAACCAGCAGCGCTGGCAACGCTTTCGCCATAACCGCCGTGGTTACTGGTCGCTGTGGATTTTTTTGCTCATTTTTGTGCTTTCACTCGGTGCGGAGTTACTGGCCAATGACAAGCCACTGCTGGTGCACTACCAGCAGCGCTGGTACATGCCGCTGCTGTTCAATTACAGCGAGAGTGATTTTGGCGGCGACTTTGCCACCCCGGCCGATTACCAGGACCCGTGGCTAAAACAGCGGATCGATCAGCAGGGATGGGCGCTGTGGGCACCGATTCGTTTCAGTGACAGCACCATTAATTTCGCCACCGATGTGCCCTTCCCTTCTCCGCCCTCGAAGCAGAACTGGCTGGGTACTGACGCTAATGGTGGTGATGTACTGGCGCGTTTACTGTACGGCACACGCATCTCGCTGCTGTTTGGTATCTTACTGACGCTGTTCTCCAGCGTGATCGGCATCGTGATCGGCGCCGTGCAGGGTTATTTTGGTGGTCGCGTTGATCTGGTTGGCCAGCGTCTGATTGAAGTGTGGTCTGGTATGCCGTCGCTGTTTTTATTGATTCTGCTCTCCAGTGTGATTCAACCCGGCTTCTGGTGGCTATTGCTGGTCACCGTGGTGTTTGGCTGGATGAGCCTGGTGAGCGTGGTGCGGGCCGAGTTTCTGCGCACGCGTAACTTTGATTATGTGCGTGCGGCGCGCGCGCTCGGCGTGAGTGACGGACGCATTATGCTGCGTCACATGCTGCCGAACGCCATGGTGGCCACGCTGACCTTCCTGCCCTTTATTTTATGCGGTTCGATTACCACCCTGACCTCACTGGATTTCCTTGGCTTCGGCTTGCCGGTGGGTTCTCCTTCGCTGGGTGAACTGCTGTTACAGGGCAAAAACAACTTACAGGCGCCGTGGCTGGGACTTTCCGGCTTCTTCGCCCTCGCGCTGCTCCTCTCGCTATTGATCTTTATCGGTGAAGCGGTACGTGATGCTTTTGATCCCAGCCGGGGGGTGAAATGAGCCTGTTAAGCGTCAATCATCTCGCCGTGGCCTTCAATCAGCGGCGCGTGGTGGAAGATATCTCTCTGCAGATTGAGGCCGGTGAAACTCTGGCGCTGGTCGGTGAATCCGGTTCAGGCAAAAGTGTCACCGCGCTCTCGATTATGCGCCTGCTGCCGCAACCACCTGTGACCTATCCGCAAGGTGAGATCCTATTCAATGGCCAAAGCATCTTGCAGGCCAGCGAACGCGAGATGCGCGGCCTGCGCGGCAACCAGATGGCGATGATTTTCCAGGAACCGATGGTGTCGCTCAACCCGCTGCACAACGTTGAGAAGCAGCTGTATGAAGTGCTGTCTCTGCATCGCGGGATGCGCAAAGAAGCGGCGCGCGGCGAAATTCTTAGCTGTCTCGATCGCGTTGGCATCCGCAATGCAGCATCACGCCTCGGCGATTTCCCGCATCAGCTGTCCGGCGGAGAGCGTCAGCGCGTGATGATTGCCATGGCGTTACTGACGCAACCAAAACTGCTAATTGCCGATGAGCCCACCACCGCGCTGGATGTTACGGTACAGGCACAGATTCTGCGCTTGCTGCGTGAACTGCAGCGTGAACTGAATATGGGCATGCTATTCATCACCCACAACCTCAATATCGTCCGCCAGCTGGCGCATCGCGTTACGGTGATGCGCAATGGTCAGGAAGTGGAACACAACCTTTGCAAGCCACTGTTTAGCCAGCCACTGCATCCCTATACACGCGAATTACTCGCCGCAGAGCCGGATGGCCAACCGGTGCCGCTTATCGATACCCAACCGCTGCTGCAGGTCAAAAACCTGCACGTGGGCTTTCCGATTAAACGCGGATTGTTCAAACGCAGCGTGGCGGAAAAAACCGTGCTCAGCGATCTCAACTTCACACTGCGCCGGGGTGAAAGCCTTGGTTTGGTGGGGGAATCCGGTTCAGGCAAAAGCACCACCGGATTGGCGCTGCTGCGTTTGATTGCCGCGCGCGGTGAGATTTGGTTTGACGGTCAGCCGCTGCATAGCCTATCGCGTAAACAGCTTTTGCCGCTGCGTCCGCATATTCAGGTGGTGTTTCAGGATCCCAACTCATCACTCAATCCGCGCATGACGGTACAGCAGGTGATTGCAGAAGGGCTGGCAGTACATCGCCCTGAATTAAGTGCCGCCGAGCAGGAAGCGAAAGTGATCGCCGTGATGCAGGAAGTGGGGCTGGATGCGGAAAGCCGTTCACGCTACCCCGCAGAGTTTTCCGGTGGTCAACGTCAGCGCATCGCTATTGCCAGAGCGCTGATTCTGGAGCCGCAATTAATCGTGCTGGATGAACCGACCTCTTCGCTGGATCGCTCAGTGCAGAAGCAAATTCTCACCCTGCTGCGCCGTTTACAGCAGCAGCACCAGTTAGCGTATCTGTTTATTAGTCATGATTTGCAGGTGGTGCGCGCACTCTGCCATCAGCTGATTGTGCTGCGCCAGGGTGAAGTGGTGGAACAGGGAGAATGCGAAGCGTTGTTTAACGCACCGGCCAGCGATTATACGCGTCAGCTTTTAGCCTCCGCGCAGGGCGAATCGTTAACTCAGTGACCTTCAAAGGTTTCCGCGATGGCAACGCCCTGATTTTTCAGGCAACAGTTGGTAGTGCTTTCGTCGCCACGCTGAATCAGTAAACAGGGCTGCCCTTCACACAGGGCAATTTTGCATTCGACCTGAATCTGCGCCAGCGTCTCTTGCAGCTGGTGCAGAATTTCCAGCGCCGGATGGCCATCGTGACTTAACAGACGCAGTGCGACGAGATCTTCATCGTGCACGCCGTTTACCGCTTCCTGACGTTCAATTTCACCGACATGGTCGGCTGACCAACGATAATGTTGCGGTAAGCGATGCATAACCGAAAGTTGCAGCATAATTACAGTCCCCAGAGACGTTAACGCTTATTCACGACGACGGCGATTACGCAGTGAATCCCTACCTGGTAAACTCAGAATACGGACGTCAAGGTTTGCCTTCTCGTTTTAAACACAAAGCATGTAGCAAAGTTATTATTTGCGAGCTTTCTCGCATTTATGCCTATGTGTACCTTGTTCGGCGGCAGTTAACAATCATTTTAGACGCAATGTAGTTACTTTTTTACACCTAAATTTTCACATTATGGAAACATTAAGCATAACGAATATGTGGGGATTCGCGAGTGAACGTGAGGGATTGATCGTATACGGCAAGAGGGAATGTGATAACGGCGCGGTTTTTTATTCGCGAATTCAATGGCTCTAAAAACCAGTGAACTCCGCGATCAACCGCGCCGTGAGAGGAAATTGCAGGTTTACGCGTGGCGTGGACGTGCGGCGTAGCTAAACAACACAATGGATACGGTTGCGCACAGGGCAATGGTCGCCACCATCGGCCAGGCGCTGTTAATACTCACCAGTGACAGCAATGCCCCCACCAGCGCACCCACGCCAAAGCGCAAAGTACCGGCCAGTGACGATGCGGTGCCCGCCATATGCGGAAACTCATCGAGAATCACCGCCATCGCGTTCGAAGAAACCGTCGAGACGCAGCCGATAAACATCGCCACGCCAAACACCAGCGACAGGAAACCCAAATCCAGCGCGCTGGCAATCAGCAGCCAGATGCCCATCGCAAACTGTATGATCAGCCCGATACGGAACATCGCCAAAGGCCCGAAGCGGCGTACCGCGCGGCTGTTGATCAGCGTCATCACAAACAGGAACACCACGTTAAGGCCAAAGTAGTAGCCAAAGTTTTGCGGTGAAACGTGATTCACTTCGATGTAAACAAAGGGCCCGGCGTTGAGGAAGGTAAACAATCCCGCGAAGGAGAAGCCGCTTGCCAGCATGTAGCTGAACGCACGTTTATGGCGCACCAGCGCGACGAAGTTACTCAGCGTGGTTCGCAAATGGAAGCGCTGCCGCTGTTCAGGCTTGAGCGTCTCGCGGATCTGCGTCACCACCAGTACGGTAGTGATCAATGCGGCCACAGCCAGCGTCCAGAATATCGCGTGCCAGTTCCACAGCAGTAACAGCCAACCGCCGATAATGGGTGCCAGTAACGGTGCAATGGTGGTGACCAGCATGACAAACGACATCATGCGCGAGAAATCCTCTTTCGAGTAACTGTCTCGCATCAGCGCGTTAATCACCACGCTGGCCGCTGCCGCCGACAAGCCGTGCAGGAAGCGCATAAAGATCAGTTGATCAATGGACTGCGACAAGGCACATGCCGCCGCGGCGCAGGCAAAGATCAGCGTGCCCAGCACAATCACCGGTTTACGTCCGTAGCTGTCCGCCAGCGGGCCATACACCAACTGCCCGATAGCAAAGCCCAGGATGTACAGGTTCAGCGTCATCTGCACGCTGCCCGCCGAAACGGCAAATTCGCGTGCGATTTGCGGCATAGCCGGCAAATACATATCAATGGAGAGCGGCATCAGCATCGCCAGCAATCCCAGAATCACGACCAACCCTACCGGTGAATTCTTTTCCTTACGCACCGCTTTCTCCCGCTATTTGCGTTTTTTCAGCTCTTCTGGCAGGCCGATGCTGTCGACCTCTTCTTCCGTGAGTTCACGGTATTCACCTTCAGCCAGGTCGTCATCCAGCACGATCTCGCCAATGCTTTCGCGATGCAGCGCGGACACATGATTACCCATCGCGGCAAACATGCGTTTGACCTGATGATAGCGGCCTTCCGTGATGGTTAAACGAGCGGCTTTTTCATCGAGGATTTCCAGCACTGCCGGTTTGGTCAGTTCTTTCTCATTGTGCAGTTGAATCCCCGTCGCAAACTTCTCCACCAACGCAGGGTCAATCGGCTCTTCCACCTCAACCAGATAGGTTTTTTCGAGGTGATGGCGCGGAGAGGTAATGCGGTGTGACCACTGACCATCGTCCGTCAGCAGCACCAAGCCGGTGGTATCGATATCCAGGCGGCCCGCCGCATGCAGCTTAAAGGCAGCCGGTTCTTCCATGAAGAACAACACGGTAGGATGATCGGGATCGTCAGTGGAGCAGACATAGCCCTGCGGCTTATTCAGCATGAAGTAGCGTGGACCGGTTTGCACCACCAGTGGGTTGCCGTCGTATTCGATTTCGTCGTCTGGCAACACTTTGTAGCCCGCGTCGCGAACTACTTCGCCGTTAATGGTGACTTTCCTGGCGCGGATTTCGCGGCCAGCGATAGCACGGCTGACTTCCAGCTGCTGAGATATGAATTTTTCGAGTCGCATGAATTCGCTTTTGCCTGTTACTACGGAGGGAACTGAAACGGCGTTTTTAAACCGTTAAAAAAGTGTGGGCAGTATAGCTTGATCCTTCGCCTGCTAACAGTACCGCGCCTGCGTTTCAGCTGTTTTCATGGCATAATGCGTGCCCGTTTGAAAAAAAAGTTTGCTCAGATGTCCTTCACCCTGCGCCCGTACCAGCAAGAGGCGGTTGACGCCACACTCCAGCATTTTCGCCGCCACGATACGCCCGCCGTGATTGTGCTGCCGACGGGTGCCGGTAAAAGTCTGGTAATTGCTGAACTGGCGCGCATTGCCCGAGGCCGCGTGCTGGTGCTGGCGCATGTGAAAGAGCTGGTCGAGCAGAACCACAGCAAATATCAGGCGTATGGTCTGGAAGCCGATATTTTTGCCGCCGGTTTGCAGCGCAAACAGAGCGAAAGCAAAGTGGTATTTGGCAGCGTGCAATCCGTGGCGCGCAATCTGGATCGCTTCGACAGCGCCTTTTCTCTGGTGATCGTCGATGAGTGCCACCGCATCAGCGACAACGAAGAGAGTCAGTATCAGCAGCTGTTCGCCCATCTGCGGCAGCATAATCCGCAACTGCGTCTGCTGGGGCTCACCGCCACCCCCTTTCGCCTCGGCAAAGGCTGGATTTATCAGTTTCACTATCACGGCATGGTACGCGGCGATCAGCATGCGCTATTCCGGGATTGTATCTATGAATTGCCGCTGCGCTACATGATCAAGCACGGTTTCCTTGTGCCACCCGAACGGCTGGATATGCCGGTAGTACAGTACGATTTCAGCCGCCTGATCCCGCAAAATAACGGTTTATTCAGCGAAGCCGATCTCAATCGCGAATTAAAGCAGCAGAATCGCGTGACGCCGCACATCATCAGACAGATCGTCGAGTTCGCGGAGGATCGTCGTGGCGTGATGGTATTCGCCGCTACGGTAGAACATGCGCGTGAAATTCTGTCTCTGTTGCCGGAAAACAGTGCATTAGTCTCAGCGGAAACGGTGGTGAAAGAACGTGACCGCTTGATCAGCGAATTTAAAGCACAGCAGTTAAAGTTTCTGGTGAACGTGGCGGTACTGACCACCGGCTTTGATGCGCCGCATGTGGATCTTATCGCCATATTGCGCCCCACCGAATCGGTCAGTTTGTATCAGCAAATCGTCGGGCGCGGCCTGCGTTTGTCACCAGGCAAAACCGACTGCCTGATCCTCGATTATGCTGGCAATCCGCACGATCTCTTTACCCCTGAAGTCGGCACGCCAAAAGGCGCCAGTGACAATCAGCCGGTGCAGGTGTTCTGCCCCGCCTGTGGTTTCGCCAATACCTTTTGGGGAAAAACCACCGAAGATGGCCACATCATTGAACATTTTGGTCGTCGCTGCCAGGGCGTGATGGAGGATGATGAGGGCAATCGTGAACAGTGCGACTATCGCTTCCGCTTTAAAAGTTGTCCCGACTGCGGTGCAGAAAACGATATTGCGGCTCGCCGCTGCCATCAGTGCGATCGTATTATGGTCGACCCTGATGATATGTTGAAAGCCGCGCTAAAACTTAAAGATGCACGTGTGCTGCGCTGCGGCGGTATGACGCTGGAGCAAGGGCGCGACGAGAAAGGCGAATGGCTAAAAGCGACCTACTTTGATGAAGATGGCACCAGCGTCAGTGAACGTTTTCGTCTGCAAACGCCTGCACAACGTAAAGCCTTCGAGCAGCTGTTTATGCGCCCACACCAGCGCGCACCCGGCGTGGAACTCGGTTGGCAAACGGCTGCGGATGTTATCGCTTTGCAGCCACTGCTGCGTCATCCCGATTTTGTGGTGGCACGCGCGAAAGGTCATTTCTGGCAAATTCGCGAGAAGATGTTCGATTATCAGGGACGTTATCGACGCGCGAATGAGCTGCGTTAAGCGACGGAATCATTTGCCCGCGTCTTCTATTGCGGCTATAATGCCGCCCGCTTTTGCATCCGTAAAAGCATATGAATAACCGTCTGTTGCTGGGTCGCCTGTAGCAGAAATGATTGAAGAGAAATCAAATGACCACTTTCAACGCTGAAGTACGTAAAGAGCAGGGTAAGGGTGCGAGCCGCCGTCTGCGTGTAGCAAATAAATTCCCAGCCATCATCTATGGCGGAAACGAAGCGCCAGTTGCTATCGAACTGGACCACGACGTTGTAATGAACCTGCAGGCTAAGCCTGAGTTCTACACCGACGTGCTGACCATCGTTGTTGATGGTAAAGAAGTTAAAGTTAAAGCTCAGGCGGTACAGCGTCATCCGTTCAAGCCAAAACTGCACCACATCGACTTCGTTCGCGCTTAATCGCCAACGAGTTGAAAAGAGAACGCCGCTTACGCGGCGTTTTTTTTGCCTGAAAATCAGTTACCGCCGGTTCGGCGCTGTAACTGATCGCGCAGATTAGGCGGTGTGCCTTTGATGGTCAGGGTATCGGTCGCGGGATCCCAAAAAATGCGCTCGCCCAGTAGCATGGCATCAAAATTCAGCGTCAGGCCGCCACCGCTGCCAGCAAACTTGGTCAACTGGCGCAATGTGCTACGGTCAGCCGGGAAGTGCTCTTCCAACTCATAACCCTGCTCCTGGGTAAAGGCCTGGAAGGTTTTCTCTCCCAGCGGCGGCAGTTCACTGGAAAGATCTTCCAGCGCAATCTCCTCACCCGCCTGCAGTTGGTCGTTGCAGTAGCTGTAAACCTGCTGACGATAGTTCTGGCGCTCGTTCTTATCGAGATTCGATTCCGCGCAGTAATCATCTACCGCCTGCAGCAACCCCCGGTTCTGTGCTTTGGTATCGAGGCCAACGCTGGCACCGAGGAAATCCATAAAGAAATCGGCCACTTTGCGCCCGACACGTCCGCGCAGGAAGGTCAGATAACGGGTGGATTCTGGGTTGGTTTCCCATTCAGTGAGGTCAATACGCGCCACAATATCCGCATGATTGATATCAAGATAATGGGTGCTGCTGATATCCAGCTGCTCATTGACGCGCATGCTCGACTGGCTGCTCAGCATCGCCACCAGCAAATACTCCACCGCCAGATAGCGATAATGCAGGAACAGCACCACGCCACTTTCCGCAAACGGATATTTGCCCAGCTCATCACGCAGACGCCCGGTCGCGGCACGGCTAAAGGCCAGAAAGTCATCTTCCCCTTTGCGGCAATTGCGCAGCGCATCGGCCAGTTCACTCTCTTCATTAAACAGGCCATAGGCTTTGCTTTTGGCGCTGTACACCCGATGCAGCTCTTCTGCCATCTCTTCTACCGCACGGGTCGCGGGCAGCAAAGTGTCGCGCAGGACCACCTCAAGCTGGTTTTCATCACGTTTGACTAACTGATGCAGGGCAATCTGGTCGATATCCAGACTCATGGTAGACTCTCCTTTGGGCTCAGGCGCGTATTCAAACACCGCCCGCCGCTGCTTTCAACTCCACGCACAAACTGATCGCTCTGCTTGCGATTTAATTGCGGAAAAAAGCGCGTTGTTACGGTAATATACCGCCTTTTCACACTTGATTAGTCGACGATATGCCACAATCATCCCGTTATAGCGACGAGCGCGTAGAGAAGCTTCTCGCGCAGATGGCGCAGATTCTTGAAAAAGACAAAGCGCCAACCGACCTTTCCCTGATGGTGTTAGGGAACATGGTAACCAATTTGATTAACACCAGTGTCTCGCCGGCCCAGCGCCGCAGCCTGGCGAAATCTTTCGCGGAAGCGTTGCAGTCTTCCGTTCGCGATGACAACGCCCACTAAATTGCAGATCTGACCTCATAAATATGGTAACCAACCGGCAGCGCTACCGCGAAAAAGTCTCCCAGATGATCAGCTGGGGGCACTGGTTTGCCCTGTTTAACATCATCTTCGCGCTGATTTTAGGCAGCCGCTACCTGTTGGTCGCCGACTGGCCCGCCTCGCTTGCGGGCCGTATTTATGCCTATACCAGCTGGATTGGCCACTTTAGCTTTATTGTGTTTGCCAGTTATCTGCTGATTATCTTCCCACTCACCTTTGTGGTGATGTCACAGCGATTGCTTAGGGTGCTGTCGGCGATTATCGCCACTGCCGGGCTGACGCTGATTATGGTCGATAGCGCGGTATTCAACCGCTTCCACCTCCACCTCAATCCGGTGGTGTGGGAGTTGGTCATCAACCCCGACCAAAGCGAGATGGCGCGTGACTGGCAGCTGATGTTTATTAGCGTACCAGTCATCTTCCTCGTGGAGATGTTGTTTGCCACCTGGAGCTGGCAGAAGCTGCGCAGCCTGAATCGACGCTCATTTGGTAAGCCGCTGGCCGCGCTGTTTATCTGTGCTTTCTTTGCCAGCCATCTGTTGTATATCTGGGCCGATGCCAATTTCTATCGCCCGATTACCATGCAGCGCGCCAATCTGCCGCTCTCCTATCCGATGACCGCGCGACGTTTTCTTGAACGTCATGGCTTGCTGGATGCGCAGGAGTATCAGCGTCGTCTGGTGCAACAGGGTGATCCTGAGGCGCTGTCAGTGCAGTATCCGCTGAGTGATATCACCTTCCGCGATGGCGGCACGCGGCACAACCTGCTGCTGCTGACCGTTGATGGTTTGAGTCATGACAATCTGGATAAGGCACTGCCATCGCTGAATCAGTTTGCCAGTGACAACGTACGTTTTACCCAACACTACAGTGCCGGGATTGCGCCGGAAAAAGGCATGTTCGGTCTGTTCTACGGCATCTCCTCCAGCTATATGGACGGCGTACTTGCTGCGCGCATGCCTTCGGCATTACTTGGTGCGCTGAATTCGCAGGGGTATCAGTTTGGTCTGTTCTCCTCCGACGGCTTCAGCCAGCCCTTGTATCGCCAGGCGCTGTTAGCGGATTACAGCCTGCCAGAGGCGGATGCTCAGCCGAACAGCACGACGGTGAACCAATGGCAAAACTGGCTCAACGGCCAGAAAGCCGAGGGGGCGCCCTGGTTCTCATGGATTTCACTTGATGGCGTCAACGTGACTGGCGAAAGCATTAAAGCGCGTCAGCGCAGCTATTTGCGCCAGGCTAACAGCGTTGATGAGCAAATTGCGGCCGTGCTACAGACGTTGCAGCAACGCGATTTGCTCAAAAATACCGTGGTGGTGATTACCGCCCAGCGTGCGGTTACGCCGGATAATGATGATAATCCGGGCAACCGTGCAACGTTACGGGTGCCTCTGGTGGTGCATTGGCCGAATACGCCTGCGCAGACCATCGATCGTCTGACCGACCAGCAGGATGTGATGACGACGTTAATGCAACGTCTGCTGCACGTGCGCACCAATCCGGCCAACTATTCACAGGGTGAAGATCTGTTTGCTGCTCAACGCAGTCACAACTGGGTCGCCAGTAGTGAAGAGGGCAAACTGGTGGTGACTACGCCAACCGTGACGCTGGTGCTGAATAACAACGGCAGTTACAGCGCCTACGATGCACAGGGCAATAAGCTGAAGGATCATAAACCGCAGCTGGCGTTGCTGCTTCAGGTGTTGACGGAAGAGAAGCGCTTTACCGCAAACTGATTAATTATGAGGCAGTTAAAACCTGCGCATATTGCAATCGTGAGCGGAACCAGTAGACTACTTCTCCACGTTCGGCACGTAGCGCAGCCTGGTAGCGCACGGTCATGGGGTGTCCGGGGTCGGAGGTTCAAATCCTCTCGTGCCGACCAAAATCCTATAAAAAAGCAGCCCTTAAGGCTGCTTTTTTGCTTTCTGAAGGCCGCTACCCTCTATCACGCTGCGCCAGCCATTCGTCACGCGTCAGTTCCCAGGTGCCCGCAGGTAACTCGCCCTCAACAAAAGTTTTGCGATAGGTATCCACTAACCGCATGCCAGTGCGTTCCGAGATGCGACGAGAAGCCAGATTATCCATCGCCTTGGGCACACGCAGACGCGTCTGATCGAGATGGATAAACCAGAATTCGGTGACTGCTGCGCAGGCTTCACTCATCAATCCCTGCTTCTGCCATTCAGGCACCAACCAGAATCCCCGGTTATCTTCCGGCCCCAGACGTAGTGAGATTAAACCAATCAGACTGTTGGGATCAGATCGATGGCGAAGGCTCCAGTGCCACGCCTGCCCTGCTTTCATTGCAGGCAGCGCCATACCCTCAATATATTGACGGGCGCCATCAGCGGGATAAGGCCAGGGCACAGAACCGATCAGATGCCGCACGATTTCCCAGCGCGGGAAAACCTGCTGTACCTGAATCGCATCTTCGCTTCGCAGCGGTTGCAGCAGTAAACGGGGCGTTTCCAGACGCGGTATTTCCATAACAACCTCCTTGGTTAACCCATTCAGTATTATCGTAAAACGGCCTGAGTGGGAAATCTTCTCGGAAATAATCAGTCAGTTACCGAAAGCAATCAAAGCGGAGCGGGATCACATTTTTCGTCAAATATGACAGCATTTCATCTGATTGAAACAAAACTGTCATACAGTTTAATTACTCTTATCCTTCCTGTTTTTCGATGGACACTTATTATGGTCATCAAAGCTAAAAACCTGCAGGACGCGGAAGAACTCCTGCATTCAGGTATCAGTAAAGTTGAACTGGCTTACGATATCGGCAGCGACGATTTTTTCCGCCTGGCTTCGCGGTGGTGTGACCGCGGTGCGCGTATAACCAAAGGCAACGAGCACTTTGTGGTACAGATCAAAGGCATGTCAATTCCGCCTAATCACTAAACGTGGGTGAGCCGCTTTGGCTTGCTCTTTTCACGGCTGACGGGTAAAAATAGCGTTTTAACCGTCAGCCGTGATGCTTAATGTTTGCTTCTGAAATTACCCTGGCACTGCCCCCCTCTCCGTTTATCACCGCTGCGGCTATGGCAAGCTCTCCGCTCCCTATTGCGTGGTGTGAATTTAATCAGCAGGCATGGCACAGCGATCTGCATCAACACTGGCAGCTCCCGCTACCACTGCCGCTACACAGTGCCGTCACCAAGCGTAAAGCTGAGCATTTAGCCAGTCGCTGGCTGGCACAACAGATGCTGGCGCGCTTCGCGATGCCTGACTTTATCCTGCGTAATGCGCCCGATCGCTCGCCTGTATGGCCGGTGGGGATTCAGGCCTCACTCTCGCATTCGCAGCAAATGGCCGTCATCGCGGCAACGAAGGCGCCCCTGTGTATAGGCGTTGATGTCGAGCAAGTGATGGCAGAACAGACCGCAGAGGAAACGGCGGAGATGCTGATGAGCCGTGCAGAGCGTCAACGGTTAACCGCCGCTGTACTGCCGTTTGCAGCGGCGGCTACTTTGCTTTTTTCACTGAAAGAGAGTGTCTATAAAGCGTTGTGGCCACAGTTGCATCAGCCGATGGATTTTCTGCACGCGGAGTTGCTGGAGTGGGATTTGACGCAAGGCCGCGCCACGCTCACGTTGACGCAGGACTTTTCACGCGAGTTTAACACCGGTACTCGCCTGCAGGCGCACTTCTGGCGACGCGGCGACCGCGTTATCACGTTGATCGCTCATCCCCTGAATAACCCATAAAAAAACCGGCTCAGAATCAATCTAAGCCGGTGACAACACAAGACGACAGAAGTGTTCCAGGGAGACAGAGACGAGGAATCTCTGTTGAAACTCACCTTACTCGCCTGGCAACACCTTGCCCAATAAGGCTTTTTGCTAAGCTTTCCCGACAGATGTTAATGGCCGGTGTCGGTGCGCTTCACCGCATCTAGCGTGGCCATCTCACGTTCGTTACCGGTGAGTTCACTCAGCTGGCCTTCGCGCATCTCCAGCAAGCGGTCGGCGTGAATGAAGTAGTGATCATCATGGCTAATAGCAAACACGGTTTTACCCGACGCCTGCAGCCAGGGCAGCAGTTCGCGGTAGAAGATGCGGCGGAAATGCGGGTCCTGATCGGCAGCCCACTCGTCCAGCAGCAAGATGTCGCGTTCCTCTGCCGCTGCCAGCAGCAACGCCAGTCGCTTACTTTGCCCTTTAGAGAGCTGCAGATTCAGCACCTTATTGCCTTGCAGCTTCAATTTATCCTGCATCTTCAGGCGTTCCAGCCACTGCTGCACCAGCCCAGGATTCGCTGGCTGACCGCCGTGACTGATCAGGCGATCAAACAAATGCACATCGGTAAACACCGCTGAGAAGTGTTTGCGGTAAGCATCGAGGTTATGCCAGTCAACCACTTTGCCATCCAGCAGCAAACTGCCCGATTGAGGCTGATAAAGCCCGGTCAGCAGCATCGCCAACGTGGACTTGCCACTGCCGTTGCCCCCAATCAGGAACACTAACTCACCGCGACGCAGCGTCAGATTAATCGGTCCAACCTGGAAACCGTGATCGCCATAATGGAAGCAGACATCGCGCAGTTCCAATGTTTGCCAGTTACTCACCTGTGGCAGCACTTTGAACTGTGCATCGTAAGGCGCGAGATCGAAAGTGTTGATTTTACGGAAGGCGACCTGCGCACTGAGCAAGGTCGGCAAGGCACCTACTGCGGCCAGTAACGGCGTGCGCAGGAACAGCAGCGTCAGTGAATAGGTGGCGGCCACCGCCGTGTTCGCCCAACCCAGACCGTTAGCCATAAAGAACACAATGCCAATCGCGCCCAGCATCATGATATTTGACCAGTTAACCGCGCTGAGATGGAAGGTATCGGCACGAACGATATGATGACGATAGCTTGTGGCGTTTTCCTGATAGACGTTGTCGTAAATCAGTTGAGCGCGCTCGCGGTTGAGCTGTAGCTCTTTACGTCCTTCAATAATGGTCTGGAAATCACGATAGAGATCGTCTTCGATTTCACGCAGCTTCGCCATGTGTTGATAAACGCGTGACACCAGCAGCCAGCCGCCAACCAGCGTGATCACTAACCACAGCGAGGTGATCAGCAGCATTTTAGGTGACAGCCACGCCAGATAGAGCGCGGAACCCAGGGTAATAATGATGCCCTGAATCAGTTCCGGCAGGCGGACAAAGGCGATGGTGATGGCACGCACATCACTGGTAAGTCCCGCCAGCAGTTGCGCGTTACCGATCTGTTCAATGCGTTCGACGCGTGTATCGAGGATACGTTTGATGAATTCGCCGCGCAGGCGCCAGACAAAGTGATGACCAAGCTGAGTCAACGCCAGTTGCGATCCCAGCGTCACGGCCATCAGCAGAAACAGCTGCCCCAGAAAACTCGGCAGCACAGAAATCGAGGTATTCACCGCGACGATCAGCTCGTTATTGATATAGGCGATTAAGCCGATGCCGAGCGCGGCGCTTAACAGCGTAAGCAGAATGACGCCAATAAAAGGCCAGCGATACTGGCGATAAACCACATGCAGCAATGCCATTAACAGATTCCGGAGGTCAGCCAAGCAGCCTGCAGTTTAATGGCGCTCCGGATGATAGCAAGATTAATTCTCATTCACCGCGCCGTTAGTGGGCGCGGCGGAAAGTGAGATTAAAGCGAAAGGCGCCCGCTGCCGGGTGAATACCGGGTTTGAGCGGCAGAATGCCGTGATAACGCAAGCGTGAGGGGCCGCCCCACACCACGATATCACCGTGCTCCAGCAGCACCCGCTGCGTAGCATCACCGCGCTCAAAACCACCAAACTGGAACACCGCTGGCAGGCCTAATGACACCGAAACAATCGGCTGACGCAGATCCTTCTCGTCTTTATCCTGATGCAGCGTGAGTTTGGCACCGGGTTCATAGCGGTTGATTAAGCAGGCATCCGGGTTAAAGCCGGAAAAACCCGCTTCCTGCGCGGTTTGCTGCGCCAGCGTGCGGAACAGCGCAGGCATCGGCGGCCATTTGTGCCCACTGGCATTATCCTGCTCCGTGTATTGGTAGCCGCGCGAATCCGTTGACCAGCCTAAGTCGCCACAGTTGGTCATCGCCACCGACATGCGATGCCCGCCCGGCGTGATGCGGTGAGCAAAGGGATTTTGCCCGGCAATCTCCTGTATCGCCGCCAGCAATGCGTCCGCTTCATCGCGCGCGCGGCGCCGTAAAATCACCGCGCCTTCCGCTAACGGTTCCTGCCAGGGTGCTTCGTCACTAAACAGATCCAGCATCTGCGCCTCCTGCCGTTATTTGCTTTCCTGATCGATCAGGAAGGATTTGAACTGGGGTGACATCCAGTGCGTAAAGCCGTCACCCTGCTTGCTGATCAGATAAACCGCCAAATGTTCCTTGATTGCCAACGCTTGTGCCCGTTCGCTGCCCAGCACCATCAACCCGGTATCCCAGCCATCGGCTTCCAGCGCGGTAGTCGCAATCACGGTGGCCGACACCAGTTTATGTTCGATGGGGCGTCCGGTCGCGGGATCGATCACGTGCGAAATGCGTTTGCCGTCCAGTTCATAATAGTTGCGATAGCTGCCTGAGGTGCTGATTCCGTGCCCCTGTAAGTCAACGCGCGCTTCGACGGCGTTTTCCCGATCGGTGGGTTTCTGGATCGCCACACGCCAGGGTTGATTGCTGGCATTCTGCCCACGGGTTAGTACTGCGCCCCCTACCGACACCAGATAGTCGGTAATGCCCTGCTGCTCCATCAATCGTGCCAGATGATCGGTGGCATATCCCTCCCCCATGGTCGAAAGATCGACATCCAGCGCGGGCAGATCTTTCTGCAACCACTGTCCGTCTACGCTCTGGATCACATGCAGATGTTGTAAGCCGGTTTGCGCTTTCGCTGCATCAATCTGCGTCTGGCTCGGAGTGTGCGCAGGCTGTTTGGTGGGCCCGAACCCCCACAAATTGACCAGCGGGCCGACGGTGATATCCATCGCACCCTCGGTTTTATGACCGATGCGCAGAGCTTCAACCACGATATCCGCCATATCCGCGCTCACCGGCTGCGGCTGATTACCCTGATATTGGTTGAAGCGCGACAGCACCGAATCCTTTTTCCAGGTAGAGAGCTCATGATCATCGCGATCAAGCTGCTGCTGAATAGCCTGCTGCAAAGCGGCCTGCCGTTGGGGATCGACGCCCGCCAAGCTGACGCGCCACTGGGTGCCCATGGTTTTCCCTTCCAGCACCAGTGCGCTACGGGAGGCCTGCTGGTCGCAGCCGAACAACGCGCTGGTCATAACACCAATTAGCAGAATATTCTTAATACTCATCACTTCCTCATCTGTAACTCATTAATTCATCCTGTTTCAAAGCATAAATCGCTTGTAAAACAGGCTAAAGCTGCTTGATGTTCATACCTGACTTGCACAGGATTGAGCGTTCAAGCCCCCCAACCGCACAGGAGCGACAGATGATTTTTATGATTCTCGCTGTATCCGCCGTTCTGTTCATCTTCGGGACTTTCCGCTGCTGGCAACACTATCGCCATCGCCTGATTCAGCATTACCCCTCGCGCAAACGTTAAATTTTTGCACCATGGATTAATGATATGCACCGCTTCAGCGCTGCCGGAGTGTAGCAAATCAGATTGAGGCCGCGTGGCGCTGAGAGCGGTGACCTGGCATGAATTCTGCACCGTTGAGACTGAGTTGAACATCAGCGAGGTGCAAAATGGATAAGACAAAAACCCAACAAACCTGGCAACACTGGTTGCGCTTCTCCGCGTTTACGCTGGCAGGCGTCGCAATAGAAGGCAGTACACCCACGCCCCATACGTCGGTAGTGCCCGCGCCAAAAGCCAAAAAATGGCGCCCTGTATCGTAATCTCATCACTCAGCTCGCCCAGGCCCGGATGGTCATCCGGGCGTCTTCCTGCCTTACAGTGAAACAAAGACTCTTCTGCCGCTATCGGTCAGCCGTTAAAAAAGAAAATCCCTGAGAAGTTGCCAGCATAAAGGCAGTTTGAGGCTGCACAGATGATGTTGCTGGTCGACGGTGCCATTGTGCGAATACAGAGGAGGAAACAGGCAAAGGAGATCGTGGAGGTATGACTAAGTGCGTTAATGCAACAGATGCAGTAGCGGCGACCCGAAGGCCGCCGAGGGCGCACCGTGGCGCGCCCTACCAAGCTTCAACTTAGAACTGGTAAACCAGGCCCAGTGCCACAATGTCGTCGGTGTTGATGCCGGCCGCATTGGTGAAGTTGTTGTCGTCCAGCATGTTGATCTGGTAATCAACATAGGTCGACATGTTTTTGTTGAAGTAGTAAGTCGCACCCACATCAACATATTTTTTCAGGTTCTGATCGCCGTAGTTCTGCACGTTGCCGCGAGAAGAAACGAACGCCAGGGATGGGCGCAGACCGAAGTCGAACTGGTACTGTGCCACCAATTCCCAGTTATCCGCAGTATCCGCGTAACCGTAAGAAGTTGCGCTGCTGGAACCGAAGCGCGTTGCGTTGTACGAACGAGTGTACATCGCGGCCAGATACACGTTGTTGGCGTCATATTTCAGGCCACCGGTGTAAGCAGAAGCTTTATCACCACGACCCAGGATAGCGCCGGTGTTCTGGTTGTTAGTACGGTCAGACTGGAACATCGCTGCACCGATACCGAAACCGGAGCCGATGTCATAAGTGGTGCTCAGGCCGTAACCATCACCGTTCTCACCCAGCACATCACGACCGCTAGAGGATTCAGTTGGGTTGTCATTTTTGCCCTGATACTGGACTGCAAAGTTCCAGCCATCCACCAGGCCAAAGAAGTTGGTGTTGCGGTAAGTCGCCATGCCGTTACCGCGCTGGAACATGTAGTTGTCCGCGCCGTAGGTATCGCCACCGAACTCTGGCAATACGTCAGTCCAGCCCGAGACATCATAGATCACGCCATAGTTACGACCGTAGTCGAATGAACCGGCATCACCGAATTTCACACCGGCAAAGCCGACACGCGTAAAGCTGTTGGCGGTGCCTTCGTTTTCAGAGGTGTTAAGGGCAGCCTGGTATTCCCACTGGCCGTAACCGGTCAGTTGGTCTGTGACCTGAGTTTCACCTTTGAAACCGAAACGCAGGTAAGACTGATCACCGTCTGAACCTGAATTGTCGGAGAAATAGTGCAGACCATCGACTTTTCCGTAGAGGTCTAATTTGTTGCCATCTTTGTTGTAAATTTCAGCTGCGCTTGCTGAACCTGCAACCAGCAATGCAGGGATCATCAGGGAGAGAACGCGACGTTTCATTTTATTACCCTCTTTAATGTGCCTTTATTTATGCCACTGCAAACTGAACGATTAAAAATTCAGCCGGCAAGCCATTGTTATTTTATACGGGGCAATAATCTATCACGAAAATGATACTAAATTTCCAAAAGTGTTTCATTGTATTTAATAGTTATTTCCAAATGTAAATATCGTGGAACTAATAATCAGCACGGATCAACAAAGAATACAGCACATATTGGTAATCGATTATTTATCCATTTAATAACAACAAGTTAAATTGATACACCCTGCCGCACTGAATGATAAAACTAAAGTCACTTCAGCGCATACAATTACTCCCGCTATCATCATTTATTTCATTATTCCCTTCATTCACCCCGAATGAGTTGTTTTACCCTAATTCCCGCCGGACATGTTTGTCCGGCATTTTTTTTGCCAAAATCACTCACCCCCGCGTAATTTTAAGTAAAGTTAGTTGATTGGGTTAAATTAACGCAATCTCTCCGGCGCATTATTAGCTATTTTTCGCACTTTTTGTTCAATCGATAGCCATCATTCTGCAATGTTAATTTCTGTGCGTAATGAAGAATACTGGAATATGCACTGGCCCAGACTCTCTCCTATTAGCCTACATGAGTCTTCTCTTATTCAATTGGTTAAGGCAAAGTGCAGCGCTGATTTATTACCGATGATGATTTTATATTCATCCTTTTCCATCATGAAATTTCAATTTGCGATCGATTGATCGCGGCAGGAAGGCCGTGAAAGTGCCAGGAAAGTTCTGGAAAAGCGTCACGCCACGCCAAAACTCGGTAATATGCCTGTTTCTGGCGCTCATCTTTTCTGAACTCATCGGTTCTGAACTGCGGTGAGACGTCAGCTTTAATGCTAAACTTCGTCGCTTTGACGGCTATTGAAAAAGACTTTTATGACAGCACTGGACGCCGCACAGCACAATCATTTGCATCAGCGTGTCAACATGGGTACACGCATCGTCTTTCTGATCGCCGGACTTTGCATGTCGGCATGGGCGCCATTGGTGCCCTTTGCCAGCCAGCGTCTGGCACTGAGCGGCGCATCGTTAGGTGGGCTGCTGCTGTGTCTCGGTGTGGGATCGCTAGCAGCGATGCCGATTACCGGTGCGCTGATTGCCCGCGTGGGCGGCCGTAGGGTGATGTTATGTTCCACGTTAGTGGTGCTGGCGATCCTGCCACTGCTCACTCTGCTAAATGTGATGTGGTTGATGGCTGCGGCACTGATGATCTTCGGTGCCGGGTTAGGCATGCTGGATGTCGCCATGAATGTGCAGGCCGTTGAAGTGGAGAAAGCGGCACGCAAGCCGATGATGTCGGGTTTCCATGGTTTCTTCAGCCTGGGGGGGATTATTGGTGCCGGTAGCGTCAGTTTGTTGCTGGCCGGTGGTCTCTCGCCCCTGCATGCTGTCGCGGTGGTGATGGTGTTAATCATGGTGCTGCTGGTGATCAGCCTGCCAACGTTAATGACTGAACGATTGCATCAGCCCGATCAACCCTGGCTGGTGATCCCACGCGGTTGGGTCGCTTTCCTGGGGTTACTGTGCTTCATTCTGTTTTTGGCAGAAGGCGCGGTGCTTGACTGGAGCGCACTGCTGTTACTGCAAAACACAGAGATGGACGTAGCACATGCGGGATTGGGCTATGCCATCTTCTCCGTGGCGATGACAATCGGCCGTCTCACCGGTGATAAAGTCATTCAACGTTTTGGTCGCTATCCCGTCATGGTCACGGGTGCGTTAGCCGCTGCAGCGGGTATGACGCTGGCGGTGTTACTGCCGTGGCCACAGGTTGCACTGCTGGCTTTCCTGCTGGTGGGATTCGGCTTAGCCAACACCGTGCCAATGCTGTTTAATGCGGCCGGGAATCAACACGATATGCCGTCGAATCTGGCGATTTCTGCCATGACAACATTAGGCTATGCAGGTATTCTTTCAGGTCCGGCTCTAATCGGATTTATTTCCCAGTGGCTCAGTTTGAGTGGCGCATTTTTATTGATCGCCCTGCTGCTGCTGGCCGTTGCCGCCAGTGCTCGCCTGGTGGCGCGCTAATCGCAGGATCCTGAGACACTATGCTGCCTTACAAATTTCCGCTGACCTCGGGTAACGTCACCCGCTTCTTCGTGGTGTTCAACCTGGTGCTATTTCTGGCCCTGGGAGCTATGGTGCACAACAGTGTTAACGCCTGGCTTACTGAAAAGCGTTACGCGATGACCGATTTAGCGCGTGCCGTACAAAAACGCATCGACGCTTCGCGTTTCGCGACCTGGCAGATTTATGAAAATCTCGCCACCAGTGCGGCCGGATCTGCACCCAACACCAATCTTCTGGAAACCCGCCTGCGCCCGGATGTTTACTACCTGGAAAAGACGCGCCGTAAAACGGAGGCGCTGATCTTTGGCTCCCACGACAGCAGCACGCTGGATATGACGATGCGCATGTCCAACTACCTCGATACGCTGTGGGGTGCAGAGAATCCCACCTGGTCGATGTATTTCCTCAATGGTCAGGACAACAGCCTGATCATGATCTCGACGCTGCCATTAAAAGATATGGCAACGCGTTATAAAGAGAGCGCCATCAATACGCTGGTCGACAGCCGCCGTGCCGAGATGCTGCAACAGGCCAATGCGCTGGACGAACGTGAAAGCTTCTCACCGCTGCGCCATTTCGCCTGGCAGAACGATCACTACTTTACCCTGCGCACCACCTTCAACCAGCCTGGTCACCTCGCCACGGTGGTCGCTTTTGATCTGCCGATCAACGATTTGATCCCGCACAGCATGCCACTGGAAAATTTCCAGTTGATTCAGGATGCCACGCAATCTTCCAGCACCAGCAGCGACGATGCCACCAGCGAAACGACATCTGTTTCACTGGCGAATCCTAATCTCGTCATTGCGGCGTCACTGCCCAGCACGTCGTTACAGTTAGTATATCGCGTGCCGCTCACCAGCCTCGCTTTGGATACCCTGCATAATCTGATGTGGCCGCTGTTGATCAATCTGGTGCTGTTACTGCTCTCGATTGCCGGCATTACTTTATTGCGTCAGCAGTCATTGCGCCCGAACGAGAACCAAAGCGCCGAATTGGATTCGCTGCGCATGCTGAATGAAGAGATTGTTGCGAGCCTGCCGGTGGGTTTGCTGGTGTATGACTTCGCTACCAATCGCACGCTGTTGAGCAACAAGATTGCCGAGCATCTGTTGCCCCATCTGAACCTGCAGAAAATCATCAATATGTCCGATCAGCATCAGGGCGTGCTGCAGGCCACCATCAACAACGAGGTGTATGAGATCCGCCACGCCCGTAGCGTGCTGTCACCGCATACTCAGCTGTTTATGATGCGCGATCAGGACCGTGAATTGCTGGTGAATAAAAAACTGCAGAAGGCACAGCAGGTGTTGGATCGTAATCATCAGATGCGTCAGCAGCTGATGCAAAATCTCGGTCACGCCCTCAACCGTCCGCTGGAGAGTATGGTGGCGCAACTGGTGCAACTCAGCCAGCGTGATGAAGACGAAAGCGTGCTGGATTTGCTTGATGAAAGTCAGGGCCTGTCTCGTTTGGTCGATGACATTGTATTGCTGAACCGCCTGGAAGCACACGACTGGTCGCCGGATGCCAGCGTGTTCAATTTGCAGGAGTTGCTGGATGACATCGCGCTGGAGAGCCTACCGCTGATGCGCCGTAAAGGGTTGGCGCTGGTGGTCAACAACCATCTGGCCAACGACGAGATGCGCTTTGGCGATCGCCGTGCACTGCGCAAAGTCCTGACCACCCTGATGCACTATGCGCTTACCACCACGCAGTGGGGCAAAATTACGCTGGAGATTAAAGCCAGCGAGAACAAACCGAACTCAGTGCTGCTGCAACTGGTGGATACCGGCTCCGGCCTGAGCGTCGATGAGCTGGCGAATGTTGATTTCCCGTATCTGGGCGAAACCACTCAGGATCGCTATGGCCAGGCCTCCGGCATGGCATTCTTCCTCTGCAAACAGCTCTGCAAGCAGATGGGTGGCCAGCTGGAGATCATCGCCAAACCCGATATAGGCACACGCTATAATATTCAGCTGCCCCTCGCGCTGGAACTGCAAGGCGAGCAGGAAGAGAAGCTGCTGGAAGGCGTGACCGCACTGGTCGATATCGCCGTCGAGGATGTGCACAAAATTGTTTGCCGCCAGTTAGAAAACTGGGGAGCGAATTGCCTGACCTCTGACGAACGTTTATCCGGTCAGGATCATGATGTGCTGATCACTGACGATCCCGCCCGCCTCAATGGCTGGGCTCTGCTATTAGCCGGTGACGAAATGGGTCACCACGCATTAAACGATCAGCAATACCGGGTCAATTTCAATCTCAGCAATGCGCTGCTTGACGCGCTGCTGGCACTGATTGAAAAGCAAATGGCTCATGATTTGATGGAGGAAAGTAGTGAAGATGAGGCTGCCACGCCGCTGATGAGCGGAGGCTATTTCCAGCTGTTTACCGAGACAGTACCGCCTGATGTGAAGAGACTGTATACTGAGGCAGCGGAGAAGGATTATCCCTCGCTTGCTCAGACTGCACATCGCCTGAAAGGCGTGTTCGCCATGCTAAATCTGGTTCCAGGTAAACAGCTTTGTGAAGAGTTAGAAAATCACATAAAACTATGTGAAGATTTAACCATTATAAATACCACCAGTGAAATTGACGCATACGTCAACCAACTGCTGCAGCAAGGTAACCCATAAGATGAATAACCTGAATGTAATTATTGCCGATGACCATCCGATTGTTCTGTTCGGTATCCGTAAGTCTCTGGAACAGATCGAATGGGTCAACGTTGTAGGTGAGTTTGAAGACTCAACAGCACTGATTAACAGCTTGTCCAAACTGGATGCTAACGTTCTGATTACCGATCTCTCTATGCCAGGCGAGAAATACGGTGATGGCATCACACTGATTAAGTACATCAAACGTCACTATCCGGATCTCTCAATTATCGTTCTGACCATGAACAATAACCCAGCGATCCTGAGCGCCGTATTGGATCTGGATATCGAAGGGATTGTACTGAAGCAAGGTGCACCGACCGATCTGCCAAAAGCGCTGGCAGCCCTGCAGAAAGGCAAAAAATATACGCCTGAAAGCGTGGCGAAACTGCTGGAGAAAATCAGTGCTGGCGGTTACGGTGACAAACGTCTGTCGCCGAAAGAGAGTGAAGTTCTGCGCCTGTTTGCCGAAGGTTTCCTGGTAACGGAAATCGCAAAGAAACTGAACCGCAGTATCAAAACCATCAGTAGCCAGAAGAAATCGGCGATGATGAAGCTCGGGGTGGAAAATGATATCGCCCTGCTGAATTACCTCTCTTCCGTGAGCGCGACTCAGGTTGAAAGAGATTAAGATGTAAAAAAGGCGCACTTCGGTGCGCCTGTTCTTCTGTACTACCCTTTCCTGCTTTTTCTTACCCGCTCGGCATAGATTGCCAACGTCGATTTCAACACATCAAGCGTAACAGGCTTGGATAGGCAATTATCCATCCCGGCATCCATACAGCGCTGCTTCTCTTCTGCCAACGCATTGGCCGTCACCCCAATCACCGGGAAGGCATGGCCCAACTGACGCAGGCGCTGCGTCAGGCGATAACCATCCATATTCGGCATATTGACGTCACTCAGCACAATATCAATGTGATTACGGCTTAGCACGTTCAGCGCATCGACCCCATCCTGTGCGGTTTTGGTTTGATAGCCCAGTGTGCCGAGTTGCTCGGAGAGCAACATACGGTTAATCGGGTGATCATCAACAATCAGTACCATAATGTCATCGTAACGGTTGGCCTCTTGCGGTGCGGCCAACTGCAACGGCGTGCTGGTTTCGCTATCAATATTGAGGCGATAGATGCGGCCAAGTAATGAAGGCAGATCGTGCAGCATCGCACTGCTCTGCACCCACTGACCCGGCGCGGTTTCCTGCGGCATGTCGATGTGCTGACCGCAGATGTGAATCTGTGCGCGCACGGCCTGTGACACCGTATCCTGATGGTCGCTAATAATCACATCGTCGCTACCGGCATTACCCTGATAATGCGCGATCGCAATACCCTGTTGCTGCAACAGACGCAGCAGGAAGACCGCGAGATAATCATTGCGCATATCCAGCCAGATGGCTTTTTCCTGCAAACCATCCAGCAGCGGCGGCGCAGGCTGTTGTCCAGCGTAAATGGGGATACGGATGATAAACTGGCTACCCATGCCCGGCTCAGAGTCGACCTCAATATCACCGTCCATCATGTTGATCAGCTTTTCACAGATCGCCAGACCCAGCCCGGTGCCCTGGAAGTTGCGCTGCACGCCAGAGCCCACCTGGAAGAAGGGATCGAACAGACGCGTCACTTCTTTCGCTGGAATACCGACGCCGGTATCGCGCACGCGGAAGGCTAAATAACCATCTTTGACATAGGCATGCAGAATAATGCAGCCGGTATGGGTGAACTTGATCGCGTTATTCAGCAGGTTAGAAATGACCTGCTGCAGACGCATTGGATCGCCATCCATCGTCAGCGGCACATCATTTTCGATCATCACATATAACGTTAGACGTTTACGCACCACCAGCGACAGATAGTTGCTGGCGATGTGATTGACCACCTCACGCGGCGAGAACGGGCGCGGCTCAATCTTCAGCTGCTCCGACTCAATTTTCGAGAAGTCGAGAATATCACTGATGATTTTAAGCAGCAGGCTCGATGAGTTGTTCATCGCCGTCACCAGCGATTCCACACCTTTTGGCAACGACTTAGTTTGCAGCAGGTCGAGGTTACCGATGATGCCGTACAGCGGGGTGCGCAGTTCGTGACTGACGGTGGCAAGGAACATGGATTTGGACTGGCTGGCCTGCTCTGCCGCATGCGCCATCTCCTGCAACGACTGCTCCATGCGCACACGCGCTGAGACGTCCACCAGCACGCAAATTGCCACGTTTTCATTGCGATAGCGTGAATGCACAAAGCTGATTTGCAGGTTGGTATTGGTACCGGTGAGCACATCGACAAAGTTGACCTGCTGGCCCCCGATGATCTCATTGAGGCGCTGACGATCTTCCTGCGTCAGCAGCGTCAGATAGTTGTGAGCCAGTTCGTTACTCAGAATATTGGTGCCGTCGCTGGTGCGCAAAATACAGATGCCGACCGGCGCCGAAGCGACAATTTTGCGGTTGAACTGCTCGTGCTCTTCCAGCCGATGTGCGTTATCTTCCGCTGGCAGGAACATGCGGCGTTCGAATATCCATGCCAGCGTGAACAGGATCAGTGCGCTGAGGATATTCAGCAACAGCGCGTTAATCAGCATCAGCTTGAGCTGATCCACCAGCACGTCGGTTGAAAGTGACCACACCACATTAAGATTGGACGGCGGCAGCGGTTTCTTCAGGACTAACTGGCGATAGCTATCAAGATAACCAAACCAGGTGCTGTCATCCGGCAGATCGTCAAAAGAGTAGCCGGGGCCACCGCGACGCGAACTCAGCAACGGACGGTAGTTCTCATCAGTAATGGTGGCAACCAGCGGCAAGCCGCCCGGCTGAATAAACTCATCAAGACGGATATTTTGTTCCACGCCCAGCAACGCCTGTAGCTTGTTGGCCACATACACCGGCATCACCATGTAGAAATTACCGACACCAGGCTGGCTGCTCGGCGTAATCCAGTACATCGGATTACGCCGCTCTTCTTCATTGCCGCTGCGATAGTGCAGCACCCGCTCGCGCAGGGCTTTCAGGCTCCGTTCACGATCGACTGAATTGTTGTTACCAATGGCGAAATCGGCCAGACATTGGTTTTCACCCCCAATAAAGAACACCCGGTTGAGTTCGTAAGCGGAGGTGAAGTTACTTTTCCAGTAGTTGATGAAGTAACCCAGCGAATCGAGCGAGTTACGCCAGGTGTTACTCATTGAAGTGCAATCACCATCAGAAAACAGCGGCGTGAACTGTGGCAAGGTACTTTTACTGGCAGGCAGGCCATTCAGCACGTCCAGACCGTTGCTACTGTTACTTAAGCGGTTTTCGGTGATGTATTTCAGTTCACGCATGACGTCGGCAGAGTGGCGTACATACCATTCCGCCTGGCCATAATTGGTGTCAAATTCCTGGCGAACCGCGTTCTCTTTTTCGTGCAGTACGTTGATGATGAAGAAGGTGGTCAGCAACGCACCCAACGTCCAAAGCAGCAGCGCCAGCGCACGGAACAGATAGCGCGAGATGCGAAGCGTAGTGCGAAAGGAGACGAGATATTTCAAAAGAGACTCACTGGCGGTAAGGGGTTGTCAGGAAGTTGAAAAACCCTCATACACTAGCTTTATCGGCCCGAAAAAGCCAGTTGGTGCGCGACTTTGGGAGTAAAACTCAGATAAAAAACGGCAGGTCGGTTGCCCTGACCTGCCGCTGTTGTTCACCGCTGCGGATTACTCTTCTTCGTCCGCTTCAGGTGCATCGTCGTCGTTGTCCACTTCCGGCGCGATATCGTCTTCGCCTTCCGCGACGCTGCCGTCGATGGCGTCGAGTTCTTCTTCTTCCACCGGCTCAGCAACACGTTGCAGACCCACCACGTTTTCGTCTTCCGCGGTACGAATCAGAATCACGCCCTGGGTGTTACGGCCGACCACACTGACTTCCGATACGCGTGTACGCACCAGCGTACCGGCATCGGTAATCATCATGATCTGATCGCCATCCACCACCTGCACCGCTCCGATGACCGGTCCGTTACGTTCGGTGACTTTAATCGAGATCACACCCTGGGTTGCACGCGACTTGGTTGGGTATTCGCTATTCGCTGTACGTTTACCGTAACCGTTTTGCGTCACAGTGAGGATGGCACCCTCTTCACGTGGCACGATCAGTGAAACCACTTTATCGCTTTCAGCCAGCTTGATACCACGCACGCCAGAGGCCGAACGGCCCATGGCGCGAACCGCAGTCTCAGAGAAGCGCACCACTTTACCCGCAGCAGAGAACAGCATGGCCTCATCGCTACCGTTGGTCAGTGCAACACCGATCAATTCATCATCTTCACGCAGGTTAATGGCGATAATACCGGCGCTACGTGGACGGCTGAATTCCTGCAGGGCAGTTTTCTTCACGGTACCGTCAGCGGTCGCCATAAAGATATTGAAGCCTTCGGTGTATTCACGCACCGGCAGAATGGCGGTGATACGTTCGTTGGCTTCCAGCGGCAGCAGGTTAACAATTGGGCGACCACGTGCGCCACGGCTCGCTTCTGGCAGCTGGTAAACTTTCATCCAGTAGAGACGGCCACGGCTGGAGAAGCACAGAATGGTATCATGGGTGTTGGCCACCAGCAGACGATCAATAAAGTCTTCTTCTTTAATACGTGCTGCGGATTTGCCTTTGCCACCACGACGCTGCGCTTCATAGTCAGTCAGCGGCTGATATTTGACATAACCCTGATGCGACAGCGTGACCACCACATCTTCCTGATTAATCAGATCTTCAATGTTGATGTCGGCGCTGTTGGCGGTAATTTCAGTACGACGTTCATCACCAAACTGGTCGCGCACTGCCACCAGCTCTTCGCGGATGACTTCCATCAAACGCTCGGCGCTCTGCAGGATGTGGATCAGTTCTGCAATCTGGTCCAGCAGCTCTTTGTATTCGTCGAGCAGCTTTTCGTGCTCAAGGCCGGTCAGTTTCTGCAGACGCAGATCCAGAATTGCCTGAGCTTGCTGTTCAGTCAGGTAGTACTGACCGTCACGAATACCGAACTGCGCTTCCAGCCACTCTGGACGTGCTGCGTCATCGCCCGCACGCTCCAGCATGGTGGCTACGTTGCCCAGATCCCATGGCTGTGCCAACAGGCCCGCTTTCGCTTCAGCTGGCGTTGGTGCGCGACGAATCAGTTCGATAATCGGATCGATGTTGGCCAGCGCAATGGCCAGACCTTCAAGGATGTGTGCACGGTCACGCGCTTTGCGCAGTTCGAAAATGGTACGGCGCGTCACCACTTCACGGCGGTGGCGCACGAAGGCTTCAATGATGCCTTTCAGCGTCATGATCTTCGGCTGGCCCTGATGGAGTGCCACCATGTTGATGCCGAAGGAGACTTGCAGTTGCGTCAGGGAATAGAGGTTGTTGAGCACCACTTCACCGACCGCATCGCGTTTGATCTCGATAACGATACGCATACCGTCTTTATCGGATTCATCACGCAGGCCGCTAATGCCTTCCACACGCTTCTCTTTCACCAGCTCGGCAATTTTCTCGATCAGGCGCGCTTTGTTTACCTGATACGGGATTTCATTGACGATGATGGTTTCGCGGCCGGTTTTTGCGTCGGTTTCAATCTCACCGCGTGCGCGGATATAAATCTTACCGCGACCGGTGCGATAGGCTTCTTCGATACCACGACGACCGTTGATGAACGCCGCAGTCGGGAAGTCAGGGCCGGTGATGTGTTCCATCAAGCCTTCAACAGTGATGTCTTCGTCTTCGATAAAGGCGAGGCAGCCGTTGATCACTTCCGTCAGGTTATGCGGTGGAATGTTGGTCGCCATACCTACGGCGATACCGGACGAGCCGTTCACCAGCAGATTAGGAATTTTGGTCGGCAGCACTTCAGGAATCTGCTCGGTGCCATCGTAGTTCGGCACAAAATCGACGGTCTCTTTTTCGAGGTCCGCCAGCAGTTCAGAAGAGATCTTCGCCATACGCACTTCGGTATAACGCATCGCTGCGGCGGAGTCGCCATCAACGGAACCGAAGTTACCCTGACCATCTACCAGCATGTAGCGCAGGGAGAACGGCTGGGCCATACGAACGATACTTTCGTATACCGCGGAATCACCGTGTGGGTGATATTTACCGATCACGTCACCGACCACACGGGCCGATTTCTTATAAGCTTTGTTCCAGTCGTTACCCAGTTCGCTCATGGCAAAAAGCACACGGCGGTGCACCGGCTTCAAGCCATCACGCACATCGGGTAAAGCTCGGCCAACGATGACCGACATGGCGTAATCGAGGTAGGAGTTTTTTAACTCTTCTTCGATATTGACCGGTGTAATTTCTCTCGCAAGGTCGCTCATGGAGCCGCTATCCCTCTACATAATGCCGGTTTTTAATGGTGCGAAAGTATATCACAGTGGTTGCCTTCGGTGAACGTAAAGCAGGGTTTAATGCCGCTTTTCCTTGCAGGTGAGAGATGCGCTAGCAAGAGTTAAGCGTTTATACTGAGGGAATATTTTGTCAGGAGTCGTGATTCAATGAGTGAACAACCGCAGGAAAGCCGCCAAAACGTCGACCATGCTGAGATTGCCAAGTTTGAAGCGGTCGCATCGCGCTGGTGGGATTTAGAGGGTGAGTTTAAGCCGTTACACCGCATCAATCCCCTGCGTCTTGGCTGGATTGCCCAGCACAGCAATGGTTTGTTTGGTAAGAAGGTGCTGGATGTCGGCTGCGGCGGCGGTATTTTAGCGGAGAGCATGGCGCGTGAAGGAGCCAACGTGACCGGGTTGGATATGGGTGCGGAGCCGCTGGAAGTAGCACGGTTGCATGCGCTGGAGAGCGGTGTGAGCGTGAACTATGTGCAGCAGACCGTGGAAGATCATGCAGTCAGCCATGCGGGCGCCTATGACGTCGTGACCTGTATGGAGATGCTGGAACACGTTCCTGATCCACGTTCTGTGGTGCTGGCTTGCGCGCAGTTGGTAAAGCCGGGCGGCGAAGTGTTCTTTTCGACCATTAACCGTAATCCCAAGGCGTGGTTGCTGGCGGTGTTTGGTGCCGAATATGTAATGCGCATGGTGCCGCGCGGTACGCATGACGTGAAGAAGTTTATCCGCCCGGCGGAGTTGCTGAATTGGGTTGATGAGACGCCATTGCGTGAGAGAGGCATGATTGGCCTGCACTACAATCCGCTGACCAATCAGTTCCGGTTGGGACGTGGCGTGGATGTGAATTATATGGTGCATACGCATCGTCAGGATTGAGTGTTTGCTGGTTGCTGGTTGCTGTGGGAACCGTGCGTCGGCCAGTAAAGCCCCGCCCGATCGCAAAGGAAACACGCATCCATGCAGATCGGCCG